>Ga0182024_10025638_pt1 | contig 10396 bp, 8 predicted proteins | sample P32metaG_FD_120480 | JGI IMG/M metagenome (GOLD analysis project Ga0182024, IMG submission 120480) | Permafrost microbial communities from Stordalen Mire, Sweden - P3-2 metaG (Illumina Assembly) | ecosystem: Environmental > Terrestrial > Soil > Wetlands > Permafrost | place: Sweden: Stordalen...
CTCGTTGCGGGTGGGCAGAGCGAATCCGTCTTTCAGCCGTCCTGGTCTCCCGAGTCGGTTGTGCACTTCACGTCCGACCGCACCGGCTGGTGGAACCTGTACCGCTGGGACGGTGTAAAGGTGGAACTGCTCGCGCCGATGCAGGCTGAATGTGGTGCCCCGCAGTGGGTGTTCGGGCTGTCCACCTACGCGTTCTGCGGCGATGGGCGAATCGTGCTCTGGGCGTGCCGTGATGGTGCGTGGGAATGCCACGTCGTTAACACGTCGGGTCAGCTCACCCGCGTTGACGTCCCCGAGACCGCATTCGATCTGTGCGTCAGCGCCGAGGGGGACGAGATCCTTTACCTGGCCGGCGGAGCGGACACCCCTGACGGTGTGGTGCGCGCAAACCTCGCCACCGGCACGCACCGGCTGGTCCGGTCGGAAAGCGACGACATGCGTATCGACGAGTCCGTGCTCTCGCGGCCCCGCCATGTCACCTTCCCCGGATACGGCGGTGAGACCGCGCACGCGTGGTACTACGCGCCACGCAACGACGCGGTCGACTCAGAACCCGGCCGAAAGCCACCGCTATTGCTGCACGCGCACGGCGGGCCGACGTCGGCGGCCAACTTCGCACTCGATCCCGCGGTGCAGTTCTGGACCAGCCGCGGCTTCGCTTACCTCGACGTCGACTACGGCGGGAGCACCGGATACGGTCGCGCGTATCGCGATCGTCTCAACGAACAGTGGGGGGTGGTCGACGTCGGCGATTGCATCGCGGGTGCTCAACATCTCGTCGCCACCGGCGACGCCGATCCTGAGCGACTGTTCATTGACGGCGGCAGTGCCGGAGGATATGTGGTGCTGTGCGCGATGACGTTCCACGATGTCTTTCAGGCGGGCGCGAGTCTCTACGGCATCGCCGACCTCGAGGCGCTCTTCGCGATGCCCGGACACAAGTTCGAGGCGCGCTACGACGCTCCCCTGCCCAAGGGGAACGGAATGTACGACCGGTCGCCGGTGCATTTCATCGACCAGGTGCGCGGCGCCGTGCTCCTCCTCCAGGGCCTCGATGACCCGGTGGTCCCGGCCGCGCAGGCCGAGATGATGTTCGCGGCGCTGCGGGGCGCGGGTGTTCCCTGCGCTTACATCGGATTTCCCGGTGAGCAGCACGGCTTCCGCGATGCGAAGAACATCGCTCGCTCACTCGAGGCCGAGCTGTATTTCTTCGCGACCGTAAGCGGCATGACCCTCGCTGAGCAGGTCGAGCCGGTCGACATCCTCAATCTCTGAGCTCGTTGCCGGTCCCTTACCGGCCGCCGCTCGTACGCGATGCACGACGAGGCAGGAGCTGCCAGACAGACAACGGAATCACGATGATCGCGGTCCCGGCGATGAGCAGCGCGGGGAACAGCAGGTCGAACGGGTCCGGTGCTGTGGCAGCAACGCCTTGCACGTCCGCGACGGCGAGCGGTGAGCCGAATGACGTGAGGCGGACGACGTTGTCTGTTCCGACACCGAGGTCATAGTTGACGCTCGCCCCAGGCGCGTTCAGCGTCAGGTACGTCACGTAACCGCGCGCCGGCACCCACGACATGTTGCGGTCCGACGAGAGGTCCTGGTGCAAGCTCGCGTTCATCGGTTCCGCGCCGGCCACGATGAAACCTGGTGCGCTGTCGAGCGTGAGGCCCTTGTCGAGACCCGACGTCAGCGTCTCCCCGTTGGCGGTACGCAGCGGTTTGTCGGTGAGCAGGAACAGGTCGGCGTTCACCGGCGCTCCGGCGTTGGCGAGGATCTCGAGTGGCACCCACAGGCGCGGAGTGTGCATGGTGATGAGCAACGGCACGCCGTCGCCAGCCTGTTGATGGCGCTGCAGCGCCACCGACGTGTTGTATTTCGCGGCCATGAACACGGGGCTCGACGACGCGTACCGGAGCAGGTGGTTCTCGATCTCGGCTGACACGAGGAACCCGTTGTGCGTGCACCAGTCGATGACCGCCTGACCGCTTCCCTTGAGCACGGTGACGTCGAGGGCTTCGACCTGCACCTGCTCGACCACGACCGCAGCGGCCCCGTGAGCTGCCGGCACTGCCAATGCGGCATCGGCGAACTCCACGGGTGGCGCGAACTCGCGTTCCAGCCGCTGCAGGGTCCATGCACCGGCCTCGGTGATCGAGGTGGGAATCGCGGGCAGCGGCACGATCCATCCGACGTCGGTGACAGCGCCGGTGAAGGCGAAGCTGGTGACGTAGTGCTCGATACCGCCCGACCAGGCGACGAAGGTGCTCGCCTTGGCGAGGCGAACGTCGCCGTCGGGCGCCACCAGGCCGCCGCACGCGAGCGCCTGTCCCGCCCCGAGAACCACCGCCGCTGCAACGCCCATGCCGGCCAACAGGAACTTGCGCATCTCGGGATCCTCCAGACGGGTTCACATCGTGCGAAGACCGAGACGCCGGCGGCAGTCGCAGGGTTCCCAACGCCGTGGCCATCGGCGCGTGAATCGAGCACCCAGAGGGGTTGCCAGAAGATTAGTTAGCCTATATAATCAATTTCATGACCACGGTAGCCACAAACAAACCAGTCGAGGTCGCCAACCGGCTCCGACCGGTGCTCCTCCATCTGAACCGCCATATGCGCCGAGAGGTGCTCACCTCTGGCGTCTCGGCCGGACAGCTCTCGCTTCTTGGCCAGATCGAAGGCAACCCCGGGATCGGGGTGGCGGAGCTGGCAACCCGCGAGGGCATGTCGATGCCGTCGGTGTGCAGCCATATCGACCGCCTCGAGGCGTCCGGCCTGGTCACGCGGCGGCAGGCGGAGAGGGATCGGCGCAGGGTGGATCTCGAGGTCACGCCCGAGGGCCAGCGCGTCCTCAAGGTCATCCGCTCCAAGCGCACCGCACGGCTTTCGGCTCGCCTGAGCAAACTCGCCGACACCGATCTCTCGGCTGTGGCCGCGGCCATCGCGCCGCTCGAGGCCCTTCTGGCACAGCCCGAGTGAGCCTCGGCATCGGCAGCGCCACCGGGCGCACCTTCATGAGCCTGCGCCGCCATTACAACTACCGCCTGTATTTCTTCGGGCAGGTGGTGTCGATCAGCGGCACCTGGATGCAGAGCGTTGCCCAGGCGTGGTTCGTCGTCCAGTACACCCACTCACCACTCGCCGTCGGGATCCTCGCGGTCTGCCAGTTCGGTCCCTACGGATTGTTCGGGCTGTTCGGCGGCGCCATCGCCGACCGGATCGACCAGCGCAAGGTGCTGATGGGAACGCAAGCCGCGTTCATGGTCACGGCGGGGCTCCTCGCCGGCCTCACGCTCAGCGGGCATGCGACGGTGTGGGAGATCTACGTCCTCGCCGGCGTCACCGGGATGATCACCGTCCTCGATACGCCGGTCCGGCAGGCCTTCACCATCCAGATGGTGGGTCGCGACGAGCTGCCCAACGCCGTGGCACTGAACTCGAGTCTCTTCAACGCTTCGCGGATCGTCGGCCCGGCGATCGCCGGCGGGCTCATCGCTGTGGCGGGAGTGGGGATCTGTTTCCTGATCAACGCGCTCAGCTACCTGGCGGTCCTGGCCGCACTCTGGTTGATGCGCGTGCACCAGCTCTTTCCGGTGCGCAGGGATGAGCGGCACCAGAACCTGCTCCGCGGGTCGCTCGAGGGCTTGAAGTTCGCGTGGAGCCGGCCCGTGATCCGCTCCGTGCTCGCGATGATGCTGGTGATCGCGACGATCAGCATCAACTTCAACGTGCTTCTCCCCGTGCTTGCGTCACGCACGCTCGACAGCGGTCCCGAGATCTTCGGCATCCTCTCGGCACTCTTCGGCTTCGGCGCGCTGGTGGGCGCGCTGTTCTCCGCATCACTCGGACGGGCGAGCCGGCACACGATGCTCGTCGGCGCCGCCGTCTTCTCGGTATCGGAAATCGGGCTCGCTCCGCTCCATGTCGCCTGGGCGGCAGGGCTCGCGCTCGTCGTGACCGGGATCGCCTTCACGCTCTACTCGTCGCAGGCGAATGCGACGCTGCAGCTGGCGGTCACCGACCAGATGCGCGGCCGTGTGCTCGGCATCTACGGATACGTGTTCTTCGGCACGGCCCCGCTCGGCGGTCTGCTCGCCGGATGGCTCGCGCAGGAAGGCGGCACGCAGCTCGCGTTCCTCGTCGCCGGGCTCGTCGGCGTCGCGGCCACCATCTACGGCTGGGCGGACACCGGTCGCGCAGCCCGCGCGTCGGCGCCGCCAATCGCCCAGGTGGCGTAGCCGAAGCCGCTTCGCTCATCCTTCTCGACCAGGACGATCGATCGGGAGGCAATAGGTGTGGAGCAGCGCACGCTGGGGAGGCAGGGGTTGGAGGTCTCCGCCCTCGGACTCGGCTGCATGGGCATGTCGGACTTCTACGGCACGGCTGAGGAACGCGACGAGAACGAGGCCATCGTCACCATCGACCGCGCCGCGGAGCTCGGCATCACGCTGCTCGACACGGCCGACATGTATGGCCCCTTCACCAACGAGATGCTGGTTGGCAAAGCGCTCACGGGCCGTCGCGATCAGTACGTCGTGGCGACCAAGTTCGGCATCGAGCGCCAGCCCGACGGTTCGCAGCCGATCAATGGGCGCCCCGAGTACGTGCACCGAGCGTGCGACGCTTCACTGCAGCGACTCGACGTCGATGTCATCGACCTGTACTACCAGCACCGCCTCGACCGCTCGGTGCCCATCGAGGAGACGGTGGGAGCCATGGCCGAGCTCGTCGAGGCCGGGAAGGTGCGGTTCCTCGGCTTGAGCGAAGCGGGGCCGGCCACGATTCGCCGCGCCCACGCGGTCCATCCGATCGCGGCGGTGCAATCCGAGTACTCGCTCTTCTCGCGTGACGTCGAGGAGACCGTGCTGCCGGCGATCCGCGAGCTCGGCATCGGATTCGTCGCATACAGCCCGCTCGGGCGCGGCATCCTGACCGGGGCGATGAGCGCCGATTCGCTGGACGCTTCCGACATGCGTCGCGCCCGATTCCCCCGATTCGCCGACGGCAACCTGGAAGCCAACCTGGCGATCGCCGCGCGCATCGGCGACATCGCAGCTGAAAAGGGCGTCACCGCAGCCCAGCTCGCGCTTGCGTGGCTGCTCCACCAGGGGCCCGACATCGTGCCGATCCCCGGCACCAAGCGGCGAGTGAGGCTCGAGGAGAACGCCAGGGCCGCCGACCTCAAGCTCGACAGTACCGACGTCGCGAGGCTCGAAGCGGCGGTCAGCCCCGAGAATGTGCGCGGGGCACGCCACTGGGACATGTCGGCGATCGACCGCTGACCGCGCGCTATGGTCAGCGCGCGATGACTTCCAAGGGCACGCACTTCGCCTGGACGCCGACGCCCGAGCAGGCGAATGGATCGCGGCTCAGGCACTTCATCGACACGCTCAGCGTGCGCGATCTCGACGGCGTGTCCCGATTGGCACGCGAGGACCCGGAGCGCTTCTGGACGGCGGTGGTCGATGACATCGGCGTGGAGTGGACACGGCGATTCGACGTCGCGATGGACACGTCACCCGGCCTGCCCTGGACCCAGTTCTGGCGCGGGGGCAGGCTCAATCTCGCTCACAACGCGGTGACCCGATGGGCGCGGCGCGCGCCCGAGCGTCCCGCTGTTGTGTGGGAGGGTGACGACGGCAGCACGGGTGAGTGGAGCTACGCCGAACTCCACCGTCAAACCGAGTATGCCGCAGCCACGCTCGCCTCTCTCGGGGTAGGGAGTGGGGACAGTGTGGGTCTTTGCCTGCCGATGATCCCTGAAACCACGTCGCTGTTCCTCGCCTGTGCGTGGCTCGGAGCCATCGTGGTGCCGCTGTTCAGCGGCTACGGGGCGGGGGCGATCGTGTCGCGGCTGCGCGACTGCGACGCCAAGGTTCTGGTCGTTGTTGACGGATTCATGCGGCGTGGCCGCAGCGTGTTCATGAAGCCGGTGGCCGATGCGGCCGCCGAGCAGCTGCCGTCGCTCGAACACATCCTCGTGGTGCCGCAGCTCGGCGATGCGAGCACGCCGATGCGAACTGGTCGCGATGTGCTGTTCGAGGCGATGCCCGACGCCTGGAGCGGCGGACCCACGGTGGCCGACACCGCCGCTGATTCCACCTTCATGATCATCTACACGAGCGGCACAACGGGACGCCCCAAGGGCACGGTGCATGTCCACGGCGGTTTTCCAGTGAAGGCAATGCAGGACATGGCACATTGCTTCGACATCACCGAGCAGGACCGCCTGCTCTGGTTCACCGACATCGGCTGGATGATGGGGCCGTGGGCCATCTGCGGCGCGTTGAGCATCGGCGCGACCCTCGTGCTCTTCGACGGTGTCCCGGATCATCCCGGCCCTGATCGACTCTGGTCGGTCGTCGAGCGGCATCGGGTTTCGGTGCTGGGGATCGCTCCGACCGTGATTCGAGCGTTGATGCGCAACGGCGACGAACCGGTCGCCGCGCACGACCTCTCATCGCTGCGCGTGCTCGGCTCCACCGGCGAGCCGTGGAACACCGATCCGTGGTTGTGGTATCAGCGAAAGATCGGTGGCGGCAGGCTGCCGGTGATCAACTATTCGGGCGGCACCGAGATCTCGGGCGGCATCCTCGCCGGCAACATGCTCACGCCCTTGCAACCCTGCGCATTTGCTGGACCGTGTCCCGGGATGGACGCCGACGTCGTTGATGAAGAGGGCAGGAGCGTTCGCGGCCGGGTGGGCGAGCTGGTGATTCGCGCTCCGTGGCCGGGAATGACCCAGGGTTTCTGGCGAGACCGCGAGCGATACCTCGACACGTACTGGTCGCGATGGCCCGATGTCTGGGTGCACGGCGACTGGGTCGAGGTGGATGCGGACGGGCTCTGGTATATCCGAGGGCGCAGCGACGACACCATCAAGGTGGCGGGCAAGCGTCTCGGACCCGCTGAGGTCGAGTCCGCGCTGGTTGCGCACCCGGCGGTCGCGGAGGCCGCTGCCATCGGCGTCCCTGATCCGTTGAAGGGCGAGGTGTTGGTCGTGTTCGTCGTGCTCAAGCCCGGCGTCACCGACTCGCCCGAGCTGCGCGCCGCGCTCGCGCACCGTGTCGCCGAGGATCTCGGCAAGGCGCTCGCGCCGCACACCGTCGAGATCGTGTCGGAGTTGCCCAAAACGCGCAACGCAAAGGTGCTCCGTCGCGTGGTCCGCTCGGTGTACCTCGGCACCGATCCGGGTGATCTCTCGTCGCTCGAGAACCACGGCGCCATCGACGCCATCGCTCGAACGCGCGCCCCCGCCTGACAATCGACGGCGCGCCGCACGGACGTCCCCGCGATGTCCGCAACCCCACTCGATGATGGGCGGCTCCGCGTCGGGATGCAGCGCCGTCGCAACGGCGGCGCCCGCCCGACGTCCTCGAGAGGGGGGCGACAATGCCCGACTCCGTTCCGCTGCGCGGCAGCGCATACCATCCCGCCCGGGGCGCGCGTCCCGGCCACCGGCACCTCCGCAAGCTCGACGACGCGGAATTGCATGCCGATGCAGGCGTGACGCTCATGCTGCGCGAGCGCAGGAGCGGACCAACGACAGCACAGAGTCTCGCCTGGCTGCAGTCACTGCCGGACCCGAAGACTCGCCACCTCGACATCACCCAGCTGACCGCGCGTCACGGTTTCGACGTGTCGGACAGGGATCGCGTGGTGCGATGGGCCACTGCCGCTGGGCTTCAGGTCACTGGCGAGGACCCGGCGACCCGACGCCTGATGCTGCGCGGCAGCACCGAGCAGCTCGCCCGCGCTTTCGAGGTCGACCTGGAACGCTTCACGTTTCAGCGCCCCGACGGCCGCAGCGTCGAGTATCGCGGCCACCGCGGACCGGTCCGGATCCCAGCACACCTCGACGGCATTGTCGAGGGCGTGTACGGCCTCGATAACCGTCCGCTGGCGCGCTCGCACGTTCGCGCGCTCGACGACGGGCGCTCAGCGGTGTTCGCGTATGACCCGCCGCAGCTCGCCGCGCTCTACGACTTCCCGCGTCTCGCCAACGGCGGTGAGGGCGTTGAGCTGGTGGCGGCCATGATCGAGCTCGGCGGGGTCGTGCATCCCTTCGACCTGGCGTCGTCGTTCGCGCGGCTTGGCCTGCCCGCGCCGGACATCACCAACGTCTGGCTGGACGGTGCGACACCGGCCCCCGACCCGAACGGCGCAGACGTCGAGGTCGCGCTCGACTACCAGGTGATCGGTTCCATGGTGGCTGCCATGGCACCGAAGGCACATCTCACCATCGTCAGCTACAACGCGCCCAACAGCGAGCGGGGCTTCATCGACGCGGCTGCCACCGCGGCGAGTGATGCCATCCGCCATCCTGCGGCCGTGTCGATCAGCTGGGGTGCGCCCGAGGACCACTGGTCGCCGCAGGGGATGCGAGGACTCGACGCCGCGTTCGCGACCGGGGCGCTCCACGGCGTGACGTTCAGCGCGGCGGCCGGCGACGCAGGGTCGACCAACGACGAGGTCGACGGCTTCCAGCACCCGGAGTTCCCTGCGTCGAGCCCGCATGCCTGGGCGTGCGGTGGGACCACCCTGCTCGCGGCTCGGGGCCGCATACGGTCTGAGACGGTGTGGAACGAGCTGGCGCAGGGCGCCGGTGCGGCCGGCAGCGGGGTGAGCGGCGCGTTCCCCGTCCCGGCCTACCAGGCGGCGGCGGGCATCCGGCCACGCTCTGCGGATGGCGGAAGCTTCGGCCGGGGACTCCCCGATGGCTCCGGCAATGCCGATCCGCTGACCGGCTGGAACGTGGTCGCGCTGCGCCGTCTGCGGTCGACGGGAGGCACCAGCGCCGTTGCACCGATGTACACGGCCCTCTGGACACTCGTCTCCGCTCAGCTCGGACACCGCATCGGTTTGCCCCATCCGGCTCTCTACGCTCGACACGGGCGGGGCTTCAACGATGTGACTGCGGGCGACACCGGTGGGCCGTACCGTGCCGGACGCGGCTGGGACCTGGCCAGTGGATGGGGCAGCCCCGACGGCCGCCAGATCGCCCGGGACCTGGGCGTGCGCGTGCCGGCTCCTGACACACGCCGGCCTCGAATCGGCGAACGCGAGATCGCCTGAGCTCAGGCCGAGTAATGCGGCCGAGCCTGTGGCAAGCGCCACGGGCCGGCCGTGTTCGCCTAGCTGCCCTGCTCACCCAGGGTGGGATCGCCCAGGACGACTGGATCCAGGTTATCGAGAAATGGCGTCAACCGGCGCATCTCCGATCGGAAGCGCCGGTTTATGGCGGTCCACTGAGCGAGCCCCGGAGGCCACCCGTAATCGCTGCCGGCTCTGCGGATCTCCCCATCCGCCGCCATCCGATTCGCCGCCTGGCGGATCGTCTCCCTCCTCGCCTTTGCAGTTGCGCCACCGACGAGCTGGTGCTCCTGCATCGCCGTGACCAGGGCGTCGATCGGCCACATGCCCGGCTGAGCCCTGAGGAGCCGAAGAATCGACGCTTTCAGCGGCGGTTTCGCGGCGCCGCCGGCGACTGTCGTTTGTCCCGTCGTCGTGGTGTTGAGCTCGGGGTCGCGCCTCGCTGAGCCCCCGGTTACGGCCTGCGCCTCTGGGGCCTCCCCCGGTGTCGCCTCGAGGACCGCAGTGACGGCGCGGATCGCGTCCTCGATCATGCGTAAGCGGGCTTCAGCGACCGTCCACTCCTCGCGCAGCGAGGCGAGCGTTCCTTCCAACCGGACGTTCTGGGTCATGGGGCTGATCGTCCCAAATAACGACTTGCCAAAGCAAGTCTTTCGCTGGATCAGGCCAGCACGTCAGCTTGCCATGGTGCCTGCATCACGACCCGAGCAACGCGGCCGACCCCGTGGCAAGCGCGACCGGGCGGCCGTCGGCACCAAGGATCTCGGCCGTGCCGACCGTCAGGCTCCTGCCGCGATGAACGACCTTGGCTCGCGCCTCGAGCCGGGTCCCGTCACCAGCCACCGGGCGCAGGAAGTTGACCTTGACGTCGACCGACGCCATCCCCTCACCTTTGGCGAGCGTCGTCTGGGTCGCCAGGGCGAGCGCGAGGTCGGCGAGCAGCACGATGAATCCCCCCTGCGGCCACCCGAAAGGCGTGGCGAACCAGCCGCTCATCGGCATCGAACAGGTGGCGGCACCGAGCGTTGCCTCGGTGGGCACGATTCCCAGCAGATGGTGCAGCGGCGGGAGCGGAAGCTCCCCGCGCATCTGCGCATGGATGATCTCCACGCCGCTCCGCGCGCGGAATTCGCTCTCGTCGATACGCTCGCCCGCCACCGGCCGGAGGTACGGATCGGGGCCGTCGTCCACATCTTCCGACTCCTGTGCAGCCGCCGGGGGTGGGGCGGTGCCACCGCGTGATGGCGCACCCGCAGCGACGTCAGCGAAGATTCGCATCCGCGACGTGGAGTACGCGACCAGC
>Ga0182024_10025639_pt1 | contig 10396 bp, 13 predicted proteins | sample P32metaG_FD_120480 | JGI IMG/M metagenome (GOLD analysis project Ga0182024, IMG submission 120480) | Permafrost microbial communities from Stordalen Mire, Sweden - P3-2 metaG (Illumina Assembly) | ecosystem: Environmental > Terrestrial > Soil > Wetlands > Permafrost | place: Sweden: Stordalen...
CGTATCCAGGTTTAATCGGGGAAACCGCAGGGGATACCAAGGAACAGTGGAAGAAGTTCCAGACTAACCCCGACATGCCTGTGGGCGAAGACGGGGAAACCTATTTAGTCGCTCGTACTTTACGTGCTAAAGCGCCGCCGAAGGCAGTCGTGTTTTACTTATTTCCCACTCCCACAACTTAGAAATATTGGGCAGCGACGGGGATAACCCTGTCGCCGAGCAGATTGCTTAGCACCGCTCCTTTATCAACATGTTCTGCCGAACTTAGTGATAGCGATAAGCCCGAGAAGCCCAAGACTAAGAAGAATAAGACTTGAAGGCTCTGGGGTCGATATTGGGCTCGTAGTTGGGGGCTCGGAGAATGTTAAATCCTCAACCGTGATGACTGGCGATAGCGCTACCAGCGGTCCAAATAAAGGGGTGCCACCAACACTAAAATCCTGTGCGCAAATTCCTGAGCATTGGTACCAGAACGGAGTGAACGCACTCAGCGACCAACCAGAACCCACTGGTACAAGATCGTAAAGGAGGTCAATCTCGACGCAACCAGAATTGAGTGCTGGTGGACAGTGATTTGTCACCAACGATTGCTCGGCCCAGTCTCCTTGAGTAGGAAGCACTCCCTGCGCATCTCCGAAGCCAAATTCACCCAGAGGTCCCGAACTAGAAACGGAAACAGGGGTGTAGTCTGCGAAAAAAACTCCTGGACTTCCGGGGGCGCCAGGGTAAGTTATTTGTGGATCAATGTCAAAAGCAAAGTTAACGGTTTCGTCATTCGAAGGCGTAAGCGCTGAGATTTCCAACGTTCCCGTGACTTGATAGGTATCTGCCCGTAGAAGGCTAGTAAATAAACCAAACGTGACAAGCAGTAATGAAGTGTACAGTTTCATAAATGCCTCTTTTTTCCACCATAGTTTAGTCGTCATTGTACCCAGAACAAGATAGACGGCTTTCGTACCTCGATGGGGTGCTACCCCAAACGCTCCCCACGCTGCGAGGAGCAGCACCGGGAGACTAGTGTACCGGGATTTTCAATTTGACCTCCCGAGTGGCACCTTATACACCAAAGGCCCTTCCGAGTGAAGCAGATTGATTTCACGCAGCCCTGGGAGACTATCAGCCTGCAAGCGCCGGGACTGCTTTCAGAATAACTTTTAGGGTAGGCTCCCCCATATGAACGTGAAGAGTTTGATTGTGCTCGTGCTCGCATTATATGGTTGTTCATCTCAGCCGCGCTCGGTCCGAAAGGCTTCCACGACTTCCGGCGTTCCCACTCGGCCCTGGCTTCTTTGAGTTGGATCACAAAGGATTCACGCGGCGGCTCGTTGAAGTTCGCTCGCGGGGAGCACATGAACTTGGCCGCGTTCCCGAATCGCAGCAGGTCAGCGTCGTTCATTTTGCAGAGCCTTGCTCGCAGTTCGTTCAGGTCAATCGCATTGGACGTGAAGCGGTACATTATGGTGCCGACTTGGTCCCCACGTGTTATCAGGTGTCATTGTTGCTCAAGGACCACGAATCCAATCACCGCATCACGACTGAACTCTATCGCGCGCTCCTTTGGATCAGGCGATATCACGATATATCTTTGATCCGTCTCCAGCAGCAACTTGTAAGGCACGGAGCGATTTCCTGAACTGTCAGGAATTACGACCGGCGTTGCATTGTTTGGCTGCGCCTTCAGAATAAAGGTAACGTTAAGCGGTTTACCGCCCCCAGCGGAACGAGGAATCCTGGGATAGATGAACCGTGCAAAGGATGCCAAGTAGACGTAAAAAATCGCTAGGCATAACATCACCAAATAAAACGTACGCCCCCATTGCGGAAACGTCCATGCCCCACTTGCTAGCTGCTTTCGAATCGAAGTCCAGGTTGAAGCAACAAAATATGCCAACACTGCAACCGTTATCCCGAACGCGGCGAAAATCTTGAAGTTGGACAATAAAAGAGTGCTCGCGGCACTCTGCGATGAGAAGGGAAACGCGAACTCGTACAAGAAAAAATTAACTACGCCCAACCCCGCCACGAACCACCACGCGATAACGGCTACGGATTTCAGCACTACTCGGGGAGAAATGGTCGCTTCCGTGGCCGATAAAAATGAAAACCAACTGGCAAAAAGCCCGGTAAGAATGATCGGACCGCAAGCTAAAACGCCCACGACTATGTACTGTGCTCGCAGCAAGGATATTGAGAAGGAAACTTCGTATGGAGAAAGGTTCAGGAAGACTACGGCAAAGCCGCAGACGTACAAGACTCCCAAGCCAAGGACCAAAAATCTTGAGAAGGTCTCAAGGCTTATGGGCCTGACTTTTACTGATTCAGGCGCATCCATTTGCTTATACCACACCTCGCGGTGTGACTATAACGCGGTCAGCCGGTCGAGGCCACGGTCAGCGCGGTCAGATTTTGACGGCGGAGTATTCATCGTCGCTTCCGCCATCCATACAACACTTTCCAGTGCGCGACTAGCGTTTGAATCGTTCTTGGAGGCGGGACCGAGCCCGACTGAAATTTGCAACGCTCCCACAACTCACGGTATCGAGCCTCGACGGTTGTCGGCGCGAGTAATGAGATTTCCCGGTGCAGACGCTTCAGGTCTGCCGCGGTGAACGACAGTCTCGATGGGCTCCGGCCGAGTCATGCCGGGAGCATATCATCTTCGCTCTATGTTCGCCAAGGTGCCTGAATCGACCTTGAAGGTCTTGTTCAGTCGCAACTGCTGATTTCAAACTGCAAGAACTCCACGCGTTTGAGAGCATCCTTCTGCAATATGGCTGTTTGGGTTCTAACCATTCCGGAGGAAGCGAATGTCCGATTTAGTTGTGGCTGTCAGTCATCTGCTTTCACAAGATGAAGCCTTGCGACGAGTGCAAATGACGCTCGCTGAGGCCAAGGCGCAGTATTCGGAGAACATCGGCGAACTGCGTGAGGCTTGGAATGCCTATGTCGGGACATTCTTTCTATCCGCGATGAGCCAGCAGACATCTGCAACGGTTACGGTGAATCCATCTGAAGTGACGGTGCAGATGAAATTACCTTGGTTTGCGTCGGGCTTCGAACCCGTGATCGAATCCAAAGTCAGGGACGTGTTGAACAAGATACTCGCGTGAGGGGCGGAGGGAACTGTTCGATGGGCTCCGTCAACGTCGCTCGGAACCGCGGTCGGCTTTACCATCGTCAATTTTTAATATCTAGGGGATCCAAACCCACTTTATAAATCGAATGATCCCGACAATCCAGAGGACAGCGGAGACTAAGGAGATCAGACCCACCGGGATCAGTACCAGCTTATTTTCTTCGATGTCAGCACCAGCTATGTGAGCCCCGATGGCAACGATCCAAGCGACAATTCCGGCTCCAGCACCGCAGAGCATCCATTGCCATCCAGTTAGATCAGACGGGCTCATCTCTGCACGTTCATCCACTCACCCTCCCGAGCGAAGCGTAGCAGATTCGCTTCTTGTTCCTCACGACCATTTACTTGCCGGTTCGGCCTGGACCTCTAGGCCGAGGGCGGACCCGCTTCGTTCGTCCTGGAGCCCGCAAGCGCTTGTCTATAAAGGCTCGGTGCGATCAAACGCTGTTTGAGGTTTGCGTACTTCGGTCCACAACAGCTTGGCTTCCGTATCTTTGAAGAAACTAAATTTGCCGTCCTTGCCCGAGTCGTTGGTCTTCGACCGGGACTGCTTCCTGGGCTTCTTGGGGCTGTCTCCAGTGCGGATGACTTCTCGATCATCTAAATAACGCTGGACATCGGCCGGCCGGAAGCCGAACCGCCGCGGGCTAGTCTGGATGTAGTTAAGAGCGATTGTGTTCTCCCGCAGCGCACGATATAGGGTCTTCGGATGCATGTTGAGTCGATCCGCGACCTGCTTCGTTGTCAGCAGTTTTTCCATTAGTCACCGATCCCATTAAACGCTGTTCGACTTCCGATGCGGGCTTTTTGAAAATCTGGTGCGAGATAACGGCGTGTTGTGTTGATATCGCTATGCCCGAGGAGAGCCGAAACAGTCTGCAAATCAGAATGTGCGATCATCATCGAAGCGTAAGTGCGGCGGAACTTATGCAACGCAATTTCGCCTTCAAACTCAAAATTGTTTGCACGAGCTTTCTCAATGACTTTGTAAAAACGCTGAATCAGATGTGAATCCGGCCCATCAAGTGAATTCGGAAAGATAAGTTCACTCGCGGGCGCTTGCCGTTCCTTGCGTGCAGCCAGCCTCGTCAACAAAACGCCATCCTCAACCGGGATCGTTCGAGATTCCTTGTCCTTAGGTCTCCACCCGTATTCAGGTTTCTCCGAGATGACGATCTGCTTCCTTCGGAAGTCCACATCGGTCCATTTCAGATGCGCAACTTCTTCATCCCTAGCGCCCGTTCGCAAAAACGTCTGAATCAAATCCGCCTCATCAACATTCGCAACAGACAACATTGCGACGATCTCATCCTCCGAATATTTGTCGATGTTCTGCTTTCGCTCTTCCCGCGGCGTGTCGGAGCGGTCCAGGAGACCACTATCCTTAGGATTGCGTTTCGACATCTGAATCCCTTGCTTTGAGAAAAATGCAGATAGGTTGCGGAATCGTGTTGCGATCGTATTTATTTTCTTTCCACGTTTTCTTTTCTTGATGGTCTCGAACAGGAAACTTTCATGCGCTTTCAGAACCTTTCCTGTGATTTGGTCAAGATACTCAACACCACAATGGTCTCGGAAAGCTTCAACCGCTTTTTTGTAACCCTCGTACGTTTTCTTTGATTTCTTCCCCATCCGCACTGATGTCTCCAGGTCTTCAAGGTATTGGTGGACGACATCGGCGATTCGAACGCGGTTCGTTGGGGCGTGTTCTCCGATCGATGCCAAGCCCATTCGACCGCGGGTTTGACTCAATTCCTCGTTCTGGAAGGCTACAAAAGCTGCGTCGAGGCTCTTGCCAACCGGCTTAACGACGCGCTTCCCGTTCTGGCTGTAGCGCAGGTAATAGCCAATTACAACGCCATCAGCGGGCTCTGGTCGGCCTTTCTTGATTTGAACGGGCAGGAACGGATACTTGCTTCCGTCGTTGATTCGTGCGAGCAGCACAACCTTCGGTCTAGACATCTGGAATCTGCTCGACTGGGTTGGGTCCTTGCATGAGCAGGACTGTACAACTGTATACATACACTGTCAACAATTAACTTTTTAAAGGCTTTTTGATGCTAAGTTCCGAAGCTGACCTTCGGCACCTCGCGCTCGGCCGGCGCGCTGATCTCGAAGAACTCGCGCGGCTTGAAGTTGCCCATCCCCGCGATCAAATTAGTGGGGAACTGCGCAATGCGCGTATTGAAGTCGCGCACCACCGCATTGTAATAACGCCGCGCGTTCTGCAGCGTATCTTCAATCTGGTTGAGCGTGTTCTGCAGTTGCGTGAAGCTCTCGACCGCGCGCAATTGCGGATAGTTCTCAGCCAGCGCGAACACCTGCCGCAGCGCCCCGGCGAGCTGCCCTTCCGCCTCGGCCTTCGCCGCCGGCCCCTGCGCAGCCATCGAAGAATTGCGCGCCTGGATCACCGCCTCGAACGTGCCCTTCTCGTGCGAGGCGTAGCCCTTCACGGTCTCCACCAGGTTGGGAATTAAATCGTAGCGGCGCTTGAGTTGCACATCGATGTCGGCCCAGGCGTTATCGCACTGCACCTTCAGCCGTACCAACCCGTTGTAGCCGACGACAATCAGCAGCGCCACCGCCGCAACCACAACCAGCAAAATAATCACAAAATCCTCTTTCGCCCTGCCGAATCTCTCCAAGGGTACCACGCCAGCCAGCCCACTATAGGCCGCCCAGCCCCGCTTCGTAAAGCGCCCCCACCCCGTCCAGGCCCAAGCAGATGCGCTAGCCCGAGCCGCTTCCGGTTCGAGCTGTGAACTATAGGTTACAATGAAAACGACCTTCTACACTCACATGCCGCGCGCGCGGCGAAATATCTCAAAGACTACAGAGAGAGGACCCCAACCCATGAAGCGTAAGTCCAGCGTCTCACACGACGAAGCAATCATTCGGCGGCTTCGCAAAGACCCAGAATTTGCCGCCGAGTACCTCAAGGCCGCGCTGGAAGACCACGCCGAACCGCGTGTGCTCCTGATCGCGCTGCGCCATCTAGCGGGCATGAGCGTTCCCCAGTCGCCCCTCACTCGCGCCAATATCCCCGCATCAACTCCGATATCCACCCCGGCTGCCTCACCGAACCGCGCGGCCCGAATTCCTCCACCCACGGCTTGATATCCAGCACAGGAGTGCTATCAATCGCATCCAGTCCCTCCACGTAGACGCTCAATCCCTCAACACCCAAAATCTTGCAAATGGTCACACCGATCTGGTTCGGCCTGTTCTTCCCGCGCTGCGCAAAAATCCCCACCTTCGGCCACTCAGCATTATTGCGAGGATGCCGCGACGCCTTCTCTACAGTCCCCGGATCCACTCGATCCATGAAAAAAATAATCTCAACGTGCGAAAAATCCGCGAGTCCCGCGAGCGCCTCAGCCGAAAATTGCGCGGGATCAAGCTCCACGCGAACTCGCTCCACATCCCAGTTGTCATCCGATGGTTTCGTTCGAGTCGAGCGCACGACTCCAACCGGCGTCACGGTAATCGAGTTCATAAAAGCTCCTGGACACAGCCTAGCCCCATTCGAGTAAGCACGGCGCACTTTCCGAAAAGCGCCCCAGCCACCTTCCGTCCATGACGACGAGAAAATGACTGATCAGGGCCGCAGCAACGAGCGTGTGACCACCTTGAAATCGACGCATCAAAGCGCATTGGAGGAACCAGACATGCAAGCCGCTGTCGTACCTGCCAAGAACAGTCCCTGGCTGATTAAAGACGTTCCCCAGCCCCAACCGGGCCCCAACCAAGTCTTGGTCAAAATGCACGCCAGCGGCATCTGCTATACCGATGTGCACGAAACTCTGGGACGCATTCCCGGCGAATTCCCCCGAATCCTGGGACACGAACCGGTCGGCGAAATCGTGGCCGTGGCGCCTGACGTTACCAGCCGAAAAGTAGGTGACCGCGTGGGCACCGCCTGGATTCAAGCCACCTGCGGGCGCTGCGAATGGTGCCAGCGCGGCCGCAAGAATTTCTGCCCCTATCAGAAGGACACGGGAATAGATCTGCAAGGCGGTCACGCCGAATACATGCCCATCTATGCCGATGGCACCTTCCTGATTCCAGACAGTATCTCTTACGAGCAAGCCGCTCCTATCTTCTGCGCGGGCTACACCGTCTGGAGCGGCCTGCGCTGGGCCGACCCCAAACCGCACGAGCGGGTCGCCGTGCTCGGCATTGGTGGCCTCGGCCACCTTGCCGTGCAGTATGCGAAGGCCGCCGGATTCGAGACCATCGCGATTTCGCACTCGCCCGATAAGGACGAGATGATCCGCGAGCTCGGCGCGGATGAAATCGTACGCGACGGCAAGAGCCTCGCCGCCGCGGGCGGTGCGGATATCCTCCTCAGTACGTCCAATTCCACCAAGTCAATGGTGGACAGCATCCAAGGGCTGCGTCCCGATGGCCGCTTGGTCACCATGGGCGTCGACGCCGAACCGCTTTCCGTCTCGCTCATGGATTTGCTCACGAAGCGCCTTCGCATTATTGGAAGCGCGCAAAATGGACCCGAATATCTTTACGAAGCGCTGGACTTCGTAGCAAAGGGAAAAGTGAAAACGATGGTCGAAACGTATCCGTTAGCCGAGGCCCCGAAAGCATATCAGCGCGTTGTGGACGGCAAGGCCCGCTTCCGCGCCGTCCTCACGATGTAGCGTTGATATGCCTCCCGTTACCGTATCGACATTCCGATGATCCACGGAAGCATCATGCCCAGTGCCAGCAGCGCCACGGCAATCCAAAGCGGCGGCCGGCCCCCTTTTCCAAGTCCGTGAATGATGGCAACGATAAACGCAACGAGCGCAAAAATAAATGTTATGAGAGTGATCACAGTCTGTGCCTCCTCGTGAGTGTGGTTCGTATCACAGCGCCAATCGAATACACATCAGCCAGTCATAACCCTCGATCATCGCCGAACGCGTCCCTGCAAGTCGCATTGAAACGCCAGAACGGTTCACACCTCGCCGTCCCCTCCATGCTTGTGCTCTCGCGGAGATTCATTGTGTCGGCGGCATAGAGAAGCGTACCATTGCCGGGCAGACCTCCGAAATTGCACAAGCCGTCGAAAGGAGCAACAAATATGAAGAGCGTCGCCAAGTTCACGCTAGCAGTCGCGGTGGTGGGCATGACGCTACTCGTGTGCGGCCGCGCGCGCGCTCAAGAAGCGCAAGCGATCACACCCGCTCAGGGGCTAGTGGCGCAGCGGAGTGTCTCGCTGACGATGGCCAAAACCATTGCCGAAGCCACGATGAAGGCCTGCCAAGCCAAGGGTTACCACACCTCAGTCGCCGTGGTCGATCGCTCAGGACAGGTCCTCGTGATCATGCGCGATGAGCAGGCCACCGCGCAGACAGTCGAGATGGCCCGCCGCAAAGCCTACACGGCGCGCATGTACAACAGCGCCACTCTCGATTTTCAGAAGCGCACCACCGATCCGAACTACGCCGCCCAGCGCGATCTTACCGATATCCTCGCCCTCGGTGGCGGTGTCCCGATTCGCGTGGGCAATGAGGCCGTTGGAGGCGTGGCCAGCGCCGGGTCCACCCAGGAGCAGGACGACGCCTGCGCCAAGGCCGGCATCGCCAGCGTGGCCGATCAGTTGAAATAGCGCGAACCGCGATAGCGGGCGAGTCCGAAGCAGCCCTTGTAGTTCTTATATTTACTATCTGTTTATCATTAACTAGCAATGTAAATTGACCCCCATGTTATAATGTTTTATGTTCGCGGTTGCGGTCCTTCCCGAAAGCTCGCCCGTGGCGCCTATCGCCACCGGAGCCCCGACGCCCGCCTCGCCCGAACGGCTCGCAGCATATCTCCGGCGCTCTCTTGTGCCGATCAGTCAGCATTTTCGTCGGAGTGCATCCTTTATTTTCAAGGCGTTGCGCGCTCTTCTACGCACTCATTTTTCGCCATGCTCTTTATTTTCAGCGCCCTGCACACTCTTTGGCGCGCTCTTTCTTGAGCTCGCTCTTTGTTTTCAATGCGTTGCGCACTCTTTGCTTCGCTCTTTTGCTTGTGTTCAGACGTTAACTCCTGCGCTTTCATGCGGCTGCGCGCTCTTTGTAAAAAACACCCGGGAGGGGGTACACCCCATTCCCAAAATGGAACTGCCCTCCCCCTTCATCCCACAAAGACGCCTGACTCCTGGCGCACCTTTCCCACTTGGTTTACCCTTCCGCTCGGGGTCACCACTCCGTCCTCATTCATGCTCTTCAAATCTCTCAGCGCCGCCGTTTTCGGAATCGACGCCTACCCCGTCGAAGTCGAGGTCGACGTCGGCTCGGGACGCCCGGGCGACTTCAACGTCGTCGGCCTGCCCGACATCGCCGTCAAGGAAAGCCGCGAGCGCATCAAGGCCGCTCTCAACAATTGCGGTTTTGACTTCCCCTACACCCAGGGCGTCACCGTGAACCTCGCTCCGGCCGACATCAAAAAAGAAGGCTCGGGATTCGATCTCCCGATGGCGCTAGGAATTCTCGGCTGCCAGGGAACATTCTTCGGCAAGCCGCTTTCCGCTTATGTTTTCCTCGGCGAGCTGTCGCTGGATGGCAGCGTGCGCCCCGTCCGCGGCGCGCTCTCCGCTGCCCTGCGCGTGCGCGAACAAGGAATTCGCGCCCTGGTCGTGCCCGAGGCCAATGCCAAGGAAGCGGCCGTCGTCGAAGGCGTGGAAGTCTACGCGATCAAATCGCTCCCGCAAGCCGTGGACCTGGTGAACGCGCCGGAATCTTTCCGGCCCGTGAAGCTCGATGCGCAAACCTTGCTCGCCGAAGCGGCTCAGTATCCAGTCGACCTGCGCGACGTACGCGGCCAGCAGGGCGCCAAACGCGCCCTGGAAGTCTCCTGCGCCGGAAGCCACAACATCATCTTCCTCGGACCGCCCGGCGCCGGCAAAACCATGCTGGCCAAGCGCATTCCCACGATCCTGCCGCCCATGTCGCTCGAAGAGGCCATCGAAACCACGCGCATTCACAGCGTGGCCGGATTGCTCGAGGACTCGCGCGGCCTCGTCGGCACGCGCCCCTTTCGCTCGCCGCACCATACCATCAGCGACGCCGGCCTGATCGGCGGCGGAGCCATGCCCCGGCCCGGCGAAGTCTCGCTCGGTCATAACGGCGTCCTCTTCCTCGACGAGCTGCCCGAATTCCAGCGCAACGTCCTCGAAGTCCTGCGCCAACCGCTCGAAGAAGGAGCCGTCACTATCGCCCGCGCCGCCCTCTCGCTCACCTTTCCGGCGCGTTTCATGCTCGCCGCGGCGATGAA
>Ga0182024_10025640_pt1 | contig 10396 bp, 10 predicted proteins | sample P32metaG_FD_120480 | JGI IMG/M metagenome (GOLD analysis project Ga0182024, IMG submission 120480) | Permafrost microbial communities from Stordalen Mire, Sweden - P3-2 metaG (Illumina Assembly) | ecosystem: Environmental > Terrestrial > Soil > Wetlands > Permafrost | place: Sweden: Stordalen...
CCAAGCCTTTCGTCTGGCACAAAACCGCCGACCAAATCCTGGCATCCGTCGCCCGATTTTGCATACGAACTTCAGACTCACCACACTAGCGATTCCATAAAATAATCCCGCCCTTCCCTTTACAATGACTGAATGGCTGAGTCGTCAATGGTCGACCTGGTGGGTGTTGGGCTCAACGCCACCGACACACTTATCCCCTTGTCGACATTTCCAGCGCGCGGCTCCAAGTTGGAGTACCGCAACGCGTCCGTCATGCCGGGCGGCCAAGCGGCCACCACCGTTGTGGCCTGCCAAACTTGGGGACTCAGTACCCGCTACGTTGGAAAGCTGGGCGAAGACGATGCGGCAAGACTGCATCGCAACGCATTTGCCCGCGCGGGTGTCGAAGTGCAACTCACAACCGTCCCCGGCGCTGCCAGTCCACAGTCTCTGATCCTGGTAGACGAGGGTGGCGAGCGAACGGTCCTTTGCCGGCGCGATGAGCGCCTCCTGCTGCAGCCGCGAGATCTGCGGCGCGAGTGGATCATCAACTCACGAGCCCTGCACGTGGATGGCTACGAAACGGCCGCCGCTACAGTTGCGGCTGGCTGGGCCCGCGAGGCCGGCATTCCCGTCATCGCCGATCTCGACGAGCCCTATGAAGGCGTGGAAAAGCTCATTGAGAGCATCGACTATCTGATCGTGAGCCGGGATTTCCCCTGCCGGCTAATGGAGGAGTCGAATCTCGAAAGCGCCCTGCGCCGTATGCAACGCCGCTTCGGATGCCGCCTGACCGCCGCGACCTTGGGAGAAGAAGGTGTGCTGGCATGGGATGGAAGGCAGCTTCTTCATCGCCCTGCCTATCGCGTTCCCGTTGTCGACACCACAGGCGCAGGCGACATCTTCCATGCCGGATTCATCTATGGATTGCTGCATGGCTGGGGGCTGGAGCGCCAGCTAGACTTCTCCTGCGCCGCCGCCGCAATGAACTGCATGGCTGCGGGCGCCAGAGGCGCCATCCAGCCTGTTCGAGCGATTGATGAACTGATGGCGACAACACCACGCTACCAACGCCTCTGCGACGTGCCTGCCGCGGACTGAAGCCTCCGGATAGTGTCTTGTCTCCAATGCTACTGGCAAACAAATGAACTGTCATCCTGAGCGAAGCGTACTTCAGCGGAGCCGAAGGACCTGCATTTGGAATGCTCACGGTACGCCGGTTAGCCCTCAAAAAAGTTGCGAACTTTAGGGACAGAACACAAGCTGCATGAAGCCTTCAGTCCTCAGGCTGCCTTAGCCATTCGGCCAGCAAGGCAGCCACCTTCTGCGGCTGCTCAAACGCGGCAAAATGCCCTGCATCGGGCAGCAGGTGGAATTCGCACCCGCCGGGCGCTTTCTTCAAAGCTTCCATCTCCGCGGCTGTCACGGCGGGGTCTTCGCCGCCGGCAATTGCCAGCACCGGGGAGTCAATCGTAGCGACCGTAGGCAAAGAGTCAGGCCTCGCTGCCAATCCCGCCTGCACAGCTTCTGTTGCTTCGGGCGTCAGCGTCATGTGTGCCCGCAACTCGGCCACAATCGCCGGATGGCGCTCGCGCGCGGTTGCGCCAATCAGGCTTTGCGCCATTCCGTCGAACAGCGGGCCAGTACCCTCGGCACGAATCTGCGCAATGTTCGCAGCGCGTTTGGCAAGGTTTGCTTCTGCATCCGGCTGGGCCTTTGAACAGACGAACGCCAGCCCGTTCAGACGATGCGGGGCTCTGCGCCACAACTCCAGCAGCACGTAGCCGCCGATGGAGCAGCCGGCAAAAGTCGCCTCCGGCAATGCAAGATGATCAAGGAGTGCAAGAACGTCGCCGGCCAACTGCCCCATGGTCAACACAGGAGCATCCGGCACCCGTTTGAAGTCACCCACCGGAAGATTCCCGCCCAGTTCCGATCGTCCATGTCCTCGAAGGTCGGGCACAATGGCTCGGACACCACCTAAATCATCAATCAGCGGGCGCCAGTAATCGCCATCGAGCGGTGTTGGATGGAGAAAGACTACGGGCAGACCCTTTCCGGTATCCCTGAATCCCAGCTTTGCCCCTTCCGATTCATACCAACCGTTCATATACCAGGAGGATACGCGCCTGGGAACCCAATTGGCTCCTCGGGGATTCCAATCCAGCCGGCCAGGTACCCCACGGCCACCAGGCCGCCGGAGAAACAAAAGCCGAGGACAGTAAAAATGCGCACCAGCGCCACATCCCAGCCATACGCCTGCGAAAGCCCGATGCAGACGCCGGCAATGACCCTGCCCCCATGCGGCCGCACCAGCGGTCTGGAATGCATTTGCGGCGTGGCCGCAATGGTAGCGCCGCAGTTGGAGCAGAAGCGGGCGGTGTGCGGCAGCCCCGTTCCACACTGGTTGCAATAGACGGCCATGATTCAATCCTCCCCGAAATTGGCAATCAAAAGTTGGCAATCAGAGTTAAAGTACGGAAGAAAGGCTGTTACAGTTCCATTCCGCAGGCGCTGACAGCCCTCGGCAGCAGCCCGGTTTTGAAAGGGCACGACTTCAGTCGTGCCGCAAGTTCAGCAAAATTAGCGGGGCTTTAGCCCCTGAGTGATGTCTTTTCTGAACTCTCAACCCCTGCTGCGCGCGCTGAGAGTCGGGAACCAGGCCCCCAAAGTCCGCCCTCATCCACCAGTATATGGCTTTCGAAGAAACTTTCGGGCTGTATCGGCGCGGGATGTGTTGGGGCCGCTCTCAATTGCCGCCTGGTAGTCCTTTACCGCAAGTTGCCGTTCTCCATTCAGGTCGTGGCACTGACCGGCAGAAAGCAGAGACCGAATCTTCAGCTCCGGTCCAACGTTGCGCGCCCCGGCGGCCTGCTCATACGAATCCGCCGCTTCAGCATAATGGCGTTGACCGCGCAGGGCGTCGCCCAGCCCGAAGTAGGTGAGTTCCAGCCGCGGAGAAAAGAAATACCCAGGCGTGGCATTAGCCTCAAGAATCGCCCGATACGCCGCCACGGCACCCATGCCCTCGCCAGCATCCTTGCGCAGGTTGGCCTCTTCCAGGCTGAAAAGGTAGTCCCTGGGATACTCGCTCTTGAGCTTGCGCACGACTTGAATGGCCTCTTTGTACCGCCCCTCACGGCGCAGAAACAGGGAAATCGTGGTCCGGGCGTCCACGTTGGTCATGGGGCCCCGGTTCCCATCGTCGGTCAGCATCTCCATGCCCCTGGTCTTTGACCCAGTAATGCCTGCAAAGCCGATGAGCAGCTTGAAGGGCCACGGCAGCGCACCCACTACGTACTCATAGACCCCCACCACCAGCTTCGCGTCCACATAATTCGGGTCCAGTTGCAGTACGCGCGCGTCGTCGTCCTTGGCTTTGGTGGCCAACTGAAACCCCGTGCCATAACTGCGCTCCACCATGGCGACGTAGGTACACTCGAGGGCTCGCACCCAGCCGCGCGCATATAGGGCGTCCACATCGTTCTGGTTCTGGCCCACCCGCCAATCCGCCTCATGAATTGCCTCATTTGCCAGGTTGAGAATGCGTTCCCGCGCCCTGGGGTCTTCCTGCGTTGCGTGGCGGCCTGTCAGAAATCCGTCGTTGGCGTAGAACGTTGTATCCAACAGGTCCTGCCGGTAGAGTTCCTGGAAAACCACCGCATCCAGCAGCATCGCGGTAGCCTGCGGATCACCGGGATGCATGGCATGAAAACGGCCAAATCGCTCGACAGCGCCGTCGAAATCCAACAGGTAGAAACGATCGTAGGCTTCCTTCACCAGCGGATCGTTGTTCAGAGGATTGGTATGAACTTCCGAAGCCCAACACATGCCCGCTGTTCCCAGCAGGAAGATTGCCCGTCCAATCGCGCGCTTCCAAAACGAGCCCAATTTCAACCTTGAATCTCCTTCGTAGCCCCTGAGTCGTCCACTGGCTTCGCCGACCCACGAGGGACGAAACTAGACCCGATCAATACCGCCCGCTAACCTGCTAACTCGCTAACCCGCAAAGCGGGGCTAACTCGCTGAATTCGTTTGAAACGTCGCCCCAATCAATCCGCTGATGTTGACGCCATTTCCCACAACTCTGTACAGCAAGACTTCCCGCGAAAGGCCACTGCATGTCTGCATCGAAACAGCCAACTCTCTTCCTGTTGAACCCGAAAAAAGGAAATCCATGCTTGTTTTGCGTTAACCAACAACAGAAGGCTCAAGAAAATCGTTCACCCAAATTGCTCGCGCTTCCGGCATCGCTGAATCACCGTTTATTCACGGATTCTTCCCGACAACGAAGGATTGTTGCTATGCATCGCAAAGATCTCCTAAGGCTGTTGGTCAACCAAGCCCAGTTTAACGGATTCGAGTTCCGCCGCTGGTTCCAGGCCCGCGTGCACCCCATCTGGCCCGGAACAGAGGCGGCGATCACCCTGCTTGCAGAGGAAGGCCGCCATTACACTCTGCTCTTCTCGCACGACTTCGCCCGTTGCTTCTGGCTTGGTGGGGCCCACATGAGCTTTCTTGTTCCATCCATCACTTACGCTAGGGTCACCAAGCAAGGTGAAGTGGTTCAGGTAACCCGCAAGCCATTTACCCGGCGCACCATCAAACCCGACGTATGGAAATATCACCTGCGGCAAATGGCCGTCGCCGACGACCCAATTGAATACCTGTGCCGTTTCCTGCCCGCGACCATCCAGATCAAGCTGAAGGCCCCGGCCCACGAACGGATTGCCCCGCAGGCTATGGCGGATCTCCAATTGGCATAAGGGAAAGCACGACCGCTGCGTGGATTTTTCCTTTAGAAAAACCCACCTTGCACCAGCTGTAGAACTCTTCGTGAACTGAAGAACGGACTTAAAGGCTGGCTTGCACATATATACATAAGACAACCGCAAGCCCTATAGCTCCACCCCGGCGTTAGGAGCCTGTCGCCGGGGTGGAGCATTACAGCCTGCACGCAATAAAATCATTACACTCCATCCGTGGTCTTGCAGTAGGATTTATCTATGCCCGTGCCGGAGCTCGTGAATTCTGCTTTCACCTCAGACACCTCAGACGCTTCACCCGCCGCCAACCCGATGGGCGAAGCACGCAAGCGTTTGATTGTGGCTCTTGACGCGCCCGATGCTGCTTCAGCAGGCGCCCTTGTCGCTCGGCTGGAAGATACCTGCCAGTGGTTCAAGGTGGGGCTGGAACTGTTTGTGGCGGCCGGTCCGGCCGTCCTGGAGCCAATCCTCAAACGCAGCCACTCCGTTTTTCTCGACCTGAAATTCCACGACATTCCCAACACCGTTGCTGGTGCAGTGCGCTCAGCCGCGTCTCTGGGCGTTCACATGATCACCGTTCACGCCGCCGGCGGCCCCGCCATGATTGAGGCTGCACGCAACGCCATTGAAGGCCTGCATCACCCGCCTGAGTTGCTTGCAGTTACTGTACTCACCAGCATGGACTTCGCCCAGCAGGCCGCCACCGGTCTCGATCGCACTCCAGCCAGCCAGGTCGAATTGCTGGCGCGGATGGGTCTGGCCCAGGGCTATCGCGGCTTCGTCTGTTCCCCGCGTGAAGTCGCAAATCTGCGCGATGTCACCGGCCCGGACGGTATCCTCGTTGTTCCCGGCATCCGCCCCGCCGGCGCGGAAATCGGCGACCAAAGACGCATCGCCACCCCGGCGGAAGCTCTTCGCCAGGGCGCCACCTACCTGGTCGTTGGCCGGCCGATCACGCAGGCCCCCGACCCGGCCGAGGCAGCGCAGGGTATCCTCAGGGAAATGGCCGGATTGTGAACGGCCCAAATTCCGGGCCGCACCGTATCAAGGCCCGTTTCCTCAGGCCTGTTTCCAGGCTAGAGTGCTCTGTGGTTTAGTTCTCACCGGGCCGGGTAACCGCCCAGCTGATCACCTCAGACTATAGTTTGGTATCAACGAAATTCGGACGGCTCAGCCCGTCCTGGCAAGGGGAGGCTGATATGGACCTCGCGATTGTACGGAAGGTATTGACGGGTCGAGCATCGACCGTGGTCATGGTCTTGCTTGTGTCGGCAGCAATGCCAGTACAGCTAACGCCCAACGCGAACGCGCAGAAGATGGCAGTTTTGCACGCAACCGTCACCATCACCGGAGGCGTGACATTCACCGGATCATATGACCAACGCCTGCCAGTCCCCACGTGTGCTGATGTCGCGAAGAGCGGAACAAGGCCGCCTGGCGGCTCGGCCGCTGCGGCATTCTATGTGCCGATCCCACCGCCCCCCGCCGGCGGCAGTTATGGCTCGGTCGGCGGCGGCCATACCTTCGCGACCGATGTCACGGCTTATCCTTATCACGGCCCAGGCACATACACGGGGTCCAGCTTGACCGCGACACAGATGGATGCGGACACCCCACCCGATTCCCAGGAGACTCATATCTTCGCGTTTCCAACCGGCATAGGGACAATGATCGTCAACCCCGACGCTTCGGGCTCGTTCCAGTTCAACGGTTTGCAGGATCCTGGCAGCGTCACGATCTCGGGTCAGGTCGTCTGGACCTGCTCGTAGCCGGGACGGCCAAACATGCTTCGGAATGATCAAGACCCGCTGAATACCGCCGCGCCGCTTGCCTTGACACCTTCGCGCAGCTTCCTTTAAGAATGGTTCTTCCTTAAAGGAGGAAGAAAGTATGCGCATGTTGTTGAGAGTATCGATTCCCGTCGAAGCTGGAAATGCCGCGGCCAAGGCTGGAACACTGGGTTCCACAATGGAAAAGATCCTTGCTGATCTCAAACCGGAAGCAGTTTATTTCTATGCAGACGACAACGGCAACAGGACGGGCTCCATCGTGTTCGATCTGCAGGACACATCTCAGATTCCCGCTGTCGCTGAGCCGTGGTTCCTTGCGTTCAATGCCAAAGTCACTTTGCGTCCGGTCATGACCCCTCAGGATCTTGCCAAGGCCGGACCTTCCATTGCCCAGGCGGCTGCAAAACACGGGAACTAGTCAAGGCAGAACCGATCAAACTTCCGCACCAAGAAGAAAAGGCCCAGCTTCAAGCCGGGCCTTTTCTCCTATCGCAAATCAAATCAACGTTTAGAGTTTCTCGTAGAAGTCGCAGACAGAACACGAGATGTAGACTCCGCCTGGGATGCCGCGTTCACGGTCCTTTACGCGCTTCACGATGCGCGTAGGCTTGCTACACTTGGGACAGTCGGTTGACTTCGTCGTGTCCATTACCTTCTTGCGATCACCTGTTTTTGCAATCTTGGCCATCGGTCGGGTGTTTCTCCTTTTGGGGTTGTCTCTGCACACATCCGCCGCGCCACCCAGCGACAAGTCTTCGTCGATGGGGTGGCGCAGCGGACGGCTTCAACGGCGCGGTCCTGCGCTCGCTGCTTGCCTTACCTCTTATGCAATCTTGTCCAATGAGATTGCTGGGCCCTGAAACCTGCCGCAGAGGAAACGCCTGGAGGGAGCCGAACTCGCTTCGACCAGTTTACATCAAGGCCGCCCGCGGGCGCTCAGTTCGTCGTGGCGCAGTTTGAAAGCATTGGCGCAGTTTGAAGGGTACGGGCTTCACAGGCTGCGAAAAAACTCATTTCAGCGTGGATCCGTGAGCGTTCTGTAACAGGGCACGACTTCAGTTGTGCCACAACTGCCGCAAAATCAGCGTGGGCTTCAGCCCCTGCGGTGCGCTTCTCTTGCATTTTGGACCGAATGAATCCCATTTTCCGCAGCCGGTTCAGCCCCTGAAAGAACAATTCCTCAAACTGACGCACCACCCGTCAGAAGGATTGGCCAGCGCCCTCAGCCGCCGGCGTTTGCAGCATTTGCGGCTTGGTGGCCGGTGGCCCCGAAGTGCCTGGCTGAGCACCGGCGGCAGGGGCAGGCTGCGTGCTGTCAGTTGGCGTGGCGTCTGGCTCTCCGTCTGGATTGGCGCCGGGCTGCGGTGAAGGCTTTTCCTTCGGGAACTGCACCGGCTTCATCACCCCTGCTGACATTTTATCGTTGTCCTGGGGCAGATTCTCGCCGGGATTGCGCAGGCTGGGTGGCGCCGTTGGGGCCTGCGTATCGGGGTCGCGCTCCACGTCGCCAGCCTTCGCAACGCGAGGTCCGGAAGCTGCATTCGCTTCAAGCGGCGTACCATCGGTGCGCATCAGTCCTTCCACCTCGTCCTTGGTGAAGATCACCGGCGCTTCGCCTACTTTGGCCACTTCCACGCGAATGACGCGATTCCCGTTGATGCGCACAAACTCAACATCCTTGGGAGGCTTGCCATACATCCACTCTTCGAACGGCATTTGCCCTTCCATCTCGCGAGACTTGTTGTCCGGCGGTCCCTTGGCGAAGAGCACCATATCCGTGCTCATGCCCACCAGTACATGATGGTTCAAAATCGCGTCTTTCAGCTTGCCAGGCAGCGTGTCGGTAAATGCCTGGATCGGCGTCTTTACATCGAATGAGATCAGCGGCGACAGCAATGCCTTGACTTCCGCGCCGGTGAGTTCTGGAACATGGTTTTGAAACGTGAGAGTGAGCCGCGCGCCCGCTGGCTCCGCGTCGTCTCCCTGCACCACCGGATTCATCACATCCGGCCCCCCCATGCCGATCTGGACATGACGCAGAAACCGGTGCTTCGGATCGGGGCCGCCATTCAAATCGATGATGATCCTTGAGTGTTCGATCTTGATATCGCTCAGCACCAAGCGGTCACCGGGCTTGGCCGATAGACCCTGGCTTGTAACCATCGCCACGTACTCCTCCCCGGCCGGCTCCAGCTTGCCATTGGCGGCCAGCGTCAGGCCTTTGTGGCCGCGCGGAAACGGGCGCATGGCAAAGCCCTGCTCAGCCGTGATGGTGCGAATCAAATCCAGGCGAGTCTTGGCGTCCAGCTCAGTCTTGGTCAGCGGAACTTTGGTGGGCGTGATCTGCTGGTAGCGCCGGTCGACGGTGTTGACCTGGGTCCCAGTTGAATCGTTGGTCACGGTGCCGGTCTTGGTATTCACAGTAATCTGCGCGCCGGCCGTAGCCGCTAAGCCCAGGGCTGCGAAAAAGCAAAGAATCGCCAACAGGCGTAAACAATTCTTGTGGCTGGCGTTGCGGACCGCTGACTGTGTGAGCCCAGGCTGCGGGGGCAGGATCAACCGAATCATGGGAACCTCCCATGCATGCGAACTGCATTCAAGCAAAAGATAGACCGGCTAAGGCACGATGGTCAAATCCGCTCAGCAGGATTCATGGGGCAACGGTAGGTCAGGGCTTCAGCCCTGACATTTGGGCCCGCAACGAATGTCGGCCTTCAGGCCCTGAGGCTTGCTCTCAACGTCGGCGGCAAAATCTGAGGGGTTGAAGCCCCGGTCATTTTGCTCCTCTTATATCCGGGCTGAAGCCCGGACCTACTTCCCAAACGAGTTCTTAAACAGACTCTTATTCAAGACTGTTGGCTCCGTCAGCCGTTGGTTCATTCGCGGGAGTGGCCGGCAGCGGTGCCGCAACCGGCAAAATCTGCACCAGCCCTGCTGCAACAGCAGGTTCCGCCGCGCCCATCGCTGCCTCATGCTGTTGCCTCGCTGCCGCATCCAGGTCTACTGGAATTCCTGCCGGTACAATCACTGGCGCATTGTAGCGGAAATCGAGGTCTCGCGTGACGCGGAAGACCACCGGCCAGGCCAGCAGAAGAACAGCAAAAGCGATCCAAGTCCCATCCAGCCCGTAGCCGCCGCCGGTGAGCCAGAAAGGCCCCATCGGGTCGCCTTGCACAACCGGCGAGTGATTGCTCGCGCCGCTCACTGCCAGCCCGAACACAAGTGCCCGGCTTGCCTTCCAGCCAAAGTTGAGTCCCCAGCTCAGCCACAGCGCCCGCGTCCGCAGATATGCCGTGGAAAGCAACAGGCTCACCATAACCGAGACGGCGACGCTTGCATGGTTCGAACCCGGCGCCAGCGCCTGAATAATGGCGTAATACGCCGCAAAGCCAAGCGCCGCCCCAGGCGACCCCACCGCGTGCGCGAATCGCTGAAATCCGTAGCCGCGAAAGGCGATCTCTTCCCAAAGCGCCAGCAGCGCAAAGAAAGCCGCGTCGGCCAGCAGCCATCCCCAGGCCGAGGGTTGCAGGTCAAGAACAATGGCGATGCCCCCGGCCACAACCATCGGAAGCACGCAAATGACAGCGATCGACCAGCCGACGGCCAGCCCCAATCCCACTTCGCCTGGCCACCCTGCGCGTCGCGGAAGCCCTTGCGCGCTGACGGGACGGCTCTGGCGGTCCATCCATGACCCGAATGCGGCGTACCCAAGGAGGAGCAAAAACACCAGCATGGCCTGCTCAACAAGCGGGGCCCACTCCGGGCTTGCCAACCCCTGCGCTCCGTGACGCGCCAGAGACCGCGCCAGAAAAAAATAGCAGACTGCCGCAACAAATTGCAGGTAGGCGCGAAAGCGGCTGC
>Ga0182024_10025641_pt1 | contig 10396 bp, 22 predicted proteins | sample P32metaG_FD_120480 | JGI IMG/M metagenome (GOLD analysis project Ga0182024, IMG submission 120480) | Permafrost microbial communities from Stordalen Mire, Sweden - P3-2 metaG (Illumina Assembly) | ecosystem: Environmental > Terrestrial > Soil > Wetlands > Permafrost | place: Sweden: Stordalen...
GATGTAGCTAAAAATTCATTAATGAAAATCATGGACATTGGCTGGATATCTCCCTTAAGAAACTTGGATACCCGCTGGATAACCACTATTAGGCCCCTACATACCGGGCTACCCACCGGCAGCCAGGGGCGGGCCATATTCCCTAATCTGGGTATAATCCTTACTGATTGCCGGGTTTGATGCCGTTGTCACTACCCATTCATTTCCATTCAGGGTCACGGCGGCTGACCGTGCCCGGGCTTCCACCATTGCCATTGCCGACGCTGCTGCCGTCACTGATCACCTGCTTGCTGCCCGACGGCGCTTCCTAATCTGGGTATAATCGCCAGCCTTGGTCACTGCCCATTCATTTCCATTCAGGGTCACGGTGGCTCACCATGCCCGGGCTTCTGCCATTATTGCCGTCGCTGTTGCCGACACTGCCGCCATCACGGATCACCCGCCGCGCTTGCCAGCGCTTCCACTTCCCTTTCATCATGGTCCCTCAGCGCTTAAATTCACTTTTGCCGATCTTCAATCTTGCACTAATTATGAGTAGTTCTACACGCGTGATACAAACGGTGGCATATTTCATGTACATAATCACACAAGCATACTGCAAAATGAATTCTGCACGTTGCACGCTCAAAATGTGTGCACGCCATAATTCGGCGCCTCACTGGGCGTCGGGAGATTCAAGACTGCTTGCAGCTATGCATAAGCACACCTAGGAATAGGTATGTGCTTCGGGTAGAACAAGTGGCATTGTAGCGTGCAGCTATGCGGAATTACAATGATTCAAACATCACGCTACCTTGGAAAGTCGTCAGCATCCGCAATCACAGGATGAATAGATGAGCTCACCTATTCGGCATCAGAAATGTACTCCTCATGCACAATCTCATCCATGCCGAGTCCCTCATCTCCTGTATCATCCACAATCTCCACAGTTCCGGCGACAATAGGGTTGGCGATGCTGTAATTGAAGTTCTCGATCAGCTCTGCAATCACAGGTGGAATCCATGCGAGCATTGTGTCCGGGAGGCTCCAGAGAGTACATGCACGCGTAGCATGAAGTGCAATGATAGCACACTGACGGTATGCGTATGCACGAAGGCCATCGGAAAGCTCTTTCGAGACATCTGAACGCGCTGACATGCGGGTCATCCATTCCCGAAAACGATGCTGTGCCGACAGGAGAAAACGGCGCATTTCTTCCCGCACGATCTCAATTTCTTCGCCCCATCGTTCTTTCCGAGCAAGCGACCATGCCCACTCAATGCGGAGAGCTAGGCAGTAGATGTTTAGGCAATGCGACGCGTCCGATGAGACTAGATTTACCTTCGTCGAGCTCATCATTGGAGGCCAACGAGCTCAATGATGCCCGCCAGATCCACGAGACCATTTTCTTGCCTTCTCCGAGTGCCTTAGAACCAGCTTCATGAGTGATATGGCTCTCACTAAGTGGGCGGATGTCTTGAGGATTAAGCTTTCGGAGGTCGAGTTCCCAATCCCCATCACCTTTGAGAGAATGATACACCGCACGATTGCGGCGATAACAGGCGGCAATTGCATCAATCTTTGCAGCGGTTTGTTGACGAAGTGACTGTGAGCGAGTATTGCCACTTTGACCCCGTACATTAGCCCTCGTGTACGTTTGATAGTGTGCTTGGATGAGAAGATTTCGGCGGAGGGAGTCAAGTGCCTCCTTGGCATGAGCAAAACGAAGCTCTGCCTCGACACTTTGCAGGCGTGGAAGCGACACCATAGACGGTGGTATGGAATGACGGGGGCATTTGTAAGAACTGGGAAGATTCAACTCGGCATTCTCGGGCATGTTCTGGGTAGTGGTCGAGGTAGCCACAAATGGCATAATTACACTCTGTATGTTCTGGAAATTGCGGATCCGGCGTTCGAGCGACAGGCGACTTTCAGCAATCGAGCCTAACTGAGCAGCAGTTCCGCTTTTCAGTGCGGCAATTGTGCCTCGCAGCTCATACCTGATTTGAGGTATGAGATTCGGGAGAAATCAGCAGGAGACTGCGGTGGGCTTACTGGGCGTCTTCGAGTTCCAGACCAGACAGCACAAACGATGCAAAGCTGATTTCCACTGAAGAATCTTGCAACGCCACTCGCTCAGACTCTATGAGCTCATTTCGGACCTCCTGCAGTGTTCGATCTTTTGAATCACGTTCAGTAGCCGTTACAGGAAACACAATGAGCGCCCAAGTACTTACACTTTTTCATGCAAGGCACATAAGGATTGGGCTTGGTTTGGTCGACATCAAAGTCATCAACCATCTTATGCCAATGGGAGAGCAAGGCATCATCAATCGACGATGAGAGCTCAGTGAAAGCTTCGGAGTGTTGCGCATAGGCAGAACGAGCAGCAGCGAGTTTAACAGCTAGTCGTTGACCTAAGGTAAATTGCAACTCAGCAATAATCAGCCTCAGACACGTGTGTGTCTTACCCATGAGCTTCAGCTTAGTGAAGTTCATATCGGAGCAAAGGTCATCGAGCGTATCACGCCGTGAACCTGCACTCATCTCCTTTGTCGAGTTTGCCACACCACCAAGCTTTGCCCAGTCGCGTTCAATAACCTCGCCGTCGAGTCTCCCAGCGCCACGCTGCAGATTGAGAGAGTACAAGGTATGGCATCGTTCCTGGTGTGCCGGCAGATGGAATTTGGGGATGGCAGCTTTCACTTTGATACGATTAGGGTCAAGGCGGAGCGATTCAGGGAAGTTAGAACTCTGGATGCGCTTCCAAAGGTTCCGGAAATATTGGCAAGCAATATCATAAGACAACGTGATGGTTCGCCAGGATGCCCCGCACGCATGGATAGCAGAAAAGATGATGAAGTCCATGTTCGCGAAACTATACGCATACAAGTCAGTGTGTGATGCATACAGCATATAAAAACACAGTGAAAAAAGACGAACCGTTCTCCTTTTTGTAAATCGCCAATCCCACATGGGAGAAAGAACCCATGTCGTGCACATACAAGCGCGCCAACGCCGGTGGATCGTAACCCAGTGGACTTCCTAGTATTTGCATGATCAACAGCTGCGAGCCCTGAGCACGTCGACATCTGCCATTTTGCAATAAGAATCAAGTCTCATTTTGGGTTATATCACATACCTCCGTCTGAGCTGGATATGTCGAGAGATAGGCTTGATAAGGGCCATCCGGGACAAAGTATGCGAGCCCAGTAACAAGGCCGGGCGTGTCAGCACTTCGCATCCTATTTTTTAAACGGAAGCAAGCATCGCCAGCAAGAAATTGCTCGTAGAGGTAACTTGAGTTCCAGTTAGCTCCCCACTCGGCCATAATACCAGCATTACTTACGGTTTTTCAATGTCACGGGCATCCCAGTTCTCTGGGAGGTTCACACCTGGACGCGGGCACGCTGGGCAAGCAATGGCAAGCTCGCCCGAAGCCATGCCATCCACACCGCTGGGATCATGCGAGCGCCCAGCACGTTTCATCATTTTGAGATAGCGCCATTCTCGCATCATTGTCAGGAATGACTTGTAACGAGGCTGTCATTCACATTGGTTAATAATAAGACAGGATCAAACATGAGATCGTGCGTACTTTAATCCCAGTTATGCCAGCATTATCACTCAGGCGCTCCAGCGTGTGATAGACGTGATATGCCGAGACGTTGGATTGGAGCATATATATATGTGCATACCGAAGGAGTTCAAACGTTGCACAAGTTTGCGGTTGGTCGACAGTAGCAGGGAACAGGCGCACTCGAAGTAGTTGGATCCGTCGTGGGAGTGGTACGTGCGGTAAAGGACAGGTACAGAATTTGATGTTTACGTTGTGAACACCATTGGTGTGTAGCACGGTGATTCGGGAATAAATATTGGTTGGGATTGGGCAACCACCACCGGAGTGCCCCAATGATATAAGGAGACCAATTGCGCCGAGCGAAACGTTACGGAAAAAATAGCCGTTCCAGGCCTGTGAAGTCAACACTTAAATTCATATTCGACCGCGTTGGAGTTGGGGACGTTACCTTGATATGATGGAAGGGGCGGGTGGCATGTTGTCGGAGGCAACAGAGGCGGCATATGAGTGTAAGCTGCATGCATTCGTCGCAGTGATAGAGGGGCTGTGAATTGGAAGGCACCGAGGTGCAATGGGGATCCTGGCACGTTGCTGCCGGTGAAAATGGACTTGTGCCTTCGAGTCGCATCATCTCATCAAGAAATTCATTGCGATACGGGAGCCAAGAAGAGAGTGGATCGTTCTGTTCAATTTGGTGAGTTGTATGGAGTCAAATAGAAGAAAAGGGGGACATACAGATGCTTCGTAAACTTTTCTCGCTTTCTGTGAGCCTCCCCGGGGAAGTTCACGAAGTAGGGCAACTCCTTCATTGTACTCGACGACATCACTCCACCCCGACAGGTCCAGTGAGGCAGATGACGTTGAGGGTGGAATCGGGCGGTATGGTGAAGAAACACGAGTCTCCTGGAAGTCGTCCAAAACATTCCCGAGCTTGCGTTTTGTAGGAGGACGACCCCTCCTCATGATCAAGGAGGGATTTGTGGACATTGGGTCATAGAAGTGTGTCTACTTCTTTCAGCCAGACGGTAGCGGATGCCACGAACGTGCTTCTTTGGCTTTGTTTGGCTCCTCTCAAACACTCAAACATCAGTCGGTTCAACACGGAGCATCCTTCACACATCCAATTTGCGGCTCTGTGATGGATCGTACTAGGAACTCGGGGGGGTGCTCTAATCATGTATATTAGAACTTCCCAAAGTAGCTATGATGACAGGCACTGGCTCAATATGAGCTCAACACGACAAAGGTGAGACGGGTGAGGTGGATCTGTGATAATAGTGGTGACATGGTGATGTGGTGATTTCATGTGGCAGTGTAAGTCAGTAGCTGGTTTGTGGCGTTTTGTAGAATAAAGTTGCGTGCATCAATGACTTGTCTGGATTTCGTGCCGGATTTACGGGAACAAACCATGGAGCGCAAGAAAGCAGTACTATAACCCCGCCAGGCCGAGGTTGGGCATTTCTAGTATGTATTTACATATGATAAATATATTATAGGAATAACCGATTAGCCTGGGGGGCGGATGGGAGTGGTGGTACGGTTGCGTTGAGTGAGCTGACATCGATGAACGACGCCAACCCAATCTGCAGAGATCGACAACGACCGACACCACCGATCTGTGAATATTCGTGCACATTCGTATATGTCCTTATATCATATCAGTATAGGATAGATAATGAGAGTGTAGCCGCGATGCAGCCGAGGACTGGCACACATACCTTCCTGCATGGTTTGTGCAGAAATGACTGCGTCGGGCAAGCCAGAGTGTGTAATCCTGCCACTATCCAACCCTGCTAAAATATGTGCATAGAAATCACTGTGTTTCTCTTGAAGCCGGTGAGGCCATCCGATCATTGTGACAATAGCCATAAGCTTGCATGTGTACGAGAGGTATCTGACATCATTGCGCATGTTCGGGGCCAGTTTGAAGGTGTCCGAGGGAAAGGAACAAGAATAAAAGGGGTGATAGGACACCCAGTGACATCTTGAAGATTGAGAGTGCATATTGATGTGCAAAACTGGAAGATCGGGAAAGCTAATCCCGATCGCACACCCATTCGCAACATGTTGTTTCCTGTTTACACTCCTCAAAACTGACGCGTGGCAGGGCTCAGGCAGGAACACGTTGGATCAATTTTGATCGAAGGTACGAACATGCTATCTTAAGTAAATGACATGTACGCTCATGTTATTTGTTGTAGGCGCTGTCCTCGTCGTTGTCTAAACAAAATCGTTCGACTTTACCCTGATTGAGTAGTTTTTCAAACAAGGCTCTCGCCTCCTGCTCGCTGGCCAGCTTGAGCATTCTTCCGTTCTTATCGCACCATGGGATGTGAGAGCCTTTCAACACCTTTGCTGCCGCACTTAGTGCAAATGTGAGATGCACAATCTGGTGACATGTTGGGCAGTTACTTACATTCCGAGCGCCACGCCGGGATTAATACCTTTGTGAACGACGTACCAGCGCTGCATAGGGTGGATACTCTCCACGTCGGGGCGTTCCGGCACTCTGGCTGATGTGCCACTGCTGGTGCCGGCGCCGGCGTCTGTTGGCGGAGGAATCCAACCACGTGGAAACGCTACCATGTAAGGGCCAGGTGTTTGAGGAGTCGCAATGTGCAGGCCTGTGTTACGAGTCGGAGTTTGCGGAGGCGCCTGCGGGCGATTGGCCTTGTTGGGACTAGGACGCTTACCCGCAGCATCGATGACACTGGTGACCGCACCCGGACCCACGTGTTCTGGTTCCTTTGGTCTAGAGTGGCTCTGTTATAGGATGCATGAAAGACATCTGTGTGACGAATTTAATAGCGGAGTGTACCGTTTCAGCAACATTCCTTCTACGCTGCATGGCCGTGACCTCGCGCTGAACTTTGCGCTCTGGGGTTCCACCAATGTTGATGTAAAAGTTTTGTGTAACTGGAGCGGCGTTCAGGGATATCCCACTGGGCGCTAAAGCGACAGGTGGCGACGACGGAAGATCTGCAGCGGGACCGTGCCTGTGATGCGCGCGGTGCGGAGTTCCTAGACCCTGGAGGCTAGCAAGGGCACTGATGAGCTCGCGAATGTCCGGGTGGAGACGTTCAGGGGCCTCGTTGTTGTTGTCCGCAGGGCTGTTATCGTCGGCCTCTACATCGTCGTTTTCACTGGCGATGCCGGTCCAATCATCATCTGGAATATGATACGGTCAGTATTTGCAGCATGCTAGTGGGCAAGCGCTGACCATCATCGTCATCTTCATGTTGGGGGGTTTTTTTCGCCATTCGAACAACAGGATTAAATTTGGATCAAAATCAAACTTGGGGCCTCGGGCAAATTCCGCCTCCTGTGCTTCCGTCCCCTCCATGACAATTACTGCCTGGGCACCAAAGGGCTCCAAGAAGTATGACTGGCTTATGCAGCAAGCCAACGACTATCTCGATGCCCTACAAAAGTCAAATACTTCAGAATGGTTCCCTGACCTCTTTCGACGGTATTTTGCAATGTTCCCTGTTGCTCTACCCGACCCCAACACGTCAGCGGTGCTCGATGATGAGAGGCTCAGTGATGACGCTTCAAGCCATGATGACACAACTGCAGAAGCACAGGAAGACCCGCAACTACTTGCCGAAATGCACGACAAACAAAAGCGTGTATGTTGAATGTTAGCGGTTATGTATTTTTTCTCAACGTTTTTTAGCAACTCAAAACTTGGTTCTACAACCATGTCGCTTATCCACTCAAGCGCAAATCCCAGCCCCAGTCCAAGTCTCGTTCTACAACCCCTACGTCCGGCCTATTGCGAAACCCTGGGCCTCTGCTTGCGCCGACACGCAATCTCAAAAAATCGCTCAGCAAACCCTCACGGAAAAGCCATCGCTCTGAAGTCCAGGTCTATATGGGCATGTATTACAGCACAAAACTCCGTGATAAAGTGGCAGCTGCTACAGAGGGAGTGGGGAAAGGCGAACGCTTAAAGCTCCAGGCTGAGGTCGCCCGTGAATGCTATGACAATGAATCTGCTGAAGTGAAGGAGAAAGTGCAGGCCCGAATGGAAGAGTTACGCCAGGTTGATAAGACGGCAAATGTGCCGCTTGGGATGGTTGACACGTTTGACAAGAACGACTCCGTGAAAGCGTAAGTCGCTAATTGCAACAGACTTGACTTACTCATGCATATTATTTACAGTCGTATCAAGGCTCTTCCGGCCCACTTACAGTGCTACCTTCAGTACTTGAGTGAGCAGACTGGTTTCCGGTTTGCGCTCTATTGTGGTGGAAAGAACGAAGACAACAGCCTCGAACTTTTTACGTGCGCCCATCATTCTTCACTCCGACTTGCTTTAATGCTGACTACAACATAGCGTACATGGAGGGGTGAGTGAAAGCCCCCACCCCGTAAGTTTTTCGGGCTTTGTCGGCCAGCAATTCGACAATGAGATCAAGTTGAAGTTCATGGAGTTTTTGCAACATGAGTTCAGTACGTCTATTAGTATTAGTGTCCAATGTAATGACAACTCACAATAACATAGATATGACGGTGCCCTCAGCCTCTGGTTCAACGACAGCACGGAGCACACCAGCCACTACAAACATCCCAAATGTCACGGCAGCCCCTCGAGATACTGACTCGGTCACCGTACTTAGCACTCCACTAGACCAACGCTCGACCCCTGTGCCGTTACAAACGCCTATGCTGTCACACACCTCCTGCTCCCAGCCACAATCTGGTGGCCGACAACAGCAATCGCGTACATCTACACAAAGCCCGCCGTCACGATCAGCCTCCCCTACGCTCTCGCGGTCTGGATCATGTCCTCCAAGATCATCTGGCTCAACTTTGCGGAACGGCGGTAACCGATATCGAAATGCAAGAACGACTGGTCGCTCTCGCTTGCGATCTTCCCGGTGTGAGTACCCACCCTTGTGTTTGCTGGCGCGCTCATATATATCTTTTCCAAGCCCGCTCACCTTCAACTGCACATGGATCACCGGGACATGGTGCACGTTCAAGGCCCCTGACTGCCGGCAGCATTGTAGGACCCGAGAGACGTCAACATGATCCATCAAAATCACAGCCAAGCAAAATGCAAGTTGCAGTTACATTGCCTCGTGGCCGAAAACGCAAAGGCGAACCTGCAGAGACTCCCCAAACGACCAAAGCACGCCGTACAACCTCCGCGTCGACCCCTCGTACACCTGCCTGGCTATCCCCCCACATAGAGCACCTCCGCGGTTCTGGCCGTGTAGCGGGTGAGGTGTGGACCGAGTTGATGGATGTCTGGATTGCTCACGAGGCTGAGGGTGCATCTGACAAGTATTCGGAGGTTTGTTCTTTCTCTGTTGCTGTGCTGCCCCGTGACCATCTGTAGTTGACACTTCAAAATCAGAAATACAAGAACATAAAGGTTGCACGTCCTGCCGGCCTCTCTGAGTGGATTAAGCGTGCACGATCAGATACATACATGCCGACTATCACTGATGTGTCTGACTATGGCAATAAATGGGTTGCCTGGTGGTCTGCCATGCAGCCAAAGTCGCGACATGGTGGGACCGGTGATCTTTCTCGAGACGGAAATCACAACTTCGATGATGTTGTGCTCCGCGGTCCGAATGGTTTCCTTAACATCATCAAGTCGCTTTTCTGGTGGAGAGAGGCTGTTAAATCTGATTCCGATATGGTGGAATGGCAGGGTGCAGTTAGTGATGTACTTTGGGTGTTAAAAGCCCATACTTGTCACAGTACATAGTCAATTATCCATTGTCGGCCTTGCGCCCATGTTTACAGCTGTTTTGACAACTCGTGCAATCTTGTCATCACTGCCAACACTGCTAACAGCCTCTACTTGTCTTTGCAACGTCGATACGTGATATATGCTAGCAGCCGTGGCAGTCTGTTCTTCACTGGTGTCTTACTCTGGAAAAATACTGCCGTATACAAGCAAGTTCCCTGCAGCACCTTCGGGCTCAACGGCCTCCCCAATGCACCGGCTTCAATACATTGTCGCTGTTGCTAAAAATATGCTGCAAGAACCGACAGAAATAGTGGTTGGTTCCCAGGTAGCACAAGCGTGATGCGTGAAGCGGGATGGCCGAGAGCCACCGCTTGTATCACTTCATCTTGGTGCAACGAATGCTCATTTTCCGATGCAGGCCCAGGGAGGACTCAAAGCACTGTAGAGACTTTCAGGCTGGTAAGTTGCAGGAAAGATTGGGAGCTACACGTTGCGCTGACAGATGCCAAGCGCACACCATCTGGAATGATCCATAGGTATCCTCGGCACATTATACATAATATATATTTCATTCTCTCTAATATGTGTGTGAGTCATGCCTGAGTGATGAGTGCATGAAGGGGAAATGCGATTTGGTGAACGTGAAATTTAAGCGCTAAGGGATGATGGTGAAACGGAAGCGGAAGCGCCGTCGGGCAGCAAGCGCAGGGTGATCGGCGGCAGTGTCGGCAATGGCAATGGTGGAAGCCCGGGCACGGTCAGCCGCCATGACCCTGATGGAAATGAATGGGCAGTGACGACGGCATCAAACCCGGCAATTAGTGAGGATTATACCCAGATTAGGAAATGTGCCCAGCCCCCATTAGGAAGGGCTGCTGGTGGGTAGCCGGGTATGCCCCAGTAGGGGCCTAATAGTGGGTTATCCAGCGGGTATCCGAGTTTCTTAAGGGAGATATCCAGCCAATGTCCGTAAATTTCATTAATGAATTTTTAGCTACATCAACCGTATTTTCCTTAAAGAAGGCTACAGCATCGGCTGGTTGGCTCGGAGCATTGCTTCCTCTCGATCTGGCGGCGGATTCGTGACGGCTAGCCGGCGGTCGTTCGCTGGGAGCGCGGCTACTCGC
>Ga0182024_10025642_pt1 | contig 10394 bp, 9 predicted proteins | sample P32metaG_FD_120480 | JGI IMG/M metagenome (GOLD analysis project Ga0182024, IMG submission 120480) | Permafrost microbial communities from Stordalen Mire, Sweden - P3-2 metaG (Illumina Assembly) | ecosystem: Environmental > Terrestrial > Soil > Wetlands > Permafrost | place: Sweden: Stordalen...
CCGAGCGTCTTTGCCATCTTCCATGGCCGCCGCGAAGCCAAGCGCCCGCAGCAAGAAATGTGAACACGAGCAGGGATCAACGACGGCGTTTCGCAGGAATCGGAGTCGAGCATCAGCCCACAAGACGAGTCGAAAATAACGGCGGGGAACACGCAGCGGCCGGCACAGAGCGCGGGCGCTAACCAGCAGCAGCCGGGGCAGACCGAGGAGCATCATGTGAGCGCGCAGGCTCAGCGCGATCAGGAGATTGAAGCGATCCAGCAGCACTCCAAGCATCAGCCTCCGGCGGTCCAGCGACCGCCGGAGGTTCCGCCTGCGCCTCCGCGCCGCGCGCTGATGATTGTTGGCGTGCTGTTGCTCGTGCTGTTGATTACCGGTGGGCTCACGCTTTGGAGCCACATGAGCCACGAACGCGCGCTGGCCAAGGAAACAGAACGCGAGACCGTGCCGACGGTCGCGGTGGTTTATCCGCTGTCGGAAAAGCCTGATGAGGATTTGGTGCTGCCCGGTTCTTTGCAGGCCTATGAGGAGTCTCCGATTTATGCGCGTACGAGTGGCTATCTTGTGCAGTGGTACAAAGACATTGGAAGCAAGGTTACTAAAGGAGAGTTGCTGGCGAAGATTGATACGCCCGAGGTAGATCAGGAGTTGAACCAGACGCGAGCGGCGCGCCAGCAGATTGTGGCGCAAATGGATCTGGCCAAGATTAGCGCGGACCGATGGGAAAATCTGCGCAAGACGGATTCCGTCTCCGCACAGGAAGCTGACCAGTACAACAGTGGATACAAGCAGAGCCAGGCGAACCTGGCCGCCGCGGATGCCAACGTGCGCAGACTCGAACAGCTTGAAGGATTCAAGGATGTGTACGCGCCATTCTCGGGTGTGCTCACTAAGCGCACTGTCGATCCCGGAGCGCTGATCAATGCCGGGGCTGGGGCTGCGGGACGCGAGCTGTTTGATCTTGCGCGCGTCGATCCTTTGCGGGTTTACACCAGCGTTCCGCAGGCCTACGCGCCCTTTATAAAAGTTGGGGCCAAGACCACCGTTACTTTGCAGGAATTTCCCGGGCAAAAATTTGTTGCCACAGTCGCACGTACCGCGGAGGCCATTGATCCCGCAACGCGGACCTTGCTGACCGAGGTCGACGTGCCTAACAAGGATGGACGCCTGCTGCCAGGCTCGTTCGGGGAAGTGCATTTCGCGGTGGGTTCCGGCGTGAACAAGGTTACGATTCCGGTGAATGCAATGCTGTTCCGTGCCGAGGGACCGCGCGTCGCGGTGATCGGTCCCGGCAGCAAAGTGCAGTTGCGTCCTATCAACATCGGACGCGATTACGGCGCCACGTTGGAAGTTCTGGGCGGCGTCTCGCCCACAGACCAGATCGTCATTAACCCGGCCGACTCGCTCGAGGAGGGGCAGCAGGTAAATGTGGTTCAACCTCCGGCGCAGCAGCAGCCCGGTGCACCTTCGCAGAGTCCGCAGAAGGGCGGCGCGTCGTGAGGCGAGTTGCAATCGCAGGGGCTCTGGCATTGCTCGCGTTTGCTACGGGATGCACGGTCGGCCCGCGTTACAGCCGGCCCGCGGCTCCCGCGCCGGCGCCAGATGCGTGGAAGACGCAACCACCGTGGGAGCAGGCTGCGCCGAAAGACGCCATCCCCAAAGGAGCGTGGTGGCAGGTTTTTCACGATCCCGCACTTGACGCCTATGAGCAACAATTGCTGCAAGCTAATCAGTCGCTGATCGCGGCACGCGATCATTTGGATCAGGCACGATCCTTAGCGCGGGTGGCGACGGCCGATATGTTTCCCCAGCTTTCGGCAGACCCCAGCGCGCTGCGGGAACGCGGGTCGGGGAACCGCCCTTTGAACGGCGAGATCCCGACCGTCGCTAACGGGGGATATGCGCCTTACACGCAAAACACCTATACGATTCCGTTCTCGCTCAACTACGAGGTCGATCTTTTCGGGCGCGTGCGCAATAACGTGGCGGCGGCGAACGCTTCGCTGCAGTCAACGGCTGCTGATCTGCAGAATGTGCAATTAGTCTTGACCGCGGAACTTGCCGCCGACTACTTTTCGCTGCGAGAGTTGGACGCTGAGTTTGAGGTGGTCCAGGAATCCGTAGGTTACCAGCGCAAGGGCATGGATCTGGTGAATAATCGCCACGCCGGCGGCATCGCCAGCGGGTTGGAAGTTGCACAGCAAGCTGCGCTGCTCGATTCGACGTTGTCGCAGCTTGCGCTGGTGCAGGAGTTGCGCGCGCAATATGAGCACGCCATCGCGGTGCTGGTGGGTCAGCCTGCGTCGAACTTCAGCGTACCCGTAGCGCCGCTACGTGCGGCGCCTCCTCCCGTGCCTCTCGGCGTACCTTCCGACGTACTGGAGCGCCGGCCTGACATTTCCACCGCGGAACGGCTGATGGCTTACCAGAACGCGCAGGTCGGAATCGCGCGCTCGGCCTTCTATCCGCACATCACGCTGAGCGGTTCCGGCGGATGGCAAAGCCGTGACCTCGCGCCGCTCTTGAATGCTCCCAGCCTTTTCTGGTCGCTCGGTGCGGATGCCTTGCAGCCTCTCGTCGAGGGCGGACGCAACCGCGCCAATCTTGCTGCTGCGCGCTCTGCTTATGACCAGTCCGTAGCCAACTACCGCCAAGCGGTGCTCACGGCGTTCCAACAGGTCGAGGACGGCATCAGCAATCTGAGCACGCTTTCGCAAGCTCTCACGACGCAGGGCGCTGCCGTCGAAGACGCGCGCCGCGCCCTCGAGATTGCCAATAATCGTTATATCGGTGGAGTTACCAGTTATCTGGACGTTATTACAGCCCAGACAACGCTCCTGACGAGCCAGCGGCTGGAAACGCAATTGCTCGGCCAGCGAATGGTCAGCTCGGTTTATCTGGTGAAAGCGCTCGGTGGCAGCTGGGACGCCAGCGAAATCAAGGGTGAGCAGGTGCATCCGCAGGCAGGCCAGATCGTCCAGCCCTAAGTACCGCTCGCCCCACGGGTCGGTTCTGAGTTGACAACCGCTTGGAATAGGGTTAGAGTTATAGCTGTGGGAAATATCTCTCCTGCTTGTTCGAGTTCCATAGTCAAACCAGCCAAACCTGAAGTCTTTGTGCACTGAGCACGTTTCTGTGGGAATAGTCACGCTGCGGCACCATTAGTCAGTCAGGGATGTTTGCCTCGCTCCGTTTGTTTGCTATCCAGTCATCCTGAACGAAGAAGGAGAACCATGAAAAACACCAAGTTTCTGGTCAAGGTGAACCGCGGCGGCGCTCGAGCCGCGGAATACGTATTGCGCGTCGACCGCAGTCCCATTCAGACCACAACCAACAAGAAGCTCGCGCTGGCTATGGGAAGGTTCACGGCTGAGGACGCCGTCAAGTCGATGCAGAATTCCCGCTGCAACCCGGAGTTGGTCTCGGTACAGATTTAACCAGGGTTAGATCTGCTGCTGCTTCGAGATAATTATCTCTGAGCAGTCCTTCCTGATTTCCTGTTCGCATCCGAATTTGCCCCGACAGGCGCTCTCGCGCCTGTCGCCTAGGTGCGTGTGTGGCGCTCGCTGTTCGGCTTTGAGCCGCTTAGAGCAAAGAACAGAATGTAAAGATAGCAGATCACGGGAAGAAAAAAGGCGTGGTGAATTCCTACCCTGTCGGCGATCGCGCCTTGCGCCAGCGGAATAAGTGCTCCGCCAACGATCGCCATGATCATGATCCCGGAACCGTCTCCTGTAAGCGGGCCTAGTTCCGCAACTCCCAAAGTAAAGATGCTCGGGAACATAATGGAGTTGAAGAATCCGACCAGGATGATGCTGTACATGGCGAAGTGCCCAGTCGTAAGCATTGAGATGCCCACTAGCGCGGCAGCGCATACGGCGCAAATACCCAACAGATGCCCGGTCTTCATCTTCTGCAAAAGTCCGGATCCGATGAACCGCCCCACCATGGCACCGCCCCAGTAAAAGGCAACGAAGCTGGCCGCAACCTTTTCTGTCAGATCCCCGATGTCAGGCTGACTAAAATAGTTCACCAGAAAACTTCCGATGGAAACCTCCGCGCCGACATAGACAAATATGCCGATCGCGCCAAAGATTAAGTTCGGATGATTCCAGATGGAATCGTTAACCTTTTCGCCGATCTGGTGTTGAGCGTGAGGAATTTTCGGCAGCTTGAAACTGCCGATCGCGATGGCTAACAGCACTAATGCGATGCCCAGTCCCACATAGGGTGTCTTGACGGTCGCTGCCTCGTGCAAACGATAGGCCTGTAGAGCATCTGGCGCCAACGCGCGTATCTCGTCCATACTCTTTGGCGCTGCGCTGAGAATCAGAAGCCCGCCGAAGAATGGAGCGAGAAAAGTTCCCAGGGAGTTGAATGCCTGCGTAAGGTTCAGGCGGCTCGAAGCCGTTTGGGATTTGCCCAGAACCGTGACGTAGGGATTGGCCGCGACTTGCAAACACGTGATCCCCGCAGCGAGCACGATCAATGCCATCAGAAACAGTGGATAGGATGGAACGCTTGCAGCCGGCACGAAAAGAAATGCGCCCGCACCCATAGTGAGTAAACCCACCACCATCGAACGCTGGTAGCCAATCCAGTCGATGATCTTTGCCGAAGGTATGGAGAATAGAAAATATGCTCCAAAGAACGCGGACTGAATCAGCATGATGCGCGTGTAATTCAGGTCGAAGATTGGTTTGAGATGCGGGACAAGAATGTCATTCAGGCAAGTGAGAAATCCCCACATGAAAAAGAGAGTCGTCACAACCGCCAGCGGCGCTCCGTAGGAACCGGAAGAAGACTCAGGCGCGGTAGCGGTGGTATTACTGCCCGGCGAGGCAATTGCCATGGTGAATCGTCCTTTGATCCCGAATTCAGCCAGCTCTATCGTTCTGCATAATAGCATCGCAGACCGGCGAGCAGGGATTCGCGCTTCATTTTAGGGACGGCGATGCTGAATAGGCCCTGGCCGGGACGGCTTGGGAGCATTGGCTCCGAGTCAAGGAGCCAATGCTTCGAGCTTCACCAGCCAGTTCGCCGGTTCGGGAAGAATGGCGAATGTGGGTAGCTTGCCGCGCACCATAGCGACTTCGTCGCATCGGTGAAACCTGGGGCAGACGTGGCAATCCTTGTAAATCTTGTCGGGAAGATCTTCGCGCCGCGCCATCACAAATCCCTGGCGGGAAAAAAACTCGGGAGCGCGAGTGAAGAGGCAGATGCAATCCACGCGATGCCGTCTGGCCTCGGCCATCAAAGCCTTCATGAGCTTGCTGCCTCCGCCGTGACCCTGCGCCCGAGGCCCGACAGTGATGGAACGAATTTCAGCGAGGTGGGTGCCGTAAAGATGCAGCGCGCCGCATCCGATGATGCGGCCTTCATTTTCCAGAACGACAAAATCCCGTACGTTCTCGCAAATCTCCGCGAGCGTGCGCGGCAGCAAAGTGCCGTCGCTCGAGTAGGCGGAGATCAGTTCGTGTATGTTCTTGGCATCCGGTAAAGTGGCTTTACGCGTGCGCATGGAAATTAACCTCCTCGCGCAGAGAGTCGATCTTTTTGCGCGCCGCTGCAATCCCTTGGCGCACGCGGGCGGGCGCGGTGCCACCGACCACATCATGAATTGCCAGCACGGAGGCCGGTTTCAAGCAGTCCTGAAAGGTCTCGTCGAATATGGGATTCAAAGTGCGCAGATCGTGCCGCGTCAGATCCTGAATTTCGCAGTTCTTGTCCACGCACAGCTTCACGGCCTTGCCGATCTGCTCGTGCGCGAGACGGCTCGGAACCCCGTGGTTGACTAAATAGGTCGCTGCCGCCCACGCGTTCATGAATCCTGTTTGAGCAGCCTCGTCCATGCGCTGCTGATTGAACTCGACTGCTTTCATCCAGCCAGCGACCAGCGGCAATAAACCGAGCGCGGTGTCTGTGGCATCGAACAGCGGCTGCTGAGTTTCCTGCAAGTCTTTGTTGTAAGCGAGTGGCAGTCCTTTCAGCGTAATCATAAGCGTGGTGGCGCTTCCGATCACGCGACCGGTTTTGCCCCGCACTAGCTCCAGAATATCCGGATTTTTCTTCTGCGGCATAGCGCTGCTGCCTGTCGAATATGCTTCGGGTAGATGAACGAAGCCGAATTCCTGCGTGGAGAAAATGATCATTTCCTCCGCCCACCGGCTCAAGTGCAACGCCAGTAGCGATAGCGTGTTCACAAATTCAAGAACGAAATCGCGGTCGCTGGTGGCATCGATACTGTTCGCCGTTGGGCCATCGAACTCGAGTTCATTTGCCATGAAAGCGCGATCAAGAGAGAGAGTTGCGCCCGCCACGGCACCCGATCCCAGAGGACACACATTCAGACGCTTGCGGCAATCGGCGAGGCGATCGGCATCTCGCAAAAACATTTCGACATAGGCCAACAGCCAGTGCGCAACCAGCACAGGTTCGGCGCGCTGCAAATGCGTGTAGGCAGGCATTGAGGCGCTGCCAGCCTGTTCGGCGCGGTCGGTGAAAGCTCCGCACACGTCGGCCAATTCGCTTCGCAACTCATCGATTGCGGCCCGCACATAGAGCCGCAGGTCAGTGGCGATCTGTTCGTTACGGCTGCGTCCGCTGTGCAGTTTGTAGCCGACCTCGCCGATCCGCGCCACGAGTTGCTTCTCGACGAAGTGGTGCACATCCTCGGCCTCGTCGTCTTCGACAGAACCCTGCGAAGCTGCTGCCATCTCACCAATCTGCTGCAGACCTTGAAGAATGCTGATGAGCTCGTCGGCCGACAGAACGCCGGCGTTCTTCAGAGCGCGAGCATGGGCTGCGCTCGCCGCCAGTTCGTATTGCAGCAGGCGGCGGTCGAAGTCAAACGACCGCTGCCACCGCTCGAATTGCGGGTCCAGCGGCTGCCGGAACCGGCCCGACCACATCTTCATCGCGCAACCTCCACGCGGCCACGCGCACGCACGCGCGAAGGCAGTCCGAGGATGCGAATGAATCCCGCCGCATCTTTCTGGTCGTAATCATCGCCCATCGTGAACGAGGAGAGATCGGTGCGATACAGGGAGTGCTCAGACTCGCGGCTGACTACGGAAACGTTTCCTTTATAAAGAGACAGCGTAACACCGCCGGTCACCTCTTTTTGTGTACTGGCGACGAAGGCATCCAGAGCCTCGCGTAGCGGCGTGAACCACAACCCAAAGTAGACGAGCTCCGCGTATTTCAAACCTACGTGCTGTTTGAAGTGCGCGACCTCGCGCTCTAGGCACAGGGCTTCCAGTTCGCGATGCGCAGCGATCAGCAGCGTACCGCCGGGAGTTTCATAACAGCCGCGCGACTTGATTCCGACAAAACGGTTCTCCACCAGATCCACGCGGCCGATGGCGTTGCGCGCGCCAACTTCGTTTAGCAACTCGACGAGCGACACCGGATCAAGCGTCAAGCCGTTTACGGAGATCGGAATCCCCTTCTCGAAGCCAATTGTCACCTGTTCATTCTTATCCGGAGCCTCTTGAGGCGAGCGGGTCATCTGCCATGTGGTGGGCAGTGGCGCATTGCCGGCGTCTTCCAGTTCTCCGCCTTCGTGACTGAGGTGCCACAGATTGCGGTCGCGGCTGTGGATCTTCTCGCGGCTCGCTGCCACAGGGATGCCGTGCTGCTCAGCGTAATCCAGGCAGTCCTCGCGAGATTTCAGCGTCCACTCACGCCACGGCGCAATCACTTTCAATTCCGGTGCGAGCGCTTGATACGTCAACTCAAAGCGGACCTGGTCGTTTCCCTTACCGGTGCAGCCATGCGCCACGGCGGTCGCTCCCTCGCGCAAAGCAACCTCGACCTGATGTTTCGCGATCACAGGACGCGCTAGCGATGTCCCCAGTAAATACTTATGTTCGTAAACTGCGCCGGCCTGCAATGCCGGAAAAACATATCCGGTCAGAAACTCCTCGCGGAGATCCTCAACGACAACCTTGCTTGCACCCGTGGCGTAAGCTTTCTCGACCACGGCTTCAATGTCATCCCCCTGGCCCACGTCGGCGACCATCGCGATGACGTTGTAGGAATAATTCTCCTTGAGCCAAGGAATAATAATGGAGGTATCGAGACCTCCAGAATAGGCGAGAACAATCTTTTCAGGCATGAGCACTCCTTGCGGGCAGACGATCGCTGCCGCCCAGCAGCAGATAGAGAATTGCTTTTTGTACGTGCAGGCGATTCTCTGCCTGCTCGAAAACCACGGACTGCGGCGAGTCTATCACTGCATCCGTCACTTCGAACCCGCGATGCGCCGGCAGGCAGTGCATAAACACTGCGTGGGGCGTGGCTTCCGCCATGAGTTCTGAATTCACTTGATATGGCGGAAAGATTTGCGCTCGCTTACGCTCTTCCTTTTCCTGCCCCATGCTTGTCCATGCATCGGTGTAAATGGCGTCGGCTCCCGCAACCGCTTCGTGCGGATCGGTTAACAACTGAATTTCGGCGCCGGTCTCAGCAGCAATCGCGCGCGCCTCGGCGACAATTTGGGGATTAGGCCCATATCCCTGCGGAGTCGCCACGCGAATCGACGAACCCAGACACGCGCAAGTAAGCAGCAACGAGTGCGCGACATTGTTGCCGTCGCCTACGTAGGCCAGGCAGCGGTTCTTCAGATCTCCGAATCGCTCGAGCAGCGTGAGATAGTCAGCGAGCGCCTGGCACGGATGTTCCAGATCGCTAAGCGCATTAATCACAGGAATCGAAGCGTGCTGCGCCATCCCCGCGATGGTTTGCTGCGAAAATGTGCGCAGTACGATCAGGTCCACCCAGCGCTCGAGGTTGTGGGCCACGTCGCTCAACGTTTCGCGAGCATCGAGCCGTTCGTGTGTCTGGTCGACGAACATTGCGTTGCCGCCCAAGCTCACCATTCCGGCCTCGAACGTCAGCCGCGTTCGCAACGAGGGCTTCTCGAAGAACATGACGATCTGTTTGCCAGCGAGCGCTCGATGAAAATCCGCGGGTCGCGACTTCATGATTCCAGCCAGATGCAATACTGCATCGACGCCGGAGGGGCCGAGATCGCGAGTCGAAACTAGATCTGGGCACCAGAAAATTTGCGGCACTCTCTCGGGAGTGGTTGCCGAAACTCTGCCTTGCACGTGACTATTCAACTTTGACTCCTTGCGCTGAACCTGCAGATCCGCTGGTTGCGGTTTGTATTTGTAACGAGCTGTTGCTGACTGACTCATGAATAAGTGACCTCGGTGCCGCACGAGAGCTTGGTCAAATAGAATTGAGGCAAGACTTCCGCTTCGGTTGCGGGCAGAATTCTCACGCGCCCCACGCCTTGTTTCAGCGCCTGGCCGCAGGCATGCAGTTTGGGCAACATGCCACCGCTGATGACAGAACCAGCCTCGAGTTCGGCGGCTTGCTTTGTGCTTAGCCACGGCATCACGGTTCCCTCAGCATCTCTGACTCCGGGCACGTCGGTGAGAAAAATCAGCGTGTTGGCGTGGCAGGCTGCGGCGCACGCTGCTGCCATTTCATCGGCATTCACGTTGTAGTATTCGCCATCGGCGCCTAATGCCATTGAGGCCATAACCGGGATTCCTCCCTGCTGCCAGAGCGCCTCGATCCAGCACGGCTCGGCGAAACAAATCTCTCCAACAAATCCAAGATCGCGGCCGTGAACATATTTCTTTCGCGCGCGAAACGTCATGCCGTCGCCGCCACAGAATCCAATGGCCGGCATGCCCGCGGACTGAATTGCGGCTACCAACTTCTTGTTGATGATCCCGGCCAACACCATCAGCGCCGTGTCACGAGTTTCCGCATCGGTGACGCGCAGCCCTTCGACAAACTCGCTATTCTTTCCCAGTCGGTTCAGCATGCGAGTCAGCGCACTGCCGCCGCCATGAACCACAGCGACGCGGTGGCCGTCCTGCGCAAGTTCCGCGATCGAGCGCGCGCATTTACGCAGCGTCGCTGCATCTTCAATCGCCGCTCCTCCAATTTTCACTACGATTGTCATTGCAAACCCTCTCGCTCTTCCCACCCATACATCAGATTCATGTTCTGCACGGCTTGCCCCGCCGCGCCTTTCAGCAGATTGTCCACGCAAGAAACCAGCACCAGCCGCCGGCCATCTTCTGCCAGACAAAAACCCAGGTCGCAATAATTCGTGTGCAGCGAAAACTGCAGCTGAGGTAGCTGAGGCGTGGCAAATACTCGCACCCAATGCTTGCCCGAATAAAAATCCCGCAGGCATGACTCCACTTCCGCCGGCTTCATCGCGCGGTTCAGCTGTACATAGATCGTCGATAGAATTCCGCGCGGTATCGGCAGCAGATGAGGAGTGAAAGTCAGTTCCGCATCCTCCAGCCCCAACTGCTCCACCATCTCTCCCAGATGCCGGTGATTGAACACCGAGTAAGCGGAGA
>Ga0182024_10025643_pt1 | contig 10394 bp, 6 predicted proteins | sample P32metaG_FD_120480 | JGI IMG/M metagenome (GOLD analysis project Ga0182024, IMG submission 120480) | Permafrost microbial communities from Stordalen Mire, Sweden - P3-2 metaG (Illumina Assembly) | ecosystem: Environmental > Terrestrial > Soil > Wetlands > Permafrost | place: Sweden: Stordalen...
ACGTTCGAGGTGTTGGGCGTGCGCACCCCGGCCAAGGCCAGCTCGCAGGCGCCGACCAGGATATGCGACTTGCTCTTGAAGTGGTGGTACAGGGAAATCCCCCGGACATTGAGTTCGTCGCCCAGGCGGCGGATGCTGAGCGCCTCCAGCCCCTCCTCGTCGATGATGCGCAGCGCCACCTCCAGCGTCTTGCGGCGCGAAATCAGCGCTTGTTTTGGTCGTCCCATGGATGACTTGCTCCCAACACCTCGCTGTCTGGTGTTTTGCTAATGGTGCGAATCAGACGCCTCGAATCCACCTCGAGAGGCCCCGAACGCACCGCAAGGCTTTGAATCTTGTGGTGCATTCTGAACCGCGGGGATTGGACTCATGTGTTTGATTTGCACCACTAGCGCCGCCGGCGCTTCGGCGCGACCTTTTTCGCGAATCACCACCGCATTCGCCAGGGTTTGATTGCCTGATTAATCTTCCAGTGTTAGGAAAGTGTGGCGACGGCGTTCGCGCCCAAGGCGAAATGGGAGGATTCCGAGGTGAAACAAGGGGCGGCGGACTGGGTGGCGCATTACGGGCGGACGACGCCCGGCGCCGCCGCCCTCCGCAACCACGACACCGGCGAGACGAGGACCTGGGGAGAACTCGACGACCGCGTGGGCCAGATCGCCCACGCCCTGGTCCATGCGCTCGGCCTGACGTCCGGTGACCGGATCGTCAACATATCCGACGGCGACCTGCGGCATTTCGAGCTGCAGTTCGCCTGCGCGCGGGCCGGCCTGGTCTGGACGCCGCTGAACTTCCGCAACACGGCCTTCGAGCTGGCCTCGGTGTGCCGGGACCTGCGGCCGGCCTTGATGATCACCGACGCGACCTGGACGAACCTTGCGCAGGCGGTGGTCGAACAGGCGGCCATCCCCCGGATGATCCGCTGGGGAGCCGGCCAGGCGCTGGACGATCTGCTGGACCCAGCCGAGCGGCTGGACGGTGACGGTGCGATCGATCCCGATGCGCCCCTGCAGGTTCTGTTCACCTCCGGAACCACGGGCAAGCCCAAGGCCGCCATCGTGACCCTGTCCGGGATCACCTGGCAGGCGCTCAACCAGGCGCAGTTCTGCGGGACGGCGGAGCCCGGCGCCCACGTCTTCCTGCCCATACCGCTGTTCCACGCCGGAGGGCTCAACAGTCTCAGCAATCCGGTCCTGTTCTTCGGCGGACAGGTGACGGTCGCGCCGCGCTTCGATCCGGCGGCGACCACGGCCTTCATCGGCGACCCGGCTAACAAGGTCACGCACATGGCCCTGCCGCCGGTGATGTATCAGATGATGGCCGACAGCGCCGCGTTTCCACAGGCCGATTTCTCAACCATTCGCCGTCTGATTTGTGCTGGCGGCCGTCTGCCCGACAGCCTGCGCGACGCCTACGCCGCCAAGGGCGTCGGCTTCATGACCCAGTACGGCGGGACCGAAACCGGGCCAACGGTGACCTCGATGAACCCCGCGCGCATCGACAAGATCAGGGCCGGGTCGTGCGGGCAGAAAGCCATGCACGTCGAGATTCGGCTGGTGGACGAGGCGGGCGATGACGTGCCCCAGGGCCAGCCCGGTGAAATCTGGGTGCGCGGACCTTCGGTGATCGGTGGCTACCTGGGTCCCGCGGCCACCATCGAACGACCGGAGGGCTGGCTCAAGACCGGCGACGTGGCCTGGGTCGACGAGGAAGGCTTCTACTATATCGTCGACCGCGTGAAGGACATGTACAAGTCGGGCGGCGAGAACGTCTTTCCGGCGGAGGTGGAGCAGGTGTTGCTGCAACATCCCGCCGTGGCCGAGGTGGCCGTGATCGGCGTCGCCGACGAACGTTGGGGAGAGGTCGGCCTCGCCGTCGTCGTGCCGGCCGGCGGCCGGTCGCTCACCCTCGAGGATCTGCGCGAGACCTGCGACGGGCGGCTCGCCCGCTACAAACACCCCAGGCATCTGGTGATCGTCGACGCCTTTCCGCGCAACGTGACCGGCAAGATCTCCAAGCAGGACCTGCGGGTGAAGTATCGCGGCAGCAAGAGCGCCTGAAGTCCTACAGGGAGCAGAACAGATGTCCGACGTCCGCTACAGCCGCACGCCCTATCTCATCGTCCACCGCGAGCAGCGGGTGCGCAAGGACGTCTACGGGGCCATCGACGACGCCGTGGTCCTGCAGGCTCAGCTGATGCGCGGGGAAGCCCCGTCGGACACCGTGCTGATCGCCATGCACCCGATCGGGGCGCCGGCCTATCTGCCCATCTTCCCGCAGCTCGCCCGCGCCGGGCACCACATCATCGCCTGCGCGTCACGCTATTCCAACGGCGACGCCGCCCTGGAGATGGAGAACGTCCTTCTGGACCTCGCCGCCTGCGTGCGCGACGCGCGCGAGCGGCTGCGCTACGAGAAGATCGTGCTGATCGGCTGGAGCGGCGGCGGATCGCTGATGGCCGGCTACCAGGCGGAGGCGGAAAAGCCCGTCATCCGGCTTTCAGCGTCCAGAGAGCCGACGCCCTTGGCGGGCGCCGATCTGATCGCCGGCGACGCCCTCGTGCTTGTCGCGTCCCACCGTAGCCGCCACCGGCTACTGACCGGCCAGTTGGACGCCTCGATCGTCGACGAGCGCGATCCGGGCCGGCGCGATCGGAGCCTCGACCTGTACGATCCGGAAAACCCCGCCCAGCCCCCCTATTCCCAGGACTTCCTGGCGACCTACCGCCAGGCTCAGATCGATCGGAACCGCAGGATCAGCGGCTGGGCGCGCGACAAGCTTCGCGCGCTCAAGGCCGCCGGACGTGAGCATGAGGAGTTCTGCTTCATCGTCCAGGGCACGATGGCCGATCCGCGCTGGATCGACCCCACCGTCGACCCGAACCAGCGCCGGCCCAACTGGACCTATCTGGGCGATCCGCGCGTGGTGAACAACAGCGCCTCGGCGCTGGCCCGGTTCAACTCGCTGCGCGGCTGGGTCTCGCAATGGAGCCTGGACGACGCACAGTTCGACTCGGTGGAGGCCGGGCCGCGGATCACGGTCCCCAGCATGGTGATGACGGCGGGCGCCGACGACGCCTGCCCGGCGGAACATACCGATGCGATGTTCGGCGCCCTGGCCGCCGCCGACAAGCGCAAGTTCACCATCGACAGCGCAAACCACTATTTCAGCGGTCCGTCCGGCAGGGCGCAGCTGGCGCAGGCGGTGGGGATCATCTCGACGTGGCTCGACGACCGCGGCCTGGCCAATGACGCCGTCAGGGGGACCGCCACCCAGTCGGCCTGACGGCGTGGGGGGTCCTTGGGAGCCCGCGGCCGGTCAAGCGCCGAGGGGCGCCCCGGGGCTGAAGGTGACCGGGAGGGTCTTCAGCGCCCGGGCTTCGCTGGGCGTGTAGTCGGGCGTGAAATCGCCGGGGACGACGAAGTCGGGCGCGCGGCGCAGCATGGTCTCGAGGCAGCATCGCATCATGACCCGGGCGAAGTGCCGGCCGATGCAGACATGCGCCCCGGAACCGAACGCCAGATGGTCGCGGGCGTCGCGGTCGATAACGCACTTGTCGGGTTGCGGGAATTTCGCCGGGTCGCGGTTCCCGGCCCCGTTCACCGCCAACACGACATCGCCGGGCTCCAGCAGGGCTCCATCGATCTCCGTCGGCACGGCCACAGTGCGCTTGAGCGCCTGGATGGGCGAGGTGATCCGCAGGAATTCCTCGATCGCCCCCTCCCAGGGCGTTTCGCCGGAGAGGAGGCGATCCTTGTCCGCCGGCTTTTGCGCCAGATGGTAGAGCGAGCCGCTCATCGCCGAGGCCGTCGAGTCGAGGGCGCCGAACAGAGTCAGCATCAGCACCTGGTAGCCCTCGAAGTCGTCAAGCTGGCGGCCCTCGAATTCCTGCTCGATCAGGCATCGCACGAGATCGTCCTTCGGGGGTTCCGTCCGCCGCCTGGCGACCAGGCTGGTCAGATAGTCGCTCATCTCGCCGTAGCGCCGCAGCCAGCCTTCGTGGTCGAGCATCCGGTTGTGCACCATCCACAGCAACTTTTCGGACAGCATCAGCCGGTCTTCCGTCGGCACGCCGATGATCGGCAGGGTGGTCAGAGCCAGCATCGGACGGGTCAGCTCGCCCACCAGATCCGCCGCGCCCCGCGCGATGAACTGGTCGATCAGGCCGTCGACGATCCTCTGGATACGCCCTCGATCGGCTTCAGCGGCTTCGACGGTGAAGAACTTGTTCAGGATCCGCCGCCAGCGGGTATGCCGGGGCGGGTCGAGATCGATCGGGAGGAGCCGGATGACCTGGTCGGGAAGACCGGTCCCCCCCGTCGAGGTGAAATGGTTATAGTCGGAGAACACCCGCTTCACGCCGTCGAAGGTGGTGGGGAAATAGAAGCCCCCCAAGGCCGGCGAATGCCCAAGCGGACATCTGCCGCGGACCTCGGCGAAAATGGCGTAGGGATCCTGCGCCACCTCGGGATCGTGGTGGTTGTAATAGGTCTCGGTGACATTGCCGCTGGCCATCCGCATCTCTCCGTGCACTGAAAGCAGCTATCTTTGACTGAGTGGCGTGAAGACGGTGATGCCGTCCATCCGCTCGGTCACCACGATCTGGCACCCGAGCCGGCTCCGCTCGTCCCCGTCGTTCGCGCACTCGAGCATCTCCCGCTCGTCAGGCGAGGGGTCCCCCGTCACCGCGCGCCACGCCTCGGGAACGTAGAGGTGGCAGGTGGCGCAGGCCATGGCGCCGCCGCACTCGCCTTCGATGGCCACCACCCCGTTGTTTACCGCGGCCGCCATCAAGGTCAGGCCCGGCGCGACATCGACGTCCTGCCGGGAGCCCGCGTCATCCACATAGACAATCCTGACCATGCCTCACCGTCCCTTGTTCGCCATCAGAACCGCGAACTCAGCGTGACGCCAAACGTGCGCGGTGGGGCCAGGTATTGCAGATCACCGACGGACGTCTCCACCCTCGAAGCGTAGTAATGGATATCGAAGAGGTTGCGTACCCATAGCTGCACGCCGTAGCGACTGTCCAGCGACGTCCAGCCCAGCGTGCTATTGAATACGGTATACCCCGGAATCGCCAGCCGATTATCTGCGCTTACAAAGGCTTTGCTGCGATAGGCGCCGGTTATATCAAACAGGAACACGCCGACTTCGGCCGGGATCTTGTAGTCTATCGATGCATTCGCCGTAACCCGCGGCGTGTTGATAATCGCATGGCCGCTAGCGTCGCCAGCAACTTGCGGACCGTCGAGCGGGGACGGCGGGGTGAAGGTAGCGTTCTTGAAACTGGTGTAGGTCCCGTAGGTGTAGCCGAAGCCGGACGACACGGTCAGATTCCGCACCGGCACGAATTTCACGTCCGCGTCGACACCCTTGATGTCAGCGGATGCGGCGTTGACGGTGTTGATCGCGCCCGCCTGGATGTTCTGAACCTGGATCTGCTGATAGTTGTAATAGAATCCGGCGATGTTTAGCCGAACGGTATGGTCGAGGAATTCCGACTTCACCCCGACTTCATAGGCGTCGAGGATTTCCGGCTTGTACCCAGGCGCTCCAGGGCCGAGCAGATTGTAGCCGCCGCTCTTGATGCCGCGGTTGTAGGAGATGTAGCCCAGCACGGTGTCGCTGAATTCGTGATCGAGGGCCAGGCGCCAAGTCGGCTTGCTGAAGTTCTGGTGCTGGTCGGGCGGCGCGACGACGGTGGTCGAACCGATGTTGACGAACGCGTGGTCGTCCTGGTCCTCGTACGTATAGCGGATTCCGCCGGTGAATTTGGTGCGGTCGTAGATGGGAATGGTGGCTTGACCGTACACCGAGTAGGAGTGGGTGTGTTGGGTTCCGAAGATGTCGACGCTGGGAACGCCGAACTGGCCCTCGGCGGCGGCGCCGCCGATGGTGATCGGTTCGTAGCCGTAGGTGGCGTCGAAATAATAGGCCCCCACCACCCACTGTATCTTTGAATCCTTTCGCGACAGTAGCTGAAGTTCCTGCGAATAGTTTTCCGCCAACTGGTGAATGAAGGAATTCACGATCGGGGCGGGCGTGGCGTCCTCGTCGAGGTCGTACTGGCCGGTGATGTGCCGATAGGCGCTGATGCTAACAAAGCGCACGGCGTCGAAATCATGATCGACCCGCAGGGAGACGCCCCAGATGTCGGTGTTGGCCAGGTTCGGCTCGTTGGTTTCCGTCCGCCGGGGGCCGGGATAGGTGCTGACCCCGTCGGCGCCGATGACCCCGGGAGCCAGCTGATAGTTCGTCCCGTCGGACCTCACCCGGCTATAGTCGCCACTCAGCCGGAACTGGGTGTCGGGTTCCGGATTCCAAAGAATTTTCGACCGTATGCCGAGATCTTCACGTTTGAAGATGTCGACATTCCGGAAGATGTCGCGGCCGTAGCCATCGAGATTATTGTTATAGACCACGGCCAGATCGCCGGCCAGATGGGACCCGAGCCCGGTCGTCCCATAGAAATTGACCCCGACGGTATTGTAGTTGCCATAGCTGACCTGCAACGCGCCGCCCGGCGTCTGGCTGGGATCGCGGGTGATGACCTGGATCACGCCGCCGGTGGCGTTGCGTCCGAACAGGGTGCCCTGCGGCCCCTTCAGGACTTCGATCCGCTCGATGTTGTTAAAGGTGAAGATGTTGGCCAGGGGCGACGCGATATAGACCCCGTCGACATAGGTGGCGACGGACGACTCATCGTTTGGATCCGAGGCGTTCGAGCCGACCCCGCGCAGGTATAGCGACAGGACCGTGCCGTTCTGGGTGATATCCAGGTTGGGAACCGAGTCCGACAGCGCGGTCGTGTTGTTGATCCCGCGGGCGACAAGGTCGTTACCGGTGACGGCGCTGACGGCGATCGGCACCTTCTGGAGCGATTGCGACTGACGCTGGGCGGTGACGACCACTTCCTCCAGCCTGGCGCCGCCCTCGGCCCCGGCGGCGGTTGCAGCGGATGCGGCGGTAACAGCGGATGCGGCGGTTACGGCGGTGGTGGCGGTGGCGGCGGACGCCACCGTTTCCGCGCAGGCGGGCGCGACGACACAGGCGCTAGCCAGGAGCTGCCCGATAAAGATGGCCTTCCGATTCATTTCGTCGCCTCCCCGGCAATGACGCTTCCACGCCTGCTATAGACACCGCCTGCGACGGCCGCCCTGGATCGAAGAGGCCCGGGTGCGGCTTATGAATCAGACAGCGTTAGGCTACGTAGCAAGGGAGCCGGGACTGCGCAACCATAAAAGTGGAGGCGTTTTACGGAGGGACGACGTGGTCGCGGCGCGGCCAGTGACAGAAAAAGAGAGCCGCCAGAGCGACGATCGAACCCCCTCGCTTGCCGCCGGCCCGAAACATCGTTAGGTTCTGGACAACCCCAGCGGTCCGGCCTGTTCGACCGATGACCCAGGCCGGCGCGCGAGGGGCGCGGAAACAGCCGCCGGCCCGCGGGCGAAGCGGCCTGATGGGAGGCGCGGAACCATGGACCGACTCGTGACGGCGCTGCTGGTCGGCGCCCTGGCCTTGGCCGGCGCCGCCCGGGAGGAGACGTCCCCCCGTGCGCCCGTCACGGCGCCGACCGGGGACTGGCCGTTCCACGGCCGCGACCAACAGGCGCAGCGCTTCAGTCCCCTCGATCAGATCAACCGCGCGACGGTGAGGCGCCTGGGTCTCGCCTGGTATCACCAGTTCGACACCGATCGCGGCCAGGAGGCGACGCCGATCGAGGTTGGCGGCGTCATCTACACGAGCACGGCCTGGTCGACCGTCGCTGCCTTGGACGCCACGACGGGCCGGTTGCTGTGGAGCCATGACCCGCGCGTGCCGCGGGAGACCCTGGCCAACGCCTGTTGCGACGCGGTCAATCGGGGCGTCGCCGTATCGCGCGGCCGCGTCTTCGTCGGCGCCCTCGACGGTCGGCTGATCGCCCTCGACGCCAGGACCGGCAAGGAAGTCTGGTCGGTGGACACGGTCGACCATGCTTCCGGCGCCCACTACACGATCACCGGGGCGCCCTGCGTGGTGAAGGACAAGATCGTCATCGGCAACGGCGGCGCCGAGTTTGGCGTGCGCGGCTATGTAACGGCCTATGACGCGGCGACCGGCAGGATGGCGTGGCGCTTCTATACGGTCCCCAACGCCAAAGGCGCGCCCGATGGCGCGGCCTCCGACGAGGCGCTGCGCGCCAAGGCCGCGCGGACCTGGTTCGATGGCGAGTGGAAGGTCAACGGCGGCGGCGGGACGGTGTGGGACGGCATGACCTACGACCCGGCAGCCGGCCTGCTCTACATCGGCGTCGGCAACGCCGGTCCGTACGACTGGCGGCGCCGATCGGGGGGAAAGGGCGACAATCTCTTCCTGTCGTCGATCATCGCGCTGGATCCCGACACCGGGCGCTACGTCTGGCACTACCAGGCGACGCCGTCGGACAGCTGGGACTACGATGCGACGCAGTCCCTGACCGCCGCCAGCCTCACGATCGATGGGAAGTCGCGGGACGTGTTGATGCAGGCCGACAAGAACGGCTTCTTCTATGTGCTCGACCGCCGCACGGGCGCATTGCTGTCGGCCAAGCCGTTCGAGGAGGTGACCTGGGCCACCGGCGTGGACATGCGGACTGGCCGGCCCGTCGAGGTCGCCAACGCCCACTATGAGAACGGGCCGTCCATTCTGAAGCCGGGTCCGTTCGGGGCCCATTCGTGGCAGCCGATGTCGTTCAGCCCGCGAACCGGCCTGGTCTACATTCCCGCCCAGATCATCACCGGAGACTATGAGCCGGCGCCCGCGGTCAAGGCTCGCCCGATCGGCCAGAACGTCGAGATCGCGATGAAGTCGTTTCCCGAGGACAAGGCGCAGGCCGAGGCCCTTCGTGCGGCGACGCGCGGACAACTGGTGGCATGGGATCCCATCGCCCAAGTGGTGCGCTGGTCGGTCGATCATCCCTCGTTCTGGAACGGCGGCACGTTGGCGACCGGCGGCGACCTGGTGTTCCAGGGAACCGCCGAGGGACGGTTCGTCGCCTACGACGCGCTGAGCGGCAAGCCGCTATGGTCCTTCGACGCCGGCGCCGGCATCGTCGCGCCGCCGATCAGCTACGCCGTGAACGGCCGGCAATATGTGGCGGTGATGGTCGGCTTCGGGGGCGCGGGGGCCTTGGTGGGCAAGCTGGTTCCCGACCGCCCTCGCCTGCCCGGCCGCCTGATGGTGTTCGAACTCGGGGGAACCGCCACGGCGGCGCTTCCCAGGGTCGAACCGCCGGCGCCGATCGACGTGCGCGGCGTCACCTCGACCGGCGATCCGCGCGCCGGGATGGAGGAATACAACGAGACCTGTTCGGTGTGCCACGGCGCCAACGCCTCGATCCGCTACACCGCCGACCTGCGCCGTTCCGGGGCCCTGCGCAGCGCCGAGGCGTGGCGCGCCATCGTCCTCGACGGCGTCCTCAAGGACCGGGGGATGATCGCCTTCGACACCATCCTCACACCGGCGCGCGCCGAGGACATCCGCGCCTATGTGCTGGACCAGGCGCGCAAGGGAGAGCCCGAAGAGGCTCGGAACCGGTAGCCGATCAGGCGTCCGATCGCCGCCTGATCGCCTCCAGCACGGGCAGCAAATAGCCGAGGAAGGCGTCGGGGTGCTCGGACATCGGGAAGTGGCCGACGCCGTCCATGCGGGCCCAGGTCGAGCCTGGTATCGCCGCGTGCGCCGCGTGGCCGAGCTCCGCCGTGCCGCTGGCGTCGTACTCGCCCGAGAGGATGTGGACGCCCACCTTCGACGTGTCGATGCGGGAGGCGGTTCCCCGCAGGTCGTAGTCGACGAGATAATAGTACAGGTCGCCCAGAAAGGCCGGCGGCCACCCGGCGGAATAGACCTGGCTGGTCTCCTTGCGATAGGCCTCCGGCGAGATCGGGCTCATCAGGCCATTCATCAGCCGGCCTTTGTATTCATTGCTGACCTTCGGATGCCAGAACCCGGTCAACGACTCCAGGTCGCCCTCGATCTTCAGGGCGCCCTCGAGCGAGATCACCGCGCGGAAGACATCCGGATGGTGGAGCGCGAGGTCGAGGGCCAGCAGGCCGCCGACCGAGCAGCCCATAAACACCGGGCGCTCCAGTCCAAGAGTCTCCGCCAGCGCAACCGGGACGGAGCGCAGGAAGCCCGCCTTCAACTGGTACCCGCCCGCCCACCACTTCGGTCCGACTGGCGGCAGGGACTTGCCGTGGAAAGGCAGGTCGTAGGCGATGAGCCGGAAATGGTCGGTGATCTCACGACGCTCGAACAGATGGCGCCATTGCGAGCCGTGTGACCCGGCGGTGTGCTGGAGAAGCATCGGAACGCCCGTTCCGGCCTCCTCGAAGTAGACGCGGTGGTCCTGCCCTTCGAACTCGAGGTGGACA
>Ga0182024_10025644_pt1 | contig 10394 bp, 13 predicted proteins | sample P32metaG_FD_120480 | JGI IMG/M metagenome (GOLD analysis project Ga0182024, IMG submission 120480) | Permafrost microbial communities from Stordalen Mire, Sweden - P3-2 metaG (Illumina Assembly) | ecosystem: Environmental > Terrestrial > Soil > Wetlands > Permafrost | place: Sweden: Stordalen...
AACAACGGCCGCACGAGCTCCCACTGCCGATCCGTCAAATCTGTGGGGTACCGACGCATGGATGACATGCCCCAAACTTCGGAACAACCCTCCGAAAACCTCTATTTCAAAACACGTTCTTAGAGCTTGTTCGCCTCGGCGCGGCTGTGAAGCAGCGAGAGCAGCCTACTCTCGGTTTCTTCGGATACAGGCTGCGGGAAGGCGGTTGTGATCAGGGCTACTTCGGCTGGGCCGGAGAGGAAGGCAAACGCGTCGATGTACAAGTGAGGTTGCGTCGGTTCGATGGCCTTGGGTACGCCGAGGATGTTTATCGCGACCCGGTAGCCGAAGCCTCCCGGGACTCCCGGCAGTGGGTAGGGGAGTCGGCTGACCGTCACCGGCCCGTAATGGACGCGTGAGCCGCCCTTGCCGGCGAGTTTCAGGGGGAAGAGGCGCTTGGCGCAGGCGAGCGCGCGCTGGCTGCGGTTGGACGCGTTGTTCTGCTCGGCGAGAGCTGCACTCGGCATGACTTCTACGTCTGAGCGGATCTGTTCGTGCTCAGCTTCGTTAGACCCCGAGAAGGTGGCGGAGTGAATATTCGCCACGACCCTGCTGGCGGTTAGGTTCCCGGCGCAGCGTTCCACTTCGCCCACCCGCCTCGCGTCGGCCTTTTCGCCTTCGGGAGATGTCATGTTCATGCCGGGGAGGTCGGCCTCCTGCAAGTTTACTGCGTGAGCGTAGACCTTCGCTTGCATCTTGGTGATCGGTGTACTCGTGGCCGATGTCACAGGAGCCGACGCGCTGCCGCCGCAACCAGCCACAGCGCTGACTACCGCCAAAAGAGCAAGACATGCAGCCGCCAACCGAAGCACCTTCCGGATCATGGGTCCTGTATCGGCAAACAAGGGACGCCGCTAGAGCGCTTTGGGAGGGTGGGGGCGGTGGTGGGCTTAGGGTTTGAACTGCCTTTCACTGCATTGCCAGCCGGCGAGCGTCGAGGAGATAGACTTGACGTCATGAGCGTAGACGAACACACCGAGGCGGCTCCGGCCGGATCGGGCGGTACCTTTGCGGGGTCGCTGCCCCACCTCGCAGACGTGACCTGGGAGAACTTCGAGCGCGCCAGCGAGCTCGCTCAGCGCGATCTCCTCGATGGCCAAATCACGGGCAACGACGTGGACTACGTATCGGCTGCGCCCGGGCCGGACTTCGGCCTGGGGGATTAGGTGCACGTCGCCGTAAACCGCGTGCAACAACTACACTGACAGGGAACGCCCCGGTGCGCCTCTCTCCTTCGGGATGATGCGGCCGGGGCTCTTTACGTTAAGAGCGAAAGAGTGGTAGCGCGCCACGCTCGGCGTTGTGATGCTCGACGAATGGCCTCTACATAGGCGGGTATCCGCCAGATTTGTCGTTACCAAACGCCCCAGCCTTCAGCTTTCATGTATAAGTGGTACATGCCTTATTACCACGCGATGATCTGGCCGAAGAGCACAGCCCAGCAGATGCAACATGAGCTCTACGGCTTCAACCTGACTGCTGAGCAACTGGCTGAGCGCTTCATTGAACCATACGAATTCGGTGAGCCGATCACGTGGGAAGGACGAACGCTGGACGGCGGAGACATCACCTACCTGAAGATCAGCGAAACAGAGCAACCTTGGTCCGAAGAAGTCGTGACAGGCTTTCGTCAATACGATGCTTGGAAGTCCGGGCAAGATGTCACAAATCACTTCGTGATCCGCGCGCCCGGAAGCCGTACACGCGAACCCGCAACCGCTGACCACTCCACGGGCTCAGGTGGCGCGTCCGTTGGGGCCGAATGGTCGGCACAGAGCCGTGTAGTTGACCTTTGCCGCCGCTTTCTAGAGGTCGCGGATCAGCTAGCGAAGCGCCACGAGAAGCGCGAGACACTGGTCGTCGACGACGAGTATGACGTTCAAGATCTGATGCACGCTCTACTGTGGATCGACTTCCAAGATGTACGGTCTGAGGAGTACACACCTTCATACGCGGGCGGCTCAAGTCGCATCGACTTCATCCTCAAGCGCGAGCAGCTCGCACTGGAGATCAAGTTCGCCCACAAAAGCAAGACGGCAAAAGAGATCGGCGACGAGCTGCTCATCGATATCGGGCGCTACAAAGAGCATCGGGACGTCAAGGTGCTCATCTGCTTCATTCACGATCCGGAGCGACGAATTCAGAACCCGCGTGGCCTGGAGGGCGACCTCACTGGACCACACGACCATCTCCAAGTCATCGTGGTTGTGGCCTGACCCGACTGCTGTCGTGGTGGCCATGATCGAGTCACCTATGATTCCGGCGTGGGCGGCTTCGGTAGCTTGGCGATGTCATCCTCGATCTCGTCGTATTCATTGCTCCGAAGGATCTTTTCGAGACCCTTACGGATGACGGCGTCACGTGCGGTGAGATCCCGCGGGTCACTGCCTTCAGGCGTGTTGATTTCTGCCCAGGGATTGCTCACAGCGTTGGCTGGTCGCTCAAAACTGCTGGGAAGGTCCACTGTCGTGTCCAGAGAACGATCACCGAAGCTGATTTCGTAGTTCGGACCGACAATCGAGGGCATGCCCTCCGCACAAAGCATCGGAAAGATCGCACTGGCGATCTCGTCTACAGCTGCCTTTGCGAGTACATGCAGAAATTGGTGCAGGTCGGTGAGTGAGAGAGACAGTCGCGGCGCACCGGTGGCGACGCCTGTAGGCCGCTCGAACACGTCGAGTACCAGTACAGGCCGCGTCCCAAACTGAAATCCCGGTGGAAGCTCAAGCGTCGTTCTCCCGGAGAGCACAGATCCTTGCGTGGCGGAGGTTCCCCAGTCGCGCTCGAAGGTCGCGACCTGACCCAAACTCGGGCTCGCACGTGTCCATTCCGTCGCTGTGTTTGAGTGCAGCAGGCCACTCGCCGAACGGCCCCACTTCTCAAGGCTCGAGCCGGCAAGCGCCTCCTTCAGAGCGGCCTTGATCGCCGAGTTCAATTCACCAACGGTGGGCTCACAGTCGGCGGCAACAACAACTCGAAAGACGGTCCCCTTGTCGTTGTATGCCAGCGGCGGCGCGTACTGCCGGATCTTGAAGCGTCCCACGAGCGGGTTAGGTAGCCACGGTGTCTGGCTGACGCTAGGGCCGACAGGCGACTCCAGCATACCGCTCGCCTCGGCAGTATCACCGTTAACAGCACCATCGGGCAACCGGAATGAGTTCCAGTCAACTTTGCTTTCGTTCACTGCGCAGCCAGCAGTCTGTAGGCGGCGCGCGATCTCCCGGAACGGCACGTCTGTGCCATTCAAGCGGATGACATGTCGGCCGTAGATGTCGCTAAAAGGACGCAGCTTGCCTAGCTCAACTAGAACCGTGCGGTCAGGATGAACGCCGAGTGCCATTCCAGCCTCAAAGAGCACGTTTGCTCGTGCTTGTGGTGTCGGCTGTGTCTCCTCCGGCGATTCATCAGGCTGCCGGAACTCTTCTTTGAGCCAGCCCTCGTCATCGGGTGTAAATAGCACGACGACGGCCTTGGCCGTCTCAAACGCCTTCGTCAAGACCTGGCCTACATATGGAGCAGCACTGCCCGTCGCAGCAACCAGTTCACTCCACTCAAGCGGCACCAAACCAATGGCTTCGAGGAAGCCAAACATCGCGCGCCGAGCGTCGTCATCCCAGCCATGTACGACCATGACCTTCGTGGGATCAGCGGCCGAGGTCTGATCACTGTCGGTGCTTTTGGCGTCAGATGGGACTTGGGGTTGATGGCTCTGGTCGGCAATTTCTCGACCTTGGACCGTGAGAGCTACCGAGACAATGGCTTTGAGGCCTTCCGCACCAAAGTAGCCCCTGATGTAGCCGTCGTCCCTCAGTCGCATCAGGAGATGGATGAGCGTCATGTCGTCCTCTGGCCGACCATCCTGGCGCTCAAGCTCCTCAGCAACCGACTGCCCGTCGGTCGGGTTATACGTATCTGCGGTTAGACGTCTGACCGCAAGCAGCACTGATTGCTCCAAAGGATCCAGCATCGGGCGATACCACGCTCCTTATCCTTTTGCCCAGTCGAAGATATGACACGAGCGCACCAACACATCTGCGTGTAACCAGCAGTCGGCGTTGCTTAGCGAGATTCCCACAGCTATAGGTCTTCGGTGCGCTCCGAGACAAGACCCAGGACGCTGGTAGGGTCGCGACGATCACGCGGAGATCGCGACTCCTCATCTTCGGGATAGAAGTCACGCCGAATCTCGGCGATAGAGCGGTAGAGCTTCTCCTGCTTGGTCCGTTTCGCTCGTGCTTTGGTCGTGGCCTTCGCTGCCACGGCCGAACGCGCTGCTGGCTTCACGGCAGGCTTCTTGGCATCCGGCATCTAACGTCCTCTCCGGTAGTAGTTGGCGAAGAACTGCTGGTTGAGCTCAGGCTCAAAGTAATGTTTGCGCTTAACCCAAATTAGGCCGTCGCCCTTTGATATCACCGCTACATCAATCGGTCCGCCGACAGTTTCTGCTTCCTCGGTGACTTTGCGCTTGAACGAGGTGAGATTCACAAGGGACTCAGCCATCGCCGCAAGCTCGTCCTTGGGCATCATCGCGACGACGCGCACGATCGGACCATACACGGCGCGTCGTCGCTCCTTCAGGATCTCGTCGAACAGGCCAACCGTAGTCGCACACCAGTCGCGAGTGTCCTCGCCGAGTTTGGCCTTGGCCTTGGCGTCCAACCCAGCCTTGTCGGCAACCTCCGCCACGAGCTCTGGCAGCCGGTAACGCCAGTACGCTCCCATCGCTTCTGCAATCGTCACGTCGATGCCCTCCATGAACGTCGCCACCTGCTCTCGCTGCGCAAATGCGCGGACCGCCGCGGAATCTCCCTCGGGCCCGATTTGAGTCGGCTGCTCCTGGGAGTACTTCAAGCGGCTCAGCGCGATAGTGTCGAGCTCAAAGGGATATAGGCTCGGAAAGTAGTCCTCGGAACCGAAGCCCGCGATGACCACGCCTGAGTGCCATGGACACAGCGGGTTGGGGCGACGGATGCTAACCAACGCACCGGCAATTTCAGCTAGCTGCTGCCGAGCTCGCGGTGACAGTGGAAGTTTCTTGAAGGTCGTGACAATCGCACGCTCGATCGTGCCCCCATACGCGGTCATCACACCTGACGCGTGATCGCTGGGCAACGAAGGCGCGTCTGGTTCGGCGGTCCAAAGTTCGTGAACTTCGGTGATTACTTGGGAAACTTGTCGCTCAATCTTCGCACGAGTGAGGCTCTCCCCATTGATGATGCGTTTCTCTAGTTGTTCCTCGATCGCGGAACGAATTGCTTCGTAGAATCTGGCGAATAAGCTGCCATTGCACTCGATCTGGACGCTCGCAGGAAATAGAGGGTTTGGCTGGTCGAAGAAGCCCAGGAAGTGCGCTGCCTGTTCGCGCAGGGTGGGAAACGAGCGGTCCCCCAACTGTGCGCGGTAGCTCTTGATAATCGTCTCCCAAGGAACACCCAAGAAGCGGGCACTGTCGTTGATCATGATCGCCACGGGGTGGTGCTTCGAGAGCGCGAAAATCTTGTTCGCTGAGGTGAAAATCTTGGGACCGCTGATCGCGCTATCGGCGGCGAGCGCCACGGCCTCCTCGTTCATTACGGCTATCTCTGCAGTCACGTCGCTCCTTATGTGTCGCGTAGACGCTGGTAGGTCGCCTTCAGTAGCTCATCCAGAGCGGTCGACGCCTCCGGAGAAAGATTAGGGTCACGTCGCAGCAACAGGGAAATCTCAGATAGAGGCTCGGTCGGCCGCCTCGCATCCGGCATGAAATCGTCAGGTTTCAGACCACCCCACGCCGCGAGCGCCGCGAATGAGTCGACGTCAGGACGCTTACCCTGGCCGACACGGGTCAATGTTGAGGCGCTCACTTTTGCCTCGCTCGCAAGTTGCTTCCAGGTCAAATCACGGGCCTGGCGGCTAGCGTTTAGGGCGGCAAAAAATGCCTCGTTGTCAAACGAGCGTTGACGATCATCGCTCATACCTTGCCTCCTGTGCTGGGTCTACTTCGTCGGGGCCGGATCGAGTCGCGGGTAAATTCTATATGGCCGTTGCGCAACCAAAAGTGGCAGCGCCCGTGCGCGTCGGAATAGTCGATCGAGGGCAGCAACGTAGGCCGGTCATTGACCAGCTCGAGACGCCAGTGGCGTGGATGGGTCGGGACTAGACTCACCATGATCTTGTGACCGGTGCCACACGGACATTCGAACACGGCCCACTTCGGGTGCTGCTCGGTGCCAATCAGGATAAGTGTGTGGCGCGGGATGGACGTAGGAGCCTCGTGTTGCATTTCAAAGCACATGACGGAGTCGATTCTTGGTGCGCTCAGCTGGCGACGTCGCCACCAGTCGGTGAGCCTGTTGGCTAGGCGGCCCATGTCGTCCCCAGAGGCGAGGTGCTGTCGCCTCTTCCCCACTTCTTTGGACTTGCGCAGTAGCAGCCGTCACGAGCACGGCCGCCAAGTCGACGGATTCGTCGGTGCGCGATGTCCAATAGCTGCTTCCCGGGGACGGGCTGCTCGCCAAAGCCAAAGATGCGCGCCAACATGTCGGCGACTGCGTGAGAGGCGACCAGGGTCGTGTACGCCACCACTGCAGGGTCGCGCTCTGCTAGACCCTGAGCGTAACCCTCCCGCTGAAGCGCCTCACGCTCAGCATCGGAATATTGATCTTCACGGGCACGGACAGGGTCGAACTCCCCGCGGCAGAGCAAGCACGGCTCGCCCGGCGTGGCGGTCGTCACGCGCGCGAATATGCCGCTCACCTGACCCTCGGTTGAGGCTATCAGCACGCCCATGTCGATCACCGGTATGAGATACCAGTAGGCCAGGCGGGAGAGAACCGCTCGTCCGGCGTGGTCGTCGGTGCACCCGAATATCAGGTCACAGTCTCGTAATAACTCCATGACGTCACGGCGAGCTACATTGCCGTTGACCGCACGAAGATCGGTACCGAACCCAATCGCTGCCAGCTGGTCGCGGACAACCTCGATCTTTGGGCGTTCGACATCCTCAAGTCTGGAACCGTGGATGCGCGTGATGTTCGTCTCGGTGACAACGTCGTCATCGATGAAGGTGAGGGTTCCGACGCCGAGTCGTGCGAGCTCCTCGAGGACAGCGGAGCCGGTGCCACCTGCGCCTACCACCCCAATGTGCAGGTGCCGAAGTACGCGCTGGCCAGCGTCACCGAAAGCGCGCACCTGGCGGTCGTAGACATCGAGCGAGAGCGTGTCGCTCGTCGTGTCTTGTGCATCTTGGACGCGAAGACGGCGCCCGGCGACGCGCAGCCTGGTGATCGGCTGCGGATCCGCTCCGATTTGCAGGATTTTGCCAGTGAAGGTTGGGGCCTCGCGCGTGCCCGCGAGTATCAAGCTCGCGTAGCGCTCGGTGCCGAGACGCGTGCGAAACGAAGGCGCGAGCACGGCATCCACCTGCTCGTCAAGTGATGAGGGGGCCGCGCTTTCGCCGGGGTGGGTGTGGAAGAAGATCGCAAGCCAGCCCTCGCTAGCAGCAAGGCGCAGGGCGTGCATCCAGCCGTGTGAGGCGATCCGCATCTCGCGACGGGTACGCAGCTCGTACGCATCCGCCGGAACCGGGACGATGCTGTTGATGGTCAAGCTGAGGCGCTCGCCGCTGTCGGCCTGACCGGCGAGCAGAACTCCGGCGCTCTCAAGCGGCTCGTCGAGCATGACGAGCAGCTGCTCCCAGGTCTCTTCGGGAAAGGCGATCGTGACGGTGCTCATGCGGCCATCGCAGTGACCGCGCTGGCCAGGTCCGTGCGAATCAGGCGCAGGTAGGTCTGGAGGTTGTCAATCCCGGGGCGCCAGGCGGTCGCGAGGTGGCGCGACCAGCGCTGCCATATTCGTCCGTTGAAATCCAGACGATCATTGGTCGCAGGCGGCACGCCGCCGGTCGCATATAGCACTTCGGGATGAAACCAGAACATGTCCGGAGCGGCGTCTGGGAACCCATGCGGAAGGCGCAACAGCAGATCAGCACGGGCAGGAACATACCCAGTTGGCAAAGGATAGTCATAGATCACGAGACAGATGAACTGGCCGTCAAGCTTGACCTCATAGCGCCAGCTCCTGGACTCGAGGAACGCGACGTCGTCTTCTACGAGCATTGTCCGGGATTGATCGTGGACGGTGCCGAGTAAAAGTGCATGTCCTCCTTCAGCTTGACGGTGACGGTCGGAGCGATCAGGTGATCCTCGACGTCGCCTCGCTCCTCCTGCCACAGGTCGAAGTCAGCGGCAATCGGTGGGGTCGGCAGATCGCGGATCTGAGCGCCGGTCAGCTCGTGCTGGTCGACGTCGTAGGGCACCCTGTCTATGTGGATGCGGATCGGTTTCTTGGCGCTGTCCTCGGCCATGTGGGTCTCCTAAACTGGTTGCGATGACGATATCTGATTGCATTGTAGCAATCGTCAGGACGGAGAGCGCGACCAGCTGCCGAATACGGCTAGCCAAGCGTACGAGGGCCCTCTGCCTAGCGCCCGCGGAGCTCCTCGTTGCCTGCCTGGAGGACATCCTTGGCCTCTTTGATCGCGTCGATCCCAGGCAAGAACCCGAGGCTCTCCAGGATGATGTCTGCCCAGGTAAGCAGGCGCGCAAGCAGGCGCCTGGGGGGACGTCCACGAGAGGCAGGCCTCCAAAAGAGCTCGCGCGCGCGGTGGAAGGCGTTGTACTTGAGCTGGAGCTGCGGGCCGGTCAGGCCGCGCTCGGCGAGCTGGGCGTCAAGCCGCTCGCCGGAGGCCTCAAGCGCGTCCTGAGCCGTCCTGTAGTTGGCGAGGATGGGCTCCCACGCCTCCTGTAGATCACCGATGAGGTACTCAGGTAGAAACCGGCCGCCCCCCTTGAAGACGAGCACGAACACCTCCTCGAGCTCGCCCAGGAACTGGGCCAGCAACTCTCGATCACGTTGTGCCATAGCGCTCCCCGCTCTGCAAGATCATGGGTGTCCTCCCGGTAGCCCTGCGCGTCGGAGCAGAGCCATCAACTAGATATATCGGCTAGATGTAGCCCTCAAATCCGGCCCAATCCCCATTCCTAAGTTTTACTGAGCGGAATCATACCAAGGCTCACGGCTAGGCGCTTGCTAGACAGCCACTGAAGTGGTGGGGCCAATCGCCAGTCGCCGTCGGTGAGCCGGCGGTCGATCTGCTCGATTCTGCCTTGGCTGGAGGCCATGAGCGGGATCGCGCCAAGTTTTTGGCGCTAGGCCCAGTAAAGACGGGGGTTGAGGGCGCAGGCGAGGGTCCGATCTCGCGTTCCGTCGTAGTTCCTGCCTACTGTTGTCTTCATGGATCTCACCAGACATGCCAGCGGCCATCGGCGATCTCGGCGGACTGCTGGCTTCCGTCCCTAATCCTTTGACTCGACCATCCCACCTGTGTGACCGGCCACACCTCCCGATCTTTCGGACGACTAGCGTTCTGGTCTCCCATCCAAAACACCCCCCTGAGCATGCTCAGCCGAGGGTGCCACCCTTTTGTTGGTTGCAGGTAGCGCAAAGGATCTGGAGGTTCTCTACCGTCGTGGCGCCGCCCATCGAGAAGGGGATGATGTGGTCGTACTGGATGTCGAAGCTGGATCCACATTGGACGCACTGGGCGGTGGGTTACGACAGAGCCTCGCTTACAACTATGGACCCGGTGCCGGGGTGGATGCGGCTGGATCGGTACGTCTTGCTACCCAGCGGACCGTTTCGGTTTCGCCGCCTCCGCAGTCATGGCCGACATACTTCTCGTGCTCCATTGCGAGAACCTCTTTGTGGTTGGCCGACCACCACAATGTGAACGTCGCATAGTTCTGAGATGTCCCCGCGTCTTCCCCAGGATAGTGTGGGCAGGGTGTGGTCTCAGGTGGGAAGTCCGCGACATAGCGTCCGCCATGAGCCTCGAGCGGCGTCTCCTCTTGGCTGTACAGCGTCTGGCGAACGAAGACCGTCCGGCAATAGTGGCTTTCGCAGATCCTTGCGAAGTTCCAAGGGCGCACGATTCCTTCGCCAGGGCGGCCATCCGCCGCGTGAGTCACGGGAATCGGACGGAGAAGCGCGCCACAATCGTTGTGCCGGTCGCCCGTGGCCTCGGCAGGCCGTCGGGGTATGCGTATTCCTTTGGCCGCACCACTACGCCCAGCACACACCCGGGCCCGATACCCGCGCACGGCTCTTTGTACGGTTCGCTATTGCAGGGGTAGGCGCTTTCGCAGGGTGGCGCGTGAGGGACGGCGTAGATTGCGCCTTCGTAGGAGCCGCCTGGGCACCAATGTCCGGTCGAGGATTTCGCCGGAGTAAGGGCAAGCGCTACCTGTCCGTTCGCCTGCGGATAGCCGTAGTCCGTGCGCTGCATGTCGCTTGACATGGCGCAGGGCGGCGGCGAG
>Ga0182024_10025645_pt1 | contig 10394 bp, 9 predicted proteins | sample P32metaG_FD_120480 | JGI IMG/M metagenome (GOLD analysis project Ga0182024, IMG submission 120480) | Permafrost microbial communities from Stordalen Mire, Sweden - P3-2 metaG (Illumina Assembly) | ecosystem: Environmental > Terrestrial > Soil > Wetlands > Permafrost | place: Sweden: Stordalen...
AGCGGAAACTCTCAGCCTTTTCCAGGCGCCCCTCTCCTTTCTCCAGAATCATGTGATCGCCAAAAAACTTCGCTTTCGAATCGGTGCCTAGGGAAACTCTGGCCCCGCTCGACAGCTCCATGCGGGAAGCCGCGCTCTTTGTCTCGATCGTCGCCCCTTCGAAAAGGGTTGCGTTGCCGGCGACCGTGGCATTGTCCAGGCGAAATGCGCCCTTGGCGACCACCGTGCCGATGACGGGAACCGCGCCGTACGCCGAGCTGTATACCAACGTGATTAGCGACATCATCGCCGCGATTGCGGATTCAACGGAGGGTAGTCTCACATCTCTTTAGTGGGTTCGTCGCCGAACTTCTCTCAGGTCGGTTACAGCTAACATGCCAAGCAATAAAAATAGCCAGCCCGCTATGCCGAATCGAGCGAATGGATAATCGACCGTCGCGTGCAGGAAGCATCCTAGAACGCCGATCCCCCAAACGCTGCGCACCGCGGGCCGCACGGACCAGATCGCCAGGCAGAGCCAGATCGCGGCATAGGAGATCCCGCCCTCCCCGGCCCATTCCAGCCAGTCGTTATGCGCGTGCTCAACCGATTGGCCCAGGTCGGATACGGCATAGGCCGGATATACGGTGGAAAACGTTCCCAGTCCGAAACCGGTCCAGGGCCGGCTGGCAATCATGGCGAGCGTCGATTGAGCGATTTCCCTTCTTCCCTGATATGGATCGGGCGCCGTCAGCCTTCCCGCGAGATTCCCGACGCCGGGAATCGCCGCGAACAGGATCGTGGCTAGAACAAGCCCTGCCGCGGTTCGCCGCATGAGCGGAGACTTACGGCGAATCCACAGGACGGCCATCGCTTCGGCCACCAAAATTATGGAGCCCGCCCGTGATGCGGACGCCAATCCCGATGCCAGCATCATTGCTCCAAACAATATATAGAGGGTGCCGCCCGTCTGTTCCTGCAAGCCGATCCACAGAGCCACCGGCATCGCCAGTTCCAGAAACTGCACGAAATTGTTCCGGCTCAGGAAAGGCCCCCAGATGTCGGGATAGGGGGCGTCGAACATCCATAGGATTTTTCCTGGCGACGTACAGTAAGCCAGCACTGAGATCACGGCAATAAGCGCTCCGAACCAGGCGAAGGCTCGCAGAAATTCAGTGCGAACTCCTTGCGACTGAAGCGTGTAACAACCGATCCACGCCGTGGCCGCGAGGGCCGCGCAACGCAATGAACCCTGGAGCGTCGCGTACCCGTAAACAGTCGTGCCGAAAGCCAGTTGGAGAAATCCGCAAGCCGGAATCGCCGCCAGCGGCAAACCCGGCAGAAATCCCATGCCTGTCGAGTGCCCTTTCAAACACAAGAAAGCGCCCAGCATGAATACGACGCACTCATAGGCGTATTCGACGCGAGGGTCCCGGAATCCGATTGCGAGCGTAGCCGCCGTCGCCGCCAGGAATAGGACCTGAATTGTAGGACTAATCCGTACTCCAGGATTAGTCGTTTTTAGGACAATCCCATTGATCGGTCGCGCGGAAAGACCTAAGCTCATCCTTAGCCAACTACTCCCGGAGATAAAGAATAGTCTTTATGAAAAACGTAATTCTTTCCGCCACGATGCTGATGTCCGCCGTCGCGGCCTGCGCCGCGGACCTTCCTGTCGCTCCTGAATCGATCGACGATACAGCACGCGCGGCGGCGTTCAGGTCCTGGAAAATCAGCCTCGCACCTTTGGTCGCGAGCCAGGCTCTCGATGTGTCCAGTTCCTACGGCATGCGCGAGTTGAATCCTTTGCTCGCGAGCGCCGACGGCGGATTTGAAATGAAGGGCGCCGCGATCAAGCTTGGCGTCACAGGGGCCGTGGTAGGAGCGGAATATTTGATCGTTCGAAAATACCCTCGTTCGGCGCGAGTGATTTCGCGGCTCAACTGGACCAGCGGAATCGTCACCACCGGTTTTGCCATTCACAACTACGCAATCAAGTAAATTTAAGGTCATTTAAGGCTCTCCGGGGCCCCTCCAGCGGTGCATTTATGGTCATTTAAGCCCCAACAACGCGCGCTCTGAATGCCCTGCGGAGCAGAAAATCGCTCGGATTGTAGTCGGGCGCCAGTTCTTTCAGCGACAGCACGACCCCCGCCGCGTCCCTCGCGTCAGTGGAGCGGCGAAGCTCCTCAAGGCAGCGCGAAATGGTCTCCTGCGAAGCGCCTCGACCGGTAAATACCCTTATTTGTGAATGACTTGTAGGTACCGTATCCTCCTCCACCCCACTCAACTCCTCGTACAGCTTTTCACCGGGCCGGATGCCCGAAAACTCGATCCGAACATCGACGTCCGGTTTCAAGCCACTGAGCAGAATCAAGTTACGAGCCAAATCCTGAATCCGCACCGGCTCGCCCATATCGAGCACAAAGATTTCTCCACCTTGCGGCATCGCGGAGGCCTGCAAAACCAGCTCGGCTGCTTCCGGTATCGTCATGAAAAACCGGCGGATTTCAGGATGAGTCACAGTAACGGGACCGCCGGCGGCAATCTGGCGTTTAAACAAAGGAATTACGCTGCCATTCGATCCCAGAACATTTCCGAATCGCACCGCCCGAAATTTGGGCCCGCCGGAAGAACAAATCAATTCCGCCAAACGTTTTGTCGCTCCCATTACGTTGGTGGAGCGGACGGCTTTATCGGAGCTGACCAGTACAAAGTCTTCGACGCCGGCCGCGGCTCGGACTACGTTGCGGGTGCCGAAGACATTGTTTTCGACGGCTTCAAACAAATGGGCTTCCATCATGGGAACGTGTTTATAGGCGGCGGCGTGATAGACGGAGGACGGGCGGTGATCGCGGAATACTTCGTCCAGGCGCCGGCGATTTTGGATGCTGCCGATTTCAGGGTAAAACGGCAAGTCCGGAAATTGTTCGCGCAATTCCTGATCGATTTGATAGAGAGCCGTTTCGGCGTTATCGAAACCGATGAGAGCCCGCGGCTGGTAGCGGGCGATCTGGCGGCAAAGCTCGCTGCCGATGGAGCCTCCGGCGCCGGTCACCAGCACTACCCGGCCATGCAAGCGCGCGCGGATCGATTCCTGGTTGAGGCGTACGGGTGGACGGCCCAGCAAATCTTCGAGGCGCACGTCGCGGATCTGATCCACTAACACTTTGTTATCCATCAGCTCGGCGAGCGCGGGGATGCGTTTGGCTGCGACTGATGCCGCGCGGCAGCGCTCTAGGATTGCTCTGATCTCGGTGCCGGTGGCGTTGGGCAGAGCGATGAGGACTTCTTTGACGCGCTGCTTTCGCGAAACTTCTTCGAGTGTTTTTATCCCTCCCAATACACGGGCGCCATTCAGGCGCAGGTTGCGCTTTTGAGGATCGTCGTCGAGAAATCCCGCGACTTCGTAGCCCAATTGAGGATTGGCGCGGATTTCCGAGAGCACGATGACTCCGGCTTGTCCCGCGCCGTAAATCAGAATACGGCACTGGGGACGTTCCGAGGGTGTTTCAAGGATGACGCGCGCCAGCACTCGCGCCGCCACCATTAAGGTCAGGCACAGCAGCAGGTCGAGGATGTGAATGGAGCGAGGGAATGCCGAGCCGATGGCAATGCGCAGAACGATGGTTGCCGTCAGAGAGGCGGCGGCATTGGCCGCGGCGATGCGCTTCAGATCCTGAAAGCCCAGATAGCGCCAGGTAAGATCGCGCAATCCGAAGGCGCGGAACACGGAGAATTTCACGAGCAGCAAAAGGGGAAGCGAGCGGATGAGCATGCGCGAGTACATCGGGTCCAGGGTGAACTCGAATCGCAATAAGAATGCCGCGGCCAGGGCAAAGGCGGCGAGCGCCATTTGCGCGGATTCGGAGATCGGGCGACGGTGTCCGATCATGCGTGCGCGGCCTCCTCGAGAAGGACGGCGTACTGGCTCACGATGGTTTCTGCTCCGGGCGGAGGCCAGGCTTCGAGTGGCATCCGGCGAGTTGCCATTGCTTTCAGTTTTTCGCCGGCGCCGAACGCGTCGAGCAGCAGGGTCATCGCGCGCAAGGCTCGTGTGCGGGAAAAAAGAGCGAGCGCGGTCAACGAGAGAATCTGCAGATCGCGGAAGAAAGACTGATTTTCGAGATAGAGCAGGGCCAAGCGGCTCTTCCAGGGGCGGATGATCCGGTTATAAAGCAGGTCCGGATCGGAACTCCCGGCGAGAATTTCGCCTTCGTCGGCGAATACGATGGATGCGAGATCGGTGATGCCGGGACGGGCTTCGAGCATGCGCGATTCTTCGCTGGTATAGAGATTCACATCGGCGCGGACCTGGGGGCGCGGACCTACCAGGCTCATGTCTCCTTGGAGAACGTTGCAGAGTTGCGGAAGCTCGTCGAGTTTTCCCATGCGGAGCCAGGTTCCGATGCGGGTGATGCGTGCGTCTCCGGAGGCGGTGGAATTGACGCCCGATTTCCAGGCGTCGGGGATCATGGTGCGGAATTTGATCATGCGGAAATCGCCGCCTCCGCGGGCTACGCGGAGTGCGAAGAAGAAAGGGGAGCGGCGGTCGTCGAGCCAGATGGCGGCGGCGATGGCGGCTAGTAACGGGGCTAGGGCGATTAGGGCGATTAAAGAGATTAGGAAATCGAAGGATCGTTTCATGGGAGATGCTCGGGTTTTATTACGATCGCGGAGGAAGCCGCCTGAAAGGCGGCTGCCGGCTGGATAGCCCGCCCCACAAAACGGGCAGGTCGGGAACCTGCCGCACTTCGAGGCTTCATGCGGCTGGCTCCCGGCGAGAAGTACTGCGCGCCGGTGTTGTGGCGGTCCCGGGCGGCAACCCTCTCGAAAAAATAGGTTGGACGCCACGCGTCCGGGCTGCGCCCGGATGGACCGATTGACAATCGGTCCGCAGGTTGCCAACCTGCCCCACAACACATCTTCATGCTGAGACCCTTTTGGCGGATTTGTGGTTTAGGGTTTTGCGGGCTGCGGCGCAGATTTCCTTCGCTCCGGGGTAGTAGGCGGATTCTTCTAAACGGCTGGTGGGGGCGGGGCAGTCGGGGAGGGTTACTCGCTCTACTGGTTGTTCTAAATAGGGGAAAGCAAATTCGGAGATTGTGGCTGCAATTTCGGCGGAGGCGCCTGCTGTGCGCCAGCCTGGGTCGGCTACGATGGCGTGGCCGGTTTTGCGGACGCTTTCTAATACTTTTTCGGAGTCCCAGGGCTTTAAGCTGCGCAAATCGATTACTTCGGCGTCTATGTTTTCCTGGGCTAGTATTGCTGCTGCTCTTACACACTCGGCGGCCATCGACGAAATGCCGATCAGGGTCAGGTCACGGCCTTGCCGGCGCACGGCTGCGTTGCCGATTTGGACGCGAAACATCTCTTCAGGCACATGATCGGAGGCGGCGTAGAGGCAGCGGTCGTCTATATAAAGGACCGGGTTCGGATCTTCCAGCGCGGCGATGAGGAGACCTTTGGCGTCATAAGCGGTCGAGGGCATGACTACTTTGAGGCCCGGGATGTGCATGAACATGGCGTGGAGGGCTTGCGAATGTTGGGCGCCCTGTTCGCCTCCGCGGTTGATGACGGCGCGGATCACGAGCGGCACCGAGATCTTCCCTTGAAACAGGTACGACCAGTTGGCTGCCTGGTTGACGATCGGATCGATGGCGAGCAGCATGAAATCCATGCGCGGATGAAACACGATGGGCCGCATTCCGGCGAGCGCCGCGCCGACGGCGAGTCCGGTGGTCGCGTTTTCAGAGACGGGCGAATCGACGATGCGGTCGCGGGAGAATTCGCGGTCGAGGCCTTCGAGGCTCGATCCGGCATACCAGGGGCTCCAGAGGCCCTGGCCGATCACGAACGCGCGGGGGTCGGTTGCGAGAATTTGCGCGTGGGCCTCGCGGATAGCTTGCGCGTAGTTCAGGATGCGCATCGAGCCTCCGCGAAGACGTGATTGAGGACGCGTTCCGGCGGGGGAAGATGCCCGGCGCGGGCGCGAGCGAGTGCTATTTGAATTTCGTCGAGGATTGCGCTGTCGTCGAACTCCTGAACACCCAATTCGCGGAGGCGAGCTTCGACGCGCGCGATGGGGTCCTTTACCATCCACTCGGTTAGCTCGCCTCGGCGCTTTACGCCGACATCGATGTCCGAGCTTGCGCCGACGTGGCCTCTCCAGCGGAAGGTCCGGCATTCGAGTAACGAGGGGCTCTGCCCCCTTCTTGCTCTGGCGATCGCGGTGGAGGCTCGGTCATAGACCGCTTCGACGTCGTTGCCGTCGACGCGTTCGCCGGGGATGGAATGGAATTCTCCGGCGCGGTCGAGATTGTCCGAGACGCGGCGTTCGCTCCAATGCATATGGCTCGAATAGAGATTGTTCTCGCAGATGAAAACGATGGGCAGGCGGTAGAGCGAGGCCAGATTCATGGTCTCGTGGACGTGCCCTTCTTCCAGTGTCCCGTCGCCGAAGAAGGCCACGGCTACTCGGGACTCCTTGCGCATTTTGTAGGCCATGGCGGCTCCGGCGGCGAGGGGTACGGTACCAGCGACGATGGGGACGGTTCCGAGAATGCCTTGTTCTTGTGCGAGGAGATGCATGGAGCCTCCGCGGCCTCCGGAGCAGCCGGTCGATTTGCCTAAGATTTCGGCGAACATGGCATCGAGCGATCCGCCTTTGGCGAGGTAGTGGCCGTGGGAGCGGTGGCCTCCCCAGACTGTGTCGGAGGGATGGAGGGCGGCACAGACACCGGCGGCGATTGCTTCCTGTCCTATAGAAAGATGACAGGGGCAGACGGCTTCACCGGATTCGACCATTTGGGCGACGGCTTCCTCGGCTCGGCGGATGCGGAGCATGGTGGTGCGTTGGTGGAGGAGCCAGGGGGCGGTCATTTTATGTGGTTTCGGGCGGGGGACAGAAACCGCTTCCTGTGGTCGCGGCTCGTGGCGGGAGAGGCTTCGGTGGAGCGTTGGAGGAGGTCCCCTTCCTTACGGTCGGGGTTCGGTGTCGGACGGAGGGCAGGTCGGGAACCTGCCCCACTGACCGCTCCCGAGGGTCGCGGCTCCAAAGATCAACATCGGGGACCTGCGGAAGATTAATCGCACGAAAAGCCGCCAGGATTGGCCGCCCTACAAGAGGATGTTGTTCCGTGTTCATCGGTAGAAATCTTGGATCGCGTCGCAGATCTGGTTTACGTCGTCATCGGCGAGCGACATATTCAATGGAAGAAGTAGCATTTGCTCGAACAATTTCTCAGTAAACGGCAGTTTTTCGGTGAACCCCAGCTTTTCCCACTGGTGGACGGCTTTTCCTCCCCACTGGATCAGGGTTCCGATGCCGGACGCTTTGAGATGGGCGCGGAGCCGGTCGCGGTTGGTCGCCTCAATTTCATAGTTTTGGTAGATATCGAAGTGTTCCGGGTCGCCGTCGGGGCCGGGGGGGAGTTTTAGCTGCTCCAGATTCGAGAGACGCGAACGGTAAAGGCGGGCGATGGCTCTGCGGCGCTCGATGACCGCCTCGTATTTGAGCAGGCGCGCGTCGAGAATTGCGGCTTGCAGGTTGTCGAGGCGGGAGTTGAGTCCCCAGCTTACGATTTCGCCGTCGGCCCGGCGGCCGTGGTCGCGGAGTTCGAGCATGCGGTCCTGGATTCCTTGGTTGTTGGTGACGACCGCGCCTCCGTCACCCAGGCAGCCGAGCACTTTCGCGGGAAAGAAGCTGATGGCCGAGGCGGCTCCGAAGGTTCCCGCGCATTGGCCGCGGAATTTGGAGCCCAGGGACTGGGCGGCATCTTCGACGATCACGAGGCCGTTTTTATTGGCGATCGACTGAAGCACGGCCATATCGGCCGTGCGCCCGTTCAATTGCGTGGGGATGATGGCGCGGGTGCGGGGCGTGATGGCGGCTTCGACCGCGGAGGGGTCGATCAGATGGTCGGCGCCACATTCTACCGGCACGGGGATGCCCTGGGCGAAGTGAATCGCCGCGGCGGTGGCGACCATGGTGTGGGAGCTGAAAATTACCTCGTCGCCTTTGCGGAGGCCCGAGGCGCGGAGGGCGACGATCAGGCCGTCGGTGGCGTTGCCGACTCCGAGCGTGTATTTCGCACCGAGGAAGCGCGCCAGGTTTTCCTCGAATTGCGCGAGGTCGCGCTGGAGAATGAAAGCGCCCCGGCGGCCGACGTCGCGGACGATGGAGAGGAGCATTTCTTCCTCGTCCTCAAACAGCCTGGGGTAGTCGAAAAATGGAATGGAGCGGCTTTGAATCGCGGTCATGGAATTTTCCTGGCTTCGATGTAGAGGGTTCGGTAGCGGCTGAGATCCATTTCTGGAGCGATCGATATGAATTGGCTGCCGGGATAGCGTCCGGGTTCCAGTTCGCGTGGAATCGGTTCCAGGGAGCCGTAGAACAGGCGCTTTAAGAACGCTTTCCCGGCCATGGTAGAGGGGATCATCCGGGCCGCCACGGCCGCGCGCCGGACCTTTCCAACCAGCCAGTCCCCGATGCCGCGCCGTTCCGCGAATCCCGCCTTGAGATCGGCCGCGAAGCCGCTGCGCGCGAGCGCGCCCTTCAATTCCACGGCGGTGAAATAGAGGGTATGAAAGGGGCTGGGATTGAAACCCGGCCACTCGCAATTCACGGTCGAGATCAGCAGAGTTCCGCCGGGCCTGAGGACTCTCCGGGCTTCACGAAAAAACGCTTCGGCATCGGAGAGATAGTAAATCGCTTCGAACAGCAGCAGCAGATCGAAGGAAGCTTCAGGGAACGGCAGGTGATGCGCGTCCATCCGGCGCACACGAATGTTTTCGCGGCCGGCATAGGTTTCGATGGCGCCGCGGCAGTTGGCGTCGTTCAAGTCGCCTGCCTCGACTGAGCGCGCCCGGCGGGCGATCCAGCCGAGGCCGAGGCCGGGTCCACAGGCGATTTCGGCCACGTCCTTTCCCGCCGCGTGGCGGGATGCCCAGGCATAGCGGGTCGAAAGCATCGCCAGTTGGAGACGGGTCGCGCCTTGCTCAGGCTGCTCGGTGACGGTCGAAAAATCAGGACTCAGTGCGGGTTGCATGGGGAGGGCTCCTGGGGAGTGCGCGCAGCTTGAGCGCGGCGAGTTTTAAGCAACCATAAGCGCTGCCGAGGGCGTAGGCCAGGTGGAGACTGGCGAAGGCGATCGGCAGGAGCGCCAGCCAGGCGGCGCGGTGATGGGCGATCGCGATCTGAATCGACGCCGCGAGGTTGACCGTTGCGTAGGCGGCGAGCACGGCGATCGACCAGGGAAAAGGGAGGATCGTCGAAGCGGCCAGCGAGGCGACGAAGGCGAGGGGGACGAGGTGCCTGGGGCGGACGGGAACGATGTCGCTCAAGGCGAAAGGCAGCACGGCCCAGACGCCGTTCGAGAAATTGTGCGACCAGAAAGCGGCGAGGGTCGAGCGTGCGTAGTAGTCGCAGATCATTTGGGGGTCGAGCATGATTTTTCCGCCGGCGCGGGCGATGCGGAGGTTGAACTCGATGTCCTGGCTGCGGACGAGTTTCTCGTTGAAGCCTCCCATGCGGTCGAAAAGGGTACGGCGCCAGCAGCCTCCGAAAACGGTGTCGGAGGGGCGCGGGCCTTGGTCATTGGGGGCGGTGCGAAATGCCGAATTTCCTACGCCGAAGCGGCTGCCGAGGACGGCTACGATGGGTCCGGAGAAGGGTCCGCTCGATTGAGGGAGTGTGCGGATGGAGCCTCCGGCGTTCGCGGCGCCCGAGGAGTCGAGAAGCTCGACACATCGGCGGATATAGCCGGGAGGCATGACGGCGTGGGCGTCGAAGCGGACCACGATTTCGCCCTGGGAAGCCGCGATGGCGCGGTTGAGTGCGAAGGGCGTGGTGCGCTCGGGGTTATCGATGATGCGGAGACGCCGATCGCGAGCGGCGAGCGAGTCGAGAAGTTCGCGGGTGCCGTCGACGCTCATGCCGTCGGCGACGACGATTTCAAAGCAGTCGTAATCGGTGGCGAGGATCGACGAGAGACATCGTTCGATGAAGAGGGCTTCGTTGCGGCACGGAATGACGATCGATACGAAAGGCTTCACTCGGCCTCCGCGATCATCCAGCCGGTTTGGGCGTCCCAGTGGAGTTTGGGTGGGGATCTTTTCGGTCGGCAGGCGAAGGCAAGAGTGCCCATGGGGATCATGAGGCCTTCGACGATGAATCCTTTATATCCTTCGGGGCCGGCGCGGATCAGAGGAGGCAGGCAGGCTACGAACAGCCAGGGCGCGATGGTCGCGAAGAGGCGGAAGGCGAGTCCCGATTTCGGGGCGATGCGCTGGTGGGCGTTGGAGCAATAGGCCCACACCAGGCCCATGACGATGGCACCGAGAGCCACGCCCGCATAGCCGAAATTGAGATACCAGCCGGTGGCGTGGTGGACGGAATAGCCCTGGTTCTGGAT
>Ga0182024_10025646_pt1 | contig 10393 bp, 12 predicted proteins | sample P32metaG_FD_120480 | JGI IMG/M metagenome (GOLD analysis project Ga0182024, IMG submission 120480) | Permafrost microbial communities from Stordalen Mire, Sweden - P3-2 metaG (Illumina Assembly) | ecosystem: Environmental > Terrestrial > Soil > Wetlands > Permafrost | place: Sweden: Stordalen...
CAGACGAAGCAACAGCCTAACCCGCGCCGAACCCCTGCGCTAGCTGACGGGACGGTTAGTCGCGATTCGATCGATTGATGGGCACGGCTGGGCTCGAACCAGCGACCTCTCGCGTGTGAAGCGGACGGCCCAGCATTACCTCGACAGGCCCTGATCCCTTGTAGATACAGGGGGTCGGGGCCTTTCGGCGCCCACCGAGGAGCGCGCCTCATCGGCTGGATTGGGGGCCGATTCGTGCCGATTCGGGCAGCGGCTGCCCATTCGACTAGTCATCCCTGTGAGCGCCGTCGACTTCAGAAGTTGCGAACGCTCGCTGAGTTAGCGAGGGGGCGCAGGATCCGGCCGGGGCATGCGTTAGGCCGCTTCAGACCAGCCCGAGCTCGGCGAGGTCGCGCCCGACGACACGATCCATGTGCTTCTCAGACAGCTCGAAATAGCTCGAGTGAGTCCGCTCGAGCGTCTCGATGGAGTCAGAGCCGAACAAGACGACCTCGACGTCGTCATCGTCCCGATGCTCCTCTTCCGCCTTGTTATACGCGACCAGGGCCGCCTTGTAGTCACGCCCGAAGGACGCCACATCGGCGTGACCCTCGGAGATCCGGTAGATCACGAGGAAGTGCTGAACCTCAGATTCGGTCATTGCTCCTCTTCAGCGTAGTAGGCCCTGGTGGCTGCGAACAGATTCGACAGTTCTCGTAGGAGCTCCTCTGGCGCATCCTGATTCGCCTCGCGCAATTCGAAGTACTCCGCGACCACCCGGAAGTACTCTCGCAGATCGGCCGGTCCGAGGCCGAACTTGAGGCCGTGGCGCAGCCTGCGCGTGTCCTGCTCGACCGACTGAGCCCATCGGTCCTGCCACGGCGTCCGAAGTTGGATCTCGATGAACCGCCCATCGCGCTCCACGACCACATGCACCGCTCGGTACCCGTCCTCTTTGGGCCCAGGGTCCCGGCCCGTGACGTACTCGCGGACACGCTTGATCTTCCAGCGCGGCTGACGGCGGAGCTCGCGGACCAGATCGTCCACCTGCTGCTGTCGAGGCAGGATTGCCCTGACGCCGCCGATGTCCTCCATGGTGTCTAGCTGCATCGTTGGGTGGCGTTCCAGCTTGTCGACAATCGTCACAAATCGCTTGAGCCGCTGCGACACGTTTACATCGTCCGAGAGCTTGTGGACGTAGTACCGGAGCCCCGCGTTCGCGCGAGCGAGCGGCCGGGCGTGCTGGGCCCGCCACCAATCGATGACGTCGACGGCCTCCCAGAGATCTTCTTCGGGAAGGTTGGGGTTCCGTCCCACAGACCACTCCCGCAGCATCCGACCGGCTTTCCGGATCTGCTTCTTGGAGAAAGCCGGCGCCGCAGCCACGATCGGGGACAGTACCCGGCCACGCGGGAGCCTCGCAGCAGCGCAAAGTCACCTACACCGTGCTCGCCCGGTGTTGAGTGCGGCCCTGAATAGAGGCAACAGTTCGCGCAGCCCCGGCGCTCAGGGCCCTATAGACACCACATTCCATGTGAAATGTGACCTCTATAGGGACGGGACCCCGTGAACACGGGCGCCGGCGAAATGTTGCCTCTATACGCGCCACCGGCGAGCTGCGCCGGCGAAGCTGCCGGTGGCAGCTTCGCCGGGGGATAGTCGCGGCAATGGCGAGCACAGACACACCGACGACGACGCCGCTGCGGCGCGCCCGCGAGGCGCGAGGCCTGAGGCTCGAGGACCTCGCGAGAGCGTCCGGCGTCTCGATCAGGACCGTGTTCGACGCCGAGCACGGCCGCGGCCACCCGCACGCGTCGAGTAAGAAGCTCATCGCCCAGGCACTCGAGCTGGATCCGCTCGAGCTCTGGCCTCCGGACGGCGAGGCGGCCTGAGATGTTCGCGCACACCGCACCCGGTTTGATGCGGTTCGACCCGTTTTCGGTGCCGTGTTGAGCGCGCAGACCCGCACACCCCGCGCAAGGAATCCGGAGATTAGCCTAGGTTTTCGGCGGCCTCCCCAGGCGCGTGGGCGTGCGCGCTACCCGCTCTGCCGCTGCGCGGCGTACAGCTTCCCGCACCGGCCCGGCGGAGGCCTCTGCCGGTGGCCCGATCCGCCCACGTATTCGCTGCCGCCCAGGGAGCGTCTCACCCAATGCTGAGCGCGTTTCTGAAACGACCTCTCGCTACAGCCGCGAAGGGTCCCGCGGCCGCAAGCCACGGCGGGCTGGCGATTCGGCGGCGGCCGTCGCAGTCGCATCGGCTTGGCTGCCTGTTCGCTGCCCACCGCGGCGCCGATGGCTGCCAGGCCAGCGACCGCGGGGAGCAGCTCGTCAACCGTAGTCGGGCGCTCTGATGGCTGCCACGTTCACCCTCAAGCTTGGTGGCCTTGACCTGTCCAGTTTCGCGAGGATGAACCCAGACGACAAGCTTGACCCCTACAGCGGCCACTTCGTCGAACCCGCATTTTCGGACACCCCTTTCTCGGATGGCCAGGTCCTGATCTCCACGACCGTGACCAATCGGGAACAGATGTTCCCTCTTTACCTGCGCGACGTGACCCGCACCAAGCCCGCCTTGCACGCGCTGATCGAGTCGATCAACAACGTGATCGCCCAGCGCCCGCTGGTGCTCGAATGGAGAGACGACAGTGCGGCCTCCTCGACGTTCTTCAATGTCGTCTTCGCCCGATTTGAACCCGATTTCAACTTCCGCCGCTCCCAGCACGGATATGCCGCCGGGATCCTGCACGTCTACACGTCCGGCTACGGGCACACCGGGACCGTTCGGGTGGCCGCCACGGCAGCCGGGACAGGGGTTTTCCTGTCAGTCCCGATCGGATCGGTGGCCGGTGACGCGCCGGCACTCATGGACACGACGATCAGTGACGGCGGTGTGGTCCCGTCGCTGGGCAGGATCATTGCGCTGGCGCCGATCACCAACCCGTCCTACACGCCGCAGATCCCGGCCGCCTCCCTGACCAACCTGCAGGTCAACGCCACGGTGATCGGCGCATCGGGTGCCGACGGGTCGCAATATCTGGCGCTGCCCGTCTCACCGACCGGAGGGGCGTCCGGGATAGCGTGCATGGTGCCTCTACCGAACCCGACGATCGCAGGCGGCGACAATCGCATACTCGCCGTCGTGCAGTCCGGGATCGACGCAGGGGTGGGGATGTATGCGCTCGATCCGTTCGGTAACTCGATGGGCGCCACCGCGGTCGCCTCGACCTCGCAGGCCTACTCGATCGTCGATCTGGGGGTGTGCCGTCTGCCGACCGTGGGTTACCCGACCCAGCCGAAGATCGCCATCTACGCCGGGGGGATCTGGGCGTCGGGTGTGGCGGGGCCGAATGTGCTGGCCTCACCGGCCGCGCTCAGGATCAACGAGATCTTCTGCCTGCCCGACAAGAACCTCACGCTGATCTATGAGCGCGGCGCCGGCGCTGTCGGCCCGGCCGCGATGTCCAAGGACGGGTTCACCGGGCAGGGCCAGCAGCTGCTCGGCGCCAACGACAGCCTCGGGAACCCGTGGCGAGCGGGCTACAACAATGCCAACGCCAACGCAAACAACGGGCCGGGCGTCCCGGTAGCCACCGGCTGCGCCCTGGCCGAGCTGGGCGGCTATCTCGCCCCCTACGCCGATGCGTCGACCGTGGTGTTCGACGCCAACAACCTGCCGGCGATCCTCACCGACACGATGACGATCTCGGCCAAGGCGTACTTCGCCAGCCCCGGGCTCGGCTTCGAGGAGGTCGACCTGGTCAAGGACGTCAAGGCCAGCCAGTTCGTGTCCGCCCGTCTGGCCGCCTCGGGGTTCCTGTCGCTCGGCGCGGCAACCGGCGGCGCGCCGCCCGGCAACCTGCTGGCCTCGGTCGCGGTGGCCAGCATCCTCCCCGGGCAGAAGTACCGACTGCTCCTCCAGGTTCAGGGCCCGGGCGCGTTTGCCAACCTGTCCCGCGATGACGGCGGCCCGCTGATCGTCGCCGGCGCCTCCGCCGCGTTCGCCTCGATCGGGATCGCTTCAAGCGCTGCGGTCGCCGGCGCCGGCGCTCCCGGCCTGGCGATGACCGTGCCAACCTGCGTCTACTCGTTCGCTTCCCCAAACCGCCAAGGCCTTCCGTTCCCCCGGCTGTACTCCTGGGAGGTCGACACGCTCGGGTTTTACCCGTCCGCAGGCCTTCAGGCCTACGACAACTACCGGATCGACGGACCCAACCTCGACTGCTACCGCACCAGCTCCGCCGGGGTGTTCTCCGGTCAGAAGCTCGTCTCCCAGATGCGCGGCGCGTTCCCGAACATGGTCCCGTCAACGACGTCGGTGGCGGTGATCGCGGCGGCCGTTGACCAAGGGGTCGCCAACGACGTGATCAGCGCCGTAATTTCGATTAATGAGAGGTTCACTTATGCACAGCCGTGAGACGATGCTCGGGCGCCTGGCCCGTCGCACCACGATCGCCAGCAGCGAGCACTTCATCAGCTGCCGGCGCGTAGTGGCTCACGTCGACGGCGACGTCGAGTGGACGCTGGGCGAGCGCCCGGCGACTCCTGAGCGACCCGGCGCCGTGCTGCTGGCGCTCGAGGACCAGGAGCCGGTCGAGCTCACCGGTCCCGAAGCGACCGAGCTCGCGAGCGCGCTCGAGCTGCGCGCGGCCTCCCTACGCGGCGAGCAGCCCCGGCCGGGACGGGTCGAGTGATCGTCGGCGCCGCGGTTCAATCGGTAGGAACTACCGGCCACGCTGGGCAGCCTTAGCGCCGGCTGCCCGGTCAAGCTGGCCGCGGACCCACCGAACCTCCTGGCGCCTCAGGCGATCCCGTCCATACGACCTCTTGCTGTGGCAGCGGGGGGTCGGCGAACGGTTAGCACTGTCAACGCCGCCCGCGGGATAGTCGCGCCATGACCAACACCCTTACACCGGCCGCTGACGTTCGCTCGCGGCGCCGCGGCGTCGGACTCACCCAGCTGGAGCTCGCCGAGCGGGCGCAGTGTTCGTGGTCCACCATCCGCCTGTTCGAGCGGGGCTACACGCCAGCACACTCCGAAGTCTTCGAACGCGTGCAGGCGGTGCTCGAGCGGCTCGAGGGCCAGGAGCCGGCCGAGGCCGCGTGATGAAGCCCGGCCTGGTGACCCTGGCGGACCTGCCCGACCTGGCGGCCGGCAAGAACCGCACGACGATCGTCGTCGCCCGCCTCGACGACCGCCTAAGAGATCCGCGTTACGGTGCGTTCAAAATCACCCAGGCCGACGTTGACGGCTGGACGCACAACCTGACCGAGACCTTCGGCGGCCGCGTCGCGATCGACTACGACCACAGCTCCGACCGCGGCCGGGGGACCAAGGCGGCGGCGTGGATCACGGGGCTGCACCAGGACGGCAAGCTGGTCACCGCGGACGTCGAGTTCACACCGCGCGGGGCGAAGTCGATCCGCAATGGCGACTACCGCTACATCTCGCCCACTTTCGTGGCCGACTACACCGACGAGCACGGCGAGAAGCATGGCCGGGCACTGATCGGCGCCGCTCTGACGAACCGCCCGGTGCTCCGTAAAGGAATGCCGACCCTCTCGCTCTCCCGTGACCCGTTCGACGGTGTCGCGATCCCCTCCAACCGCAAGCAGAACGGACTCCCCATGACGAAGCTGAGCAAGAACGAGCTCGTGACGCTGAGCCACTCGACGGACAAGCAGGAGATCGAGCGGCTGGTCGGCAGGGCCACCCCCAAGCAGCTCAGGAAGGTGCTCGCCGCCGTCGTCGCCCGGCCTCGGCAGCGCGGCGCCGGCAGCGTGGACAGCGTCATCACCCTCGCCCAGTACGGGTCCGCCGGCGCAGCCTACGCGGGCACCACCGACTGGGATCCGCCGGCGACCGGTCCCAACCGCGTCCCGCGAGGCCTCGACAAGGCCGGCCACGCCCTGCACGGGCTGATCGCTCAGCGCGCGAGCAGTTCCGGCGAGCCCTACTTCCACGCGATGGCCGATGTGACCGGCATCCCGGCATACCGCGATCTGTCAGACGTTCCGACCACGCCGGTCGCACAGCAGGGCCTCGATCCCGAACGGATGGCCTTGGACAACGCGGCGCGGGCGCTGGCGAAGAGCGCGGGGATCTCGTGGCTTGACGCGTGCAGCTACCTCATGACGCTCGGCGAGGCTGCCCAGCTTCAGCCCGGCGATGGGTCCGCCGCCGCGCCGTGGCTTGACTCGCAGCCACTCGCGAGCCCTCCCCGACCTTGGAGCGACGAGGACTGGCAGCGCGACCAGCGCCGCGCGCGGGCAGCTGGCGTCCAGGTCGGCGCGCTCGGCCCCGATGGGCAGGACACCCAGCTGAAGGGCCTCTGGCAGGCCGGTGCTGAGCAGGGTCGCGACGTCGTCGGCGAGATGGCCGCCGAGCTGCGCGCAGACGCCACCGCCACCGCGCAGCAGCATGCCGAGGGGATGCTCGACCAGGCGCGAGCCGGCGAGGACGACCGGCGCTCGCAGGCGATCAACGACGAGTTGACCCGGCGCGCCCGCAACCGCGTCGCCGACGGCGGGCACGCCGCCGGCCGCCAGCTGCCGGGCACGAGCCTGTTCCAGTAGGGCGGCCTGGGCACGATGGGGCACTATGCCTCCCCGGTGTTCCGCATCGGACCCGGCACACCACGGCCGCTGCCGAAGCACCTGCTGGCGCGCGGCCACCCATCCGAGCGAGTCGCCGCAGTACTCGCAGCCGGGGTTACGCCAGAGAACTTCGCCCGGTACGTGCTGGGGATGGGCGTCGACCCTGGATCTGTGGCGGACGAGCTTAAGGACACCGAGGCGGCGCGCACTTATCCGCGCTTGCGTCACCTCAAGCCGGTGCCGCTCGAGGACGGGACGCTTGGGTTTTTCGTCCGCTGGCCTCGCAAGGACGACTGCCAGGCCGCGGCCATTGCAACGGTGTTACAGGTCCCGATCGGCAAGGTGCCTGACCCACGGATAGACGAGCGCCTGGAGGCTGGCGAGGACGACGAGGAAATCGACCGGCGCGCGCATGTGGAGCTGACCCGCTGGTTAGCCCGCCGCGGCCTTCGGATGGTCGTACATCGCAGCCCTCTCGACGTCGCTCGACGTCGATGGATCGGGGTCGTAATGATGCCCGGCCGATTTCAGAACCACTGTCTGGTGATGGATCGGCAGAAGTGTCTATTCGATCCAGTCAGACACGATTACGTCATGGACTTCCCAGGGAGACAGCTTCGGCGATTTCGGGTCGAGGACGTGTCATATGGCCTGAGCTTTCAGGCCGCTAAACGCAAAACGTAAGGAGCAAGCAGATGCCCCCGATTGCCATGCCGACTAAGAAGCAGAACCTCAGCTGGGCCAAGGCGAACACGGTCGACTACACAGCGGCCTCCAAAGCGGCCGCGGGACGGACGCATTTTATGGACGAGCCCGACCCCTTCGCCGACGTGCCGGAAGAAACCCGGGAGCTGCTCAGGGCAGCATTGGAGGCGCTGGAGGAGTGCTGAGCAACCGTGCCGCTATGAGCGCGAACGGGCAGCGAGCCGCCCGGCTGCCCACGCCGGCGCAGCCACCGACGCCCCGCATCGCCCGTATCCGTGGCGTTCTCGGGGCGACGGAGCGCTTGCTGGTCGAGCGGGGTGTCGCATGGTGACGACCGTCGAACGCTGTCCGCTGCCGGGTTGTGAGAACCCGGCCGGCACGGGCAAGACCGGGGCATGCTGTCTCGCCCACGCGGGTACGATCGCGTGGGCGGCCCGGAAGCGTTCCCCGGCGGGTCGGGCGCGTACCCCGGCGGTTGTGACCGAGCCGAAACCCACGACCAAGCAGCAACGCCTCGTCGACGAGCAACGGCTACGCGAGCGGCACCACCGGATCGACCAGGCACTGCGGGAGCGCGAGGCGCGCGTGTTCGCGGCGCACAGAGCCAGCGGTTTGCAGGGACTTCGCCGCTAGACGTACGCGACGAGCGTCACAATCCGCGTTGTGGCGGTGATCGCCGAACGGTTCGAGGTTCGCCTCGCCGAGGGACGGACCGAGCTCGGCCTGGCGCCAGCGGCGCTGGGCCTGCCACCCGGAAGCGTCCCCGTCGACGCCGTGCGAGGCGCGATCCGCGGCTACCAGGCTGGCGTCATCACCGGCGAACGTCTGATCTCGATCGTGGATCGCCACGGCGACGCCCTCGAACGGGGGATCGCGCACAAGGCGGTGGAGAGCATGACCGACTTTCACCGGGCGATCGACCGGGCGGCGCTGCTCGCCGGCCAGATGTCGATGCGCCTGGCGCAGCTGGAATGGCTGAGGCGCTTCCCGGCCGGCCCCGACCGGGACCCCGTCCAACTGACCTGCTCGGTCAAGAGCACCGAGGCTGGCGTCCCGGCTGCAGGCGGGACGGATCGGTCCCGCGCACCAGGTGAGATCCGTCCCGGGGATCACCGACGTCGGGCGGCACGCGTCCCGCAGGTCCTCGATGTCGCGAACGTCCTCGATGCGCTTCGCAGGACGCAGCTGCCCGCCCGCGTGGCGACGCTCGCGCCCCCAATGGACGCCCGCGCGCAGCGCCTCGATCGACGCCGCGGCGCCGGTCCGGTGATGGCAGCGCTCGCCGACTGCGGGTTCTCGACGACGGACGTCGCGCTCGAGCTCGGTTTCGAGCGCCGCAAGACTTGGAGCGTGCTCAACGGCCACGAGCGGGTGCCCGCCGGGCTGCAGGAGGCGCTCGAGCGGCTCCTCGGTGCCGACCAGGCCGCGGTTGTCCTTCAGGCGATACCCGAGCACCCGCGCGGACGTGCTCCGGCCAGCGGCGCGATCGCGACGCTTCACGCCGCCGGCGCAAGGGTAGAGGACATCGCGCCGCTGATCCCGGCCCGCCCGGCCACCGTCCGCAAGTGGCTGCGCGGCACGCTCGCACCCGGCCGGCGGAACACCACGGCGCTCGCCGGCGCGCTCGACCAGCTGCTCGGCAAGGCGACCGCCGCGCGCGTGCTCGAGCTGATCCCAAACCGCAGCGGGCACGCGTAGGAAACGGCCACCGGTGTCCGATTTCTAAAACGGCAACGCGTTGCCAGTTTGCGCAACCCGCTGCTACCCGCTGGCACCCGCTTCGGAAGCAGGCGAACGGGTGTTCGGAAATGCGAAATCCCTTTCGCATTTGGCAGCGACGCGCCCGGCTGCCCGGCGCCGCGCTCGAGCTAAGGGCTCAAATGTCCGAGCGGTTGGACATTTGGGGGGCGGGCGACCTCTCGCTGTCCTCGCGAGAGCTCGGCGGCGGATAGGCCGCTACGGGTTCTTGACGTAGCCCGCACAGATCTCGCCGATCTTCCTTGCGTCCGAGGTGACAGCCGGTTCGGCGCTCGTCATATTGGTGCCGGTAGCGATGTCGCGGAGGAGGGTTTCCAGATGACCAATCGCGCCGATCACGACGGTCTGCTGGGCACCCGGAACAACTGGGAGCAGCTTCGCTACGTCCTTCGCGTATCGGCCGATTCCGTTCGGGCCGGTGCCCAGGCCAGGGATGTCGCTGATGATGCTGGTGCAGGCTGCCTTAGCCTGCGGATTGCTGGTGGTCGTGCTTGTCCCAGTGCCGCTCGCGGAGGTGTTCGATGCTGTCCCGCCCAGCGGGCATCCCGCTTGTTTGGCGTCACTCTGGATCTTCGCCACGTCTCGATCACCGATCAGGGCGGTCGGATATTTCGCCGGAGTGCTGAGGGCTGCGCTCAGGAACTGTAGGTCCTGCAGGAACGCGCGCATCGCCGGCAGGTTGCTCGACGTAGCGCCAACGGCGGTGCTCTGCAGATCGGAGATCGCGCTGGTCGTGTCTGATGAGACCGCAGACAAAGCGGACGACTGAGAAGGATCTTCAGAGTCCATGTACGTCTTGAAGGCGAAGAGCCCACCGGCAATTGTGCCGACATCTTTTGGATGTGACGAACAGACGTGAGCCAGCGTCAGTTGCTTTGACGACGAGGAGGACTTGGCTGTACCTCCGCATCCCGTAATGACGAGTGCCGTCACCACCACCGAGAAGCTGCACGACCTGGCCGCCTTCACCCGCTTGACGACGCGCCCCATCTGACCTCCACCCCTTTCTACCAAGCCCGTACGGCCCTCGACGGAGCCTACGCCCGGGCGAGACAGAGAGCAAGAGGCTCGCGGGCTATGAGATCACGAACGGCGCGGCGGCGCGAGGCCGAACGACAGACGCCGCCAGGAGTCGGCCGGCGGCGTCTGGGCCCAGCTGTGACGACAGGGCCAGCCGATTCTCGCAACCCGGGGCGACGCATCCGACCCCAGGCGTAGAACTAACGGGGTGACGGCGGTACAAGCGCGCTGCGAGCGCGCCTCTGCAGAAGCGAAGCAGTCGCTGACCAAGCGCATCGCCAAGCTCGGCGCGGTGCCGTTGCGCTCTGCGGCCGCCGCCCGGGGCATCGACCCCG
>Ga0182024_10025647_pt1 | contig 10392 bp, 7 predicted proteins | sample P32metaG_FD_120480 | JGI IMG/M metagenome (GOLD analysis project Ga0182024, IMG submission 120480) | Permafrost microbial communities from Stordalen Mire, Sweden - P3-2 metaG (Illumina Assembly) | ecosystem: Environmental > Terrestrial > Soil > Wetlands > Permafrost | place: Sweden: Stordalen...
ATCGCCGCGCGGTCGCGCGCCCGCGAATGCGTCCGGCCGCGGAGCTTCGCCTCGCGCAGATGCGGCGGCCGCACCTTCGGTAAGCGCCGCAGCAACGCGGCGAGCCGCAGCAGATCGCGCCCGCGCAGCGACGCGCTCGCCGCAAGGAGCACGTCGACCGCACATTCTAAATCGCCCTCGACGTCGAGCAGACCGGCGCCGAATGCGCGGCCCGCCGAGAGCTCGAGCGGGGGCGCAAACGCCGTGCGCAGCGCGCCCGGCGAGTTGACGAGCAGAACGAATCGCTCGCCCTCCGAACCGAAAACGCGCGTTCCATCCCAGAAGCGAATGCCGAAGTGCCGGACATAGGCTTCGCCGAAGACTAGGCGGAGCGCCGCCACCGCGAGCCGCGCGTGCGGATCACTCGAAGCGAACTGGTCAGCGGTCAAACGAAACGATTTGATTCGCTTCGCGATGACTCGTCCAAAATCTCGAACCGTCGTACGCGAGCGACCGCGCCGCGAAAGGAATTCGCGCAAGATCTTCAGAGGCATGGGCGCCGTTGGCCGAGACCTTCGTTAAAAAATACTCGCCGCTCTCTTCGTCGTCGGTCGTAACCAGATAAAAGGCGTCCTCTACGTAACACTGGCCGCAGATTTGATGCGGCACGTCGATCTGCCGCACGATGGTTCCCTGCTCGTCGAGCCCGAGGATCCGGCGATTATACCACTGGCTGAGGTAGAGGCGCGTGCCGTCGTAGCTCAGCTGAGAGCCGGTAAACTCCGGGCAATCGATCGAGTCCTGGGTCTTGAAGCCATGACCGGGAATGAACCGGCGGATGACGCGGTCGTCGTTCTCGCCGACACCGCAGACGACGCGCAGCTCGTCGCCGACGACGGTCATGCCCCAAGGCTTCCCGGGCACGTTCTCCTCCTCGGTGACGGTCCATTGCAGCGGATTGATCGCATAGAGACGCTCGGTCTCAATCGATCCCATCCATAGCTTTTCACCGTCGAAAGCGAGCGCCTGCGGGCGCGGCGCGGGCGACGGCAGCCTCAGCGCCTCTTTTACGTCCTGCACGCGGGGAGCATACGTCGCCAGCCGTTGACTACCTCTCCCCCCTTGGCGTGAAAGACGGGGAAAACCGGAGAGAATAGAGTCTATACGAGCGACAAGCAGGAGGGCACACGATGCCGATCGTTCCGGTTACTGCGCCGCAAGCCGTCACGCCGGGCGGCGGGTTCGATTACGTTACCGTCGACGCCGCGCGAGGCCGCGTCTATGCGGCGCATGGAGGAGGCGGCGGCTTGATGATCGCCGACGCCGCTACCGGCACCGTGCTTGGAATCGTCAAGGTCGGCCCGATGGCTGGCGTTGCGGTCGACGATGCGACCGGGCACGTCTTCACCGGCAACGGCACCGGTAAATCGGTAAGCGAAGTCGATCCCGTCGCGCAGACCATTCTACACACGGTCGCCGTTGCCGGTCCGGTCGACGCGATCTCCTATGATCCGGCGCTGAAGCGAATTTACGCCGACGAAAACAACGGGACGCGCATCTTCGTTATCGATGCTCCGACATTCAAGCAGATCGCGACCATTGCGTTGCCAGGGCACAAGCCCGAGTATATCCAGGTCGATCCCGAGACGCACGACGTTTATCAGAATATTTCCAGCAGCGATCCGGCGACCAGCCAGATCGTCGTCATCGATCCCACCTCATTGCGCGTCGTGCGCTCCATTCCCACGCCGTTTCTCACGAGCAATCATCCCCTCCAGTACGACGCCACGCACCACGCGCTGCTCGTTGCCGGCGAGAATAACGTTCTCGCAGTCTTCGATCGGGCCGGGAGTCTGCTGCACCGCGTCGTCTATCCGAGCAAGGTGGATCAATGCAGCTGGGAGCCGTCGCGCGGCTGGCTCGCCTGCGCGGGGAGCGGCATCACGCTCTACTCGTACGACGGCACGGCCGATCCGAAACTTCTCGCGACGTTCCCTGTCGCTCCGGGACTCCACACCACCGCGATCGATCCGAAGACGGGAACGATCTGGGCGGTTTGGAGCGACCGCGCTACCGGCGCGGCCTCGATTCAAGGCTTCACGTATAAGCCGTAGCCTACGGCGAAGGCGTCGGAGCCGGAACCGCGCTGCAGAGCGCGTTGCTCGACATCACGGCTTTGGCCGCGTCGTTCTCGCGCGTATCGGTCGCTTCGATCGTCCAGTGAAGCGCCTCGATGAGCCGCGTCACCGGATTGTAACCGAGCGTTAAGCCGGGAATCGTTGCCGGGTCGATCGAGTACGGATTCTGCGGAAGGCCTGCGTAGTTCGGATTCGCTTCCAGTGGATTGGGCCCAGGCGTCGAGATCTTCGCATTGGTACTATCGGGCTGGCTGATCGAGCTGATATACCCTTCGTCGGCGTGCTGCAGGTCGGCCATCTGCTGCGTATCGACGAACCCGCTGATGATGTCGAGCGAGGCGTTCTGAGCGGCCAGCGCTTTGAGCAGCTTATCGCGAATCGCTTGTAGCTGGCGGTCGTCCTCTGCAACGCCGGTGGCGTGCGTCAGCTCCGGTGAATCGAGCGCGGTCTGAATCGCGATGATGTTGTTGGCGATCGGCCGGATCAGGTTCTCCATCCCCTGGAGCGCCATGTTCTGTGCGGCGTTCGAGGTGCCGCCTGGATCGCCGCCCGGATTGTTCTGGCTGCTCCCAGCGTCGTTGCCGTAGAGTGCGGCGTCGTTATACTGCTTAAAGAGAGCGGGGCTCCGCTTGATCGTCGAGTCGTTCTGCAACATCATGCCGATCGCCGGCGCGATCACCTGATGGAGCCGGCTGCAGAGCGGACGCGTAACGACGCGATAAATTTGCGGTGGCGGCGTCGGCGTCGCCGAGGCGCCCGCCGCGAAGAGTGCTGTCGCCAACGCGACCGTTACTCGCCACACAATGAGCTATCTCTACGGTGAAGACGCCCAGCGAGACCTGCTTGTGACCCTTCGACAGGCTCAGGGCAAGCTTTAGATATACTTGGCGAGCCAGTCGAGAATCAGGTGCAAGCGCTCGACGCGATGAATCGGCGCGCCGGTGCGTGAGAGATCGTGGTTTTCGTTCGGAACCGCCACGTATTCGACGGTGCGCCCGAGAATCTTCAGCGACGTGTACTCCTGCAGCGTCTGATCGATCGGCGCACGCGTATCTTCATCTGAGTGAAGTATCATCACCGGCGTGTGGACCCCGGCGACGTACGTGAGCGGTGAGAACTTCGCATAATCGGTGCTCGCCGGATCCCAGGGTGGCCCCCAGGTATAGTAGCCGCCGCCTAGTCCGTTCTTTCCGGCAAAGTCGGCCGCGAGATTCTCGCTCTGAACGTTGCTGACCGCGCGTTCGGCGACTGCGACCTTATACCGGTCGGTGTGCGAGATGACCCAGAGCGTCGCGTAACCGCCGTACGATCCGCCGAGCACGCCCAAGCGCGTAACGTCAACCTCGGGGCGCTGCACCGCCGCATCCATCACGGCTTGCACGTCTCGGAACATCGCGTCACCGTAGTTGCTCTCGAGTGACTCTTCGAACGGGTATCCGTGGCCAGTGCTTCCCGCGGGATCGGAGAAGACCACGTTGTAGCCCATCGACGTATAGAGCTGAAACTCGTGGAAGAACGTATCGCCAAATTGCGTTTCGGGTCCGCCATGGATATTGAGCAGCGTGGGATGCTTCGCGCCCGCAGCGCCGGTCGTCGCCGGCATGAACCACGCCTGCACGGTAAAGCCGGCCGGATCTTTGACGTCGAACTCCTGCGGCTGCGAGAGCGTCACCGAAACGAGATAGGCGCCGTTCACGTTAGTGAGCCGCCGCGGTGCACCGCCGCCGACATTTACAACGAAGACGTCGGCCGGATGGGTGAAATCGCTGTACAGATAGGCGACGCGCTTGCCATCCTGCGAGACGCTGCACGACCAGGCTTCGCCGTGTGCCGGCGTCACGTCGGTCAGCGTGCCGTCGGTGAGGTCGAGCGTTCGCAGATTTGCGTAACCGGGTCCGTCGACGTTGAGCAACGCCTTATCCGCGCCGGGTAACGGGGCGCCGCATAGCCCGCCGCCTTCTTTCATGTCGGCGAGCAGCGAATCGCCCCAGCCGATCGAGTTCTGCTGCACGACGACGCGCCGGTCCGAGCCGTCCAAGTTCGCGGAGATCAGCGCCGGGCGCGCCGCGGAATCCGTGACGTCGCCGCTGAGAGAGTAGACCCGGCGTCCGTCGTTTCCAATGAAGAACCCGTTGTTGGCCGGTAGCGGCGAGGAGACTTTCGCCATCGTGCCACCCGTGGACGGCATTGTATAGACGTCGCTCGGTCCGCTATCGACCGATTCGTAGCGCAGTGAATCGAAGAGAATCGTCCGGTCGTCGGGCGACCACGCATCGAACCCTTCGGAGTACCGGCCCGAGGTAAGCTGCTTGGCGTTTGAGCCGTCGGCGTTGACGGTCCAGATATGCTGGTGATCGCGGTAGGTGTAGCCCGCTCCGTTCGTTTGGAAGAAGAGCTGGTCGATGATTTGAATGTCGCTCTTCTTCTGCGCATCCTTCGGCGTAAAGCCGGCTTTGGTAAAATCGATCTGCGCGGCAGGTGCGGGATCGCTATCGGTAACGCTGAGCGCGATGCGATCGCCCGCATGCGAAACAACCGGCCCCGAGACGCCGTCCTTGATGTGCGTGAGCGCAACGATCGCGCCCGTGCCCAGCGTGTAGCGGTAGAGCTGCGGCTTCTGCTTCTCGACCGTTCGAACGAAGACGAAACTGCGGCTGTCGGACATCCAAGCGTAGTCGCCGTCGCCGGTATGTTTGGTCACGTTATCGGTCACCGTACCCGTCGCGACGTCGACGAGCTCGATCGTGCGGTCGTACGTATCCTTGGGACCGTTCATCCGCGAAGCCTCGACGAGCACGTGGGCGCCATCCGGCGAGATGGCCGCGCTGCCCAATAATGTCAGCTTGTAGAGATCCTCGGGGGCGACGGGCGCCCCCACCGCCGCCATCGGGTAGAGAGCCAGTGCCAACGCTGCAAAAACCACATAACGCATCACGTGCCCTTCTGCGCCCCGGCGTAAAAAATTACCTTGAAGATTACCTGGGGCACTGTCGTCAGCGCGTTCGGATTGCCGTACGCAATGTAGATCTCGCTTCGGCGCAGGCGCAGGTGATAGGCGACCGAAATATTCGAGCAGTCGCCCTCGCAGTTGCCGCCGCCGTTGGGAATCGGCGGATAGCCGACGACGCGCCGCAACCCGACCGCGAACGACGAGTTGGGGCCGAGCTGATAGGCGTAGCTGAGGCTCTCGAACCATTGAATGTTATCGGGGTTTGGTGAGGGGATCCATTGGGCCGTGTCGTCGAGGGAGAGCGTGAGCGCCCCATGGTTCCCAACGCGGATCGTGGTCGACCGAAACCACGTGTCGAGGCGGCCCGCACCATAGCGTCCGGTGTTATACGAGATGGAGGTCGGATACGACGAGGGGCCGTGGTAAGGGAACTGCCCCGGATTATTTGTCTGCAGGCCGCTGTCGTACGTGAACTGGAAGCCGCCGTTCTGGGTGATCGGCGTCAGCACGTCGCCGAACCGCCAGTAGTTCGATCCGGTAAAGAGCTGCAGATCCAGCGCCTTCTTCGTAAGGATGTCGACGATGAATTGGTTGTCGCTCTGCGCTTGACCGAAAGTCGGTCCTTGATACCGATCGAGAAAACCGGCGAACCCGACCGAGACGAGCTTGTCGTCCGGGTTGAAATCGAAGATCTTGGCGGCGTACAGCGCGTAGCCGGCTATTCCAGGGTGGGTGATGAAGCCGTCGGCCGGGTTGTAGTACTCGCCGATCTTGCGGGTCGCGCCGAAGAATCCGAAGGTCTGATTCGACCAGCCGGTTCCGACTTCGTAGTACTGCGCCTGATTGGGGACGAGCACGTTGGTTCCCGAGTCGTTGCCGTAGTTCACGTAGGCGTTGAGGTGCTTCAGATCGGAGTACGCGAGGCCTCCCTCGGTCGTGTTATCGATGAATCCCGGCATGCTCACCGAGACGCGCTGCAGGCTCGAGTACCAGCTCGTGTTCGACGACGTAAAGTCCAGGGCGCTGGCGAGGTCGTTGCGATTATCTCCAATCGCATCGAAGCTCGCAAAGCCGAACGGGCCCTGCTTTCCTTCCACGGCATATCCCTGTGAGGGCGTCGGGATCGCCGGCGTGTAGAGCGACTGAATGTTCTGGCACGCGTTGCAGTTGAACTGATTGTAGAAGCTCGCGGCCTGCGTGAAGAAGGGCCGTACTTCACTGTAGTAGCGCTGGTAAACCGTCGGGGAAATCGTCTGCTGGTCGAGCTCGACGTTCGAGTAATCCGGATGAAACGTGGAATAGAACGAGGCCGTCGGCGTAATCGGCACCGAGAGATCGGCGCCGACGCGCGAGGTCGAGCCGCCGATCGTCCTGCTCGCGGCTTCCCCGAGCGCGTAGAGCGCGGCGCGCGGCTTGGGGTGCGCGAAGCCGACCTTGATCTGAGGGACGGTGATGCTGCCAGCGTGCGCGTAATCGGAGTTGCCGAAGCTGTCCGGCTGCATCTGAACCCGATCGAACGACCAGACCTGCTGTTCGCCCGTCGCGCGGATATAGCGAACGAACTGGGCCTTCCACGTCCCCGCATGCGCGTTGCGAATGACCTCGAGCGGAATGCGCATCGTCACGGTGTAGCCGTCGCCGTGCGCCGCGCCTTGCGAGTCCCAGTTCGGCGAGTACGCGGTATTCTCCGACGAGTATTCGAAGTGCGTTCCGTTCGGCGTCGCTAAGAACTGATAGAAGTAACCGCTGATGCCGTTAGGCCAGAGGTCGACCCAGACTTCGTCGTCGTTGCCTTGGCCGACGTCGTTGGTATGCTGCGCCGCCGAGATCGGTTCGTGCTGTTTGGCCTCGAAGCGCAGATAGAGCGCGTGTCCGTCCGTGGTGATCCAGGCCGTGGTCGGTTCGCTCGCCGGCGCAGATCGGATCGGATTCCACGTCAGCTGCAAGCTTGCGGCGTGCGCCCACTCGGAAACCGGCGCGCTCGGATCGAGCGGCGGATCGGTCGAATCCGGCACGGTGAGCTGCGGATAGGCGAGCGCGTGCGCGGTCATTACCGCGACGATTGCCGCGCCGGCCAGTGCCGCGATGCGACCGCTCATTAGAGAATCGCTCCATCCAGGTTCGAGTCGCTCCCGCGCCGCAGTATCGCCGCATCAACCGGCTGGCAGTCCTGCGGATCGTGCCCGTTTCGGCAGACCAGCGCCCCGCGCAAGTCGGCCCCGTGCAGATCGGCCCCGCGAAAATCGGCGCAGCGAATCCGCCCTTCGTTGGCAAAGCGAACGTTGTCGACGTCCACGTTGCCCTGCGAGCAGAGACGCGCATTGCGAAAATCGGCCTGCCTGAGGTCGGCATCGACGAAGTCGACGCCCTGGAGATCGGCGCGCTCGAAGCGCGCGCCGCGCGCGTTTGATTCCCGCAAGTCGCTGCCGACGATGGAGATGCCGGAAAGATCGCGCCCGTGCAAATCGGCGCCGCGCGCGTCGCAGCCGATGCAGCGCTGGAGCAGTCCGCTCAGGTCGGCATCGTCTAGGCCGCTCAGCGCGCCGCGGAGATTTGCGCCGGTGAGGTTCGTGCCGCCGAAGCGCGCCCCGTGGAGTCGCGCGTTGCGCAGGTCGACGCCCGTCAGATTCGCCTCATGAAGATCGGCGCCCCGCAGGTCCGCACCGGTGAAGTCGACGCCGGTGAGATTCGCGCCGCGCAGGCTCGCATCGCGAAGATCGGTGCGCGCGAAGTCAACGCCGACGTAGGCGCCATGCGCGAGATTGGCGCCGCGCAGATCGCGCCCCGCGGAGTAGCATCCGGTACAGTTTTGCGGAAGTCCAGGACCTACGGCGAGCGTGAGTATCAGTGCAATCAGGGATGGCATACGAGCAATCATCTCGTTCTCTCCTACTCTAGCGGCGATTGGGCGCACGGAACCAGGCCTGCAATCGCAAGGCGTTCTTTTAACTTACTGCGCGGGCTAGGCTATGGGCGCGGCGAGTGTTGGTTCGAAAAGTCCATACCGATCATCTTCGTCCTCGTGAGATCGACGCGGCTGAGATCGACGCCGCTCACATCGCAACCGTTGAGCGTCGCGCCGGTCAGATTGATCCCGTCCATTTTGGCGTTGCTGAAATCGGTGCCGACGAGTTCCGCGCCGGCAAGGTTGACGCCGCGCAGATCGGCGCCCGAGAAGTCGTCTCCGTTGGTGCGCACGCCGCGCAGATCGAGCCCCGCCAAGTCGGCTTGGCTGAAGTCGCAGCCTTTGCACGCGTTGAGCACGTCGCGCGCCTGCGCCGAGGTGAGCCGAGCCGCCGTGAACTGGCACCCCGACAACGACGCCCCGGTGAAGTCCGCGCCCGAGAGGTTGGCGTTCGAGAAGTCGCAGCCCGTCAAGTGCGCGTTGCGGAACGAGGCGCCTTCGAGATTCGCTTTCGAAAAGTCGACGCCGTTGAAGGAGCCGCCCGAGAAGTTGACGCGAGCGAGGCTCGCCTCGGAGAAGTCGACGCCGGTGTAGCTGACGCCGTGCAGGTCCTTCCCCGACCAGTTGACGCGGCTGTAATCGCATCCGACGCAAGCTTTCGACTGCGCGAGCTCGGCACCGATGCTGCTCGCGACCATCCGCGTGCTGCGCTCGATCTTCTCCGTAGGAGCCTTTGAATCGATCGCTGGAATCGGAATGCTCATCTTGGGAATGTCGACGACTTGCCCCGGCACGTGCACCGTCACGGCGGGAACCGCAATCTGGTGTGCCGGGATCTCAATCGCCTTAATCTTCGGCGCCGGCGACGCGGCCGGATGCACCGCGACGTGCGACGCAGTCGCGGCGGTTGCAGCCGCGGCCGGGAGCACGGGCGCCGCTACTGATGGTGCGACTACGGCGATTGCGAGCGCGATCGCTCCGACGATCGCAACGGCGGCCGCCGCCGGGGCCAGCGAGAGATTGGTCGCGATGTTGCGGCCGGCTCCGAGCAGCCGTTCGATCCGCAGCGAGATGTGTTTTCGGGTTGCGAAGACGCCGGGCGCAGGAATTGGGTGATGCGGCCAGGCGGCGCTCTCCGCCATCTTCGTGAGGCAGAGCGCATACGGGCGAACTGCGCCGCTCAGCGAGAGGACCCAGTCATCGCATGCGACTTCGCGTTCGAGATCGAGTTGTTGGCCCGCGAACTGCGCGGCCGGATTCCAGCCGAGTAAAGCGCTGATGACGCGCTGCAGGCCGTTCGTCCAATCGTCGGCGCGACGTAAGTGCGCGAGCTCGTGCAGGCAGATCTGATCGACCTCGGGCTCGGAGAGACGATCGAGTAGCGAGCGCGGTATCAGGATCATCGCGTCGAAGAGCCCGACCGCAACCGGAACGTCCGTCGCGTCGCTGACGCAGAGACGGACGTCGCGCGCGCCTTTGTTTGCCCGCAGCCACTGCGGCATTGCGTCGCGGTATTCGATCGGCAGAGGCAAAGCGTCGCGTTTGAGTTGTTCGAGTCGAATTAAACCGAGCACGAGCCGGACGAGCGCATAGCCAGCCAATACGGCCCAGAGCACAAAGACGGCAAGGGCGACCGGAAGCGGGAGTGTGACACGGGCGCGTTGCGGGAGTCGCAGCGTCTGTGGCCCGGGAGCCGGCGGCGTCGCGACGGCCTGCCGCTCTGCAAATGCGTCCGCCCCGCGAGGCGCAACGCGCACGGTGGTAACCGTGTGGCGGGCGACCGAATCGTGCGCGACCGCGAGGCCCGAGGGGGGAGCGAAGAATGCAAGCGTCGTCGCGACCGGTACGACGAAGGCCGCCACGAGCGTGGCGCTCCAGACGGCGTATCGGGTCGCGGCGTTAATCCCCGGCCAAGCGCGAAGGAGCAACCCGACGCAGAGCACTAAAAGCGCGTCTTGCCAGAGCGCGTTGAGCAGGGTTGCGGAGAGCGCGCTCGCGGCGGTTAGGAATCCTTGCAGCAACTCACTCACTTTCCAGGCTCCTCGTACTCGGCGATCAGCGCCCGCAGACGGAGCAGCTCCGCGTTCGAGGGACGTTCCTGCTCGATCAAGCGTAACGCAAGTGCGCCCGCGCTGTTGTCAAAGAATTTTGAAAGAAGATGTCCGACGGCGTGTCCGGCCGCCTCTTCGCGTTCGACGAGCGGGCGGTAGAGGTAGGCGCGGCCGACCTCCTCGTGCGCGACGTAGCCTTTGCGCTCGAGAATCCGCATGGTCGTGAGCACGCTGTTGTAGGCGATCGGGGGCGGCGGAAGTGCGGCCGTCACGTCGGCGACGGTCGACTCGCCTCTCTTCCAGAGTACCTCCATCAACCGCAGCTCGGCCTCGGTGAGCGTGCTGGAACGTCGTCGCGCCATGCTAGCG
>Ga0182024_10025648_pt1 | contig 10392 bp, 6 predicted proteins | sample P32metaG_FD_120480 | JGI IMG/M metagenome (GOLD analysis project Ga0182024, IMG submission 120480) | Permafrost microbial communities from Stordalen Mire, Sweden - P3-2 metaG (Illumina Assembly) | ecosystem: Environmental > Terrestrial > Soil > Wetlands > Permafrost | place: Sweden: Stordalen...
GAAGAATTACGGATCAAGGTAGAGAAGTCTGAGGACGCGCGTATCGCCTACGAGCGCGCGAATCAAATCTGGACCATCGACGAAAAACAAAACATCACCTCGCAGAAACTCGGAGATGTCAGCAAATCCCTGACTGACGCGCAGACCGAACTGGTTCAGCGGCAGGCTTACTATCAGCTGGCCCACGCCGGGGACCTGAACGCGGTGCCCCAAATTCAAGAGAGCGCCCTGATCACCAACCTGCAACAGAAATATGAAGATGCGACGGCGGCATACGAAGATGCGCTGGCTCAATACGGGCCTAATTATCCGAAGGTGGTGCGGCTGGAAAAGAGTAAGAAGGAAGCTGCGGCCGCGGTGGACCGTGGCAAGGAAACGGTAGTAGCCGTGGTGGATGGTCAGTACCGCGCAGCGCGCGACCGCGTGGATTTGCTGACCGACACCCTGAACCAGGCGAAGGTCGATTCCAACGATCAGGCTGAAAAGCTGGTGCAATACAACATCCTGGTGCACGACGCCGAGTCCAACAAGCAGTTGTACGACGGCTTGCTGCAGAAGTTAAAAGAAGCCAGCATCAGCGCGGGACTGCGGTCCAGCAACATACGCATTGTCGATCCGGCACTCGCGCCATCGAGTCCGTCGCGTCCGCAAAAGGGACGCAACATTTTGATGGCGTTAGTGGTGGGGTTGATCGGAGGCGTGGGACTGGCCTTCTTCCGCGAGTATCTCGATAACACCGTGAAGTCGCCCGACGATATCGAGAATCTGGCCGGGCTGCCATCGCTCGCCGTGGTGCCGGCGATGCCCAACATGAACGGCCACCGTGGAAACACGCCGCGGCTGGTGAAGGACATCTCCGATGACGGAACCAACGGGCGTATTGAGCTAGTGTCCTACAACCAGCCCAAGTCGCAAGTTTCCGAAGCCTTCCGCGCTTTGCGCACATCGTTATTGCTCTCGCAGGCCGACCATCCGCCGCAGGTAATATTGGTCACCAGCGCGCTGCCGCGCGAAGGAAAGACCACCGCCGCGGTGAATCTGGCGGTAACGTTGGCGCAACTCGGCGATCGCACCCTGCTGATCGATTCCGACCTGCGCAAGCCAGGCGTCCGCCGGGCGCTAAACCTCACGATTCCGCGGGAGCTGGGATTGAGCTCCTACCTGGCGGGGGTGGCGTCCCTGGATGAAGCTACCATAACCCATCCAGCGATTCCCAACCTGGTGGCGTTGACCACTGGTCCCGTGCCGCCGAGCCCGGCCGACCTGCTGTCGTCGATGCGCATGCGGGAAGCGATTGCCGACCTGCGCAATCGTTACAAGTTCATCGTGATTGATTCGCCGCCGGTCATGGCGGCGACCGACGCGGTGATCATCTCGGCGCTAACCGACGGAGTTTTGCTGGTGGTACGCAGCGGCGAGACACCCAAAGAAGCGTTCAAGCGCACCCGCGATTTGCTGGCCGCTGTCAAATGCCGCTTGTTGGGCGTAGTGCTCAATGCCGTGGACGCGAACGCGCCCGATTACTACTACTCTTACCGCTACTATCCATACGCGTATGGCTACGGCTACGGAGAAGAGAGCCATCGCATGCCGGAACATCCGGGCAGCGATCGAACCGATGTGCCGTCCAACTTAACGTCCTAGGAGAATACATTGCGTTGTCTGATCACTGGCGGAGCAGGGTTCATCGGGTCACATCTTTCCGAAGCGCTATTGGCGCGGGGAGACGAGGTGACCATTTTGGACGATCTCTCGACCGGCGGCGTGGAAAATATCCGGCATTTGAAGGGCAACCCGGGGTTTCACTATTATTTCGATGGGATCGAGAACCGCCAGTTGCTGGCGGAATTAGTGGACGAATCGGACACCGTTTATCATCTCGCGGCGGCGGTGGGCGTGCGGCTGATCGTGGAGAGTCCGGTACGGACGATCGAGACCAACGTCAACGGCACACAACTGGTATTGGAGGCGGCGACTAAGAAAAAGAAACTGGTCTTCACCGTATCCACATCGGAGGTGTACGGCAAGAGCGAGAAAGTTCCTTTTCACGAGGACGCGGACCTGGTGCTGGGGCCGACCAGCAAGTGCCGCTGGAGCTATGCGGCGTCGAAAGCGCTGGACGAATTCCTGGCGCTGGCGTACTGGCGGGAGAAGCGCCAACCGGTAATCGTGGCGCGGCTGTTCAATACTGTGGGACCCCGGCAGACCGGACGATACGGGATGGTGGTGCCGAATTTCGTGCGCCAAGCGCTTTCAGGCTCGGCCATTACGGTGTATGGGAGCGGACAACAATCTCGCTGCTTCTGCGACGTGAGCGACTGCGTGGAAGCGATCCTGCGCCTCAGCGCGACCGATAAATCGGTGGGGGAAGTGGTGAATATCGGTACCGACCAGGAAATCACCATCGAAGGTCTGGCCAAGGCGGTAAAGCAGCAGACCGGAAGCGATTCCCCGATTACCTTTATGCCCTACGAGCAAGCCTACGAGCCGGGTTTCGAAGACATGCCGCGGCGAGTGCCGGCGCTCGGAAAGCTCGAGCGACTCACGGGATTCCTGCCCTCGAAGACTCTGCCGCAGATTCTGAGCCGGGTAATCGAGGACATGAAGAAGAACGGTTCAGCGCAACTAGTGCGCGAGAAAGCCGCGGCCAAAACGTCCGGGCCGCGCCAACAACCCGGAGCGGTCGCCTGATTGCTCCGCGGCCCGCACCGGCCGTGGAGGACGCTAAATTATGCTCTGAAGCGGCAGCGGTCCACACCGCGACGCGCGCACGGATCAATCTCACTTTCATCTCAAACGCCGGTTTCCCCGCGCGGTATTGCGGGTTAGGATAGCTCCGTGACCGAGCCCATAAGCGAACCCAAGCGCGGACCGAAGCTTTCTGTGATAATTCCCGTCTACAACGAAGCCCATACGATCTACGAGATTTTGCGCCGGGTGGCCGCCGTGCGGATCGATAAGGAGATCGTGGTGGTCGACGACTGTTCGACGGATGGTACCCGAGACGTCCTGCGGCAGTTGGAAACGGGCGGGGGCCCGGCTTCCCGCGAAATACTCGGCGCGGATGCAGGTCTTGCGGGTAGCAACCTGCGGGTGTTCTATCAGGATCGCAATCAAGGCAAAGGCGCGGCTTTGCGGCGCGGCTTTGCGGAAGCGCACGGAGAAATAGTGCTGATTCAGGACGCCGATCTCGAATATAACCCCGAAGACTATGGGGCGATGCTCGATCCATTCGAGCGCGGGCTGGCAGCGGTGGTGTACGGAAGCCGATTCAGCGGCGGAGCACACCGGGTGCTGTTTTTCTGGCACTCTGTGGGCAACCGGTTTCTAACGCTGCTATCAAATATGTTCACCGACCTCAATCTCACCGACGTGTGGACTTGCTACAAGGCGTTCCGGCGAGAGGTGCTGGCGACGATCGTGATTCGGGAAGACCGCTTCGGAATTGAGCCGGAAATCACCGCGAAAGTTGCGCGAGGCAAGTGGCCGATTTTTGAGGTCCCGATTTCGTATGACGGCCGGACCTATGCCCAAGGCAAAAAAATCACCTGGAAAGACGGGATCCGGGCACTGGTGTGCGTGCTACGCTACAACATATTTGACAACCGTCCCTGATTCCACCTATGGCGTTGGTCACGAAACTCACAACACCTGAAAAGCTTATGTGCGTGCTATTTCTGCTCACGCTGCCCTTGATCAATCCCTGGGTGCGCGGCGACGGCGTGGGATACTACGCCTACGCCCGCGCAATTTTGATCCAGCACAATCTGGATTTCCGGCCCGATTGGGAACACGCCAATGAGTCGTTTCGGATGGACAAACTGAATAGCGAAGGCCAGGTAAAGCCGATGCTAATCACCCACACCGGACACGTTAACAATCATTTCGCAATGGGAACGGCGATTTTGTGGATGCCGTTTCTGATCGTCGCCCATCTGGGAGTTCTGCTGTACAACCTGGCTGGCGGACACGTCCCGGCCGATGGCTTTTCGCCCCCGTACCTCGACGCCATGGCGCTGGGCTCGGCAATCTGCGCGTTTGTGGGGCTTTTCTTAGCGTATCGCGTGGCCCGCAACCATTGGGGGGAGCGTTGGGCGTTGCTCAGCACCGTGGGAATCTGGTTCGCCAGTCCCCTGCCGGTGTACATGTATTTCAATCCATCGTATTCCCACGCCGCATCGATTTTCAGTGTGTCGCTGTTCATTTTCTATTGGGACCGCACCAGAGAAAACCGCAGCGCACTGCAGTGGATCCTGCTGGGGCTGTGCGGTGGTCTGTTGCTGGACGTCTATTATCCCAACGCGATTTTCATGTTGTGTCCGTTGATCGAATCGCTCGCGCAGTACTGGCAGTATCTCCGAAAGAAACCGTGGAATCGCGTAGCGTTTATCCGGCTCTTTGGGTTGAACCTCGAGTTTTGCGCCGGCATCGTGATCGGATTTTTGCCCGCGATGATCGTGCATAAGGTCTTATTCGGCAGCCCTTTTCGTTTGGGAGACTACCAGGACGACCTGTGGCACTGGAGCGCCCCGGCGCGCTGGGATGTGCTGTTTTCCTCGGATCACGGTCTGCTGAGCTGGACCCCGATTCTGTGCTTGGCCATCATCGGCCTATTGATGTGGGGTAAGACCAATCGGTTAGTGGCGAGAAGCCTGTTGGTTAGCGCGCTCGCGTATTACTATCTGATCGCGTCGTATCCAGCGTGGGATGGTTTGTCGTCTTTCGGATCGCGATACTTTCTGTCGGTCGCGCCGGTTTTCGTTTTCGGCTTGACCGCGTTCTTCAGTGGATGCGCAGCGGCATGGAACGCCCCGCGGGCGATGGCTGTCGCGGCGCGAACCTTAGTCGCTGTGTTGATTGCGTGGAATCTGCTCTTCATGTTCCAGTGGGGCACGCACATGGTTCCGGTTCGGGGTGGTATCTCATTCCGGGCCATGGCGCGAGCGCAATTCACCACCGCTCCGCTGCGCCTGAAAGACACCCTGCTGAAATACTTCACCCATCGAAAATCCATGATGAATCAGATCGAGAATATCGATGTGCAGCAAATCCGCGAACAACAACGCCGGGAGCATCCCAATCTTCCCTAGAGATTCAGCTCACTTGCTTCGAAGGCGTCTCCGCTAATGTCCCCCGATTCGCTCCCGGTACCCACACAACGGCTCCGAGCCCGAGTTCTGACGAATACCATCGTGGTAATCGGCGGACGCGCGATCGCCATCGGATTCTCAGCGGTAGCCACTTCGTTGCTGGCACGCTACCTGGGCAGCGAAGAATTGGGGGAGTTCAGCGCGGTCTTCGCGTACATGAGCTTGTTCGGATGGCTGGCGACGTTTGGAATCGAATCGATCCTGGTGCGGGAATCGTCGCGGGACCGCGCATCCGCCGGCAGTATCGTGCGAACCGGTGTGGTGCTGATGACCATATTGTGCGTCGCGACGGCCGTTCTGGCGCTATTCATCGCCCCGCATGCCGGCTACCGCGACAAACTACTGGTGCTGGTGGCCATCGCCGCTATCGAAACTCTGTTCGCACCGTTGCGATTGCCCGGGCTGGTTTTTCAGGTGGATTTGCAACAGTGGTACAGCGTGGGAATCAACGTGATCCGGCAGGGCTTGTGGCTGGGGTTGATCGTCGCGCTGCGCGAATATCACGCTCCGATCGTTTATGTAGTCGGCGCACGAGTGCTGGTAGCAGCGGTTGAAGCCTTGCTGATCTGGTTCGCGAGCCTGAGGTTTTTTTCCGCGCGCAGCAACGTTTTATGGCGCAAAGCGCCCCACTACATCAAGGAATCCTTTCCCATCGCCATTAGTGCCCTGCTCGGAGGCGTGTATCTCCGCATCGACCAGGTGATGCTGCACAATATGGTTTCCGACCGGGTGCTGGGTCAGTACGCGGCGGCGGTGAAGGTTAGCGAGCTGTTTGAGACATTGCCTTCGGCGCTGCTGTTCTCGATGGCCCCCATACTGTCGGTCGCGGCGGGAGTACAGTTTCAATTTCAAGCCTATCAGTCGCGGACCTTCCGCTATCTGAACGTATGCGCTGCTGGCCTGTGCGTAGTGATGACCGTGGGAGCTCCACTGATCATCAAGTGGCTTTACGGCCCGAAATTCGCCGCGGCGGGGCCATTGCTGCAGATTCTGATTTGGTCGGAGATGTCGGTATTTTTTGGCGCGCTGCTGCTGAACATCCTGATCGCGCAAAACCTGCAACGGTATCTTACGGTGCCCACCGCGGCGGGCGCCATTTCTAACGTGCTTTTGAATCTTTACCTAATACCCCGGTACTCGGCAACCGGCGCCGCGGTCGCCACCGTGGCCAGTTACACCATCGGATGGATGGTGATCCTGCTGTTTTTCCCGAACACCCGGGCGACGATATACGATGGCTGGAAAACCGCCCTACCGGCCCTCCTGATTGCCGCCGCTGCGGTGCGGGTTGCGGCTCTGCTGCCGTACGGTGACGTTTTGCGAGTGCTGGCGGGAGTCGGGACATTTATCCTGGGGACCCTATTGACCGGATTGATCCACCGCGAAGATGTGGCGTTTGCCTGGTCGGCGGTGGCAGGAATATTTCCCAAAGCGGGATAGCGATTCGAACCGCTTGGCAAGCCAAGGAGCTATTTGCATTGGGTGCTACGCCATGATCGCGCTGCTCGGAAAAGGGGATCCGCTCACCGACGGAGTAAAGGACTATTGCGGGTTGGTGGGCGACGCGATGCGCCGCCGCGGCGCCGACTGGGAGATGGTGGAGGTTGGATGGGAGAACTTGGGCTGGGGCCCGGCGTTGCGCCGCCTCGATACTCTGAGCCGGGGATGGCGCGGGCAATGGGTGGTGGCGCAGTACACCGCGTTGGCATGGTCGCGGCGATCTTTTCCGACGCGGTTTCTGTCGGTCCTGAAAATATTGAAGGGTAGGGGCGCCAGGATTGGGGTGATCTTTCACGACGCGAATCCGTATCACGGCAAACGTCCAGTAGACCGGCTGCGGCGGGCCGTGCAAACCCACGTGATGCGGAAAACCTACCGGATCGCGGACCAGAGTATTTTCCCGGTCCCACTCAATACGGTGAGTTGGCTGCCAGCCCATCCGGTGCGGGCGGCGGTGATACCGGTTGGCGGCAACTTGCCGGTCAGCAACATGCGAGCGCAAGCGCCTTCCGGTCCCAAGACGAAAATGCGAGTGGCGATCTTCGCGGTGACGGCGGGGAATGAGTGGGAAGTGGAGCAGGTACGCTACGCCTTGAGCGAAGCGAAAAAATATTTTAAGGAAGTGGAGTTAGTGATGATGGGGCGCGGCACGGAAGTCTACGGTTCGGCCTACGTCGAAGCCTTGCGGGGTTCCGGCGTGAACGTTAACCTGCGCGGGATTCTGCCGGCGCAAGATGTGATCGCTGAGCTGTGCGCATCGGACGCAGTGCTTTTTGCGCGCGGAGGACTGGCCAGCCGGCGGACCGGGGCGGTGGCGGGAATTGCCTGTGGACTGCCAGTGGTAGGATTTGCGGGCCCGGAAACCGGTTTTCCGCTCACCGAGGCCGGACTGGAAACAGCGCCGGCGTACGATACCCGGTTGCTGGGAGCAGCGCTGGTGCGAGTGCTGACCGACGATGTTCGGCGAGCGGAACTGCGGGAGCGCAGCCGGCGAGCGTACGACGAATATTTTTCGTACGACAAAATCGCCGAACAAATTCAAAAGGCCCTGGAGAATTGATGCGAGTTCTGGTGATCGGCGGTGCGGGTTTCGTGGGTTCGCATACGGTGGACGCTCTGCTCCAGCAGGGCCACGCCGTCCGTGTCGCTGACAACCTGGACACTCAGGTGCACCCGCAAGGCGAGTGGCCACAATATCTGAACCGTGCGGCGGAATTCGTCAAGGCGGACCTCCGGGATATCGCGGCGCTGCGGCAAGCACTGGCTGGGATCGAAGCGGTTTTCTTTTTTGCGGGCGCAGTGGGGGTGGGCGATTCGATGTACCGGATCCGCCACTACGCTGAAGCCAACCTGATGGGCGCGGCAAACTTCCTGGAGATCCTCGCCAACGACCGTCATTCGATGCAGAAGGTGGTGCTGTCTTCCTCGGTGACCGTGTACGGCGAGGGAAAGTATCGGTGTGCGAAACACGGCATGGTGTTTCCCGCGCGGCGATCGGCGGAACAGATTGCCGCCCGCCAGTGGGATCCGGTGTGCGCGGTGGACGAGGGAAATCGGCGTTGCGGTCAGCTGCTCGAGGGCCTGCCGATGGATGAAGAAAAGCCGCTGGCTCCGCAAAGCGTCTACGCCATCACCAAACAGAATCAGGAGCAGATGTTTCTGACGGTGGGGCGAACCTACGGGGTGCCGGTAGCAGTGCTGCGCTATTTCAACGTCTTTGGAACCCGCCAGGCGCTTTCCAACCCGTACACCGGCGTGGCCAAAATATTTGCCACATCGCTGGCCCGCGGCGAAGCGCCGATTCTATACGAAGACGGTTTGCAGAGCCGCGACTTCGTCCACGTGCGAGACGTGGTCGAGGCCAACCTGCTGGCGCTCGAGAAGCAGGAAGCGAACAACGAGATTTTCAATGTGGGCACCGGGCGGCCGACTTCGGTAATGGAAGTAGCAACGGCGCTGGCGAAGATTCAGAATTTCCGGGGCGAGCTGCAGGCATCGAACCGGTGCCGCGCGGGAGACATTCGGCACTGCTGGGCAGACATTTCGAAAATTCGCAAGCGCCTGGGATACCAGCCGCGCTCGGTTTTTCCGTCGGGCCTGGAAGATGTGGTGGAATGGTCGTCTTCCGGCAAGGGTGAAAACAGTAGTGACCAACAACCCGAAAGCGAAATGAACCGCCGTGGTTTGATTTCTTAACGGCTGTCGATGGGAACCCTCTGGCCTCCTTCCCGGAGACTGCTGCACCCAGGCTGATTCGCCCACGTCCAATCCGCTAAGCCGCATGGACCGCTTGCTCCTCGCTGCCGGCGCTCAGAAAAATTCGCTTTTAGGACCCGCGCGGGGCATCATGTGCGCTTCGAGCTCTCGCGCCAGGGAGAAATTCTCCGCCCATGAATTCCGAAACCTCCAACGCTCCGCGGCGCGTTATGGGCTTTCGCGATCTGCTGCTCTTCTACGTGGTAACGGGAATCAGCCTGCGCTGGATTGCCACGGCGGCGACGCTGGGGGCGAGCGCTATCGTCATCTGGTTGATCGCCTGGGCCATTTTCTATATTCCGCTGGCCTTTACGGTGATGGAGCTTTCCTCGCGCTATCCAGAGGAAGGCGGGCTCTACACGTGGACCAAGCACGCGTTCGGCGAGTTTTCCGGCTTCACCACCGGCTGGACCTACTGGTCCAGCAACCTGCCTTACTTCCCCGCGATTTTATATTTCGCCGCAGGCAGCGCACTGTATATCCGGCCCGACCGGTGGCTGCATCTTGCCGACAACAAAGCATACTTTCTGATTTTTTCCCTGATGGGATTGGCGCTGGCCACCGTCCTGAACATCCTGGGGCTGCAGGTGGGGAAGTGGCTGCACAATCTCGGCGCCCTCGGAACGTGGCTGCCGGTGGCGATACTGTACGCGATTGGCCTGACCGCGTGGATGAAGTTTGGATCGGCAACGGCGTTCACATTTCACAGCATCCGTCCGAGCGCACATCTGCGGGATGTGCTGTTTTGGTCGGCGATCGTCTTTGCGCTGTGCGGCTCGGAATCGGCTTCATTCATGGGCGACGAAGTGAAAAACCCGCGCCGCAATATCCCGCGCGCATTGCTGATCGCCGGACTGATCATCACCTCGGCATACATCCTGGGCACAGTGTGCGTCCTGGTCGCGCTGCCGCAAAACCAAGTGAGCGGTCTGGACGGATTCATGCAAGCGATCGCCGCAAGCGCCGGACGCGTGGGCTGGATCGGAATCGGACCGCTCGCCGCGATCTTAATAACGGTGAGCAATATCGGCACGGTGGGAGCGTGGCTGGCGGTCACCGCGCGCATTCCGTTTGTCGCCGGAATGGATCGCTACATCCCCGCGGTGTTTGGGCGCTTGCACCCGCGCTGGGGCACACCATACATGGCGATCCTGATGCAGGCCGGCCTGAGCGTGGTATTTATTTTTCTAAGCCAGGCAGGGACCAGCGTGGGCGGATCCTATAACGTGCTGATAAGCATGTGCATCATTTCCAGCTTCATCCCCTACCTTTTTACCTTCGCGTCCTTGATTCGACTCCAGCGCATTCCGGTGGGCCCGGATGTGCACCGCATACCCGGCGGTACGCGAGTGGCGAAGGTGCTAGGGACGACTGGATTCACCACCACATTGCTGGCAATTATTGCCTCGGTCATTCCCGACCCGAACGAGCCCCACAAGTGGTTCGCGGTATTCAAAATTGTTGGGCTCACGGCGGTGCTACTCTC
>Ga0182024_10025649_pt1 | contig 10392 bp, 10 predicted proteins | sample P32metaG_FD_120480 | JGI IMG/M metagenome (GOLD analysis project Ga0182024, IMG submission 120480) | Permafrost microbial communities from Stordalen Mire, Sweden - P3-2 metaG (Illumina Assembly) | ecosystem: Environmental > Terrestrial > Soil > Wetlands > Permafrost | place: Sweden: Stordalen...
CCCAACAGATCCGAGATGTCACATTGCTCATCTTATTTGGAGGAGCAGTTAGCCCTAGTTAATCCTCGGATCATTGTGACCTTAGGCTCGGTGGCTTTGGAAGCTATCAATGGGATAGAGCCACATGGATTACGGCTTGCCGACGCTGTGCGAACAGCTCACCAGTGGTGTGGGATGACGTTGATTCCGGCATATCATCCGGGGGCGCGAGCCATGATTCATAGAAGCATGGCGAATCAGAGATCGGATTATCAATTTATTGCCGAACAGTTTCGCCGGCTCGATTCCAAGAAGAGATTGAACATAGGGGTGACCAAGCGGCAAGTTGCAGAGATTGCCGAGGAGATAATTCGCCACCAGGGCAAGGTCACGTATTTTGCGCTTCACAAACTTGTGTATTTGGCTGAGTGCGAGTCGTGGAAACGGTCTGGTAAAAGGATGACGGACGCTTTTTTCCTGCGTCAGAAGGATGGGCCCTATTGCACTGATCTGCACTTGCTCAAGCTTAAGAAGGCAATGCCAGGCTTGGTGGTGTCGCATGAAGGCTCAAAACCGATCCTTCGTTTGGCGCAACGGTCCTTATTTGATAGCGAGGACGCGAAGCTACCACCAGATGTGGAGCAGATTTTGTCGTCAGTGATCAATTCGAGCGGCGCGCTATCCGATTCTGAGCTCAAGACCAAGGTCTACCTGACGAGTCCGATGCGGAGAATGCTACGCATCGAGAGGTCTAAAATGATTAACTTGTACAACTCACAGATCAAGTTTGAAACTGACGCGGAAGGCCCCACACAGCGCACATAAACGTGGGGCTTTAATCCGAGCGGGAATTGAACCCTCGTAACAAGATGTCGCTGGGGGTATGTTTGGGGGTATGCGATCAGCGTCATAAGCCCTGCGAAATGGCTTTAAAAGCGCTAATTTGATCCATTGTGGGGGCCTCCCTGGCCACCAATAAAACCTTTATTTGTCTTGTAGTTACTGACCGAGCTGTTTTGACGGTTCCGTTGCATTAAGGGACATTATCGTACAATTCGGGTATCGACGAGATGCCCAAATGACCAGGCCTATTGTCCGAGATCCCATTTACCGACGTCGCCGCTTCGATGCCGAGATCATCGAGTTATGCGTCCGCTGGTACATCACCTACCGGTTGAGCTATCGAGACCTCGTGGCGATGATGGCCGAGCGCGGGATTGTCGTGTCGCACACGACGATTCACCGTTGGGTGATTCGCTATGTGCCAGAATTCGAAAAACGATGGAATCGCTTTGCACGCCCAGTGAACACGTCCTGGCGGGTGGACGAAACCTACATTAAGATCCGTGGCAAGTGGCACTTCCTTTACCGCGCTGTCGACAAGTACGGCAAGACGGTGGATTTTCTGCTTCGCCCGGATCGCAGCGTCGCCGCTGCACAGGCCTTCTTCCGCAAAGCACTATCGAGGTGTTTACCGCGATGGCCGCGCAAGATCACGCTCGATGGCCTTAAGCAGAGCCACCTGGCCCTTCGGCTTCTGCGGCGGGAGGATCCGAAGTGGAAGTTCGTTCAGGTGAGAAGTAGCCAATACCTCAACAATCTGATTGAGCAGGATCATCGAGCGATAAAACGCCGCTGCGCTTCCATGGGCGGCTTCAAGTCATTCGGGAGTGCTGCCGTCACCTTGGCCGGCATCGAGCTTGCCCATCGGATTCGAAAGAGGCAATTCTCGTTGGGGCGCGGTCGATATCGGAACTTCGGGTCGCTTAAGCAGCTCTGGCAACGAGCACTCGCGTAGTACGTCGCCGGCGGCGATCTCAATCGAGCCGATTTGGCCCTGAGTCGTCAGCGGATACCATTTCGAGCGCCCGTAATGCAACAGTTCCCTCTCGCGCCGCCGGGGGTCCTCAGCCGAGCAGTGCGCCGAGCGACCGAGCAAGGTTTTCGAGCGCGGCCTCGTTGGGTAATGTGACCGTGAGCCGCGGTCGACCCTTCTCGTCCCGCTCCAAGCACTCATCGAGACGGGCTTTGAACTCCCTTGCCAGCTGGCCTGCACCGTTCGTCGACTCCCGCTGCGGGATCATTTCGCCGAGGAACGTGAACGCGGCGGCAACGAGTTGACCACCGGCCTCTGCCACACGAGTCCTGCGAGCCAGCCGCTCCGCCTCCTGCTGCGCTCGCTGCTTCTCCGTCTCGTCGGCCGGCGCATGCGCCTTGGCACCGAGCAGAACTTCGAGTCGCCGCTTGAGCTCTTCGATACCCGATGAGAGGGCGACCTCGCGCACCTCCGATTCCATGTCCAGCGCGGCCAGTGCCAGGTCATGCTTCGCCGAGAGGGTCGCGAGCAGTTTCTCCTCTATCGTCCCTTCCGTCACGAGCACATAGACCTGCACCGGATTCTTCTGTCCCATACGATGCGCGCGCGCGATGCGCTGTTCGAGAACGGCTGGATTCCACGGCAGGTCTACATTGATGACCGTGTTTGCCGCCTGCAGGTTGAGCCCGGTCGATCCCGCGTTGGTGGTAAGAAACGCCCTGCATGCCGGTTCACGCTGAAACTGATTTACCAGCAATTGACGCTTCTTTTGCGGAACCGATCCATCGAGCCTCACGTAATCGAGCCTAAGTCGTTTTATCTGCCGCTCGATCAAGGTGAGCATCGTTGTCCACTCGGAGAAGATCACGATCTTGCGTTCCTCCTCCGCGGACAACTCCTCCAACAGCTCCTCCAGCCGCTCCAGTTTGCTCGAGAAGCCGGGTGCATGCTTGTCCACCAGAAATGTGCTGTCGGCATTCATGCGTGCCAGCAGCAGCGCTTTCTGCAGACGCAGCAAATCCATCTCCGAGATGTACGCCTTGCGGACGATGCTGCTCACGATCTGCATCTGCGCCAGCTCGATGCCGGCCTGCTCGTCCGTGGGCGCGATTCGTACGATTTCCGTGGTGCGCGGCGGCAGATCCTTCATCACGGCGCTGCGAGTGCGGCGCAGCAGTATCGGCTTCAGTCGCTCGCGCAGCGTGTCGAGATCCTTGTAGCCGAGAACTTTACCCTTCTCGTCGGTGACACGGTGGCGGTTGAAGAAGCGAAATGCCGGTCCCAGACGCCTATCGTCGATGAACTCGACGACCGAAAACAGATCGTCGAGCCGATTCTCGAGCGGAGTGCCGCTGAGCACGAGCGCAAATGACGAACGCAGACTCTTCATGGTCTGCGTCGTCTTCGCCTCCCAGTTCTTGATCCGCTGGCCCTCGTCGAGAATGATCAGATCCCATTTGGCTCGCTCGATCGCGAGAGTGTCGCGCAGCACCTGCTCGTAGTTGCAGATCGTGAAGAAGCAATCGCTCTCGTACTGCACGGTCCGCTCTGCGGCGCTTCCGAGTACGATCTGGCAGTTACGATCCGAAAAGCGCACGATCTCGCTGCGCCATTGCGCCTTGACCGACGCGGGGCAAACGACCAGGACCTTGTGGATGTCGGCTTCGCGGGCGAGCAGCTCGGCGACGCCGATACCCTGGAGGGTCTTGCCGAGCCCCATATCATCGGCCAGGATTGCGCGGCCCGCACCGGCGGCGAAAGCGATGCCGTCGAGCTGGTAGGGCAGAATCTCGGTTTTCAGCAATCCGGTCCGAAGCGGATGAGCCTTCGGATCACGCCGGATTTCGGCGACCAACGTAGCAATGCGCTGCTGCAACAGCCGTGTATTGATGTACTCCTCCGCGTCCGGATAAACCGTTACAGGCGCACCGCAGGCTTCGAGTCGCCGAATGCGCGCGAGTAGATCCTTAAGATCGGTGATCGGTCGCTCGCGAATCGGGCGCACGATGGTCATCGCCTCGTCATCCAGCCCGATTGGCAACAGCAGCCGCAGCTCGAGCGTCTGACCATAGAAGAGATGCACGCAGACCTGGCGCTGACGATAAGGTCGATTGCGCGCCGACTCGGTAAATCGGCGTCGGACCTTATCGAGGGCATGAAGGATGTGCTTGCACGTGCCGAGCGTATTCTTGCGAAAATCCGGGCACGAGCAGTACGACTCGCCCGGTTGCCAGCCTCGCAGCGCAACCCGGTACGACTTCCCCGAGGCCGCATTAGTCAGCGTGTAATCGGACCAAATCTGCTGCGGCTGTAGGGACCTCACCCGCATCTTCTCGGTTTGGGCGCGCTCTTGGCGCTCCGCAATGGCCTGGGCGACTAGAGCGTCGTCGGCAAGATCGTCGACGGGTGCTCGCTCGGGTGGTGCGCCGGCCAGCCCGAGTGCGAGCTTCTCCTCCAGGATCAGCGAGAAGGCGGCACCGGCATGCTCGCAGGGGGCATCGCAGGTATTACAGTGCCATTCGAGGCGGTCACGCGCCGTGGGACTGAGCGCAAGCGTGACCGCCGAGCCGTTTATGGCGAGGCGGAATCTCTGCTGATCAAATTCAACCTGGCTGGCGATATCGATGTCGTGCTTGCCGCCTGTCATGATGAGGCGACTTCCCTCGGCGCCCAGAAGCTTTGCGGCTCGGGCGAAGCTGAGGCGCGAGAGGGTGTCGAACAGCGTCAACTCGGCGCTCGCTTTCGTCAGCATCGTAGCTTCGGAGCCGCGTCGTTTCCGGATTCCGCCGGAGGGGTGAATTGCACGTCGCATCCGAAAGGCGTTACTTCGTGGATGCGGCTCGGATCGACGATTTTGGCTTCGGACTCCCCCGCGAAGAAGGTGGTGATACGGATGTTGGAGAGGGCCGTCCTGACGGCGACACAATGAGGGCCGAATTTTCGCTCTGCCATCATGGGATTGAGGGAATACGACTGCTGCGCGCTCTCCCAGAGTTGCTTGGCGAAACCCGGGGTCTTGATGTCGAGCCGGGCGTCCGCGGCCAGCGTGTCGGCCAGCCACGTTCCGTCTCGCAGTCCTCCGGTCTCACAGCGCCGGATGCGATCGTGAATCGTGTTGAACGACAAAGTGGAGTCCGACATCATGTCCGCCTGTAAGGCCAGGTAGTTTCGCAAAACCTCGCGGTTGGCAGACGAGAGTTCGTCATACCGGAAGCGCAATTGCTGGAAAACGTTCGTCTGACCGATGCCTCGATAAAGAACAACCTCGCCAGCTTCGATCAGCGGCTGATTCTCCGATGAGACCCACTGATAGCTCCCGTGCTGAATGAGCACGAAACCCGGCGTGTCGTAGGGCTTACGGACATAATGATAGGCCGCCAATGGCGTGCGGACTTGCTGGGGCGAAAGGAGCCCGAATTCACAATATCTTTGCAGCGCGGCGCCGTCACCGCTTCGAACGTTTGCCCAGAAATCGAACAGGAAACGTGCACTGTGTTTGAGCGGACTGCCGAAATAGCGGTGCTCGCGGAGATTGACATGTTGGTCAAAGATCTCCGGAAGAATCCAGGTGTACTGGAAGAAGTAGTCCCTCGCAGGCGGCTCGACAGGGCTGTACGCAAGAGGCCCCTCCGCCGCCAGCCACGGTACAAAATACTTGGATTCGACAACCGTGCGGGTGGAGAAGCGTGAGCGTACTGCCATCAGAGGATCACCCGGCGGCCAATGTCGCCATCACGCCGCCGCATGAGATTGTCCGGCAGGAGTTACGAGCGCAGTGACCTCTTGCGGAGGCAGCGCCGTGATGAGATGAAAGCCTAAAGAGTCAGCGGTCAGAGCGAATCTTTCCTCCAAGTCAACGTGTTGGTCGGTCTTGTCGATGAGTCGATAGTTGCAAGTGACAATCAGCAGGCGCTCCTTAGGTCGCAGCGCCACAACCTCCAACGGCATGACGCTTTGAATTGAGACGCCTTCCTCGTCGAAAGTCGTGAGAAAATCCTCAAAGCGGATATCAAGAGTGCAGGAGGTCTGGAGTAACGCGCACAGTTCTTCATGGCGTCGGCGCTCTTTTGTCCGATACGGCGCCAACAGGTCGTCCTTGCTGACGCACAACAGCGTTTTGGCGGTGCGAGCGTCGCGGATCATTGCGCGGGCGTCGTCAGCGCTGATGACGCTTCGTTCGAATTGACCTTGCGGGAGATTCTCGAGGCACAGGTGCCAGAACGACAGATAAAGATGGCTGGACATGGTTCTCGTCTGCTGACCGCGTTGCAGGCCGTTAGTCGGCCGCGCTTTTTTCTTGATGGCCACCGATCGGAAGCCGCCGGAGCCGAATAGCCTTCTCCGTGACCGTCACGACGGCGCCGCGCTCAATGGATCCTGCGACCTCGCTCCAAACTCTCACCAGCAAAAGGTAGCCCCTGATCGAGCAGCAGCCGGATCAAGCCGCTTCCAGCGGCAGGATTTGGTCATCCAAGCTGCGGGCGGCGAAGTCTAATGCTTGAGCGATATCCTCGTCTTCGAGCTCGGGATATTCCGCCTTCAACTCGTTCCGATCCGGGTAGAGGGCCACGGCCTCAACGACGCGCCGCACCGTTAAGCGCATCCCTCGAAGGCACGGTTGCCCGTTCATGATGGCGGGATTGGCAGTTATGCGGTCGAGCGGACGTGCCACGGCATAGCCTCTAAGCAATAGAAAGTTCAACTCGATGATAGCATTGGCGTCAGGGCCGGGGCGCGCTTCAACGCGCGACGGCGTGTCTCCTTGTGCCGGGAACGTGTCGAACTGAGATTTGGTGTGCCAGGATGGTGCCTTGGTTGTGCCTGGGAAGGGGGCTAGCAAACGCTGCAAGTGATTGATTTATAAACCCCTGGAACCCCCTCGAAGCGGCTGAAAATCCGCGTGTCGGGGGTTCAATTCCCTCCCTGCCACAATTTTCGATAAAATCAATGTGTTACGCGACGACGCCGTCGGTCAAAACGACCGCCGACACTCGGACGAAAAGTCCGAGTGTCGCCCCTCGATGCCGGTTACGGGCGATCGGAGCAAAAGTAATCCCGTACGCTCTCAAAGATCACCGCGCCGGTTCGAGGCGGCGTGGTTGAACGGTGAGGCGGCCGGTCGGTGGCGCACTGTGCTCGCCGCTCATGGAGCGATTCGGTAGTGACCGAGACGATCTAATCGTTGGTCTGAGGCTATCGGTCAACTTTTGAGAGAGGACGACCGGTGCTCACGCGAGAGTCAATTCTGCCGCCCCAAATTTCCGTACCGAAGGACCGTGTGGACGCCGAATGTGCACCACGGGTATATCGAGTGCGTCCGCCATTCTCACGAGCTCTGCGAGCGATCCAGCTCCCATCTTCCGCATGACATTCGTGCGGTGGATCTGATAGGTGATCTCGCTGATGCCGAGATGTGCGGCGGCCTGCTTGTTGAGGAGGCCACTGACGACCAACGGGAGAACCTCGCGCTCACGAGGCGTCAGCAAGACAAAGCGCTGCTGTAGGCTGTCGACTTCGGTCTGTCTGGCGCGACGCTCGCAATCTTGAGCGAGGGCCGCTCGCACAAGATCCCGTAGCGGATCAGCGCGAAAGGGCTTGGTCAAAAAGTCGAGCGCCCCCGCTTTGATGGCGCGGACGCTGGTGGGGATATCTCCGTTCCCCGTGACAAAGATTATCGGCGGATGATACCCCTCTGCAAGCTGCTGTTGCAGGTCGAGCCCGTTGATGTCGGGAAGTCCGACGTCCAGGATCAGACAGCTGGGAGCGGCTATCGGCGGATGGGAGAGATATTCCCGGGCGGAGGAGAAGGCGATCGGTAGCCAGCCGGCAGAGCGACTCAGCAATTCCAGTGACTCGCGAACCGAGACATCATCGTCGACGATGTACACGATGGACGCGACATGCGGTCCCGGCGAGGTGGGTTGCGGCCCAATAAATTTACCGAAGTTCATCGTGGCACTTCTTCCCATGTCAGCTCACTCCTAGCGCAATATTGAGGGCCTCGCGCAAAGCTGCAGCGCTAAAGGGTTTGAATAGACATGTGACGGCGCCTTCCGCGAGGAGCTGCCGCCGGAGATCTTGATCACGTTGACCGGTGATGAAGACGATCGGAATTGTTTGTCCAAGACGCGACAGTTCCCGTTGCAGATCGGGTCCGGACATGCCAGGCATGGCAACATCGAGGATCAGGCAATTTGTCCGGGCGACACAGTCGGAGGCGAGAAATTCCTCGGCAGATGTGAACGTTCGCACCCTGAAGCCGAATTTGCTCACGAGGTCCGGCAGCGACTGTCGCATTGACTCGTCGTCATCGACGATTGTCACGAGCATCGCGTCCGCCATCACGCGCGCCGCATGAGCCGCACGGTATCCACAGGCGCACCGACGACGCTTCGGTCGTGTGCACCGCAGTCACTTTCGCGCGCCGGTACAGAAAAGGCGAACGTAGCGCCGGCGCCGGCATTGAGCTCGGCCCAGAGGTGGCCGCTGTGGCTCTCGATAATTGAGCGGCTGACCGACAGCCCGATCCCCATGCCCCCGCTCTTGGTGGTGTAGAACGCCTCGAACAGCCGCGGCGCCTCCTCCGGCCCGAACCCCACCCCGGTGTCCTGGACGGTGAGGCGCGCCTGATTCGCCGCATCGAACTCGGTGCGGATCAGGAGCTGGCGCGGCCGATCTTCGACGGCGCTCATCGCCTCCGCGGCATTCAGCAACAAGTTCAAGATCACCTGTTGCAGCTGCACGCGATCGCCGGTGACCAACGGCAAGTCTTCGGCGAACTCTGTGCGCAGCGTCACTCGCCGCCGATGCAGATCGCTCAATGAGAGCGCAATCACCTCGCGCGCCGCGCCATTCAGGTCGACCGATTCGGTTTTGCCGCCGCGTTTCCCAAACAGCGCCCGCAACCGCGCGATCACCTCGCATGCCCGCTCGCTGTCGCGAATTGTGCGCCGCGCCGTCTCGCGCGCCCCATCAAGATCCGGCGGATCCGAGCCTAGCATCTCAAGGCACGTGCTGGCATTGATCGTGATCCCCGTTAGCGGCTGATTGACCTCGTGCGCGATCGACGCGGCCAAGGTTCCCAGGCTCGACACCCGTGCCAGCCGTGCCAACTCGCAGCGCAGCGTGCCAAGAGCATCCTCCGACAGGCGGCGCCGCGTGACGTCCTGAATCGCCCCGATGTACAGCGCCTGATCGTCCGTAGCCTCGCTGCGGCGGGCATTCAACAGTAGATACTTGACTGTCTCGGTGCGCAGTCGCAGCTGATACTCGAATCCGCTCGCGTGCGCACTGGCTCGCTCGACCATATCATCGAGGAGCGGCAGGTCCTCCGGGTGTATCCGAGTGCCCATCAGCTGCAAGGTCACCGGCTTGGTGGCATCCAGCTCAAAAATCCGATACACCTCGTCCGTGCAGGTCATCTTGCCCGTCGCGGCATGCCAGCAAAAGCCGCCCGTTGAACTCACCCGCTCGATTTCCGCCAAGAGCGTCTCATGCCGCTTCAACGCGGCGGTGACCCCTGGCACCATGCCTCCTTGTGGGCCTGGACTGCCGCATGTCGCGCACAACAAGTGGCGGCCGAATCCGCGCCACTCGGGCGGGGTTTGTTTAGCCTTAGAGCAAGTTGATTGTGACATCGACATTGCCTCGCGTGGCTTTCGAGAAGGGACACGTCTGATGAGCGGCGTCGACCAAGGTCTGGGCGGCTTTGAGGTCCAAACCCGGTAGGCTGACATAGAGACGCGCGGCAAGCCCGTAGGCGCCCAGGTTGGTGCCGAGGTCTATCTCGGCGTCAAGCACGAGATCGGCCGGTAAAGTCACTTTCATTCTACCCGCCTCGGTCTTCAGGGCACTCACAAAGCAGGCCGACCATCCCGCCGCGAGCAACTGTTCCGGGTTGGTCCCGCTCCCGGGAGCCCCGGGAGAGGAAAGCCTGATGTCGAGACGGCCATCGGAACTGCGGCTGGTGCCGTCTCGACCACCCGAGGTGTGCGTCCTGCCTGTGTACAGGACTTTTTCAAACTGGATCATCACGCCTTATCCCATGACGGAGAACTCTCGTTCTCGGGGCCTCCATTTGCGCAGAGATTGCCTGAAATTGCTCGTTATGCTTTATGAGTCGGTGTTAGCGGCTGTGAGCAGGCGCAGCGCCATCAGCGGCCGGCGTGGCTTCGCTGTATTGGTGCGGGACGGAGGCTTGACCTACTATGGAGACCAGAAAGGCGGCTACGGATGACAACGTCATGGCAAGCCCGGCGGTGCAGACCCGAGATGTCATTACGTTTGGTCCTTTCAGCTTGGTCGCAAGCGAGAGAATCCTGACGAGAAATGGCGTTCCGGTGGAAATCGGCGCGCGCACCTTCGACACCTTGATGGCGCTGGTGTCGCACCCCAACGCGGTCGTCAGCAAACGGGAGTTGCTGTCCGGCGTATGGCCCGATGTCATCGTCGAAGAAGGCAGTTTGCGCTTTCATATTGCTGCTCTGCGGAAGGCGCTGGGCGATGGCGAGCACGGAGCACGATACATCGCCACTGTCGCCGGCCGGGGCTACTGCTTCGTTGCGCCGCTCGCGCGGTCGAGCGATCGCGGTCGTGAG
>Ga0182024_10025650_pt1 | contig 10392 bp, 6 predicted proteins | sample P32metaG_FD_120480 | JGI IMG/M metagenome (GOLD analysis project Ga0182024, IMG submission 120480) | Permafrost microbial communities from Stordalen Mire, Sweden - P3-2 metaG (Illumina Assembly) | ecosystem: Environmental > Terrestrial > Soil > Wetlands > Permafrost | place: Sweden: Stordalen...
GCTTTTGCGGGAAGGCCACGGCCCAGGCGTCAATGTCCTCGATGAGCTGGGCCGGGAGATCCTGGCGCACTCCGCCGGGGCGGAAATAGTTGGCGTGCATGCGCGCGCCCGACGCCCGCTCATAGAAGACCATGAGCTTTTCGCGTTCCTCGAACCCCCACAGCGGCGGCGTGAGGGCGCCCACGTCCATGGCCTGGGTGGTGACGTTCAAGAGGTGGCTGAGGATGCGGCCGATCTCGCAGTAGAGCACCCGGATGAGCGAGCCGCGGCGGGGGACCTCCAGGCCCATCAGCCGCTCGATGGCCAGCACGAAGGCGTGCTCCTGGTTCATGGGCGCGACATAATCCAGGCGGTCGAAATAGCCGGTGTTCTGGGTGTAGGGCCGCGCCTCGATGAGTTTTTCGGTGCCGCGATGCAGAAGGCCGATGTGCGGATCGACCCGCTCCACCAGCTCGCCGTCAAGTTCGAGCACCAGGCGCAAAACTCCATGGGCGGCGGGATGTTGTGGGCCAAAGTTGATGTTGAACTTGTGGGCCGGCACATCGGGCGTGGGTCCCGTCTCGGGGATGAACTTCGTGGGGCGGGCCGGTGCGTTGTCGCCGGTCATGGCGCCTTCCCCGCCTTCTCGTCGCCCGGCAACTCGTAGGGATACCCCTGCCCCGGCTTAGCGTATTCCGCGCCCTCCCACGGCGAGAGGAAGTCCCAGTCGCGGAACTCCACCGATTTCACCGGCTCGTAGACCACCCGCTTCAACTCATCGTCGTAGCGGACCTCCACGTAGCCGGTCATGGGGAAGTCCTTGCGCATGGGATGGCCGGTGAAGCCGTAGTCGGTGAGCAGCCGGCGAAGGTCGGGATGGCCAGAGAAGGCGACGCCGTACATGTCGAACGCCTCGCGCTCGAACCAGTCGGCGACCGGAAAGACGCCGACCACCGAGGGCACGGCGGTCTCTTCGTCGGTTTCCACCTTGACCCGGATGCGGCGGTTCTTGGTCATGGAGAGCAGGTGATAGACCACGTCGAAGCGCAACGGACGCTGGGGATAGTCCGCGCCGCAGAGGTCGATGAGCTGGGTGAATTGCAGCTCGCCATGGTCGCGCAGGAAGGTCAGCACCTCGACGATGCGGTGAGCGAGGGCCGTGACCGTAAGCTCGCCATAAGCCACGGAAAAAGCGCCGACGGCGCCGGCCGAATCGGCGACCACCCGCTTACCCAGCTGGGTCAGATCCTCGTCGGAAACCCGCCAGATCATCGCTCGATGGTCCCGGTGCGGCGGATCTTCTTCTGCAGCTGCAGTACGCCGTAGAGCAGCGCCTCGGCGGTGGGCGGACAGCCGGGCACGTAGATGTCCACCGGCACGATGCGGTCGCAACCGCGCACCACCGAATAGCTGAAATAGTAGTAGCCGCCGCCGTTGGCGCAGCTGCCCATGGAAATCACATAGCGCGGCTCGGCCATCTGGTCGTAAACCTTGCGCAGGGCCGGGGCCATCTTGTTGGTGAGGGTGCCGGCGACGATCATCACGTCCGATTGGCGGGGGCTGCCGCGCGGCGCGAAGCCGAACCGCTCCATGTCGTAGCGCGGCATGGAGGCCTGCATCATCTCGATGGCGCAGCAGGCCAGGCCGAAGGTCATCCACATCAGCGAGCCCGTGCGCGCCCAGGTGATCAGATCGTCGGCGGCGGCGACGATGAAGCCCTTGTCGGCCAGCGGCCCGGCGATACCGTCGAAATAGGGGTCGTGCGACCTGGGGTCGTAGCCTTCCACGCCGGCGCGGCCAGCGGCGAGGGCGGGCGCCAGGTCGGCGGGGCCGGCCGGGACGATCACTCCCATTCCAGGGCGCCCCTCTTCCACTCGTAGACGAAGCCGACCGTGAGAACGCCCAGGAAGGCCATCATGCTCCAGAAGGCGAACTCACCCGTCCTGTGCGGTAGCTTCATCAGCGCCACGGCCCAGGGGAACATGAAGGCCACCTCCAGATCGAAGATGATGAACAGGATGGAGACCAGATAGAAGCGCACGTCGAACTTCATCCGCGCGTCGTCGAAGGCGTTGAAGCCGCACTCGTAGGACGAGAGCTTCTCGGCGTCCGGCGCCTTGGGCGCGACGATGGCGGCGGCAAGGATAAACGCCAGCCCCAGCGCACCGGCGATGGCGAAGAAGATGACGATGGGCAGGTATTGAAGGAGGAAGGCGTTCACTGAGGGCCGTGCGTGGGGTGAAGAGTCGCGCCGGTCTTCTAGACCATGGGCGCGGGGGGTTCAAACGGCGGGCGGGTGTGCAGGCGCCGGTTGAACGCTATCGCCGAGCCCGCTCATGTGCATAAGGCGCCAATAGCGTACACACCGTGCGCACCAACTGGGTGATCGACAACAAGCTGATGGCCGAAACGGTCGATTCGTTCCTTGGGCGCCCGCCGCTGCGCGCGTCCGCCAAGCTCAGCTACGGGGCGGGGTCCGTCGCCTATGGAGTCGCCTTCGCCGGCCTTTCCGGGGCGATCCTGCAGCTCTATCTGAACCAGGTCCTGGGACTTCCGGCGCTGCTGGTCGGAACGGCGATCATGGTCTCGCTGATGGTCGACGCCCTTCTCGATCCCCTGATCGGCCAGTGGTCGGACAAGGCGCGCTCGCGGTGGGGCCGGCGCCACCCGTTCATGTACGCTTCGGCGCTGCCGGCGGCGTTCTTCTTCTACCTTCTATGGAACGCTCCGGCCGGGATGGCCCCGGCCGCCCTGATGGGCTTCACCCTGGCGACGATGATCGCGGTGAGGATTTCGATCAGTTTCTACGAGATACCCAGCAACGCCCTGACCCCAGAGCTGACCCCCAACTACGACGAGCGGACCACGCTGCAGAGCTATCGCTGGTTCTTCGGCATCGTCGGCAACGCGGCGATCACCCTTCTCCTCTATGAGGTGTTCCTCAAGGCCAGCGGCCACAATGCCCAGGGCGTCCTTTATCGCGAAGGCTATGGGCGCTGGGGCGTGGTGTCGGCCGCCTTGATCCTTGTCTCGATCCTGGTTTCGACGGCCGGAACGCACAACCAGATCCGATATCTCCCCCAGTCGGCGGTGAGGACCAGGAGCTTCGCCCAGGCGGCGCGGGAAATCGGCGTTACGCTAACCAATCGCTCCCTCATCGCTCTGATGGCCGCGGGCCTACTGGGCGGCGTCGGGTACGGGATAAGCCAGGGCCTCAGCATCTACCTCTTCACCCACTACTGGGCCCTCGATCCCAGCCAATTCGGCCTGCTCATCCCCTTGGGCGCCCTGGGTTCGATCCTCGCGGTGTTCCTGGCGCCGGGCTTCTCGCGGCGGTTCGGCAAGAAACCAGCGATGATCGGCCTCTTCTCCGTCTCGGTGGTCACCGCGGCCGGACCGATCTTTCTGCGCCTGATCGGCCTGATGCCGCCCAACGGCTCGCGGTGGATCATGCCGATCCTCACCGGCGACCTGGTGGTGACGGCCACCGTCGCGGTGGTCGGCTACATCCTGGTGGGCTCGATGGTGGCTGACGTCGTGGAGGACGCCGCGGTCAAGAGCGGGGTGCGCTCAGAGGGACTGCTCTACGCAGCCAATGGTTTGTTGCCGAAGTTCACCGGCGGCGTGGGCGCGTTCATCGCCGGCGTGCTCTTGACCCTGGTGCACTTTCCCGCCCACGCGCTCAAGGGGAGCGTCAGCCCCGAGCTGATGCGCCATCTGGTGCTGATCTACCTGCCCACCACGGTGCTGCTGAGCGTCGCGTCGATCGCCGTGCTCAGCCTCTATCGCATCGACCGCGTAACCCATGAGAAGAACCTGCAGTCCTTGCGCGAGGCGGCCGCGATTCTCGAAGCCGGCGGGGGCGCCGAGGCGCTCACCGTCGGCGTCGCGCCACACCCCGCTTTTCACGCTCCCGGCGCACCGCCCGACCCGAGCCCGTAGAGCGGGTGGTTGCACATGCCGGTCGCCGCGCACTTTCCGGTCTTCGTGCCGGCGCTCTGATTCAGACCTCCGATCTCTCCGATCCAAGAGCATCGGGTTCTAGCGAGCGGGCCCAACGACGTCCGGTCCGGCCAGGAAATCGACCATCAGCCGCACGGTGGGTTCATGCGCTCGAGCGGCCCCGTCCATGGCGGCGAGGTGCATCACGCCTCTCACCCGAACGACCTCGCCAGGGGCGATGCTTATCTGATCGCCCACCGACGGTAGGTCAACGAGGGCGCCCTTGCCGACGGATTTCCAACCGCTGAGCGGGTCACTCGGATCGCGGTCCGAGAACGCGATCTCAGGTCGTGACAAGAAGATCTCGACTTCAAGCATCGCTCAAGACCCACACACTTTCGCGACGAGCCTACACGAACGGACGGACCGACGCACCAGGCCGCGCCTGGGCAGGCCGAAGTAGCGCCGCGACAGGCGACTTACCTGGCCGCCGGCGCGGCATCGCCGATCTCCACCAGGACTTGCGCTTCGACGGTGGGATTTCGCTCCCCATCGGCAGTGGCGATGATTTCCTTGGGAATGAGCAGGATCACCGGCAGCATCAGGGCGTAAACGGTCGTCGTCGCGATCACGCAATAGAGGAAGCCGTGGGTGGGACTGCTGGCGTAGATTCGCGCTCCCACGAGATCGCCGGCGCGATAGGAAAGCTGGTACACGCCATCGATCATCATCATCAAGGCGCCCTGCAAACCCGGCGGGCAAGAGCGCATGGCGAGATCGTAGAGCGCCGCGGCCGCGACTCCGCCCATCATGCCGATCGGCACGGCCAGCCACAGCGCCGCGACGGCTGAGTGGATAAAGGCCAGGGGGACCATCTGCGGCACGGTGATGGCCGTTCCCCACCACAGCAGCCTTCGCAGCGAGACCTTCTTGCAGAGATAGCCGTAGAGGAAGAAAATCGGGATGAAGGCCGTCAGAAAAATTCCGGTGTAGTATCCGTAGAACGCATCGGGCGCATGCAGCGTATTGGTGAGATAGAATTGCAGCGGCGTGTTGGATCCCGGCGAAAACTGAAACATGAACATCATCAGGACGGCCGGATAAACCGCGCGATGTTTCAGGAGGCGCCTGATGTCGCCGAGCAGGTCCGCGCCCTTGGCCTGCGGCCGGTCATAGGCGTTCTGAAAGACCGCGCGCGGCTTCCATCGGCCGAACAGAGCGATCAGCAGGCAAAGCGCCGCCATCAGGATGAAGGTCTCCCTGGGGCGCAGGTGCTCGGCTATCCACCCCGAAGCGAAGGCCCCGGCGATGTAGGGAATGAACTGGACAATGCTCCAGAGCGCGCTCAGACGCCCGGACATGAGCTGCTCTTGTCCGACAAGAGCTAGCAGTCCCTGATAGGCCGCCGCGACGAAGCGGAACGACAGCATTACCAACAGCATGCCGGTGAAGAGGCCGAAGTAGGTAAGATGGGAGAGTGCCATCCAGATGAAGACCGCGGCGCTCGCCGGCGCGAAGAGAAAGAAATAGCCGCGGTCGCGCAACCCGATCGGATTCCATAGATCGCGGGTCAGGCCGAACAGCACCGACAGGTACACCGGCACGGCGGTGAGCAGGCGGAAGAGCGAAACCTGGGTCGCCGTGGCGTGCAGCTGGTTCTTCAGCATGAACGAGGTGGCGATGTCGAGCAGATAACCGTGCGGCAGCGCCAGATAGATGAGCAGCGTCAGCGGGCCGAAGTAGAGGTAGATCCGGCCCGCGCGGGAGGAACCGTCGGGAGTGACTGCCTTAGCCAAGCGAGTGCGCCCTCCTATCGTTGGCTTAAGGTATCGCGAACCCGCTGATCGTGCCGGTCATGCCGTGAATGCCACCGGTTGCTCGCTGTCCACAAGCGCCGTCAGACCAACACTCCTAGTCCGCCTCCACGCAGGCGAACGCGACCCCCCCCGTCCGTCCCCTTCTCGATCAAGCGACGTTGATCCTTGGCCCCGCCAGCATGGTGGCCGGACCGCGCCAAGTCTCCGCTGTCGTATGCGCCGCGCCCGCCGCGCCCACGCCCAGACCGGCCATGGCGGCGATGAACTGGTGAGCGGGCGCGACGGCGGCCGCCGCCGGTCGCTGGGCGATGGCGGCTCCAGTCGAAATGGTGATGTTCGTGCCGTGATGGCCGTCGGACGCCACGTTGAACGTATCGCCGGCGTAGGTTCCGGTGAGCTGCAGGGTGGCGATGGTGGTGGCGCCGTTGACGATCACCAACTGGTCGCTGCCGTTGAGCGTGGCACCCGTGGCGACGGTCTTGAGCAGATCGATGGCCTGGCCGGTGGTGAAGCCGGCGATGGTGGCCGCGAACTTGGCCGCCTTGCCGAGCGCCAGAACCGCCCCCGCGCCGTTGAAGGTGGCCGTGAGGGCGCTGGCCGCCATGCTGGCCACTTCCAGAGTGGCCCCGGCGTCGATCTTCAGGCTTCCCTTGCCCTTCAGCGCGCCGGTGAGGTCGAGGGTTCCGGTGGCCGCCCCGATGAGGCCGTTGTCGGTGACCGCCACGCCAATCTTGCTCGTTCCCGTTCCGCTCGATCTGATGAGGGTTCCGGTGACGGTGAGGCTCGATGACTTGGAGGCGCCGCGCGCGATGCCGACATTGCCGTCGATCTTGTAGGTGGCGCCATTGGCGATGACGAGCTTGGCGGCGGCGGTCGTGGCGTCGCCGAGGGTGACGGCCCCGGTCTGGTCGATAGTCCCCACGTCCCTGAGCGTCGCTGTCCCGCCGACGGTGAGGCCGGCCAGAGTGGCGTTGCCGAGCGACAGGGTTCCGGCCCCGTTGACAACGGACCCGGTGTTGAAGCTCGCCGCGCCGGTGAGGGCCATGGTGTCTCCAGAGCCGATGGTGGTTGTCGATGTGCCGTCGGTGAAGGTTCCGGCGTAGGTGAGGTTCTCGTTGACCGCGGTGGTCCCCCCCAGGATCGACCATTTCGCCGTTGCGACGCTCGCCCCGCTCCCCAGGATCTGCGTCCCGCCGGTGAAGGCCAGCGCGCCCGCCCCGGTCACCGAACCGGCAAGGCTCGCCGCGCCACTCAAGGTGAGGTCGCCCGCGCCGCCCACGGAGATCGTCGTCCCGGTCCCGGCGGTCAGTGTCCCGGCCAGGTTCGCCGCGCCGTTCAAGGTCAGGGTGGTCCCCGAGCCGACGGTGAGCGACGAGGCCGCGTCCTCGCTCAGCGTCCCGGCGTAGGTCAGGCTCTCGTTCAGCGTGGCGGCCGCCCCGCCTAGGATCGACCAGCTTCCCATTCCCAGGGCCGCGCCGCTATTGACCGCGTCGGTCCCCCCGGCGAAGACCAGCGCGCCCGTCCCGGTCACCGAACCGGCGAGACTCGAACCCGTCCCGCCCAGGGTGAGGGTGTTGGCGCCCAGCGCAATCGTCGTCGCCGAGGCTTGAGAGAGCGCGGCCTTGTCGGTGAGGTTGGCGTTCACGCTCACCGCCGCGCCGCTCGAGATGGACACCGCCGCCGAAAGGCTCGTCCCGGCGTTGAAGGCGTCCTTGCCGCCCGAGAGCGCCAGAGTTCCGCCGCCGGTCACGGCGCCGGCGAAGGTCGCCGATCCGGTGAGGGTCAATGTATCGGCCGAGGCGACGGTCAGGGTCGTCGCCGCGGCTTGCGAGAAGGATCCGCCATAGGTGAGGTTCCCGCCCACGGTGGCCGAATCGCCGCCCGACAGCGCCCAATTGGCGACGCTTAGGGCCGCGCCGCCGTTCACCGCCTGCGCTCCACCAGCAAAGGCCAGGGTCCCCGTGCCCGTCACCGAGCCGGCCAAGGTCGAGCCCGTCCCAGTGAGGGTGAGGGTGTTGGCGCCGAGCGCCAGCGTGGTTCCCGCGGCCTGGGTCAGCTGGCCGGCGTAGTTCTGGTTCGCGCCCAGGCTCACCGCCGCGCCACCGGACACGACCACCGCGTTCGCCGTGAGGCTCGATCCGCCCTGCAGCAGGTCCGTGCCGCCGGCGAAGTCGATCGTCGTCCCGGCCAGCGCTCCGGCGAAGGTGTCCCCCACGCCGGTGAAGCTCAGAGCGCCCTCCGAAGCGGTCGCCGCGCCCGCGTCGCTGAACACCGAGGCGAGTGTGCCGAAACCGGTGAGGACCGAGCCGGAACTATCCGTAAGGGCGCCGCTGGTGAACGTTCCGCCGCCCAGCTGGAGGGTCCCGGCATTGGCGATGGCGTTGGCGGCGGTGAAGCTGTCGCCGCCCAGGATCTCTAGCGCCCCGCCCGCCTGGATGGTCTTGAGGCTGGAGGCCAGGCTGACCTGTTTGGAGGTCGTGGTGTCGAGCGACTGGACGGTCGCGCCGGCGCCGGCCAGATCGATGGTCGCCTTCAAGGTGACGATGGAGACGTTGTTGGCCAGTTGCAGCGTCCCCCCGGCCCCAACGGTGTAGGTCCCGCCGGTGAGGGTCGTGCCGGAGAGGTTGGTGAGCGATCCGCCTACCAGGCTGAGGGTGTCGCCGCCCGTCACGGTGAGCGAACCGGTGTTGGTCAGCGCCGTGGCCGTGACGCCAAAGCCGCTGACCGCGCCTGTGTTGGAAAGACTCGGGGCCGTGAAGGTCCCGCCGCCCAGATCGAGAGTCCCGGCGTTGGACATGGCAAGAGTCGTCGTCCAGTTGCGGTTGCCGAGGATCTCCAGCGTCCCCGCCTTGCCGATGCTCGTCAGGGTGGCATCGATGGCGACTTCCGCGCTGGTGGTGGTGTTGAAGCTCTGGATGGTCGATCCGGCCCCGTTGAGGATGACGGTGGCGTCGAGGGTGGCGATGGCGACGTTCTGGTTGAGCTCGATGTTCGAAGCGCCGTCGACCTCGAAACTGCCGCCGGTGAGGGTGGTTCCGGACAGGTTGGTGAGCGTCCCCGGCTGGAGGATGACGTTCTGACCGGCGCCGACGACGATGAACCCGTTGTTGGTGAAATTGGCCGGATTGATGCTGAAACCCTGGCTATTTCCGCCGGTGAAGGCGACATCGATGGTCCCGTCGTTGACGATGAGGTCGTTGGCGTAGTTGTTGACGCCGCCGATGTTTCCGCCGTTGCCGGTCTGGACGATGTCGAAATGGCTGCCGAAGGTGAGAACCGGGGCCTTGTCGCCGGGATCGTTCAGATCGATGCCGTTGGCGTAGCCCAGGTCCAGGGTCGCGTTGTCGAGGGTCTCGCCGCCCGCGGCGCGCAGGAAGGCAAGGAAGCCGAGGTCGATCGTCCCCGGCCCCGTGCCGCTAAGGCCGGTCGCCGTCAGGCCGTTGGCGACATAGAGCGTCGAATAGGTGGGCGTCATGTTCAGCTCGCCCTCGAAGGTCACGCCCGAAAGGGTCCCGCCGTTGAAGTGAACGCCCCCGCCCTCGTCGACGATCGTGCCGCCCACGATCACGCCGCCGCCATTCAGCGCCACGACCGGCTCTGCGGTTCCAGGCCCCACCTTCAAGGTCGCCCCGGTGTTGGTCAGGGTGCTGGAGATACCGAGCGTGCCGCTGTTGGCGATCTCGGCGAGTTGCGCGGTGGTGAAGGCGACGCCGAGGTTGATGGTCGAGCCGGAGGCGACCGTGATCGTCCCTCCGACGCCTTCGATGAAGGTCCCGGGATCGAGATTGAGCTTGTCGCCGTTGCTGACGGCGATGGCGCCGTTGTTGGTGAAAGTGCCGCCTTGGATAGTGAGGAACCCGCTGGCGGCGCCGGCGGTGATGGTCCCGTCGTTGACGATGGCGCCGTTGGCCTCGCTGTAGTTGAGTTGCAGCACGCCGCCGCCGCTGGAGTGGACGATGTCGAAAGCGGGGCCCAGGGTGAGAACCGGGTCGGCGTGGCTCGGATCGAAGAGATCGAAGGAATCCCCGTGATAGCTGCCGATGGTCAGGGTCGCGTTGTTGAGGGTCTCCCCGCCGTCGACGTAGAAGTTGCCGTACTGGTTGGTGAAGTTGATCGCCCCGGGCCCCGTGCCGTTCACGCCGTTGAGGGTCAGGCCGCCGTTCACGAAGGCCTGGCCTGTGACGTTCATCGTCCCGTCGAAGGTCACGCCCGAAAGCGTGCCGCCCTGGAACACGATCCCCGAACCCTTGTCGACGATCGTGCCGCCGAGGATCACGCCGCGGCCGACGAGGTCCACGGTCGGGTCGGCTGTGCCTGGACCCACGGTCAAGGTCGCGCCGGTGTTGGTGAGCGTGGTGCCGTTGTAGCTGCCGATCGCGATCACGCCGCTGTCGGCGATCTTCAGCAGCTGCGCGGTGGTGAGGTTTATGCCCAGGTCGAGGGTCGAGCCGGACCCGACCGTGAACGTTGCCCCGGCTTCTTCGGTGAAGGTGTTCCCGTCCAGGGTGAGGGTGTCGCCGTTGCTGACCGAGAAGACGCCGTTGTTGATGACGTTGTTGACGTCGATGCCGAACGTGCCGCCGCCGGCCGAGATCGTCCCGTCGTTGACCAGGCTGTTGTTGGCGAAGTTGTAAAACTGATTTATGGCCACGCC
>Ga0182024_10025651_pt1 | contig 10392 bp, 9 predicted proteins | sample P32metaG_FD_120480 | JGI IMG/M metagenome (GOLD analysis project Ga0182024, IMG submission 120480) | Permafrost microbial communities from Stordalen Mire, Sweden - P3-2 metaG (Illumina Assembly) | ecosystem: Environmental > Terrestrial > Soil > Wetlands > Permafrost | place: Sweden: Stordalen...
CAGGCCATTCATGGAGCGAGTCATGACGCAATCCCCCTCTGCATCATTTCGCATGACACCGTCGGCGCTGTCGACCTGAACCAGCCCGCCAGGCTCCGCCAACCTCGCGCCATCAATCCATGGAGACGATGATTTCCCGGTAGCGGTCGTGCCGACGGGGATCCTTGACCGGCGCCTCGGTGATGAGGCGCAGCACCGGCCACCGATCGGCGATGGCCTCGATGGCCAAGCGCGCCTCAAAGCGGGCAAGGGCCGCGCCGATGCAGAAGTGTGGGCCGGCGCCGAAGGACAGGGCTGGAAGCGGCGGTTTGCGCGTAATGTCGAAGCAGTCGGGATCTTCAAACACGGCGGGGTCGCGGTTGGCGGCGCCCAGACCGACGCGGACGGTGTCGCCCGCGCGAAGCATCTTGCCCCGCATCTCGACATCGACAGTGCATCGTCGGTTGGTCGAGGTCGACTGGGTCGGGTGATGGAAGCGCAGGATCTCCTCGATCGCCGAGGCGACCAGGGTGCGGTCGGCCACCATCGCCCGCCATTGATCGGGGTGGGAGAGCAGGAGATAGAGCCCGCTGGAGATCAACCGCTCGGTGGTGGTGCCGGCGGCAGTGTAGATGGTGCTGATCGCCGAGGAGAGTTCGGCTTCGCTAAGGACGCCTTGCGAATCCTCCGCCGCGATGAGAGCGCTGATGAGATCGTCCCTGGGTTCGCCGCGGCGCTTGTCAATCAGGGCGCGCACATAGCGACCGACCCAATGGCCGGCCTCCAGGGCCCGCGCCCATGACTCCTCGGAGCGCCTGGGCGCCATCAGCGCCGCCGTGCGCTCGAAGGCAGCGCGGAACGTTTCGCGGTCATTGATCGGGATGCCGATGATCTCGCTGGCGACGATGATCGGGACGTGAAAGGCGAAGTCGGTAATCAGATCGAATCGGCCCATGGCGCCAGCGGCGTCGAGCAGTTCATCGATGACCCGTTGGATGCGATCTCGGCGCTCCTCGATGTTCCGTCGCGAGAAGGCCGAAACAATCAGGGAGCGGATGCGCGCGTGATCCGGCGCGTCCATCTGATTGAACGACTGGGCGAGGCTGCGGCTGAGGCCTTGTTCGGTCTTTGATTGGCCGCCCGCGGTCCCCACGGTGGCCAGCGGATTGTCGCCGCCCCAGCCGGCCGCGGCGCTGGAAAACCTCACCGGATCCTTAAGGACCATGGCGCAGTCTTCATAGCGGGTCAGGTACCAGAAGCCGTGGCGCGACCGATGCACCGGATCCTCGCGGCGCAACCGGTCCAGAATGGCGATCGGATCGTTCTCGAAGTCGTAGTCATAGAGGTCGGGCGCCAGGGTCGCGCCGGCGACGATCTTCGATGACGAGCTCATCCTGCTCCTCCAAGCGGCGCCCCCATATGAGGGGCGAAGCAAGGGCGACTCAAGCGGTTGCTCGCGGCGGGAGGCGAAGCGCTCGTCGCCAATTAGCCCGCCGCGTGGGGGGGATCGAGGACCACGATGCGCCAGTCGACGTTCTCCTCGGCCATCATGGCCGCCGCGCGGCCGGTCAGGTCGGTGAGCGCGGCGAGGCTGACGCCGGTGGCGGCGTCCTGCGCCTGTGGCCACAGAGCGTCGATCTCGCCGGCAAGCTTGGCAAAGCCTTCCGCCATCGCCCGCGACCGGCGCTGAAGGCGGGCGAATTCGCCCTGGTTGTTGATCGAGGCGAGCGCCGCGCCCAGCGCCGGAAAAAAGGCCGATGTGAGGATGAGCCACCGCGCGGCCCACGCCGGCGCCTGCGGCATCTGCGGATAGGCCGCCAGAGCCATGAGCGCCCAGTTCAAGAATACGCCCACGATGGTGATCGAAAAAAGGATCAGGGTCAGCCGGTGAAGCCGCCGGTGTATGCGTTCGAACCGTCCGCAATTGAGCTGGTGAAATCCCAACTGGCCGCCGGCGGGCAGATTGTCCTGGGCGAAGCCGACCACGTCGCGAAGGCGCTCGAGGTGTTCGCGAACATAGGCTGAAGTCACCCGCGCGCTGTGCAGCCCATTGGCGCGCGCCACGGCTTTGACATGCCAGTACATCCAGTTGCGGGTCGGCTCGCCGTAGCTTGCCAGGTGCGGGGGCGTTCGGGGGATCATGCGCCCGCCGCCAAGCGGCACGAGCATGCGCAGCTCGCGGATGAGTTCGGCCAGGACGCGGTACTCCATCCACCGCTGCCGCCAACGGCGCCGATTGGCCATCAGCGGCATGCCGACCAGAATGGCCAGGGCCACCGCCTCGACCACCGCCGTCGCCACCGACCTGGAATCGTGGGCCTGCCAACCGGCCGCCATGGGCAGCAGGGCCACGAACACCGCCCCGGCGGCCAGCAGCGATGAAATCACCACCGCGCTGCGATGGGCGTCGGCGTATCGCTCGGAAAGCCGGTCTGGCCAGCCATAGTGGGGACGAAGCGCGCGGTTGATCCACGAGGTCTCGGCGCCATCGGCCCCTGTTCCTTGCGGCGCGGGTCCCAGATCGCCGATCTCATCGGCGAAATTCGCGGCCCGCCGCCAAGGCGCCCGCAGTCTGCCGGTATCGAGAAGATCGCGAAACAGCTTCCAGGTGAAGGCGAAATCGACCCGAGGTTTCTTCTCGCCAAGGTAGTCGCTAAAGCGGGCGCGGGCCTGGGGCGCCTTGTCCGCGTCGGCCTCTCCGGAGGGCAGGCTCAATTCCTTCTTGACCACCTCGCCGACGGCGTCCTTGAGTCGCCGCCGGTCCTCCTCCCGGTCGGCGGGTGGCGGGTCGGGGGCGCAACCGCTCGTCGCTTCGATGCACTCAAGGTCGGCGGGTCCCTGCAGCAGTTTCCAGCCGAACGGCTCTCTTGAATCGATCCACAGGACTGGAACGCCAAGCCCGGTGGCCTGGCGCAGGGTGTCGACGGTGCCTCCCTCGCCGTTGGCCAGGCCGCCGTCCCAGACAATCAGAAGAAGGTCGGATTGATTGACCACCACCCGGCCGGCGGCGTCGTAGGCCAGGCCGCTTTGCGCCCTGTCGCCGTCCATCTCGAAGCGCGTCAATCCCGCGGTCGCCTCGGCGCGGGCCAGCAGGCCGCGGAAATGGGCCAGTGACGCCGGCTCGCTGGCTTGCGGCGGCTTGAAGTCCTTTTCGAACTCTTCCTGGGCGAAGGGCATGACACAGCAGAGGTGGTAGTTCAGGCGCAAGGCTTCCTCGGCGAACAGCCGGTCGGTTCCCTCCGCCAGAGGCGAGTTCGCCCGCAGGAGCGGCGCCTCTGGCGAATAGAGGCCCCCGTCGGTCGCCCCGCGAAACCCTTCGACCGTCTGGGCGACCGCCTCCAGCGCGTCGGCGAGCCGCGTTCTGAGCAGGTCGATGCCGACCGCATCCTGGGGAAGCCGGTCCGGGCGATGGCCGACCACCCCGACCCTGAAGGCGAGGCGGACCCTGGGGGGCGTTGGGTGTTGGTTGGGCGCGGCGACGATCCGCTGGGCGGAAACCTCCGTCGATCGGGCGCGGGAAATGGAGGGCTCGGACATGCGGCGGCCACTTGAGGTGAAAATGCCGGGCGAACGCAAGGGGATCGGCGCGATCAGCCGTGCCTTATGGCCAATGAAGTTCAACCGTACCGCCATTCTTGGCGCTCGCCGCCGGCTAGATCGGGTGAGCTTGAAAGGTGAAGATCGGGCCTCGCCAATGCTCGCCGTCGCCTTCCAGACGGCGCAGGTCCGTGACGTTGGGAGCCTTGGCGATGGCGGCTGGCCAGAACGCCTTGGCCGCGCCGTTGCGTTCGGCCACGGCCGCTTCCCAGCGACCAGGATAGAGGGCCAGGATCTGGCGAACCGCTTCACGCGCGACGCCCCGGCGGCGGTGTTTGCGGACAACGAAGAATTCCGCCATGTTCCGCTCGACGGAGCCGCCCTGGTGTGAATGGGTGTTGATCAAGGCGAATCCGGCCGGGTGGTCGCCGACGAAGATCAGCAAGGCCGCGCGGCCGGCGTCGCGCCAATAGTCGCCGATGTGACGATCGGGGATGAAGCGCCCACGCTCATCGAGCTCGAAATCATGCGATCCCGCCGGCTCCATCTCGGAAAAGTCGTAGATGTAGAATTGGAACAGGCCTTCGATCAGCGGGCGTTGGGCTTTGCCTGCCAGGACCACCGTCACCGAGGGGACAGTCCCGGCATCGTCTTTCCTCGCCGAATCCGTCGATCCGCTCATGGCGCTGCCCGCTAGGAGGGCCGCACGGAGAGCATTGCCGCGCCGTTCCATGGCCCATCCCCGAAGCGTTCGGGAAGCAAGCTACACGGAATGACCCGGCCGTCCACGTCTGAGTCCGCGAGGCGTTGGGAAGCGGGCGACAAGCGCGCGTTCGCGGCTTGCGTCACGCGACGCTGAGGCCCTAGTCGGCCGATCTTGGTGCGGCGGCCTGGGTCGAATCTGTGCAAGAATGGCGCGCCCGGAGCGATTCGAACGCCCGACCCCCAGATTCGTAGTCTGGTGCTCTATCCAGCTGAGCTACGGGCGCGCGCCGCCTCTCGGCGAAGGCGCGGACCCTAGTGGGCGTGGCGGCAAAGTTCAAGGCGCGGGCAAGGATGCGGTTCGCGCCGCTGGACGGCGCGGCGCCTCCGCCCTTAGATGCGGCCCCATGCCCGGCGCCACCCTCTATGACAAGATCTGGGACACCCATGTCGTCTCCGCCGAAGCGGGCGGCGAGACGGTCATCTACATCGATCTGCATCTGATCCATGAGGTGACCACGCCCCAGGCCTTCGCCGGCCTGCGGGCCGCCCATCGGCCGGTGCGACGGCCCGGGCGCACCCTGGCGGTGGCCGACCACAATGTGCCCACCCAGGGCCAGGCTCTGGGAACCGCCGCGGTGGCCGATCCCGAGGCGCGGCTGCAGTTGCAGACCCTGGAGCGCAATGTCGCCGAGCACGGCATCGAGTTTTATCCCATGGGCGATCCGCGCAACGGCATCGTCCACGTGGTCGGGCCCGAACAGGGCCGCACCTTGCCTGGCATGACCATCGTCTGCGGCGATTCCCACACCTCCACCCACGGGGCCTTCGGGGCCCTGGCCCAGGGCATCGGCACCTCGGAAGTCGAGCATGTGCTGGCCACCCAGACCCTGCGGCAGATGAAATCGAAGAACATGCGGGTGGAGTTTTTTGGCGTCCCGGCGCCGGGGGTCCAAGCGAAGGACTACGCCTTGGCTCTGATCGGCAAGATCGGAACCAGCGGCGGCGCGGGCCATGTCATCGAATACGCCGGCGAAGCGGTGAGGGCGCTTTCCATGGAAGCGCGCATGACGCTCTGCAACATGACCATCGAAGCGGGCGCGCGGGCCGGCCTGATCGCCCCGGACGAGACCACCTTCGCCTATCTGGCCGGCCGCCCCGCCGCGCCCAAGGCGGGGGCCTGGGAGATGGCCATCGTCGCCTGGCGCGCCCTGGCCTCCGATCCCGACGCGCATTTCGACGCCAAGGTCGCGATCGATGTCGCCGCCATCGCGCCCATGGTCACCTGGGGCACCAGCCCGCAGGACGTGGTCGAGATTGGTGGACGCGTACCCGATCCGGCCGACTTCGACGAGGCGCGGGGCGCACAGATTCGCCGCGCCCTGGACTACATGGATCTCGCCCCCGGCCAGCGCATCGACGAGGCGCGGATCGATCGGGTGTTCATCGGCTCGTGCACCAACAGCCGCATCGAGGATCTGCGCGCCGCGGCCGCCATCGCCGCCGGACGCACGGTTGCCGCCCATGTCCGGGCCATGGTGGCGCCAGGATCGGGCCTGGTGAAGGAGCAGGCCGAAGCCGAGGGGCTGGACGCCGTCTTCCGCGCGGCGGGCTTCGACTGGCGCGAGCCCGGCTGCTCGATGTGTCTGGGCATGAACCCTGACCGCCTGGCGCCGGGCGAGCGCTGCGCCTCCACCTCCAACCGCAATTTCGAGGGCCGTCAGGGCAGGGGTGGGCGCACGCACCTGATGAGCCCGGCCATGGCCGCCGCCGCCGCCATCGCCGGCCACATCGTCGATGCGCGAACCCTGCCCGCCAGGCCATGATCGACGGTCTGGATCATATCGCTATCGCCGCCGCCGATGTCGCCAGTGCGGCGGGCGCCTATGCGACGCTGCTGGGCCGTCCGCCCGACCGGGGCGGGGCCTTCCAGCTTGACAACATGGCGCTCGAGCTCGTCGCCGCCGATGAACCGGTAGGAGCCAAGGCGCCGCCGTGGACGCTGGCCTTCGCGGCTGGCGACCTCCCCGAGACCCGCCGCAGGCTTGAGCGCCGCGGCCTGCCAAGCGCCCCGCCGCGGAGCGGGCTCTCGTTGATCGACGTGGCCGCCACGCACGGCGTTGCCATGGCCTTGATCGAGCGGGCCGCCGCGGCGGCGCCTCATGCGTCCTTCGCGGATGACGCGGTGCACGGCCTCGATCACGTGGTGATCCGCACCACCCATCCCGACCGCGCCCTTGGCCTCTATGGCGCGCGTTTGGGCCTCGACCTGCGTCTGGACCGCAGCAACCCCCAATGGAACTCGCGCCTGATGTTCTTCGCCTGTGGCGACGCGGTGCTGGAGGTCGCGGTCGATCTCGCGGCCGACACCCTCGATGAGCCCGATCGCGTCACCGGCCTTGCCTGGCGCGTCGCCGATCCGGCGGCCGCCCGAGCGCGACTGGCCGCCACCGGCCTGGATGTTTCGTCGGTTCGCCCGGGCCGCAAGCCAGGGACCCAGATCTTCACCGTCCGCTCTGGCGTCGTCGGCGCTCCGGCGCTGATGATTGGCGGCGAGGGCGCAAGGTGACGGCGCGGCCGCCCGTGCTGTAGGCTAGGGCCATGCAACCCTTCACCCGCCTGGACGCCATGGCCGCGCCGCTGGACGTCGCCAACATCGACACCGACCAGATCATTCCCAAGCAGTTCCTCAAGACGGTGGAGCGCGAGGGCTTGGCCAGGGGATTGTTCTACGACCTGCGCTTCGACGCCGCCGGCAACGCCAAGGCCGGATTCGTGCTCGACGAGGCGCGGTTCGCCGGCGCCGGGGTGCTGATCGCGGGCGATAATTTCGGCTGCGGCTCCAGCCGTGAGCACGCCCCATGGGCGTTGCTCGATTTTGGCATCCGTTGCGTGATCGCGCCCAGCTTCGCGGACATCTTCTACAACAACTGCTTCCAGAATGGCCTGCTGCCCATCGTCCTGCCGGCGGAGCAAGTCCGCGTCCTGATGGGCGAGGCGAAGGGCGGCAATCACGTGTTTTCCATCGATTTGGAGCGCCAGAGCGTGGTCGCGCCGTCGGGCAGGATCTTCACTTTCGACATCGATCCTGGCCGCAAGGAAAAGATGCTCAAGGGACTGGATTCGATCGGCGAAACCCTTCAGGCGACCGACGCCATCGACGCCTACGAGCGGCGCCAAACCCTCGCCCAACCCTGGCTGGAGATCGCCCATGCCGACCCTGCTGCTCCTGCCCGGTGACGGCGTCGGCCCCGAGGTCATCGGCCAGGTTCGTCGCGTCGCCCAGCGTCTCACGCCCGATCTGGCCCTGGAGGAGCGGCCTTTCGGGGGCGCCAGCTACGATGCCCTGGGGACTCCTCTCAGCGACGAGACCCTGCAGCGAGCGAAGGCGTGCGACGCGGTGCTGATGGGCGCCGTGGGCGGTCCGAAGTGGGCGGGGGCGCCACGCCACCTGCGCCCGGAGGCCGGATTGCTCGGCCTGCGCGCCGGCATGGGGGTGTTCGCCAATCTGCGACCCGCCATTTGTTTCGCGGCGCTCGCGGGCGCCTCCACGCTCAAGCGCGAGGTGGTGGAGGGTCTCGACCTGATGATCGTGCGCGAACTCACCGGCGGCGTGTATTTTGGCGAGCCGCGCGGCATCGAGACGCTGAGCGACGGCCAGCGGCGCGGCGTCGACACCCAGGTCTATACCACCTCTGAAATCGAGCGCGTGGCGCGCGTCGCCTTCGATTTGGCCCGCGGCCGGCGCGGCAAGGTCACATCGTGCGAGAAGTCCAACGTCATGGAAAGCGGCCTTCTGTGGCGCGAGGTGGTCGCCGACCTGCACGCCCGCGACTACGCCGACGTCGCGCTCGAACACATGCTGGCCGACAACGCCGCCATGCAGCTGGTCAAGAATCCCCGCCAGTTCGACGTCATTCTTACCGACAACCTGTTCGGAGATCTGCTGTCGGACGAAGCGGCCCAGCTCACCGGATCGCTGGGCATGTTGCCGTCGGCCGCCATTGGCGCGCCGGGCCGACCGGGCCTCTACGAGCCCATCCACGGATCGGCGCCGGACATCGCCGGGAAGGGCGTCGCCAATCCCCTGGCGGCCATCCTTTCCTTCGCCATGGCCCTGCGCTGGTCCCTGGGACGGCCGGAACTGGCCGCGCGGCTGACCGAGGCGGTGGAGGCTGCGTTGAACAAGGGCGCGCGGACCCGCGATCTGGGCGGCCGGTTGGGCACGGATGAAATGGGGGAGGCGGTCTTAGGCGAACTTTAGGATCACGCGCCGAGCGATGTCAGCACAAGACTCCTCCCACCATCCTTTCGAGGATGCGCAGCGGCGCCGCTTCAGGCGCGGCCATGGCCGACACCGGCAGATAGAAGGTCTGCTCCAGCGCATAGCGTCCGGCGATGGCGGCGTGGACTGTGCTGTCGGTGTAGACGATCCAGCTGGCGCCAGCGGGAAAGCTGACCTGTCGGCGCGGCGCGTCCCTCTGGTAGGTCTTGTCGAGCTTGGCGGCGTCGTGCAGGGCCAGCATCAGCGCATCGTACGGCGTGCGGACGGCCTTGGTGATTCCCAGACGCCGCAGCAGCCAGGCTTCCCCCGGCCAGGGCCGGCGCGCCCGCCCGATCCAGCGACGGGCGTAGGCCTCGAAGGGCTCGCCCACCAGCCAGACGCGCGGTTCGCCGATGGGATTGATGTTGCAGAACACCCTCAGAATTCGCCGCCCGCCCGTCGGCTGGGATGCGAAGGCGTCCACATGCAGGCGTCGATCGTCCTTGCGTGCGCTGGCCGCCGGCTCGTCCACCGACCGGGTGCGAAAGCTGGTGCGGCCGCGTTCCAGGCTGGCGGCGTAGCGCGGAGCCAGTTCGGTGACGAGCGCCTCCGCCCAGGCCGCGAAACGCTCCATCAGCGCCGCCAGACTCTCCGCCGAGGCCCCGGCCGCCGCCGCGCCGCGCACGTTCTGAACCGCGCCCAGGCTGATGTTCTTGGCGCGGCCGTCCGAGAAATCCGACGACAGCAGGGCCGCCTCCTTTGGGGTCAGGACAAATGGCCGGTCCGGAAGGACGGCGAGGCCCTCGGTTTCAAGTCGCGCCGCGAAGTCATCGCGGCGGCCGGTCGCGGCGGCGCCTTGGTTGGGCAATCGAGGCTCCATGACCTACCCGTTGGTTGGCGGCGACAGTCGTCATACACCGCACGGTGACGTTCCCGAAACCGAGCGCCGAGGACGATGACATGCCGAAGACCTCCAACAACGCCTCCGTCGAAAGCCTCAATCGCGCCAACGACGGCAAGCTGCCCAGCCATCTGGGCCTGGTGATCACCGCCGTCGAGCCTGGGCGCGTGGCCGGTCGCTTCGAGGTGCGCCCTGATCTGATGGCTCATATTGGCTATCTCTTCGCCGGCGCGGTGCTGACCGTCGCCGACATCCTGTGCGCCTATGGCGTCTCGACGGCTTGGCCGGAGGGCGCGAGCGGCTTCACCACCGCCGAGGTCAAGTGCAACTTCGTGGGCACCCTGCGCGAGGGCGGAGTGTTGTGTTCGGCGAGCCTGCTGCACGGCGGGCGCACCACCCAGGTGTGGGATGCGGTGGTCGAGGACGAGGCGAGCGGCCGGCTGCTGGCGGCGTTCCGCTGCATGCAGATCATCCTGTATCCGCGCGGCTGATGGTTTAGCCGTGACCGACCCAGACCTCCCCGGCGCTCCCCTTGGGAATGGCTCCGGCAACCGCGTGGTGCATGACGCGGTCGGAGGACCGATGAGCGCGCGCCAAGCGGCGGCGTGCATCGGCGTGGGGGTCAACTCCCTGCTGGTGGTAGGGGTGCTGCCGGTGCTGCTGGGAACCTTGGCCGACGAAGGCCGGCTGAGCGTGGCGGGAATCGGCCAGGCCGCGATGCTTGAGCTTTTGGCCATGGGCGTGTCCACCGCCGCCATGGGCCTGGTCCGCCGGCCGAGCCGGCTGCGACTGATCGCGGTCCTGGCCTCGCTGGCCTTGGCCGGCGCCGATCTGGCGACGATGGGCGCGACTGGCTCCGGGGTGCTGGCCTGCCGCGCGCCCGCCGGCGCCCTCGAGGGGGTCCTTTTGTGGATTACCGTGGGCATGATCGTGCGGACCGTGACCCCCGAGCGCTGGGCGGGCGTCTTTTTCACAGCCCAGACCTTGGCCCAGCTGCTGCTGGCGATCG
>Ga0182024_10025652_pt1 | contig 10391 bp, 9 predicted proteins | sample P32metaG_FD_120480 | JGI IMG/M metagenome (GOLD analysis project Ga0182024, IMG submission 120480) | Permafrost microbial communities from Stordalen Mire, Sweden - P3-2 metaG (Illumina Assembly) | ecosystem: Environmental > Terrestrial > Soil > Wetlands > Permafrost | place: Sweden: Stordalen...
CCCCTACTGGACCGTCTCCACGCCGATGCCACCCAACGCGATCGCGCCGGCAACCGCCAACTCCATTTCGACCAGTACGCCGGCCTCCTCCTGCCGGCCTTCTTCAGCCCCCTGGTGGACAGCTTGCGGGGCATCCAGCACGCCGGCAGCCTGGCCAAGGTCCAGAAACGCCTGGGCCGCGAACGGGCCGCCCTCGGTTCGCTGAGCGAAGCCGGCCGCGTCTTCGATCCCGCCCTGCCGCGCGAACTCATCGGCGCCTTGGCCGACCAAGCGTTGCCGCGGATTCGGGGCCGGGAAGCCGAAGCGCCGCGCGGCCTCACCGCCGTCGATGGCACGCCGCTGACCGCCCTGCCCAAGATGGCCTTGTGAATCCCCTGCGGATCGCGTGCGGACGGCGGGAACAGATCGACGATCAAGAGGTGAACGCCATGCCGGAGGAGATCGACGGCCTTCTCGACGAACGACCGGAGGGCCGCCCGACTCCCCTTGTTGCCGGGGGAAGCGATTTCAATCACGCAGATGACGCGGCCGAGCGGATGGCGGATGGCGATGCGATTGCCCCGGTTGGCCGAGATTTCCTCCTGCGCCCGGAGCACGGGTCGGGTTTTCGGCGGATTGGCGGTAACGACGCCCCCACCCTTCGGTTCGGCGGGGCGGCCTCCTCTTGGCCGGCGCTGTAGGGCGATCACGTCCGACGCGACCCCGGCGCCGTGCCGCTCGACGAGGGCGGAGTAGCGCTTCGGCAGCAGGCCGCTGTTGAGCGAATTTGCTATGTTAACCGTCCACGCCTGGTGAAAATCGTGGAACGGGTTGGCGTTGACGCGGCTCCAGTCATGAATCGGCATGGCTTGTCCCTCCGCTCGGGCCGATGGCCATTATACACGTCCGCCGCCTATTGCACCGGCGGTTGCGCGCCTGGAAGTCCCAAGCGCCCTTGCAACTCCTCCTTCGTCACGCCGCGGATCAGGAAGCGCTTGTCCCGGCCGGTGGGCCCGCCGATCAATTCCACCTGCGACCGTTTCAGCCCCAGCGCCTCGGCCAGCGTCTCCACCAGCGCCTGGTTAGCGCGCCCGTCTTCCGGCGGCGCCGTTACGGCCACCTTGAGCGCCCCGTTGTGCTCTCCCAATACTCCGGCCTTCCGCGCCCCCGGCTGGGCGCGAACGGGAAGGACGCAACCCTCGGTGTGGTCCGCTACGGCGATCACGACGCCATCCCCTCGAACAACGCCGTGCCGATGCGCACCAGCGTCGCGCCCTCTTCCACCGCGACCTCGAAATCGTTGGTCATGCCCATCGACAACTCCGTCAACGGATGCACCGGCCCCACGACCGCGCGCAGTCGGTCGCGCAGTTCGCGCAGCATTACGAACGTCGGCCGGCAGCGCTGGGGCTCTTCTTCATACGCCGCCATCGTCATCAACCCCGTCACGCGGACACGCTTCAATCCCAGCAGCGTTGGCGCCAGCCCCGGGACTTCCTCCGGCGCGAAGCCCTGTTTGCTCGCCTCGCGGCTGGCGTTCACCTGCAACAACACATCGATCGTGCGTCCCTGGCGGGCCGCCTCTTCCTCCAATGCGGCTAACAGACGGAGGCTGTCCGCGGAATGGATGCAATGGACCAGCGGCAGCGTCTGCTCGATTTTGTTCCTTTGCAGATGGCCGATGAGGTGCCAGCGCACCGTCGGCGGCAGCGCGGCCGCCTTGCGCCACAGTTCCTGCGGCCGGTTCTCGCCGAGGTCGCGCACGCCCAGCTCGCCCAGCACGGCCGCCGCCTCGACCGGCGCCGTCTTGGTGACGGCCACCAGCGTCACGTCGTCGCGGAGACGGTCGGCCCGGCGGCAGGCCGCCCGCAACCGCCCCTCCACCGCCCCGAGTCGGTTCGCCAGCGTCGATCGAAGTTCCGCGCGGTCCAAAGAAACCCCCTTATCAGGGGGCTGACGCCCCCCGCTCGCCATTCCCTTTCGCCCGCTCTAAGATAACCGCCTTGCGACGGGCCGTAAAGCCGCCCTCCCGAGTCGGAAAGGAAGATGCCTCATGGCCGAGATCCGCGCGTTCCGCGCTTACCGCTACGACCTGGGCCGCGTTGGCGCCCTGAGCGACGTGATCGCCCCGCCCTACGACGTCATCGACCCCGCCCTGCAACAGGCGCTCTACGACCGCAGCCCCTACAACGTCATCCGTCTCATTCTCAACAAGGAACAACCCGGCGACGACGACCGCGACAATCGCTACACCCGCGCCGCCGGCGTCCTCCGCGACTGGCAGGCCGACGACGTGCTCGTCCGCGATTCCGCCCAATCGCTCTACGTCTACTCGCAAGACTTCGAGGTCGAGGGCCGGCGCCACACGCGCCGCGGCTTTCTGGCCCGCGTCCGCCTGGAGCCGTTCGGCTCCGGCCGCATCTACCCCCATGAGGAAACGCTGTCCGGCCCCAAGGCCGACCGGCTGCGCCTGTTCCACGCCACCAACATGAACCTCAGCCCCGTCTTCGGACTCTACCCCGACCCCGACGACGGCGTCATGAACCAACTCCAGGCGGCCGTCGGCCGGGCGCTGCCGCTGCAAGCCACCGACCACCTCGGCGTCGTCAGCAAAATCTGGCCGGTCTCCGATCAGCACGCCGTCAGCGCCGTCGCCGGGGCGCTGGGGCCGAAGCCCGTGTTCATCGCCGACGGCCACCACCGCTACGAGACGGGGTTGCGCTATCTCGAAGACCGGAAGGCGACCGGCGACGCCGACCCGGCGGCCGAGTCGATCCTCATGATGCTCGTCAGCATGAGCGACCCCGGCCTGCTCATTCTGCCGACGCACCGCATCGTTTCCGGCTTTCCGGCCCTGGACGCCGACCGGCTGGCGGCGATCCTGGGCAAGCACTTCCAGGTCGAAAAGGTCGGGACCGGCGAGCAGGGGGCGCGCGAGGCCTGGGAGCGGATCGAGGCGGACGGCAGTCAGGACCTGCTCGGCTTCTGCACCACCGACGACGGCGTCTGGCAGACGGCCCGCTTCCGGGCGCCGGAGGAGATGGCCCGTCTCGCCGCCGCCCACAGCCCGGCGTGGCGCGGCCTGGCGGTGGCCGTGCTGCACGTCCGCGTGCTGGACTCCCTGTTGCCGGCCGCCTTGGGAGGCAAGGCGGAGTGCAAATATGTCCATCTGCTCCGCGAGGCGGCCGACGCGGCGGCCGGGCGGCAGGGACGGCTCGTCGCGCTGGTGCCTCCGGCCACGATGCGGCACGTCGAGCAGATCGCCGGCAACCTGGAGAAGATGCCGCCGAAATCGACGTATTTCTATCCCAAATTGCTCAGCGGGCTGGTCTTCAACCCGCTCAAGGGGAGCTAAAGGCCGCCCCCGCGCCGGCGGCGCGGCGGCCTTTTCGGCACGGCTTACCCAAACGGAAAGGGCGGCCCACGCCGCCGCGCTTCTCAGGGCGCCCACACCGATCCCGCTGGCTTTCGGCCCCGCCGCCGGTCGATGAAATCGGCGGAGACGCTCTTCAAGGAAGGTTCACCGCGGGAAAGGCGGCAATGGCCCAATCCTCAGCCGGCGGAAGGCGGCCCATGTTGGGATTGGCCGTTCTCCTGGCCGTCTGCCTCGCGCCTTCGGCCAAAGCATCCGACCCCGCGCCGGACAAGGCGCCGCCCCGCGATGCCCTGGCCGCACGACAGGTCCTGCAAGACACCGCGGTCCAAACCGGGCGCCACCCGCTCCGGGCCGGTGCGACGCTCCTGGCGGACCTGAGCGGCTTGTTGCGATCCGCCGAGGTGGGTCTGGTACGCAAACGGCTCGCCATGAACCTGGCGGGGTCGGCGGGGCCGTTGCCGTCCTGCCGGCCGACGCTCGACCCGGGGGCGCTGGACGCGGAATTGAAGCGTGTGACGGGCGCCGAACTTCAACCGGCCTCGATCCGGCTTTATCCCGACGGCGCCGAAGCCCTCGACGCGCTCGATGGACTGATCGACGGGGCCGCGTGTCGCATCGACGTCCTCATGTACCTGTGGGACGACGACCCCATCGGCCGGGACGTGGCGACGCGGCTGGCCTCTCGCGCCGGCCCGGACCTCCCCGTGCGCGTGCTGGTGGACGGCGGCGGCAATCTGCTCCAGGGCGAGCCGAAAGAGGCGTCCGCCGCGGAGGTCAACCGCGTCGTCTGTTGGCTGTCGCGTCAGCCTTACGTTCAGCTCCTCCGCACGCGCGACCCCGGCTTGCATTTCGACCACCGCAAGCTGGTGGTGGCCGACGGCCGCACGGCCTGGAGCGGCGGCCGCAATTTCACGCGGCGGGCGTTCCTCGAAGACCACGACCTGTCGTATACCGTGGTCGGCCCACTGGCGGCGGAGGCGGCCGCCGTCTTCGAGAATTTCTGGCGCGAACAGGGCGGCCGCGCGGCCGGACCCCTGCCGTCTTCGCCGACGCCGCCGTATACGGCCAACGCCCGGGCGCGCCTCGTGGGAACGGGGCCGCGCGACCGTCAGCTGGAACGAAGCCTGTATGGCGCCGTGGACGCCGCGCGGGACCATATTTTCGTGGAGAATCCGTACTTCGCCGACAACCTTTTGGAGTCCAAACTGGCCCAGGCGCGGCGGCGCGGCGTGGACGTGCGGGCGATGCTCACCCTCCACGACGTGAGTGCGACGATCGACCGCGCCAACCGGGTGACGGCCGACCGCCTGCTGCGCGCCGGCGTGCGGGTTTACCTCTACCCCGGAATGACGCACGTCAAGGCGGCGGCCGTCGACGGCCGCTGGGCCTACATCGGCACGGGGAACTTCGACACGCTCAGCCTGCGGCGCAACCGGGAACTGGGCTTGGCCATAGGCTCCGGCGCCCTCATCGGAGAAGTTGAGGAACGGATCTTCGCGCGGGACTTCTGCCCGGAATGGGAGTTAACCGAGCCTCTTCCGCTGCGACCGTGCGACTATCTTTCCGAGACGATCGCCAATCTTTTTCTATGAAGCACCCGCCCCGCTCATAAAATGTAAAAATTACCTACTTTTATCTTGACAACGCCCACCGCACTGTCCCTGACCGTCAAGTCCGGTGACAACACTTTCAATGTAGATTTATCTGCCAAGTAGCTGAGGCGGCGTTAGCGGATTCAGCCACTTTTCCCCCTCCCAAAGGGACGTGAGCGGCCCGCCGTCGGAATCGCGGCGGGCCGTCGGCCGGCCGCGGTTCTTCCAGATCGTCAGCGCCGGCATGTCGGCGCCCCAGCCGTAGTTGCCCACCACGACGTCCGTCCGCCCCGTCCCGTACACGTCGCCGGCGGCGCAGCTGACGTGATCGCAGGTCGTCGTCTCCAGGGCGTGGCGCTCGAAACGGCCGGCCGCCGTCTCACGCAGCACGATGAACGAATCCGGTTTCAGCGTCTTCCGCTGCGGGAAGCCGTCCTCGGGCAGGAAGCAGACGGCCGCCACGTCCAATCGGCCGTCGCCGCACAGGTCGGCGGCCACCGCCCAGTGGACGCCGTACATCGGCGTCAGCGGGTGGTGGACCCAGGGGAACTTGCCCCGGCCGGGGTTCTCCAGCCACCGGACGCTGTGATACGGTTTCAGAAGATACGGTTTGTCCAGAACGTCGCCGTTGGTGTAGAGCACGTCGGGCAGGCCGTCGCCGTTCATGTCCACGACCTGAATGCCGCTGCTGCCGTAGGCCGGGTGCGGCGCCGTGAAGATCGTCTGCTTCTCGAAGCGGCCCTTGCCGTCGTTGAGGAAGGCGACGACCGTTTCGTGTTCCTGGCTGATGAGGGCGATGAAGTCCTTGCGGCCGTCGCCGTGCAGGTCGCAAACGGGGACGTGGATGGTCCCGTGCCGGTCGTCCAGGACGCGAGGCTCGAACTTCGGGTGGTCGCGGTCGGCGGAGTGATTTTCCAGGTAAAGGATTTCTCCGGCCTTCTGCCAGCCGAAGACGCCGACCACCACGTCTTGCTTGCCGGCGCCGCGGAAGTCGGCGGCTTCGGCGTCGGCCACGCGGCCCACGCCGTCGAGCAGCGAGAACGGCGTGAACGAGCCGTCGCGCTCGCCGCGCAGCCAGACGACGCTGCCGCAACGGCGGTCGGTCGGCGGAAAACTCCCTAAATCGGATACGATAATGTCCTGGATGCCGTCGCCGTCGAGATCGACGACCTGGGTGTGGGCCCGGTTGTGGAGCGTGGCCAGCACCTTCCACGTCGGGTTCGGGAGGTAGGCCGCAGCACCATGACCTGGCCGTGCGCCATGTCGGTCGCCAGAATGTCGAGCCGGCGGTCGTCGTAAAGGTGGACGAGGTTGACGTTGGAAATGGCCGGCGCCGACACGCCGGGCGGCGGCGGCACGCGGATCGGCTCGAAGCGCACCGGCAGGTCGTCGGTCGCCCGTTCGATGTCCGCGGGCGGCAGTTCTTCCGGTGCCCGCTCCTCGTAGTGTTTGATCACGGCGTCGATGGGCGGCGGATGCAGCGGCGGGGCGTACAGCTCGAAGAAGCCGTAGGCCTGTTCGACCTCGTATCGCCAGGCGGAGCGCGGGAACGTCTCCGGCGGCGGGTAGGCGTGGCAGTGGCCGCAGAAAACGTGGGTGCGCTCGTCGAGTTCCTTTTCGATGGGGGAGGGCACGGGGGCGGGCGGACTTTCCGGGGCGCGCATGAGGTAGAAGTACCCGACGGCGGCCGCGGCGGCGACCAGCCCGCCGACGGCCAGCGCGAGCAGCGCGACGCCTATCCTGGCCGGCCGGACGGGAACGTCGGTCATGTACCGCCTCGATTGGCGAGCGTCCGGCCGGCGCGCACGCGCCGCAGGTAGGCTTCGGCCGGCGGCCGCCCGGAGTCATACGTCTCCGAATCCATCGCGGAGCGGGATAGGGCGAGACTTTCTTGCAGGCGGCGTTCGCTGTCGGCCGGCGCGCCGCGTTCCAGGTCCAGCAGCCCCCTCAACACGAGCACGTCGGCCCGTTCGGCCCGGAGGAAGGACAGATGCGGACCCAGCTCGCGATCCGCGCTAAGGAGGAGCGGCGTCGGGACCGACTCGGTCCCGGAAGGCGGGGCGGAAACGTCGATGCGAGAAAACGCCGCGGCTGTCCCGATGAATCAAACCGTAGGGGCTTATGCCGGGTCGGTCAAGCCGATTGTCGCCCACGCGGCCGTTCGCGTGGCGGCGAACGGGAAACCTGCCGCCGGGGCGCGGGCCGTGAGACCTGGGAGGTTGTGCGGGGTTAAATCCGTGCGGGACCGCGCGGTTTTGTCATTGCAACCGGCATAGAAGCGGCCGACAATACCTTGGGTGCGTTTCTTCCCGGCGCCGGTCGCGCCGGACGGAGGTAGACGATGCGGCAATCCGACGTTCAAACCCTGGGCCTGGCGTGTGCCGCCCTGCTGTTGGCGGCGGCGCCCGCCTTTTCCCAATCCGGCGGCCTCGGCAGCAGTTCCTCTGGGAGCGGCAGCGGCGGCCTGGGCAGCGGCGGTCTGAGCAGCAGCGGCTTCGGAGGCAGTTCCGCCGGCAGCGGCGGCATCGGATCGAGCGGCTCCTCCGGCATGAGTAGTAGCGGATTCGGGTTCAGTACCACCGGCGGCAGTTCCTCCGGGTTCGGCACGACGGGCACGGGGACCACAGGCTCGGCGATCGGCGGCCGCAGCGGCACGACCGCCGTCGGCAGCACGTCCTTCCTCGGCTCTTACTACTACAACCCCTTCGCCCTGGGGCTGGCCGCCGGAAACACCTCGGCCTCCTTCGGTACTCCGCTGTATAACCTGACGACCAACACGACCGGCACGGCGTCCATTAACACGAACATGCAGAACGCGATGGCCAACGGTTTCGGCATGGGCGTCAACATCCGTCGCCTGCCGGCCTATGCCACGACACTGAAGTTCGCCGTCCCGCCGCCTCCACCGCCCGCGCAGGTGCGGGTCGATCTCCAGAACATGCTCGCGCAAACGACGCAGCTGAACCCCGCGGATGCCGTGCGCATTACCATGGACGGGCCGGCCGTGGTCCTCCGGGGCCGGGTCGTGGACGACGACGAACGCCGTTTGGTGGAGAACATGATGCACCTCTCACCCGGCGTCAATCAGGTCCGCAACGAGCTGGCGGTGGCAAAGCCGGCGCCCTGACACGCATGGCGCGGAGCTGGGAAAATTGGGATGGCCCGGCGGAGACGGCAAACGGCGCCGATTCCGCCGGGCCGTCTTTATTTGGTGTTGTCCTCCCGCCGACCCGTCGCTATAAGCCTTCCCTTCCTTGGGGGACGCTTTGTTTCGCGGGTGGGCGAGGGCACGGCGGCGTCGCGGGGGCGGTGCGCGCCGGGCAAGGGGGGTGCAATGCCGGTCAGTCCGTTGCTCAGCCGAATCCTCGACGACGAAGCCCTGATACGCGGGCTTGGGGACGCCGAGGCGCGGGTGCTCGTGGAATGGCTGGTCGAGCAGGCCGAATGTCTGGAAGAGACGCGATCGCCGGGCGGCGCCGACGCCGCGGTGCGGCGGCTCTGCCGCCGCGGCCGGGCCGTGGCGCGCTTCGTGACCCTTTGGTGTCACCGCCGCGCCTGCGGCGCGGCGCTTCAACTCGCGGCCTCCGAGCGCTTCTGCTGGCCGCTGCCGGAAGAGGCCGACGTGGACGCCTGCGAGCTGATGCAGACCATCATCGGATGGGAGACCGATCAGCTCCCCGGATGAATTTCCGGAAAATCGTGCGCCGGCCGACCAATGTCCTTGCGGAGTATGCGCCGATGCTTTAAGCTGAATATTCCCGTGGCGTCCCGCACAAAAACCAGCCTCTTTCGACGCCGTTTCCCTGTCACCGAACGAGGGTGAGACGTGACCCCCGTACCCGAGTCCCCAGTCAACCTTCAGGTCGTCGAGCAGGAACGCCGCCGTCTCGGCCAACGGCTGGACGAGATTTCCCGCCTTTGCGAGGCGGACGTGCCGCCGGCCGTGTTTTACGGCGACATGCTCAAGCGGCTGCTGGAATCGCTGGCCGCCCCGGCCGGCGCCGTCTGGACGCGCACCGCCCAGGGCAACCTCCAGACCCAGTTCCAGGTCAACCTCAAGGAAATCGGCCTGGACCAGTCCGACGAAGTGCGCCAGAGCCACGGCGAGCTGCTGCGCCTGGCGGTCACTCAAGGGAAACCGATCCACCTGCCGCCGCGCAGCGGCGTCGGCCCCGCCGAGGAGGGCCACACCCCGGCCGGCAACACCACCGACTATCTGCTCTTGATCGTGCCCATTCTGCTCAGCGATCAGGTCGTCGGCCTCATCGAAGTCTGGCAGAACCCTACTCGGCCGACCGCCGCCGTGCCCGGCTTCCTCCAGTACATGACCCTCATGGGCGAGTTGAGCGGGCGCTACCAGCGCGCCCAGATGCTCCGCCAGATGACCGGCCAGGAACAGCTCTGGACGCAGCTCGAAACCTTCGCCCGCCAGATCCACGGCAGCCTCAACCCGGTCGAGGTGTCCTACCTCGTCGCCAACGAGGCCCGTCGGCTGTGCGAGTGCGACCGCGTCAGCGTTGCCGTGCGCTACGGCCGCAAAACCAGCATCGAAGCCGTCAGCGGCGCCGACGTGGTGGAAAAACGCTCCAACGCCGTCCGCCTCATGCGCCGCCTGTCGGATCAGGTGCTGAAGTGGGGCGAGAAGCTGACCTTCAACGGCGTCCGCGACGACAGCCTGCCGCCCAAGGTGCTCGACGCGCTGGACGCCTATTTGGCGGAGAGTCCGAGCAAGCTGCTGGTCGTTTTGCCGCTCAAGGACGAGCGCGAGAGCAAGAGCAAGAAGCCGCCGCGGGCGGCGCTGGTGATGGAATGTTTCGAGCCGCCGGCCGACCCGCAACAACCGATCGCGCGCCTCGACGTGGTCGCCCGCCACGCCACCAGCGCCCTCTACAACGCCGTCCAGCACCGCCGCATCCCGTTCCGCTTCGTTTGGATGCCCTTGGCCAAGGTCCAGGAAGGCGTCGGCGGCCCCACCAGCGCCATCGTCATGGCCTGCTGCGTCGCCGCCACGCTCATTCTTTCCATCCTCTGCCTCGTGCCGTACCCGCTTAAACTCGACTCCAACGGCAAACTGCTGCCGCAGACGCGCTGCTACGTCTACGCGCCGCTGCCGGGCCGGGTCGATCGCTTTTTGGTCGCGCCCAACGAGTCCTTCGCCGAGGGCCGCAGCCTGGTGGAGTTATACGACTTCCCGGATCTCGGACAAAAAATCCTCACGCTCCAGCAGGACAAAGTCAATTACGAACGGCAACTCGCCTCGCTCAAGAGCAAGGAAGCGAAGGAACTCGGCCAGAAAGAGCGCTCCGACCTGACGCGCGACATCGAGGTGGCCGACGCCTCCGCCCGGAGCAAGGGCGAGGCGCTGGAGGCGCTCGTCAAGAGCGTGGACGCCGACCGCGCCGCCGACCGCGCCGGCTTCTTCTTCCTCAAGGCGCCGGCCTTCA
>Ga0182024_10025653_pt1 | contig 10390 bp, 9 predicted proteins | sample P32metaG_FD_120480 | JGI IMG/M metagenome (GOLD analysis project Ga0182024, IMG submission 120480) | Permafrost microbial communities from Stordalen Mire, Sweden - P3-2 metaG (Illumina Assembly) | ecosystem: Environmental > Terrestrial > Soil > Wetlands > Permafrost | place: Sweden: Stordalen...
CGTGGTCGCGGCCTGGAGAACCGAGGCGATCGTCGGGTTGCTCCACGACAGCTGGCGTACTTCGGCGGCGTAGGCTTCCTCGGCTGGGCGATACAGGCTGTCGCCGGGCTTGATGATCGCCGCAGCGAGCTCCGCCTCGATCGTTTGCTGCTGATGGGTCAGGCGCGCGTTTTCGCCCCTGGCACGGGGTGTGGGCACCGCGAGCGGGTTCAGGGACGGCTGTGGCATCCCCGACAACACCCCGCGGCATTCTCGAGCGATCTGCGCCGCCGCGGAGCTCTCCGCGCCGCGCGCAGCGGCGGCTTCGTGCAGCAGGGACCTGACGAGCTTGTACTGGGCGGTCAGGTAGGCGTGCGTGGCCTGCGCGTTGGAGCTCGACGCGGCGGCGATCGGTGCGCTCCCGCACAGCGCGATGGAGGCGAGGACGAGCGCGGCGCTGGCCCGTCCACTCCATCTCCCTGACCACCGTTTCCGCCGTGGGCGCAGCGACAGCACGCGGCGCCGACTGCCTTCGTTCGCATTCACAGACGGCGAGCATATAGCGGGACCGTTTGCCGTGGGGCGGCGCTCAACGAATCGCGCAACGGCTGCAGGAAGGTCGTCTGCGCCATGAAGGGCCGCTGGGGCTGGCTCCTGCTCGGGCTCTTTCCGGTGCCGATGTTGCCGTGGTTTGTCGGCACGGGCCTGCTCGCCAGACCGTCCTCGTTCTGGGCTCGCCAGTGGTATGACGACGCCAAGATGGCGAGAGCCAAACGGCCTTTCCGTGGCCGAGGCGCGCTGAGGTGAGAACGCGGCGATCTGGATAGCTGCCCGGGGTCGCCGTGGAGCGTCAGTGAGCGCAGAGGACGCAGTGTGGGCCGTCCTCGTTCTTTGCGTTTGCGATTCCGTTCGGTGCGCTCCAGCTCGTCCGATGCGGGCGCGAGGCCTCATCCAGTGAGGACGCCCGGATCTCGCGCTGAGCGGCACAAACCCCATTCATGGGCTACCGTGGCTCAGTCGGGGGAATCCGCCCGGCGAACCTGCGACGAGCTGGAGGCTGAGATGGCGTACGCGATCGTCAACGACTTCGAAGGCGGTACGAAGGAGCAGTACGACGCCACCACCGCGGTGGTGCACCCGCCCGGTGGCCTGCCCGCCGGTCAGACGCATCACTACGCCGGGCCGAGCGCGAACGGCTGGGTCGTCGTCGCGGTCTGGGAGTCGAAGGAGATCTGGGAGAAGTTCCGTGACGAGACGCTGCTGCCCGCCGTCCAGGCAGGGCAGTCCGTTTTGCCCGGCCCACCGAAGACAACGGAGTTCGAGGTCGAGGTCGAGGTCGAGCTCTAGTCGAGCGATTAGGCTTGTCTGATCGTGCGCGTTCGCCCCGTGTTAGCCGTCGCGCTGTGTGCCGCTGGACCTGCCGGTGGACATCATTGAGCTCCTAGAGCGAGGAGAGCTCAGCGCAGCTCACGGATCAGCGCTGTTGATCGCAAAGGATCCGCAGGCGCGGCAGGAGCTGGCTCGTCAGGCGGTAAAGGAGGGATGGTCGACACGGGTACTCCAGACTCACGCGCGGGAGAGCAACAGCGTGGTACCTGCCGAGCTGCAGGGACTTGAAGGACAAGCGCAACCGCAGGACCCACAGCAAGTGCAGGATATGACCGCTCTCAATATCGCCCGGGTCTGGGGCGATGCGTTGGGCGCCGAGGTGATGGTTCGCGCCTTGCCCCACCGCAAACTCCGCGTGGAGCTCCTCTTCGACTCTCCCGAGGGAGCATTCGCGCTAGGCGGAAAAATCAACGAGGCGATCGCCCGCGGCACAAAGCGCAGGTAGAGGAGCCTGGCGCGTGAGCTCAGCGTGCTCGGGAGTGACCGTGAGCCGTTTTGTCACAGTCTTTGCACAGGATTGACACAGAAGGGCCTTTTGTGGTCAAAATACCGATGTAGCGTTCTGTCGCCGGAGAGATAGGGGCACGCCGATCCTCGCCGCGCGCTTGGTTGCGTGGCGAGGATTCGGCGTCTGACTCCACGAATCTGCAACCATCAGCTGATGGCGAACCACAAGCGCAAGGGTCCGAAGAGCACGCGCGCCGGCTGCCTGCTGTGCAAGGCACACAAGCATCAGGCCGAACGCCATCGCGACCGTACCCGCGGCGATCGGCGCTGGCGCGAGCAGCAGGTGGCCGCCGAGCACGATGGCCACCGCGATCGCTCACGGTCTGGGGAATAGGCCCCGCCATCGCGCGGGGTCCGGGATTAGGGTCCGGGGAATAGGCCGCGCCGTCGCTTGGGTCCGGGGAATAGGCCGCGCGAAGTAGGCCCCGCCGTCAGGGCCGCGCCGTCAGCGATCCTGGACGACCAGCGCGCTCGCGTCTACTTCATCGATGTTCGCGTATCCGCTCAGCGCCATCGCCAGGTCGAGGTCCGCGAGGAAAGAGCGCAGCACCTCCGCCACGCCCTGCTCGCCGCCGAGCGCCAGTCCCCAGATGTAGGGCCGCCCCAGCAGCACCGCGCGGGCGCCCAGCGCCAGCGCCTTGAGCGCGTCAGCGCCGGAGCGGATGCCGCTGTCGAACAGCACCTCGCAGCGCCCATCCACGGCCGCCACCACCTCCGGCAGCGCATCGAGCGCGCCGATCGCCCCATCGACTTGACGCCCGCCGTGGTTGGACACGAGCACCCCCTGCACTCCGTGCTCGACCGCCAGCCGCGCGTCGTCGGGGTGGACGATCCCCTTCAGCACGATCGGCAGCTTGGTGCACTCGCGCAGCCACGCCAGGTCCTCCCACGTGACCGACGGGTTGGCGAATTGCCACGCCCACTGCCCGACCGCCGCCTGCATGTCCTGCTCCGGCGACACCTCCAGCAATCCTTGGAAGACCGGGTCCTCCAGATAATTTTTATTTCCCTCTCCCCACAAAAAGGGTAGGAAAGCCTCGCTCAAATCTGCTGGGCGCCACCCCAACAACCAGGTGTCGAGCGTCACCACGATCGCTCTATAACCGGCCCGCTCGGCTCGCTCCACAAAGCTACGCGCCAGCTCTCGATCTCGTGGCCAGTACAGCTGATACCAGCGTGCGAGCTCTCCCGCCTCCTGCGCGATTTGCTCGATTGTGTGTGACGCCGCCGAGCTGGCCACAAACGGCACTCCCACCTGCGCCGCGCCCCGAGCCATCGCCAGCTCACCCTCTGGATGCGCCAGCGTCTGCACGCCGATCGGCGCCAGCAGCACGGGGGCTCCCAGCTCCGTTCCCAGCACCGTGCGCGTGAGGCTTCGCTCGGAGACGTCGCGCAGCATTCGCGGTCGCAGGCGCCAGTGGTCAAAGGCCTCGCGATTGGCGCGCATCGTCTCGCCCAGCCCCGCGCCTCCGGCGATATATCCCCGCGGCCCTTGCCGCAACAGATTCATCGCGTCCCTCTCCAATTGACGCCAGTCAAGCGTCCGCGTGGGGCGCTGCCCCGTCATGCCGCGCAGGTAGATCTCGTACTGGTAGTTGGCGTATGGGACCGCGTCTGTCATCTGTCGGTTTGTTTGTGGTTGTCTGTTGGTCGCGGCGTAGCGTACCGTCCCAAGCGCGGCTTACGGTAGTTCGATGGCAGGAGATCTGGCAAGCCTCGACGACATCGGCCTGGTGCTCGAAGGAGCGGGGTATGCGCTCGAGCGCGCCGAGCTCGCCGGGCTACGGGCGCTGCTGGCCGAGAGTGCCTACGCGCTCGTAGGCTGCGTCGAGCTCGCTGACTGGACTGACTTCTCAGAACATGTGACCGAGGTGCAGAGCGCCTTGGGGCGCGTGGCCGGAGAGTCTCTGTCCGCGCTCGGCACAGACCCAACGCGCGGCAGAGACCCGATGCGCGGCACAGACCCAATGCGTGACGCAGACTCAATGCGCGGCAGAGACCTGTACCTCGTACTCCACGTCAGAAGCAAGGCTACCGAGCTCGCCGATTACGCCGCGCTCCAGGGGGCGGAAGCCGATACGCGGCACACGCGCACGCTGGTGCGCGTGGCGGTTACACCGGCCGAGCTCGATCGCGCTTTGCGCCCGCTCTTGCCGCTGCGCCTCGGCGCCGTGTTCGACCTCGCTGAGCCATTGCGGCAGCTGCACGACGAGCTGCTGGAGCTGGGACTCGAAGAGCGCGTGGCCGATATCGCTGTCGAGGCCTTCTGCGAAGAGGAAGCGGTGAGGGTCCCGTGATAGCGAGTGAGGGTCCCATGACGGCGGTGAGAATCCCGTGACGGCGAGGTTGATCTCGATCGAGCTCGAGGCGTTCCGGGGCTTCGCTGACGCGCAGCGCTTCGATCTCGATGCCGACGTCGTGCTGGTGCGCGGCGATAACGGGTCCGGCAAGACATCCCTGATCGATGGGTTGCTGTGGCTGCTGACCGGCGAGATCCCGCGCTTGAGCAAACGGGCGCGAGGACTGCGCCGCGGACACGACCCGCTCATCAACATCTACGCGGGCGCGCCGGCGCGGGTACGGATCTCGCTCGTTGGGATGGATGGCCGCACGCTGGACTTCGAGCGCCGTGGCACATCCACCAAGCACGAGCTGTTGGCGTGGGCCGGCGATCAGTCGCTGCCCAGCGCTTCAGAACAGCTCGCCTATGCCTTCGGAGAGAGCTCATTCGCCGCGCTCTCTGAGGTGGTGAAGCGATGGGGCATCTTGCAACAGCACGCCGTCAGCGCCGCGCTGGACGGTGGCGCCGCGATGCACGAGCGACTGTCGGCGACCGTCGGGTTGGAGCGGATAACGCGGTTCGCTGAGAGCGCGGCGCATACCGCGAAGGAGCTCGACAAGGAGTGCAAGCGAGCGCAACGCGTGCACGCCGATCTCGCCCAGCGGCATCAGACGGCGCAGGCGTCGCTGGCGGCGGCCCGATCGGCGCTTGCCGATCCGCAGACAGCGCGAGCGCAACTGGAAGCAGCCGTCGAGGACGTTCGTAGGGAATTGCCCGCTGGTGTGGTGCTCCAGGGGGCGCTCGCCGCACCCGAGGACCTGCTCCTGCTCGAGCGCTCCGTGAGCGCCCTGCTCGACCTCGCGACCGCGCTGGCCGGTCGGCAAGCGCGGGAGCTTGCCGCCGAGAGCGCCGTTGGCGGCACCGTCGCCGCGGCGGAGAGGAACCTGGCCGAGCTCATGCGCCGGGCGCGGGAGGCGGTGCAACAGGCCCCCTTGCGGGTGCAACTGGCATCCGCGGCGGTCGAGCTGCTCGGTGATGCGTGCCCCGTGTGCGGCCAGGCGATCGACGAGCAGCACGTGCGCTCGCGTCTCACCGAGCTGCTCGCACGCTCCCGGCAGGCGGTCGAGACGGCTGCCGCCACGCGGAAGGCCGTCCAGCGCGCACAGGCGCGCACGCAGGAAGCCCTCGCGGCCGAGCGTCGCTGCTCCGAGGCGACCACGGCACGCGAGCAGGCGGCGGAGCAGTTGCGCGAAGCGCTGCGTGACACCGCCGTCGTGAGGATCCAGGATGACTGGGCCCTACCGGCAAACGCGGGCGAGCTGGCCGAGGCATTGGACTCGCTGCGCCAGCGCATACGTGAGCTATCCGCGCAGGCTCAGCGTGATCAGCCAGGAGCGCTCGAGCGGCTCTCGGCAGAGACCAACGCGCTCCTCGACGAGGTGGCGCGGGCGCAGCGCGACCTGCAGGACGCCGAAGCTCGCGGCCAGCGCGCGAGCGCACTCGAGCAGGCTGCCAGGCAGGCCGCCGAGCGCATCGTGCGTCGCGCGATCGCAAAGCTCGAGCCGAGCTTTGCCGAGGTCTTCGACCGGATGACGCCGCACTCCGCGTTCACCGAGCTGCGCGCCGGCCACGACATCTACTACGCAAAGAACCAGATCGCTCCCGAGGTTGTCGACCCCGACCGACTCCTGGCCGCCAATCCCGCGCTGATCTTCAGTGAGGGCCAGCTCAACGTGGTGGCTTTGTCCTACTTCCTCGGTCTCGCGCTCAACGCCCGCGAGGGAGCCCTTCCCTTTCTCGTGCTCGACGACCCGCTGCAGGCGATGGATGCCCTCGCGGTGTGGGACTTCGCGGAGATCTGCTGTCGGGTTCGCGAGCATCGCCAGCTGATCCTGAGCACACACGACCGCCGCTTCGCGTCGCTGTTGCGGCGCAAGCTCGCGCCTCGCGAAGCGGACGCCCGGACGCTGTCCTACGAGTTCGCGGGGTGGACGCGGAAGGGGCCGAGCGTCAACACCACGAGCGAGCCGCTGGCGGAGGTCCTGCCGCTGCGGCTAGCATCGTGACCGCAGAGGGGGCGCTGCGACGGCGAGCGTCGTGATCTTGACTTGGCGACGCTGAGAGCGGAGTATTGCTCTGCGCCGGAGCTACGGTGCTTTCGTTGGCGAGCGAGGAGGACGGGGCTGATGTACGACTACGTGATCGTGGGGGCCGGCTCCGCCGGCTGTGTGCTGGCGAATCGCCTCAGTGAGGATCCCGACGTCAGCGTGGCGCTGATCGAGGCCGGTCCGCCGGACACGCTGGAGAACATCCACGTGCCCGTCGCCTTCGGCCAGCTGTTCCGCACCGAGGTCGACTGGGACTACTCGACCGCCGCGGAGCCGTTCGCCGATCGCCGGCGGATCTACCTGCCCCGCGGCAAGACGCTCGGTGGCTCCTCCTCGACCAACGCGATGGTCTACATCCGCGGCAACCGCGCCGACTACGACGGCTGGCGCGATAACGGCTGCGAGGGCTGGGGCTTCGACGAGCTGCTCCCCTACTTCAAGCGCGCCGAGGACAACGAGCGCGGCGCCTCCGAGCTGCACGGCGCGGGCGGCCCGCTGACGGTCTCCGAGGACCGCGCGCCCAACCCGATCACCGATGCCTTCCTGGAGGCCTGTGCGCAGGCCGGCCTGCCCGCCAACGAGGACTTCAACGGCGCCGAGCAGGACGGTTTCGGTCGCTATCAGCGCACTCAGCGCGACGGCCGGCGCTGCAGCGCCGCGGTCGCCTATCTGCATCCGGCGTCCTCCCGTCCCAATCTCACGGTGGAGACCTACATGCAGGTCCACCGCGTGCTGTTCGAGGGCGAGCGCGCCGTCGGCGTGCAGGGTGCAAGGCTCGGCGAGCTGCACGACTTTCGCGCCGAGCGCGAGGTGATCCTCTGCGGCGGCGCCTACAACTCGCCGCATCTGCTGATGCTCTCCGGAATCGGCTCGGCGGCAATCTTGGGGCTGCTGCAGATTCCCGTGATCCAGGATCTGGGCGGTGTTGGGCAGAACCTCCAGGACCATCCCGCCTCCGGGCTCACCTGGGCTCACGACGAGCCGGTCTCGCTGTTTGACTCGCTGACCGAGGCGAACCTCGCCGCCTTCGTCAACGAGGGCCGCGGCCCCTTGACCTCGAACATCGCCGAGGCCGGCGGGTTCATCCGCTCGAGCACCGAGCTCGCTGCGCCCGACATCCAGTTCCACGCGGCGCCCGCGCTGTACGTCGACGAGCCCGTCTTCGAGCACGGCTTCGGCGTGGCGCCCTGCTTGCTCACCCCCGATAGTCGCGGAATCGTCGCGCCGCTCTCACCCGACCCCACCGCCAAGCCCTACATCCTCCACAACTATCTCGCGGAGGAGAGCGACATGGCGCGCATGGTGCAGGGGATGCGCGTAACGATGGAGATCACCCGCCAACCCGCGCTCGCGCCCTACACCACCCGGCCCTACTACGCCCCCGCCTCGGACTCCGAGAAGGATCTGCGCGCCTATTTACGCCAACAGACCTTCACCCTGTATCACCCGGTTGGCACCTGTCGCATGGGCTCTGACGCCGAGGCCGTGGTGGACACCGAGCTGCGCGTGAACGGCGTCGAGGGGTTGCGTGTCGTGGATGCCTCGGTGATGCCGACGGTCCCGCGCGGCAACACGAACGCTCCGACGATCGCGATCGCCGAGCGCGCGGCCGATCTGATTCGCGAGGGCACGACGATCTCGTCTCCCGCCACCGCCGACCCGCAACCGATCGCGGCCGGCTAAACCGCTGGTGGTCGTGGGGCTCGCGGTCGTGGAGCTCCAGATACAGTGCTCGTGTCGTGGCCGGTATCGAGTCGATGATCTATGAGGTGACGGGGCGCGTCGCGCGGATCACGCTTGACCGGCCAGAGCGCGGGAACGGCATCACCCGGGGCCTGTTGAGCGAGCTCGAGCGCTGTGTCGAGCAGGCGGACCTCGACCCGGCCGTGCATGTGATCCTGTTGGCGGGGAACGGCAAGGGGTTCTGCGGCGGCTATGACCTCGTCGAGTCCGCCGAGGGTCAGGGGCGCATGGGCGAGGAGGGGTTCCCGTCGCCGCCGGGCTCGCCGCTGGACCCGATGGTGATGGCCGCCAACCACGACCCGTCCGGCACGTGGGACCCGATGGTCGACTACGGGATGATGGGCCGCAACGTCCGCGCCTTCATGTCGCTGTTTCACTGCTCGAAGCCGGTGGTCTGCAAGGTGCACGGCTTCTGCGTCGCGGGCGGAACCGACATGGCGCTGTGCAGCGACCTGTTGGTGATCGCCGCCGATGCGAAGATCGGCTACCCGCCCGCCCGGGTGTGGGGCTCGCCGACGACTTCGATGTGGGCCTACCGGCTGGGTGCGCAGCGCGCCAAGCGGCTGCTGTTCACCGGCGACTGCCTGTCGGGCAGCGAGGCGCTGGAATGGGGGCTGGCGATCGAGGCGCCCGCCGCGGAGGACCTCGACGAGCGCACCGAGCTGTTGCTCGAGCGGATCGCGCGCAACCCACTCAACCAGCTGCAGATGATGAAGCTCTTGGTCAACCAGTCCCTATACGCCCAGGGCCTACACCAGACCCAAGTCCTGGGCACCATCTTCGACGGCATCGCCCGCCATACCAAGGAGGGCTACACCTTCCAGCAGCGCGCTGCGCAGGCCGGCTTCAAGCAAGCGGTCCGCGAGCGCGACGAGCCGTTCGGCGACCAAGGCGCCTCCACCTTCAAAGGCTGAGCGCACGCAAGCCTGAACCACTTCGCGAGGTATGTAGGGGCGCCGGTGCCCTGCTCAGCGCCGGGCTGGCGCTGCTCGAGCTGGATATGGGAGGCTGGACGGCATGAGTCTCCGCGAGGCCGCCGCGCAGGTTTGGCCGCCGTTCGTGCTGGTCACGGGACTGCTGCTGATCGGCTTGATCGCCCACCGCGACGGTCTCTTTGAGCTCGCCGGCCAGACGCTGCACAGGCTGCCTGGACCGACATCTGTGATGTTCGGCACCTGTCTGCTGCTCGTCGCCGTCGTTACGGCGGTGCTGAATCTCGACACCGCCGTGGTGTTCTTGACACCTGTACTGCTACATGCGGCTCGCGGGCGCGGCGTAGACGAGGAGCCTTTTCTCTATGCCTCTGTCTACATAGCCAACGCCTCATCGCTGTATCTCCCCGGATCGAACCTGACCAATCTGCTGGTGCTCGCTCACCAGCCGATCTCTGGCGCGACGTTCGCCGCCGAGATGCTTGCCGTCGCGCTCGCCGCGACCCTCGCCACGGCCGTGGGGCTCCTCTTGCTCTTCCGCCGGCAGCTGCCTGCAGGCACGCGTCGAGGGAAGGTCCGCGCTCGCGGTCATGCGGTGGGCTTGGGACTACCCGCAACGGCCGCGGCGGCCGGCTTCACCGTTTGGCTGCGCAACCCCGCGATCCCCGTCCTCGCTGTGGGGGTCGCCTGCACCACAATCGAGCTGCTCCGCGGCCGCTTGCGATGGAGACAGGTGACCCATGCCGTCGGACCCTTGGTGCTCGCCGGCCTGTTCCTAACCAGCGTCGCGCTGGGTACGCTGGCACGCTCCTGGGATGGGCCCGCGCAGCTGCTCGCCGGCGCCGGACGCTGGGGAACGACAGCGATCGGCGCACTCACAGCGATCACGATCAACAACCTCCCAGCAGCCGTCCTACTCTCCGCACGGCCGCTCACCCATCCCCGAGCCCTGCTGATCGGGCTGAACATCGGCCCCAACCTCGCGGCGACGGGCTCCCTGTCGGCGCTCCTTTGGCTACGAGCCGCGCGACAGGCCGGCGCCCAGCCGTCACTCAGAACGTTCTCGCTGCGAGGCGTGCCGCTCGCTGTCCTCGCGATGACCGTCGCGCTCGGCGCCGCGACGATTCTGTCCACGCCACAGTGAGGGAGCGCCCGCTGTTCGGCGGGTTGGAGTCCCGGCATATGTCCTCGACATGGATCCGCCGCTTGACGAGCCTTGGGTATGAGGCGTGGGCGACTTGCGGGCTGCAGAACCCGCCGCGCTGGGCCTTGACCCCGAGCCCCCGCTCGTCGTCGTCTCGGGTGGTGGCTGGGCATCGGCGACCTGCGCGGAGCGATCTCGGCCGCACTCGAGGCAAGCGCGCCCCGTCGCCGACCCCGCGGCCTGACACCGGCCGCTTTTCCCGGCGGTCACGGCCGGGTAGAAAGCAACCCATGACCGAACGACGAAG
>Ga0182024_10025654_pt1 | contig 10390 bp, 3 predicted proteins | sample P32metaG_FD_120480 | JGI IMG/M metagenome (GOLD analysis project Ga0182024, IMG submission 120480) | Permafrost microbial communities from Stordalen Mire, Sweden - P3-2 metaG (Illumina Assembly) | ecosystem: Environmental > Terrestrial > Soil > Wetlands > Permafrost | place: Sweden: Stordalen...
CTCGAAAGGCCACGTCTGGGTGGCAGACTATTCCAACCAGAGGGTTGAGGAGTTCAACGAAAAAGGGGAATATCTCAGCCAGTTCGGCGTGCTGGGCAAAGGCAGTGGGCAATTCGAATACCCGATCGGGATCGCAACGGACGCCGAAGGTAATGTGTGGGTGGTCGACACGGAAAACCGCCGAATCGAGGAGCTCAACGAAAAAGGCGGCTTCATCAAACAGTTTGGCACGAAGGGCACCGGAGTCGGCGAATTCGGCTTTGCACTAGGGATCGCTGTGGACAAAAAAGGCAATGTCTGGGTGACGGATAAAACGCGGAATATAGTGGACGAGTTTAACCATGAAGGCAAATATCTCAAACAGCTTGGCGGACCCGGCGCAGGAAATGGCCAGTTGTCAGGTCCGGATGCGGTCGCCGTAGATGGGGAAGGCCACGTGTGGGTCGCCGACACCTACAATGATCGTGTAGAGGAGTTCAGCGAAGAAGGGCAGTATCTGAAACAGTTTGGCGAAAAGGGAACGGGGCCGGGGCAATTCGAAGAAGCGGCGGGCATAGCGATCGATCCCAAGGGAGACGTGTGGGTGACCGACCGCAAAAACGACCGGGTCGAGGAGTTCGGCAACAAAGGCGAATTTCTTACGGCGATTGGGAGCAAAGGTAGCGGGAGCGGGCAGTTCGAAGGGCCCTTTGGGGTTGCGACGGATGCGAACGACGATCTGTGGGTTATGGATCAAGACAACTCCAGAGTTGACGAGTGGTCTCCGCTCCCGCCGTCCCAGGGCGAACCCCAGGTCGAATACTCCCATGACTTTGGCTCGGAAGGCACGGGCAGCGGTCAGTTTAGACGCGCATACGATGTCGCCGCCGACTCGAAAGGCCACGTCTGGGTGGCAGACTATTCCAACCAGAGGATTGAGGAGTTCAACGAAAGCGGTGAATACCTCAGGCAGGTCGGCTCGCTGGGCAAAGGCAATGGGCAATTCGAATATCCGATCGGGATCACAACGGACGCCGAAGGCAATGTGTGGGTCGTTGACACGGAAAACCGGCGCATCGAGGAGTTCAACGAAAATGGCGGCTTCATCAAACAGTTTGGCACAAAGGGCACCGGGGTCGGCGAATTCGGCTTTGCAATAGGGATCGCAGTGGACAAAAAAGGCAATGTCTGGGTGACGGATAAAACGCGGAATATAGTGGACGAGTTTAACCACGAAGGCAAATATCTCAAACAGCTTGGCGAACCCGGCGCAGGAAATGGGCAGTTGTCAAGTCCTGAGGCAGTCGCCGTAGACGGAGAAGGCCACGTGTGGGTCGCCGACACCTGGAATAATCGCGTCCAGGAGTTCAGCGAAGAAGGGCAGTATCTGAGACAGTTCGGCGAAAAGGGAACGGGGCCGGGGCAATTCGAAGAAGCGGCGGGCATAGCGATCGATCCCAAGGGAGACGTGTGGGTGACCGACCGCAAAAACGACCGGGTCGAGGAGTTCAGCAACAAGGGAGAATATCTTACGGCGATCGGAGTCAAGGGTAAGGGGAACGGGCAGTTCGAAGAACCCTTTGGCGTGGCGGCTGATGCTAAAGGCGACCTGTGGGTTTTGGATCAAGACAACGCCAGAGTTGAGGAGTGGTCCCCGCCTCCAATCGTTGAAGGCGAAAAATATGGGCCGGGACCGGGGACCACGATCGAGTATCACGTGCCGCTGTCGGGCACGGGCGTCCCACTGATGACTGAATCAGCAGTGACGCAATGGGCCCAAAAGGATGACCCGGTTGAAGCGACTACGATCATCCCCCCCGATGAACCGATGGGGTGGCCTGCGACGGACTACAAGCGCGCCACAATCTACTACATGGATAGCGCTGCCCGCACGGTGAACGTCGGCGCTCCGTCGGGAGGTATCTCGACAAGCGAATACAACGAAGACAATGAGATTATTCGTACGCTCTCGGCTGATAGCCGCGCGGCGGCGCTGAAGGAAGGAAGCAAGTCGGCGGAAGCCTCGAAACTGCTCGACACGAAAGACACGTACAACGAATCGGGCGAAGAATCGGGCACCCAGCTGCTGGAAACGCTGGGCCCGCAGCACACTGTCAAGCTGTCGAGCGGCAAAGAAGTACAAGCCCGCAACCACGTCAAGGACTTCTATGACGAAGAAGCTCCGAAAGGTCCAGAAGCCGAAACGTACGACCTCGTGACGAAGAGCATTGACGGAGCCGAATATGAAGGCAAAGAAGCGGATACCCGCGAAACCAAGACGTCCTATTCCGGCCAGGACAATCTGGGCTGGAAGTTGCGCAAGGCTACCTCAGTGACCACCGATCCAAGCGGGTTGAACCAGACTCATACCACCGTCTATAGCGAAACGAGTGGGAACGTGATCGAAACCGAGACCTCGGCCGGATCGGGGCGCGGGTCAGCCTCCCCCACCTACACCACGAGCTTTACGCATACCGAAGGCGGCGAAGTGAAGCTCGGCGAACCAAACGGAGTGGCAGTCGACCCGAAGACGGGGAACGTGTGGGTCGCCGATAACGTCCACGACGACGTGGTTGAGTTCAACTCAGAACACGCGTTCCTCGGCGAGTTCGGGACGAAAGGGGCGGGGGAAGGGCAGTTCAACGGCATCGGCGCCGTCGCGACAGATGCCTTGGGCGATGTTTATGTCACGGACACCGGCAACGACCGCGTGCAGGAGTTCTCGTCATCTGGGGTATATCGTGGAGCCTTTGGCTCGCCCGGCACCGGGGAAGGGCAGTTCCATGATCCGAGTGGCATCGCGATTGACTCAAGCGGCAATGTCTGGGTTCTTGACTCCGGGAACGACCGCGTAGAGGAGTTCTCGACGTCGAGTGCCACCTTCGGCAAGCTCCTCAGCCACTTCGGTTCCGACGGTACCGGGAGAGGTGAGCTTCAGGCGCCGACTGGTCTGGCGGTCTCAGGTGGGTACCTGTATGTCGCAGAACAGGGCAATCGCAGGGTGCAGGAGTTCTCGACTGCCGGTAAATCCGAAGGAGTGTTTGATGAAGAGGGCTCAGGCAGCGGCCAGTCAGCGCTGCCGGATGGCATCGCGGCTGATCCGAAAACGGGCGATCTCTACGTCACGGATCGCGAACATGACAACGTGCAGGAGTTCAGCCCGACGGGGAGCTTCATGCTCTCCTTCGGCTCTGGCTACGGCCCCGGCTTCTCCCAGAATCTGGTCCTGCCGGCGGGTGGGGAATCGGGTCGCTCAGCTGGTCCTGGCAATGGCGAGTTCACAGGGCCAACGGGAGTCGCCGTCGACGCCTCCGGGGTGGTCTACGTGGTGGACACTGGTAACAAGCGGGTAGAGGAATGGGCGTCAGCGACGGGCAATCCGCAAGCCCACGACAGCAAGACGGTCTACTACGCCTCCGAAGCGACTCCGGAACACCCTGCGTGCGGCGGACACCCCGAATGGGCGAACCTGCCGTGCGAGACTCAATCGGCCGCTCAACCTGGAACGCCCGGTCTGCCGAACGTGCCGGTGGTCCTGACGACATACAACGTCTGGGACGAGCCGGAAGCGACGACGGAAACATTCGGTTCGACAACTCGAACCAAACGGCAGAGCTACGACGCGGCTGGGCGTGAGACCAGCAGCGAGATCTCATCGTCCACGGACACGTTGGTGCCTACAGTCACCGACGCCTATAACGAAAAGACGGGTGCGCTTGAAACGCAGAGCACGACGAGCGAAGGCAAGACCAAGACGATCACGAGCATGTACAACTCACTCGGCCAGCTCACAGAATACACCGACGCCGACGGGAGCAAGTCGAGGTATGTCTACGACATTGATGGTCGCGTGGAAGAAATGAGCTTCGAAATAGGTAAAGAACGATTTAGTCAGATCTACTCCTATGACTCGACGACGGGCTATCTGACGAACTTGCTTGACTCCTCCGCAAAAATGTTCACAGCAACATACGATGTGGAAGGCAAGATCACCAGTGAGGGCTATCCCAACGGTATGAGCGCTAACAGCACGTATAATGCTGTCGGGGAAAAGACGAACCTGGAATATGTCAAGACTGCGCACTGCGTCGAAGGTTCCGAAAAATGCACATGGTTCAAGGATGCCAGCGTGCCGTCGATCCATGGCGAAGCGCTCAGCCAGACAAGCACCCTCGCACACGAGGAGTACACATACGATGCGCTCGGACGCCTCACGGAAGCCCAAGAAACACCGGCTGGCAAGGGCTGCACCGCGCGGCTGTATACCTACGATGAAGAATCCGACCGCACGAGCCTCACAACCCGGGCATCGGCTAGTGAACAATGCCCGCCAGAAGGCGGCACCACCGAAACACACTCCTACGACACCGCAGATCGTCTCACCGATTCGGGTGTACGCTACGAAACGTTCGGGAACATCACCCAGCTGCCTGCGGCGGATGCGGGCGGCGCGGAACTCTTGAGTAGCTACTACGTCGACAATCAGGTGGCGAGTCAAACCCAGAGCGGCGAGACGGTCAACTACTTCTACGATCCCGTTGGGCGTACCCGCGAAAGGGCCTCGACGGGAAAGACAAGCTCGACCGTAGTCTCGCACTACTCTGGTCCCGGCGAAGCGCTCACGTGGACGAGCGAAGGCTCGGAAAAATGGACGCGCAACATCCCCGGCATCGATGGGGGGCTTGACGCGATCCAGAAGAGCGGCGAAGCCCCGGTGCTCAAGCTGCACGACCTGCAGGGCAACGTAGTTGGGGAAACAGGGCTTGCCGAAGGGGAAGTCAAGCTTCTCTCGCCCTACAACAGCACCGAGTTTGGTGTGCCCGCACAGGGCACGACACCACCCAAGTATGCGTGGCTCGGAGCAGCCGGGATAGCAAGCGAACTCTCCTCGGGTGCCATCGCTCAAGACGGCGTGACGTACGTCCCGCAACTCGGGAAACCGCTACAGACCCAGGGTGTAGCCCTCCCAATCCCTGTGAACGCCGCAACTCCGTTCATCAGCACGATCGAACCGTGGGTCGCGGGAGTCGCAGCCGAATCGGCGGCTCGTCAGGTGGCGGCAGCCGAAGCGGCAAGGAGAGCTCTTGAAGGGAGCACGTGCGACGAAGAAGTCGAAGGCTGCGGACCCGATCCCGAACACGGAGCTAATCCGTGGGGGTGTAGAGTCTGGGTAAGTTGGGGCAAAGGGCTACACCTTAACGAATACCTAGCTGTGCATGGCCATTGGTCATGCGAGATAGCACCAGCTCATATCGAAGTTCAAATCGCGCTCTTAGAAGTCGTAAATGGCAAATATAAGAGGGTCGACTTTGCGAAGACCACTTGGAATTATCCCGGTGAAGGGGTGGGGAAAACCGGGAGCGAATTCTCCAAGGGATATGAATGCAACGCCAACCAGTGGTACCAAGCGTGGGTGTGGGGACGCACATGGGACGCATGGACGAAAGAAACCACATGGTATGCGACCGCAGAAGATGGACATTGGGATCAGTGTCCGGAAGGCGTCGAAGATCCGACAGAGGGACCACCTGATATCAAATAGTGACGGAGCACGTCAAAAGCCGGGTAACACGTCGACAAGCAATGCACCGTGGAGATATGGACGCGGGACGCGCTACGCTCTGCCGATGCTGAGGATATTGAGTGCGTGCGCGGTGGGCGTCGTCATACTGGGAGCGGTGTCCTGTTCGGGAGCTGGTAGCGCCTCATCGGTTTCAAAGAGCGCAGAAGTCCTGCTGGTACCAGAACTCAATGCGGGCACGGCCGGCTGGTGCATGATCAGGGTCAGTGCGTCGGAAGGCGGGTGCCCCGTGGTGCGTTCTGATCCTCCAATCGTCGCTGAAACATGGACGAGCGGCGACCGTCCGCCAGCCACAGAAGGCTACGCGATAACCACGGAGGAAGTTGCCGCCGTGTCGGTTGATGGTGAAGCCCCAGTCTCAACTCGCGCGGAGTCAGTGCTGCCCAGCGGACTGCGCGCTGTCGTGGTAGAAATCCACGGGCCAGAAAGTCAGCCGGGATCCGGTGTCCCGAAGCATCGTCCGCGCTTTACACCGCTCAATGCAAAAGGCAACGCGATCCCGCAATCTGCGGCGGTGCGTCCAAGCGCGAATGACCCGAGCGGGCCGCTTAGCGTCACCGTGCCGACCCGCACTGTGACAAACCCGGCGCATCCTTCATCTGGCATCTGTCGAATTGCGGTAGCGCGCTTTCGCGGACTCAAGGTGCTTGGAGGGAGCGTGGTCGCGCAGGCCACGCCCTATTCGGGACTAATCGGTCAGGGCTTTCTCTCGTGCGCAAGCACATCGTACAATCTGAATGGCTGGTCCCTTCTTGCCGGTATGCTGCTGAACGCCTCACATCCTGGGGCGACGCCCCCCCCGCTGCCGGGTATGGAGCCGCTCTCCGGACACCCAGGGATCTTCGAGGCCCCGGGGACGGAAGGATCAGTGCCAGAAGAAGATCTGATTGCGAGACGCGTTCACGGTGCGTGGCTCGTCGTCGCGAGGGCCAAGCAACAGCAGCGCCTCCGCTTGCTTGAACAGCTACGAGCCACTGTCCATATCTAGGCCCCCCCTCGCATCTGATTGGGCTAAACCGTCCGGGTGACGTGCGAGCCTCGGGCGATGCCGAAGATCAGCGCAGCGAGGTTGAGGTGTCTCCGACCTGAGCACGCGGGCTCACGCGTCAAGCTGGACGACACCTACGGCAAGCCCGCCCATCGGCGCCAGCGCAACAAGTGCTCTGCGAAGGGCGACGAGCCCCATGTCTTCACCGAGCTGCTGCCCCGGGAGGAGTCCTGGCACGGCTCCTGCGATCAGTGCGAGCGGGGGATCGAGCGACGTGATGGCCCCAAGGCACCCCGCAACTACCAGTTCGTCGCCCGAGGCATAGCCGAGGCGCTCGCGGCCGTTGGCGCCGGCTCCAGCTATATGCGCGCATCCCGCGTCACGCGCGGCCGTGCTCGCCGTTTTCGCTTTCACTCCGAGACCGGCGAGATCCGCGAGTCCGATCACGGACGCTCGTCGCGGACTGGGTCGAGCTGTTCGCGCCGATCGTCTTTGAGCCGCGCCACCCGACCGCCCTTCCCGAACGCGCTTCCGGCCAACTGGAGCGTCTTTCTCGGCTCGCTGCCCGGTGAGCCGAGGCGAATCGTCTGCGACGCTCATAGCGGCATGCTGCGGGCAATCGAGGAGCGCTGGCCGAATGCCGAGCTGCACCAATGTGAATGGCACCTGCAACATGCACTCGATCGCTTGTTGACCAAGGAGCGCAGGGGGCAACCCGAGCGAGGAGCTAGAGGACCTGCGGGCTCGCGCCGAGCGGGCGCTCACTGGTCCCTCTGGCGCCCGTTTGTCCGAGCGGCTCGGGCTGCTGAGAACCAGAGCCTCGATCGCTGGATCGCGGTCAATGGCCCGACGATCGAGGCGCAGTTCGTTCGTCGCCGGCGACCCTCTCAGCGCCCGGCCGACATGCCGCTCACCACCGCCGCGCTCGAGCAGCTCACCCGACCCGATCTCCGCCGCGCTTTATCCAGGCCGGTACGCGCTCAAGAACCGAGAGAGGCTCAACCGACTGCTGATGCTCTTGCAGCTCCACGTCAACGGCGATGACGATGTTCAGGCGTACACCAAGACCATTCGCGCCCGGCTTGAATCAAACGGTGGCCGTCCGGTGGGTCGCCGACGCGCAATCGCAGATCCTGCGGACTCACCTTCTCTGCGCTGACTCAAGCCCAATGAGATGCGAGGGGGGGCTATCGCTAGTGTTCGCCTGGCCGTTGCGGTGCTCGCAGCCACCGCGGGTCCTGACTCCCAGATCAAGACCTCGCTGTGGTCCCAACCGAGTTAGCCTGTGCCTACCGATGCCGCCCAACAGGTGCACGGGCTCACTGCGCATAGTATCTACGAAAGGGACGCTCCGGGCATGACGTTCGTGAGCTCAGCGAGTGAGACATGCGAGATAAGCCCAAACGCACGGGTATTTACGCTTGTGTTGGAAGGGGTCACGCGGCGGCACGCTTACGAGGACTGCGCGTCTTGGCGGCTCCCGAGCGCCCGGTAACAGGCTTACGCTTTTCGGGGCGGAAGGCGGCAGAGAGCAGCTGGGCGTCGTCGGCGCGGCTCTTGTGGTGTAGATAGCGCATCGTCGTCTGGATGTCGGCGTGGCCCATCCATGCCTGTACCTGGACGATGCTGGCGACATTGATCGCCAGTGAGCCGAAGGTGTGGCGCAGGTCGTGAAAGCGCAGTCGTCGCAGGCCGGCGGCGTCGAGCGTCGCGAGGTAGCGGCGGCGCAGGGCGGAGCCATCGATGTGGGTGCTCTCGCGGCTGACGAACACGAGGTCGCCCTTGGCCGTATACGCGCTGCGGTCCTTCAGGGCAGAGAGTGCGTGCGCGACCCCCTCGACCATCGGTAGGGTGCGTGACTTCCGCGACTTCGGCTTGCCTGTGCGCTGGGCGCTGTAGCCTTCGAAGACTCGGATCGAGGACTGGTCGAAGTCGACGTCTTCCCAGCGCAGCGCCAGCAGCTCGCCGCGACGGAGGCCGCTGAGTGCGGCGGTCAGGTAGATCGCGGCGTCCTGGCGATCCTCGGTGGCTCGTAGGGCGCGCTCGGTGTCGCTGACGGCGGGTCGCCTCGGGTCGCGATGAGCGCCCACGGCGGCGGTGGCGACGAGCTTCTCGATCTCCTCGGGGGAATAGAAGTCAAAGCGCGCGGCGTCGTAGGACTCGCGTAGTCGCTTGACCTTCGCGACGGGGTTGACGATTAGGCCGTGGTGATCGACGGCGTGTTGGAGGACACTGTGTAGCTGAGCGACGATCTTGTTGACCGTGTGCCGGCCGCGCACGCCGTCCTCGGCCAGAGCGTTGCGCCAGCGCTCAATCTGCTCCGAGGTGATCGCCTCGATACGTTCCGAGGCGAACTCGGGCAGCATGTGTGCGTCGAGCACCGAGCGATAGTCCACCTGGGTGCTGGCCGACCAGTCGCGCTCGAAGCGACCGCGCTCAAACCACTCCTCGGCAACATCCTTGATCGTCAGGCCGGTGCGCTCCTGGCGCACTTGCCCGCGGCGCGCATCGACGAGCAGCGCGTCGAGCAGCGCCTGCGCGTCACGTCGACGCAGGAAGCCGAGGGGCGGCGCGCCCTTCCCGGTCCACGCTCGCCCAAGCGTCTTTTCGTGCTGGCCGCGCTGGTCGCGCCACTTCGCGCACCACGTGTTGCGGCGCTTGCCTTCGTACAGCCACACGTGGCCGCTGATCGAGGCGTGCGGATCGAGGGTGCCAGATGCCATCAGGTTCCTTCCGTAAGGGGGGGCTATCGGGGCCGTCCGGGAGGGACGGGACATGAGGAACCGTAGCGCGCCTAGCGGACAGAAATTTCCTCCCGAATTTCCTCCCCAAACAGCCTTGCACAAACCGAGCTACTGCACCGAAATGGCGTCTAAACGCTGTATCTACGGCCTAAACCGATTGATGTCAGCCAGCTCATAACCCGAAGGTCGCGGGTTCGAATCCCGCCCCCGCTATGCGAAGAAGCCCCGCTCAGGCGGGGTTTTTTCGTGGGATGGCCTCTCCATCAGCCCACGGATTCGTACCATGGGCGTCGCAGCACAGCATCCGCGATCCGAGATCCGCTGGTTTGCCGGAGTTTTCTGGCGTTTCCGACGCCTGTCACACGTCCCTGAAAATCGTGGTTGTCCCCGGTCGCGCGTCGACTCGCACGTTCTCGCGTTGCGCCGCTTACCAGCATCGCGAGCGGGGGCCTCCCCGCAGATCGCTGGTGTGCGTCAGATGTAAGGAGAGTGTAGGAATCTCCCAAGTGACTGCGGCGGCCGGTCACAATCAGTGGTGTGAGGGCCCTTGTTGTCGATGACGAGCGTGGTGTGCGCGAAGTCTTGCGCCGTGTATTGACCCTCGATGGCTATGAGGTGGAGACCGCGGACGGTGGCGCTGAGGCATTCGACTTGATCACGCGTGATGTTCCTGACGTGGTGCTACTGGACGTGGGTATGCCCGATGTCGACGGCCTGGAGGTGTGCCGGGGCCTGCGGCGTGTTGGAGAGCGTGTGCCGATCTTGATGCTCACCGCGCGCAGTGCGATCGGTGACCGCGTCGAGGGCCTGGACGTCGGGGCGGATGACTACATGGTCAAGCCCTTCGATGTGGACGAGCTCAAGGCGCGCCTGCGAGCGCTGCTGCGCCGCAGCCGGGACCCAACTGACGATGCCCCCGAGGTCCTTACGTTCGCTGAGATCCAGCTCGACTCTGTCAGGTATGGAGCGAACGTCGGCGACCGGTTCACGGAGTTGACGCGCACCGAGTACCAGTTACTCGAGTTGTTCATGCTGAATCCCGGGCAGGTGCTCTCTCACGGCCACATCTACAAAAAGGTGTGGGGCTATGACTTCGGC
>Ga0182024_10025655_pt1 | contig 10389 bp, 6 predicted proteins | sample P32metaG_FD_120480 | JGI IMG/M metagenome (GOLD analysis project Ga0182024, IMG submission 120480) | Permafrost microbial communities from Stordalen Mire, Sweden - P3-2 metaG (Illumina Assembly) | ecosystem: Environmental > Terrestrial > Soil > Wetlands > Permafrost | place: Sweden: Stordalen...
CTCCGCAGCGAACCGGGACCGCCCCGTTGCTCCAGCAAGTCCCCTGAGGAGGACTCAGAGGACTATGCGCTCTTTGGAGCGATCCGGGGCGGTCCCATCCCTCGGGGCCTCGCCAGGGGGGGGCACGGCGAGGACCCCGGATGAACTTTAGCCACGCCCCAAAACGAGGGGACCCCGGGGGCACGCACCGACCTCCGACAAGAGGTCGTTGTGAGTCTCGCTAGCCGTTTTCGCCAGACCTCCCTAGCTAAGCGCGACGGTCGGATCGGCGACGGCCCGCTGTGGCGCCCGTCATTCGGCACCGTGACGTCGCCGCTTGTCCGGTGCACTTAAGCCACAGGCCGCAGCGGAGTCTCAGCCATCTGGTCTCGACTCCGCACGACGGCTGTCCAGCCCGAGCACGCCCGCGACTGCGCGTGCGGCCAGCAGCTTGTCGTGCGGCGCATGCCCGGCGAGCGCGATCACTGCGCCCTCGAGCGCGCCCAGCAGCGCCAGCGCTACCGCTCTCGCGGGCGGTCCCGGTGGAATCGAGCCGGCTTTGCGTCCGGCGTTGATGAGCCTGACGCAGCGCTTGACCCCGGTCTCCCAGATCCGCTCGGTCTCGCGCCCCACCGGATGGTCCTGACCGGCGAACTCCAAGCGCAGCGCCATCACGACGCGCGCGATATCGCGCCGGCAGAAGACGGCGTGGGCGCGTGCCAGCGCCAGCAGCTCGGCGACCGGGTCGGCCTGCTGCGCGGCGGGCTCGCCGACCTCGCGCATCCAGTTCTCGTTGACCCACTCGATCACCGCCAGCGCCAGGTCCTCCTTGTCCTTGAACTGGTGGTACAGAGCGCCCCGCGTATAACCGGCCTCGCCCGCCACCTCCTCCAGCACGAGGTTGCCGTAGCCGTAGCGCGAGAGACCGCGCGCGGCGGATTCGAGCAACGCGCTGCGCGAGCGGGCGCGACGCTCAGCCTGAGTAGGGCGCCCGTGCGCTGACAGTGTCGACGCTCTCACGGAGCTCATCGACCTTGCGGCGTTCGTCGGTCATCAGCACATACATGCACGTATGTATGATAGCATCTTGGCGAGGAGACTAATGTCCACAGCCTCACCCCAGCACTCCGACCCTCTCCCTCCGCGTCGCGACAAGCGTGCAGCCACCTCGACCGTCCGGTGGGGGCGCCAGGTTCCCGAGGCGATTCGCTCTCTTGGGACGCTTGCGAACGCCGATTACGCCGATATCGTCACCGCGACGATTGACGAGACGCCAAATAGAACGCCCGACCAGCTGATCGACCTGGCGTTGAAGGGTATGCCGCGTGGTCTGCTCTTCTTCATCCCATTTGTCCAGCGTGTCTTCCTCGGCCTTCGCCTGAAGCTGCGGCCGTCCCCGGATCGCCTGCTCGGGTGGGAGATCGCCGATCGCGGCGAGAACTGGATACGGATTGAGGCTGCCTCGTGGTTCTTGACCGGCCACGTAGTTATGCACCTCGATGAAGGCCAACTGTCCTTCGCGTCGTTCGTCCGCTACGACCGACAACTCGCAGCGCTCGTCTGGCCGCCGGTGTCCCTCATCCACCGTCAAGTGGCGCTTGCCCTGGTACGCAGTGCGACACGAGCGCAGTAATCAAGACTCAGCATCATCACATGCATGAAGGACAAGGGAGACTCCCGAACAGCGCGCACACCGCCCGCCCTTGGCGAATCCATGAGATCACCCCCGACTTTCGGCTCGAGGACGTGTGGGCGCTGCCCGTGCGTGGTGAGGAGAGCGACTTCCCCGCGCTGGTGCAGGGCTTCGCCGCTGGCGACCCCTCGCAGGGCTCCTCGCGGCTTGCTCGCGCGCTGTGGAGCACCCGCTGGAAGGTCGGCGAGCTGCTCGGTTGGGATGAGACGGAGACCGGGCTCGGTGCGAGGGTGCCGACGCTGCGCGAACGCCTGCCGGGAGACCTGCTGGACGCACCAGGCCCCGGCTTCGACGCGCTCCCATTCACCTCGCTGTACCTGATCGAGGACGAGTTCGCGGCGGAGATCGCCAACGGCACCATGCATGGGGTCATGCACCTCAGCTGGGTTGCTGACGGGACGGGCCGCTACCGCGGCCAGATGGCCGTCTTGGTCAAGCCAAATGGGCTCCTCGGGACCGCGTATATGGCCGCGATCAGACCCTTCCGGCACCTGATCGTCTACCCCGCGGCGATGCGACAGATCGAGCGCGACTGGACGCGATCAGATCGAACCAGTCTTCCGCGTACTCGCGGTTCGCATTGAGTCGGTCTCATGGAGCCAACCGGGATCGAACCGGTGACCTCCTACTCGCAAAGCTACACGGCATACGTGCGAGAACGCCCGGAGTCTCTAGGTTTTGCGGGAGAAACGGCCTTACTGGCCGCTCACGGATACGGCTGGATTAGGCCCGATTAGGCTGGGCTTGGGCGGCGGAATGCGGCTGCTGCCCTCAAGGGGACGCTGTACAATGCAACTAAGGCGGTCGGCGAAAAGGGTGGAGCGTAGGCAGTAAGTAGGCAATAAGCCCAACCTGCCAGCAGCAGGTTAGGAAAGGGGACCAGCCTCTTTAGAAGGCGGGTCCCCAGTGGGCCATAGCCAGACGAACAAGCTGCTTGAGGGACGACGGAACCAACACGTGAGGGACGTAGGACCAACAACGAAAGCGGGACAACATGAAACGGATCAGAATCGCGGGACTGTGCCTGGTTGCAGCGTTTGCGATCAGCGCAGTGGCCGCGGCAAGCGCATCGGCGACAGCTCCGGAAATCGGGAGATGCATCAAAAAAGCTAAAGCCGAAGGCAAAGGCTACACGAGCGCCACTTGCACCGTAAAAGGGGAAGGGCTCAAAGCCAAATACGAATGGTCGCCAGGTACCGGAAAAGGCAGATTCACAACCACGGGCGGCATCGGAGTCCTGACGACCGTTGGAGGCTCGGAGGTGGAATGCAAAACCGAGTCGAGCGCGGGCGAATACAAACCCGGTGGCAACAACAAAGAAGAGGCCGGCCTAGTTGTTACGTTCACCGGGTGCAAAGCAAGTGGTCTGTCGTGCACGACCAAAGGAGCCAAATCCGGCGAACTCATAACGAACGAACTCGAAGGCGTCGTAGGGTGGGAAAATAAAGCGTTGAAAAAGACGGACCTCGAGCTGTCCCCAGCCAAAAGCGTGACCTCGGGTCTCTTCATTGAATTCGAATGCGTGGGCCTTTTGGTCAAGGTGAAGGGTCATGTCCTCGTGCCAATCAAAAACGACGCCATGAAAGAAACCGAAATATTGAAATTCGTGGCGAAAAAAGGCAAACAGAAACCAGAAAAATGGGAAGAAAGCCCGGAAAAGGCCATCCTTGAAGCGTCCTTCAGCAGCTTCAACGGAGGAGCATTCGAACAGTCCGGACAGAACGTCACGTCGACAATCAAAGGTGAAGAAAAGCTAGAGCTGAACGCGGTCGTCTAGTCCTGCGTTGGGCGAAATGGTGACGTGTGGGACCCGGCCAGCATGCGGGGTCCCACACAGTCGCCTCCCACGTGACGCCGGACCGGGCGACGGCGGGGTGCGGGATCTGCAATGAGGAGCCGGAGCCGATGAGCGAAGGGGCTGAGATCGATGGGAGGCGGTGAAGGCAGCTGGGAGCCTCTGCCGCTCGCTTCAAGGCCGTCGGTGTGGGCCGTCTCGCGGCCTCCATCATCAAGGCTCCGCTCAGCGCAACCTCGGCGCACGCCCCGCCGGGCGCTCCTCGCGGGCTGCCTCGCGTCCGGCGCGCTCCTTCTCTGCAGCTCCCCCGCGCTGGCCCTCAGCCAGCGAGGCCACGCCTTCGGCTTCGCCTTCGGCAAGAAAGGCTCCGCCGAGGGTCAGTTCCTCAGGGCCGCCGGCGTGGCCGTGAACGAATCAAGCGGAGACGTCTACGTCGTCGATCGCGAAAACAACCGTGTTGAGGAGTTCGGCCCCAAAGGCGAATTCATCCTGACCTGGGGATGGGGCGTCCAGGACGGCTTGAAAAAGCTCGAGGTCTGCACGAGCGGCTGTGAGGCCGGGCTCCCAGGCGTGGGCAACGGACAGCTGCAGTCCCCAGCAGAGATCGCCGTGGATAACTCAAGCGGCCCTTCGGCCGGCGATGTGTACGTGGTGGCCGATCCAAGCGCCGAACAGGCGGTCCTGCAGAAGTTCGGCCGAAGTGGCGAACTGATGGGCCGCCTGAAGGAGGAAGGCACGCTGAAGCCGAGCGAATCGGGAGCCCTCGACGGCGTCGCCGTGGACTCCAGCGGGACCGTGTGGGTCTACCGCGGCGAATCGGGGATCGAAGGAAGCGAAGCCGGCAAAGTCGAAAAGTTCAGCAACGGTGCGGTCAACAAATTCATCGAACCGGTGCTTGAAATCCAACCGCCATTCGAAGCCTCGGCGCTGTGCCCGAGACCCGGCTTCGCGGTCGACGCCACGGGCGAGAACTTCTACGCCGACCACGAACGCGAAACCCTGTTTGAAGAATGCCCGGCCGGGGTCGAAGGCGAAAAGCAACGCTCCGTGGTGAACGGCAAGTTCAAGAGCTCAGGCAAAGCCCTGGAACCCCTGATCGCAGCGCTTGACCCGGAAAACACTACCGCGACCGCGGTGGAACTCCCAACCGGGACCGTCTATCTCGCCAACGAAACGTCAGTCGCCGCGTTCAGCTCCAGCGGGTCGCTGATCCAGCGCTTCGGCTCCGAACGGCTCAAACACGCAAGCGGCGTGGCCGTCAATGCGAAGTCAGGCGAGGTCTATGTCGCCGACTCCGCCGCCGAGAAGGTCGATGTCTATGAACCCGAAGCGGAAGGCAAGCCAGCGATTGAGAGCTCAAGCGCACAAGCCATATCCGCGACCGCGACGAGGCTCAGCGCGAAGATCAGCCCGGACGGCGCCGAAACGAGCTACGTCTTCCAGTACTCAACGGCCCCAATCTCGGGCACCGGCAGCTGCGCACCCTCGTGCAGCGAAGTGCCCCAACCCCCCGGAGAGCTCAAAGCGGGCATCGTTCAGCAGGAAGTCAGCGTGGAAGTCAAAGGCCTAGCGCCGAACACGACCTACCACTACCGCCTGCTCGCGCAGAACAAGAACGGCAGCGCCGAAAGCCCGCAGAGCAGCGAAACGTTCTTCACGACGCTGCCGACCGCCGAAAGCGTGCTGCTGGACCACCGCAGCTGGGAGCTCGTCTCCCCACCGGAAAAGCACGGCGCCCTGATCGAACCGATCAGCCGCGAAGGGGCGCTGATCCAGGCCTCGAGCGATGGCAACTCGATCTCCTGGGCTGCGAGCGCGCCGGTCGCAGGCGAATCGGAAGGCAACCGCCAACCGGAACCCGTACAGGTGATCTCCACCCGCGGAAGCGAAGAATGGTCCTCGAAGGGCATCACCACCCCGCACAACCGAGGCGAAGGCATCGAGCCCGGCGAAGCGACCGAGTATCGCTTTTTCACCCCCGACCTCTCGCTCGCCCTCGTGCAGCCGCAGATCCCGAGCGAACCGCTTGAAAACCCGCCGCTGGTGCCCGAAGCGAGCGAAAAGACGATCTACCGCCGCAACGACGCGACGGGGCAATACGAGCCGCTCGTCACGGCCAACGACGTCACGGCGGCTTCCAAGTTTGGCGGCAAGCTGGAATTCGCTGGCGCCACATCGGATCTGAAGCACATCGTCTTTGAATCCGAAGTGCCTCTCATAATGGGCGCCGTCAACGCCGGGCTCTACGAGTGGGAATCGGGCGCGGCGCTGAAGCTCGTCAGCGTGCTGCCGGGACCCGAACAGACGCCGGCCGCTGAACCGACCCTGGGCGATCAGGGTCGCGACGTCCGCGGCGCGATCTCAAGCGACGGCTCGCGGGTGTTCTGGACCAACGGGCTGGGCAGCGGATCCGATGAAGGCCCGCTGTACATGCGCGACACGGTCAAGGGCGAAACGATCCAGGTCAACGCCGCCCAGGGCGTCGGCGAACCGAGCGAAGAAGAACGAGGCGAAGGCCTGGATCAAGTGCACTTCCAGGCAGCTTCAAGCGACGGCTCAAGGGTGCTCTTTACGGACACCTGGCCGCTGACCAAGGAATCGAACCTGGAACCGCGCTCCAGCGAAGAAGTGGTGGAAGGCCAGAGTGCAGGGCGCCCGGTCGACCTGTATGAATTCGATCTCGAAACGGGCAAGCTGATCGACCTGACGCTCACCGGGCGAAGCGGCGAACACGCCGACGTGCTGGGCACGCTTCCTGGGATCAGCGAAGACGGCTCCTACGTCTACTTCATCGCGAACGGGGTCCTCGCGCCGGGCGCCGAACCCGGGAACTGCCCCCGCACCAATCCGCTCGATCGCTCGCACCCTGAAGCCGCGTGCAACCTCTACGCGTCCGAGCCCGATCCCGAACACCCGGGGCAGCGCGAGACAAGGCTGATCGCGCGGCTCTCCGCGGAAGACGCCGCGGACTGGGGTGGCGGAAACTCACCGCTACCTGGAGATCTCGGCGGCGTCACCTCGCAGGTCTCTGCCAACGGGCGCTACCTGGCGTTCATGTCACAGCATGAACTGACCGGATACCACAACGTCGACTCAAACCCCGAAGCCAAAGGCGCGCATGACGAGGAGGTCTTCCTCTATGACGCGAGCGCCGGGCGCCTGGTATGCGCGTCGTGTGACCCGAGCGGGGAACCGCCGCACGGGGTCTTCGACACCGAAGCGGCCGGCGAAGGCCTGGGGCTGACCGTCGATCGCCCGGAAACGTGGCGCGGGCACTGGCTGGCCGGATCGATCCCGGGATGGACGCTGTTTGGGCTGAGCAACCCTGTCGCCGAGTACCAGTCGCGCTACCTCTCAAACAGCGGCCGGCTCCTCTTCAACAGCGCCGACGCGCTCGTCCCCCAGGTCACGACGCCCACCAGAGAAGAGGTCGTCAACGGCAAGCCCCAGAGTGTCGGCGTCGAGAACGTCTATGAGTATGAGCCGAGCGGGGAAGGCAGCTGCAACAGCGAATCAGGCTGCGTGGCGCTCGTCTCCTCCGGCAGCTCCCCGCACGAATCGGCGTTCCTGGACGCGAGCGAAAGCGGCAACGACGTGTTCTTCCTGACCGCCGCGAAGCTCGTGGCGCAGGACACCGACAACAGCCTCGACGTCTATGACGCGCGGGTCTGCGGGACCGCGCAGACGCTGCCCTGCCTGCCTGAAAAACCACCGCCACCGCCGCCATGCACGGGCGAAGGATGCCGGCCGCCGATCTCCCCGCAGCAGAGCTTCCAGCCGCCCGCGAGCTCGACGTTCTCAGAGCCGGGCAGTCTCGCCAAACTGCAAGTCAGCCCCTCCAAAACCACGGCCAAGCCGAAACCGCTGACACGGGCGCAGAAGCTCGCCAAAGCGCTGAAGGCGTGCAGGAAGCTAAAGCATAAGCACAAGCGAGCGGCGTGCGAAGCCAAGGCCCGCAAGACATACAGGGCCAAGCCCGCGGCGAAGAAGAAGACGGCGAAGAAAACCTCGCGCGCCAGGAAGGGGAGCTGAAGATGCGCCGCTGCGCACAACGAGCGATCCGAGCCCGGCTGCTGAGCTCGAGCGTCGCGGTGCTGGGCGCCTCGCTGCTGTTGATGGCGTTTGCGAGCCCGGCACTCGCGGGTGCGTGGTGGCGAGTCTCCTCGCGCCCGGCGCCGACACTCCTCCTACCCGGGCAGAAAGCGACGATCGTCATCGCGGCTGCCAACGCGGGCGACGGCGGCGTGAACGCGACCACCACGCCGGTGACCATCAAGGACACGTTGCCCGCAGGGTTGGAAGCGACCGAAATACGTGGCGAACCTGCCTTCCATAAAGAAGCGGCGTACCGGATGACATGCGAACTGAGTGCTCTCAGCTGCACTTCCAAGCCGGAAACGCTTCCCGCCTTTGAACGACTGGAAGTCATCATCACGGTCAACGTGAAGCCGGGAGCGATGATCACCGGCGAAGAGAACAAAGTGAGCGTTCAGGGCGCTGAACAGGAAGGCGAGCCGGGCGTGGCGGTGCCAGGTGCCTCGCTCAACGAGCCGCTCACGGTCAACGGCCAACCGACGCCGTTTGGGGTCGAAGAAGGCGGATACGCGCTCACGCCCGAAGATGAAGGCGGCGCGCTCGATACTCAGGCGGGCTCCCACCCGTTCCAGCTGACCACCACGATCAACCTCAACCAGACGCTCGAATCAAACCCCGCTACCGGCCCCACCCAGTCGGCGCCGGCGCTGCCGAAGGACCTCGGCTTCAACCTGCCACCCGGCCTGATCGGCGACCCGCGTGCGGTGACTCCGTGCCCGACCGTTGACTTCCTGGCGATCAGCGAATCCGATACCAACGCCTGCCAGCCGGAATCCGCGATCGGGGTGGTGGAGGTCACCCTCGACGAACCCGTGCACTTCGGTGACATCACCCGCGCGGTGCCGCTGTGGAACCTCGAACCGGCGCAGGGTGAGCCGGCGCGGTTCGGTTTCGAGGTCATCAAAGTCCCAGTGGTGCTGGACACCTCCGTGCGCAGCGGCGGCGACTACGGCGTGAGCGTGAGCGTCAACAACGCCCCGGAGGCAGCCCAGATCCTCTCAAGCGAAGTGACGATCTGGGGCGCCCCCGGCGACCCGCACCACGACTCCTCGCGGGGATGGGCCTGCCTGCTCGGCGGCGTCTACTTCAACCACGAAGTACCGTGCCAACCGCCAAGCCCCCGCCCGACGACCGCGTTCCTGACGCTGCCAACGTCGTGCACGGGCCCGCTTTCCACGACCGTCGAAGGCCACTCCTGGCCGGTCAAGTCGCTCGGCAGCGAACCCGGTCAGATCTTCTCGCTGGAAGGCAAGGCGACCGAATACACCCTGCCCGGCATGGAAGGCTGCGAACAGCTCCCGTTCGGCCCCTCGATTCATCTGGAACCGGAAACACATGCCGCGAGCACGCCGACCGGATTGAATGCCAACGTCCACGTGCCCCAGCAGACGACGCTGCAAGAAGGCGCGCTGGCCGAGGCCGAGGTGAAGAGCACGACCGTGACGCTGCCTGCGGGCGTGCAGCTCAACCCCGCCTCGGCAGACGGGCTGCAGGCGTGCTCAGAGAGCCAGGTCGGCTTTGAAGGCCCGGCCGCCACAGACCCGCTCTCACAGGGCGCACCTGAGCCCCTGAGGTTCTCAACCGAACCCGCGCACTGCCCGGACGCCTCCAAGGTCGGCACGGTCACCGTTCACACCCCGCTGCTTGAAAACCCACTGCAGGGAGCCGTCTACCTGGCGGCCCAGAACGCCAACCCGTTCGGCTCGCTGCTGGCGCTCTACGTCGTGGCCGAAGACCCGGCCTCGGGCGTGCGCGTAAAGCTGGCTGGCGAAGTCAAACTGAACGGCGAAACGGGCCAGGTCACAACGACGTTTGTGAACACCCCACAGGTGCCCTTCGAAGACTTCGAGCTGGAATTCTCCGGTGGCCCGCGCGCATCGGTCTCAACGCCGCCTTCCTGCGGCGCCTACACCACCAGCGCGTCGTTCACGCCGTGGTCGACCAGCACGGCGCTCCAAACCTCGGCTCCCGACCCCGAAAAAGAATTCAACATCACCTCCGCTGCGCACGGCAGCCCATGCGCCAACCCGCAGCCGTTCGCGCCGTCCTTCCAGGCCGGCTCGACCAACCTCCAGGCCGGCGCGTTTACCCCGTTTGCGCTGCAGATCACCCGCCCCGATGAAGATCAGGCGCTGAAGGCGCTGTCGGTGCACCTACCAGCGGGGGCCGCGGCGATGCTCTCCTCGGTGACGCCCTGCCCCGAACCTCAGGCCTCGCTGGGGACATGTGGCCCGGAAAGCGAGATCGGTCAGGCCACGGCGAGCTCCGGCTACGGCCCGGACCCGTTCACGGTGAGCGGCGGGCGGGTCTATATCACCGGCCCCTATCAGGGCGCCCCGTTCGGCCTGTCGATCGTGACCCCGGCGGTGGCCGGCCCGTTCAACCTCGGCGACGTGGTCGTGCGCTCCACGATCAACGTCAACCCCAACACCGCGCAGGTCACGATCGCAAGCGTGCTGCCGTCGATGGTCCAGGGAGTCGGCATGGAAAGCTCGGGCATCCCCCTGCAGCTGCAGCGCATCGACGTGACCGTCGATCGTCCGGGCTTCGAGTTCAACCCGACCAACTGCAGGCCGATGGCGATCGAAGCGACGCTGAGCGGCTCCGCCGGCGCCGAGTCCAACGTCTCCTCCCCCTTCCAGGTCGCCAACTGCTCCTCACTGCCCTTCCACCCGACCGTAACGGCCTCCACCCAGGGGGCTCTGAGCAAAGCAAACGGGGCGAGTTTGACCGTCAAGGTCACTTCCACCCCCGGACAGGCCAACATCGCCAAAACCAGCCTGATCCTGCCGATCGCGCTGCCCTCGCGGCTGACGACGATCCAGAA
>Ga0182024_10025656_pt1 | contig 10389 bp, 9 predicted proteins | sample P32metaG_FD_120480 | JGI IMG/M metagenome (GOLD analysis project Ga0182024, IMG submission 120480) | Permafrost microbial communities from Stordalen Mire, Sweden - P3-2 metaG (Illumina Assembly) | ecosystem: Environmental > Terrestrial > Soil > Wetlands > Permafrost | place: Sweden: Stordalen...
CCCGCGCGCGGGTCGAGCGCGATCTTGCCCGCTTCAGGCAACTCACCGCCGACAGTCCCGCCGAGCAGCGCCGCGCCAGTGTGCTGGAAGAACTGATCCGGCAGCGGCTGGCCACGCTCGACATGTCGCAAGCGGTGAACGCGCCCAGGGATTCGCCCGAAATGGTCCAGGCCATGAGCATGGGCAAGACACGGATGGATGCGCTCAGGGACGAGATCGGCAGAGGCATGGCCGAGGAGCAGGGACTGCTCAGGATGCGCAACCAGCAGGAATCCGACCAGAAGAACTATGAAGTTCTGTTTGCCGTTTCGGTGGCGCTGTTGGCGCTGGCCGTGCTTCTGGTCGCCGCCGGCCTTTTGGTGCGCAACAATGTGCGTCTCTCCGAGGCCGAGCGCGTGCGCGCCCGCGAAGCCGAAGTGCTGCAGGCAACCCTGGACAATGTGCGCGATGGCGTCGCCTATTTCGCCGCCGATGGCAGGCTCAGCGCCTTCAACCGCCAATTCTTCCGCTTGCTGGATTTTCCCGACGCGCTGGCCAACGACCGGACCACGCTTTCCGCGCTTGCCCGTTTTGAGAAAGACCGGCCGCGCTCGATCCTTGTCCCACTACGCCCGGACGAAGCGGCCGGCGATCCCATCCGTGTGAGCTGGGGTGGACGAGAACTGGAAGTCTATCGCGCGCCGCTCGCCGCGGGCGGCTTCCTGATCGGGGTGCTGGACATCACCGCGCGCATCAAGGCGGAAAACATGGTGCGCCAGGGCCAGAAGATGGAAGCCATCGGCCATTTGACCGGCGGCGTGGCGCACGATTTCAACAATCTTTTGCAGATCATCAGCGCCAATCTCGATCTCACGGCTGCAAGCCAGGAGATCAAGGCCAATCGCACTCTGGCGCGCCGGCTGGAAAACGCGATGATCGCGGTGTCGCGGGGCTCGCGCCTGATCAGCCAGCTTCTCGCCTTTGCCCGCCGTCAGCCGCTGGAGCCGCGTTCGGTCAATCTGGGGCGGGTGATCGGCGACATGACCGATCTGTTGCGCCGGACGCTGGGCGACAATATCGAAGTGGAAGCGGTGGTCGCGGGCGGGCTGTGGAATACGCTGGCCGATCCCAACCAGGTCGAAACCACCATCCTCAATCTCGCCATCAATGCGCGCGACGCCATGACGAGGGGCGGCAAGCTCACTTTGGAAGCGGCCAACGCTTATCTCGACGATGCCTATGCCGCCAATCACGAGGACGTCGTGCCCGGCCCCTATGTGATGCTGGCGGTGAGCGACACCGGCCAAGGCATGTCGCCGGAGGTGATCGCGCATGTGTTCGAGCCCTTCTTCACCACCAAGCCGGAAGGCAAGGGCACGGGGCTGGGGCTGGCGCAGGCCTATGGCTTCGTCAAGCAGACGGGCGGCCATATCAAGATCTACAGCGAGGTGGGCGAAGGCACTACCGTGAAACTTTATCTGCCGCGCACCCGCCAGCCCGAGGAAGCCGCCGCGCCCATGAACAACAAGCCGGTGCAAGGCGGCAGCGAGCGGATTCTGGTGGTGGAAGATGACGAGCATGTGCGTGAGGGCGCCGCGGATATCTTGCGGGAATTGGGCTACCAGGTGCTCACCGCCGAGAATGCGGAAGCCGCGCTCAGGCAATTCGAAGAAGGCGCCGATCCCCAGCTTCTGTTCACCGATGTGGTGATGCCCGGCCCCATTCCCACCCGGGAATTCACCCGTCAGGTGCAGCAGATGCGCCCGGGAATCCGCATCCTCTACACCTCCGGCTATGCCCAGAACGCGATCGTTCATAATGGTCGGCTGGACGACGACGCCTTCCTTCTCGCCAAACCCTATCGCAAGGACGAACTGGCGCGGAAAATGCGCGGCGTGTTGGCGGCGCCGCCGCAGCCACTGAGGCCCGATGGCGCGATCAGCAAGGTGCTGGTGGTGGAGGATGTGCCCATCATCCGCATGGCGACGATGGACATGATCGCGCAGATCGGCCTTCGCGCCGCCGAGGCGGGAGACGGCAGCGAAGCGCTCGCCCTGCTCGAGAGGGATCCCGAGATCGCGATTCTGCTGACCGATCTGGGCCTGCCGGGCATGAGTGGCCGGCAATTGGTGGAGAAGGCACGGGCACTCAGGCCGGGCCTGAAAGTGATTATCGCCTCGGGCTATTCCAGCGACGCCAATGGCCATGGCCGCGATGTCGGCCATCTCACCAAGCCGTTTGACGTGGGCCAGCTTCGGCGGGCACTGGAAGCGTGATAGAGTGACCCAGTGCCGGTGGTTGGGCGCGATATAGGTTTGTGATGCCGACGCCGGAACAGAATTCCCATACTCAATCCCACATTCCCAAGGGCGCGCGCATCATTCTGGTGCGGCATGGGCAGCCGGCGCTGCCCTTGCGCCCGCGCACCAGCCATCACGAATTCCGCGATTATATCGACGCCTATGAGGCCGCGGGGCTGGATCCGGGAAGCCTGCCGCCGCAGGAACTGGCCGATCTGGTGAAGGAACTGGATCATGTCTTCACCTCCGGCCGGCCACGCGCCCATCAAAGCGCGCAGGCGCTCGCGCCGCATGCGGAACTGGTCGCCGATCCCTTGTTTGCCGAAGCGCCGTTGGCCTCACCCAAGATACCGCTGCTCAAGATGCGGGTGCCCAAATGGGCGATCGTGGCGCGGGTGCTCTGGCATGCCGGCTATCATCCCGAGATCGAGAATTACCGCAAAGCCAAGCACCGTGCCCATCAGGCCGCCGACATCCTGGTCGATAAGGTGCGCGAGCGGGCGAAGGACGACAAGTCGCGCGCCGCGGTACTTGTTGCGCATGGCTACTTCAACGCCATGATCGGCCGCATCTTGCGCCAGCGTGGATTCACCCGTACCGGTGCGCACCGGGCGCGCTATTGGAACGCCGTGATCTATCAATGGGAGCATGCATGATCGAGAAGAAGCTGGATATCGCCGCCGAGGACGGCATCGCGGAAGCCATTCTCTATGCGCCCGATTCCGGCAAGCATCCCGGCCTGTTGTTCTATACCGACATTTTCGGCATCCGCCCCGCCAACCAAGGCATGGCCAGGCACATCGCGGAAAAGGGCTATGCGGTGCTGATGCCCAACCTCTTCTATCGCTACGGCAAGCCGCCTTTCGGCGCCAATTTCAAAATGGGTGAGCCGGAATCGATGAAGCTGCTCCATGCGCTGTTCGCCTCGCTCACCGGCCGGATGATGGAGAAAGACGCGCCGCATTATGTGAAGGCGCTATTGGATCAATCCAACGTGTCGGGCAAGAAGATCGCGGTGGTGGGTTATTGTTTCACGGGCGCCATGGCGCTTCGCACCGCCGCGGTGTGCGCGGATCAAGTCGCGGCAGCGGCGTCGTTCCATGGCGCCCAGTTGGTCACCGAAGCCGAAGACAGTCCGCACAGCCGCATCCCCCAAGTGAAAGGCGAGCTTTATTTCGGCCACGCGATCGAGGATCAGTCCATGCCGCCGGACGCGATCGAAAAGCTCAATGACACGCTGAAGGCCTGGGGCGGCGAATATGACAGCGAGGTCTATGAGGGCGCCAAGCATGGCTGGACCGTGCCGGGGCGCGATGTCTACAACGAGAAGCAGGCGGAGCGGCACTATCAGAAACTCTTCGATCTGATGAAACGCAATCTCTGAGGATGGTCACAGCTTTCCTGCTCGCGGCGTCCTTGGCCCAGGCGGCTCCTGTCGCGCCGCATTACGTCAGCCAGCGCGCCAACCAGGCCTATCTGCGCGAGGGACCCGGTTACGCCTATCGCGTTCTTTGGATCTATCGCCACAAGGGCACGCCGTTCCGTGAAAGTGCCAATTACGACATCTGGCGGCGGGTGACGGCGCCGGATGGCGCGGTGGGCTGGATGAGCATGGAAATGCTCTCCGACAGCCGCACCGTGCTGGTGACAGGAAAGGGCCGGACGCAGATCCGCAAGGATGCGTCACCGGATGCGAAGATGGTGGGTCAGGCCGATCCCGGCGCGGTGCTGAAATTGAAAGCCTGTGCCGAGGAAGCGTGCCGCGTCGCCAGCGGCGACGTGGATGGCTGGATTCCGAAAAGCCGGATTTGGGGCGTCGACGCGAACGAGACGTTCAAATGACCGTCAATGACGGAAATGGCGCATGCCGGTGAACACCATCGCCAATCCAGCCTCGTCGGCAGCGTCGATTACTTTCTGATCGTTGACCGACCCGCCCGGCTGGATCACCGCCGTGGCGCCGGCTTCCGCCACCACCAGCAGCCCGTCCGGGAAGGGAAAGAAAGCTTCCGACGCGGCCGACGATCCGATGGTGCGGGGCTGGGCCCAGCCCGCGGCCTTGGCGGCGTCCTTGGCCTTGATGGCGGCGATGCGGGCGGAATCCACCCGGCTCATCTGACCCGCGCCGATGCCGGCGGTCGAACCATCCTTGGCATAGATAATGGCGTTGGATTTCACATGCTTGCCCACGGTGAAGGCGAACAGCATGTCGGCGATTTCCTGCTCGCTCGGCTGGCGTTTGGTCACGACCTTGAGCTTGTCGCGGGTGACGCGGCCATTGTCGCGGGTCTGCACCAGAAAGCCGCCCGCCACCGAGCGATAGGTGAGAGTGGGCGCCAGCGGATCGGGCAAACCGCCCGCGACCAGCAAACGCAGATTCTTTTTGGCGGCAAGAATTTTCTTGGCATCTTCGTCGGCATCCGGGGCGATGATCACTTCGGTGAAGATCTTGGAAATCTCTTCCGCCGTAGCGCCGTCAAGCTTGGTGTTGAAGGCGATTACGCCGCCGAAAGCGCTTTGCGGATCGCACACCAGGGCCGCCAGATAGGCGTCTTTCAGGGTCTTCGCCACCGCCACGCCGCAGGGATTGGCATGCTTGATGATGGCACAGGCCGGCGCGGCTTTGGGGTCGAACTCCGCCACCAATTCATAAGCCGCGTCGGTGTCGTTGATATTGTTGTAGGACAATTCCTTGCCCTGAAGCTGGCGGGCGCCGGCGACGCCGGGACGCGTGCTGCCGTCCACATAAAAGGCGGCCTGCTGGTGCGGGTTCTCACCATAGCGCAAAGGTTGGCGCAGCAGCCCACCCAGGGCACGACGGCGCGGCGGCGCGGTTTCGCCCTCTTTCTCCAATTCGCCGGCAAACCAGTTCGACACCGCCGCGTCGTAAGCGGCGGTGCGGGCAAAGGCGCGCTGCGCCAGGGTACGGCGCAGCTTTAGCGTGGTGGCGCCGTGATGCGCCGTCATCTCGTCCAGCACGGCCTGGTAATCCTCGACATCCACCACCACCGTCACCCAGTCGTGGTTTTTGGCGGCGGAGCGCGTCATCGCCGGACCACCAATGTCGATATTCTCGATGGTGGTCTCGAAATCGGCGCCGCGCTGAACCGCGGCCTCGAAGGGATAGAGATTGCAGACCAGAAGATCGATGCCTTCGATGCCGTGGCTCTTCATCGCTGCGGCGTGATCGGCCTTGTCGCGCAACGCCAGCAACCCGCCATGCACATTGGGATGCAAGGTCTTGACCCGCCCGTCCATCATTTCGGGAAAATGGGTGATGTCCGAGACATCCTGGACCTGAAGCCCGGCGTCCCTCAGCGCCTTGGCGGTGCCGCCGGTCGAGATCAGCGCCACGCCATGGCGCGTCAGCCCCTTGGCGAAATCGATCAGGCCGGTTTTGTCGGAAACCGAGAGAAGGGCACGGGAAATCTTGCGATCGGTCATGGGCGGCTAAGGCTCGGATGGCCGCCGCTCTTATCCCTTCATGGCGCAATATAAAAGGGTCAACCCCATGCTTGCGCACAGCGAATAGGTCACAGGAATAGCAAGGTGGGAACGGCCCAATCCGAAGGCCAGATCGCCGGAAACCGGATCCAGGCCCAGCACAGCAATCGCCGGGCTGAGCACCAAGGCGCCCAGCAACAGAATTCCCAAACCTACCCCAAACCGCCTCATGCCCACCCCCGGGCTTGTGACGGGTATTTCAGCAAAACCGAGTTAAGGCCTTGTTAGGAATTAGGGAAGTTTTTCGGCTATTCCGGGGCAAGGCCAGGGCCTGGCCGACGTTACTCGGCCGCCCGCTGGGGCTGATGCATCATCGCCTCGCTCTTTTTGCCGAATTCTTTGGCGGACTCTTCGGCCTCGGCTGCGAATTCGGATGCCGCATGTTCGGCGTGGTTGCGCATGCCCCGCGTCAGGTTCTGGAACATCTCGGCGTAGTGCAGGCTCTGGGTCGCATAGTCCTGCATCATCTGCTTGATCCATTCCTGCTGCGCTTCGATCAGCCCGGCGAGATCGCGCCGTCCGTCGAAATGCGCAAAGGCATGGGTGGCGTGGTCCAGATTGCGCTGGGCGACGCGCAGGGATTCGGCCTTGGTGAAATGGGCGATCTCGGTGAGCAGGCCCCTGTTCTGGTCCAGCGTCTTTTCCACGGATTGGCGCAGGGTTTGGATCGCGTCCTGCGGCGAGGATTCGTTCACGGAATCGGATGTCTGCATGGGAAAACTCCTTTGGGAGAGAGGAACCCAGCCCTTCGTCAGTGTCGTGGAAACGGGAAAAGCTTATGTGACGGAAGGGTGCAGAAAAAGCGAATTCTTAGGCCTTTTCGCGGTTCCGCGCCGGGGCTGGACCCTGAGCTACTCTCTGTGGCAAAACCCGCCTCACGCGGGCGTGGTGGAACTGGTAGACGCGCCAGACTCAAAATCTGGTACCGCAAGGTGTGTCGGTTCGATTCCGACCGCCCGCACCATTCATCGGCGCTCTGTCAGAGCGCCGATGAATGCCAAGTTTTAATATTCCTGACAGATTCTAGCGGACGGTCGGGTTATTTGATTGCCCGGCTCGCTTGTGCTCGCGGGGCGCGGCCGCCCGCAACATTCGTCTCGTGGCCAAGGGCCGCGAGACGAATGTTAGGTCATTCCTTTGAAAATTACGCTCAGCGTGCGGTCGGGTTTGTTTTATTGCCCGCTTCGCTGTCGCTCCCCGGGCGGGGCCGCCCGCACCGCCTACCTTAATTAAAGCTGCAATGCCGGCCTGCTTCGCGCGTGAATTGTAGAGTGCGCGATCCCATGCTTGGTTGGGGCGCCTCAAGGGAACCCGCCATGCTGGAACTGCGCCCCAATTGCGAATGCTGTGACCGCGATCTTCCGCCCGACAGCCCCGATGCGCGCATCTGCAGCTTTGAGTGCACCTTCTGCGCTGGCTGTGTGGCGGAGAAGCTCAATGGCATCTGCCCCAATTGCGGTGGTGAATTGGTGGTGCGCCCTATCCGTCCCGCCGCCAAGCTGACGAACAACCCACCTTCCACGCACCGGATCTGGAAACCAGAGAATTGCGGCGCTCCGCTGGTCAAAGTATAGCCAAGCAAGCCAATGAACTACCGCCATCAATACCATGCCGGGAACTTCGCCGATGTCGTCAAGCATCTGGCCGAGGTGGCGATTCTCACCCATCTGGCGAAGAAAGAGACACCGTTCGCGGTGATCGACAGCCATGCCGGGCGCGGCAGCTATGATCTCGGTTCAGAAGAGGCGCTAAAGACCGGCGAGGCGGCTTCGGGCGTCCAGATGCTGGACGGGCTTTCCGGCTCGCCGCTGCTGGATCGCTATCTGAGTCTGGTGGGAGAGGGCAGCCGAATCTATCCGGGCTCGCCGTTGATCGCCGCCAAGATGCTCAGGCCCCAGGACCGCCTGGTGGCGGTCGAGAAACATCCCGAGGAAGCCGAAGCCCTGAAAGAAACCCTTTCGCCCTGGCGCAAGGCGCGGGTGGAGGGAGGCGATGGCTATGCCCGGCTGGTATCGCTATTGCCGCCCCCCGAACGGCGCGGACTGGTGCTGATCGACCCGCCATTCGAGGCGCCGGACGAATTCGAAAGCTTGGCCCGGGCCGTGCGAGGCGCCTTGCGCCGCTTCACCACCGGCATCTATCTGATCTGGTATCCCATCAAAGCCGATGCCGCGGCCCGCGCCTTCGAAGGCGAAGTGCTGATGGACGCCCGAAACGCGCTCAAGATCGAAGCGGCGATTGATGCAGCCGAAGGCAAGCTCGCCCGCGCAGGGGTCCTGGTGCTCAATCCGCCCTTTGGCTTTGCCGCCGCGATGGAACAGGCATTGGCCAAAGTCGCGCCGCGGCTCAAGGCGAAAACGCGGCTGGATTGGCTCGCGGGCGAAGAGTAAGCAGCGGACTTATTCCGCGGCGTGCTCGGAGATTTCGGGCGTGGTCTCGCCGCCCCAGCGCTTGGCGATCAAGGACACCAGCCACAGCGCCGCGGACATCGACACCAGTGCGATCAGCCAAGGCAGTGCGCTCATGAGGTTGTCGAGCGTGATCGAAGGCATGGAGAACTGCGAAAGCGCGTCCCAGCGGTCCTCCATCCAGTGCCAGGCTTGATGGGCGACCAGCGCCGACAGGATGATCGAGCCCACGCGGTAGGGCACGATATAGCGGAAGAGCAGGTTCAGCGCCGGCACGAACAGCGCCAGCATGAACAATTGTCCCAACTCCACGCCCACATTGAAGGAGAGCAGCGATAGAAGCACATGGGAGCCCGCCAGTTGCAGAGAGTCACGCAGCACCCATGAAAAGCCGAAGCCATGCACCAGGCCGAAGAAGAAGGTGATGACCCAGCGGTGCTGGGGCTTGAGGACGACGATATTCTCCAGCGCCATATAGAGGATGGAAACCGCGATCAGCAGCTCGATCAGCGGCGGAAACCACTGCGCATCGGGCGCATAGCCATAGGCCGAGGCGATCAGAGTGATCGAATGGGCGATGGTGAAGGCCGTGACCACCGGAATCAGCGGACGGATGCGGCGGAAGGGGATGATCAGGGCGAATAGGAAGAGGAGATGGTCAATCCCTTCCAGGATGTGGTGGAAACCCATCGCCACGAAGCGCGTGGCGGCATTGACCCAGCTCGGGTCCATGCTGACCAGTCCGGCATCGCCCGCCAAGTCATAGGCCCGGTTGATGCCATTGGGCGAGATGAATTGCAGGGCGGTGGTCTCATGCACCGCCAGGTGGTCGAAGGTGGCATGGATCGCGAAATTCGATTGATCAGACTGGATGGGATATTCGAACCAGACATCAAGTTTGGCCTGGTCCCAGAAGACATCGCCCGTGGCGGCTAGGGGCGGCGACTTCATTTCCGCCAGCGCCTGGCCATAGGTGGCGAAAGAGCGATCGGAATCCAGCGCCATGCGCACCACGACGATATGCGGAAAGGGCAATTGCCGGCCGTTCTCGTACACTTTGAGATTTTCGAACAGCGCCACCTGGGCCGCGGTGCGGAGCGGTCCGTCCACGCGCGTCAGGTCCACCGACCCGTTATCATGATGATAGTAATCGCCATCGGCATAGGATTTGAGCGGCATCCGCATCAGGACCTGCAGCACATGGCCTTGCGGCTTCATGTAGGCCTGGACCAGCGAATCGACCGGGATCGTGTGTGCGGAAGCGGGGCTCGCCTGAATGAGGCCCAGCCCAAAAAGAATCAGCGCCGCCAGTACATTTGAGAACTGGCGGCGCATGATCCTAAACAACATGAAAAGCTAAAGCGAATGACCTGAAGTTACGACTTCGGCCAAGCCACTCCCTCGTCCGCGCCTTGGGTGACGGGCCCCATGCCCTTGTAAAGGAACTTCTGGATGCGGCGGCCGCCATAAGTTTCGGTGGTGAACAGATTGCCCTTGGAGTCGATGGCGATCGAATGCACGCCATGGAACTCGCCGGCAGAATTGCCGCCGTCGCCGAAGGTATAGATCGGGGTAAGCGTCTGGCGATCGATGATCACCACATGCTCGGCCACGCCGTCCGCCATGAAGATGTACTTCTGCTGCGGATCCTTCGAGAAGGCGATGTCCCACACCGAGCCGTCGGTCAGGGTATCGGTCTGGTAGTACATCTCCTTCACGAATTTGCCTTCGGGCGTGAAGACCTGCATGCGGTCATTGACGCGGTCGCAGACGTAGATCAGCCGGTCCACCGACATGTCCGCGCAATGCACCGGATTGCGGAAGTTCGGTTCATGCGCCTGGTCATGCTGCAGGTCGGGCGTGTACCTAGGGAGCACCGTATCGTCCACCGGGTTTTGACCATAAGCGCCCCACCAGCGCTTCATCTTGCCGGTGTCGGCGTCGAGAACGGCGACGCGATGGTTCAAGTAACCGTCGGCGATATAGGCTTCGTTTGCCTTGTTATCGATGAAGATCTTGGCAACCCGGCCGAAACTCTCCTGATCGTTCGATCCGGCGGCAAAGCCGGCTGCAGAGGACTCGGCATTCGCATCCGCCGCCGCACCCACTTTCTTGCGGGCGCCTGATTTGCCGATCTGCATCAGGAATTTGCCGTCCTGGGTGAATTTCAGGATTTGCGAGTCCGGGCCGCCATTGCC
>Ga0182024_10025657_pt1 | contig 10389 bp, 8 predicted proteins | sample P32metaG_FD_120480 | JGI IMG/M metagenome (GOLD analysis project Ga0182024, IMG submission 120480) | Permafrost microbial communities from Stordalen Mire, Sweden - P3-2 metaG (Illumina Assembly) | ecosystem: Environmental > Terrestrial > Soil > Wetlands > Permafrost | place: Sweden: Stordalen...
CGCCGAGGACATCGTCGAGGAGGCCCAGGCGCGCGAGCGCGAGATTCGCCTGGGGGCCGAGGATTACGCCGACGAGATTCTCAACACCCTGGAGATCAACCTTTCGAAGTTCATCGCCGCCGTGCAGCGCGGTCGCGACCGCCTTGCCGGCAGCGACGAGTCCGCGGCTGCCTAGCGCTCGCCCACCGACGCTGAGTGCCCGCGGCCAGAGGTTCGCCTTCACCGCCTGTTGGTCACCGGCGGCGCGGGGAACTGCTTGGATACGGCCGTGACGCTCGGCCGGCTCGGAACCTCGCTGCAGACGGGCGCGATCCTCGTGCGGGCGGGCGTGGTGCGGTTCGACCGGCCCGACAAGCTGATCCGCGTCGGACTGACGATGCTGCGCTGGGGGCCGACGCCCGCGGCCGGCTACGCGATCTCGGCGCTGCGTACGCCGGATCGGCCGGCGATCCACGACGAGCGCGGCACGATCAGCTTCCGCGAGCTCGCAACGCAGACCAACGCGCTGGCGCACGGCCTGCGCGGTCTCGGCGTGGGTGAGGGCGACGCGATCGCGATCCTCTGCCGCGACCATCGCGGCTTCATCGAGTCCTCGGTCGCGGCGTCCAAGCTCGGCGCCACCCTGCTGTTGCTGAACACCTCCTTCGCCGGACGCCAGATCGCCGAGGTCTGCGCGAGCGAGAACCCGCGGGTGCTGATCTACGACGAGGAGTTCAGCGAGCTGTGCGCCCAGGCGGCGGCGGGCCGCGCGAGCCTGATCGCCTGGCAGGACTCGCCGAACCCGCCGCACCCGACGCTCGATGATCTGATCGCGGCGGGTCCGAGCAGGAAGCTCAAGCCGCCGCGCGACCGTGGCCGCGTGGTGATCCTGACCTCCGGCACAACCGGCTCGCCGAAGGGCGCCTCGCGACACCAGCCGCGTTCGCTCGACCCGGCCGCCGCGCTGTTCTCGCGGATCCCGTTGCGCGCACGCGAGACGACGCTGATCGCGGCGCCGCTGTTTCACTCGTGGGGCTACGCGCATTTCACGCTCGGCCTGGCGCTCTCCTCGACGCTCGTGCTCCAGCGCCGCTTCGACCCGGAGGCGACGCTCGCCGCGATCGCTCGCTGGCGCCCGAGCGCGCTGGTCGTCGTGCCCGTGATGCTGACGCGGATCCTCGAGCTTGGGCCCGAGGTGATCGGGCGCTGGGACACCAGCTCGCTGCGGGTGATCGCGGTCAGCGGCTCGGCACTGCCGGGCGAGCTGGCGCTGCACGTGATGAACACCTTCGGCGACACGCTCTACAACCTCTACGGCTCGACCGAGGTCGCGTGGGCGACGATCGCCTCCCCGGAGCAGCTGCGCGCGGCCCCGGGAACCGCCGGCACGGCGCCGCACGGGACGCGCGTGCGCCTGTTCGACGACCAGGATGGCGAGATCGTCAGCCCGGGCGAGACCGGGCGGATCTTCGTCAGCAACGAGATGGTGATGGACGGCTACACCAGCGGCGACGGCAAGACGATGCTCGACGGGTTGATCGCCACCGGCGACGTCGGCTACCTCGACACCCACGGTCGCCTGTTCGTCTCCGGACGCGACGACGACATGATCGTCTCCGGCGGCGAGAACGTGTTCCCCCGCGAGGTCGAGGATCTGCTGGCCGAGCACCCGGCGGTCGACGACGTCGCCGTGATCGGCGTGCCGGACCAGGAGTTCGGCGAGCGGCTGCGCGCGTTCGTGGTGCTCAAGCGCGGCGCGCAGCTGAGCGAGGAGGAGGTGCGTGCCCACGTCCGCGAGAACCTGGCGCGCTTCACGGTGCCCCGCGACGTGGTGTTCGTCGACGTGCTGCCGCGCAACGCCACCGGGAAGGTGCTCAAGCGGGAGCTGCGCGCGCGCTGATGGTGCGCACCGACCTGCTCGATCTCGGCGGCGAGCGCCTCAGCGCCGGCGAGGGACGGCGCCTCTCGCTCGAGGTTGCCCAGGAGCCGCTCGAGCTCGCCGGCACCCGCTACCTCGCGCTGCCTGAAACGGTCGGGGTGACGCTCGATCTCTCGCGGACCACGGGCGGCGGATACGCCCTGCGGCTGCGCTTCTCGGCCACCCTCAGCGGGCCGTGCATGCGTTGTCTGGAGCCCGCGTCGCCGGTTGTCGCGGTCGACGCGCGCGAGATCGATCTGCCCGGCGGTGGCGAGGAGCTCGACAGCCCCTACGTCGAGGGCGACCTGCTCGACCTGCGCAGCTGGGTGCATGACGCGCTCGTCCTCGCGGCGCCCGATCAGCTGCTCTGCGCGGCCGACTGCCAGGGGCTGTGCCCGGTCTGTGCGGTCGCGCTCTCGAGCGTCGGCGAGGAGCACCACCACGAGCGCGAGCCGGACCCGCGCTGGGCCAAGCTGCGCGAGCTCGATCTGGGCTAGCGAGGTTCGGCCGGCGCCGGCGACGGGATGTCGTTCGGAAACGCCGAAGTTTGTGCGATGATGGATCGGCGGTGAGCGCACTCGCCATCCCGGCGTTCGCGCTCCGCACAGGAGTCCGCCGGGATCCACAGGCCCCTGCCTGGGGTTGGTGGTACGCGTGGAACAAGTTTGGCCGTCACCGAACCTCGACCGATAATCACCGACTCGGCGCCGATAGTTCTTCCGGCGCTCCCCGCCGAGTTTCAGCCACCAAGTAGCCACGATCGGGCCGACCGAATCGCGACCGCGGTCGTGACGCTGCTGCCGTTGGTCGCGCTGGCGATCGTCGCGCCGCTGGCCTGGGGCGGCTTCCTGCATTGGTACGACGTCGTCGTGTTCGTGATCTGCTACGTCCCGACCGGGCTCGGAATCACCGTCGGCTACCACCGCCTGCTGACCCACCGGGCGTTCAACACCACGCCGGCGCTGCGCGCGATCTTCACGATCCTCGGCTGCATGGCGATCGAGGGACCGCCGATCGAGTGGGTCGCCAACCACCGCAAGCACCACACCTACTCCGACGAGGAGGGCGATCCGCACAGCCCGCACGTCAACTTCGCCGGCGGGCTGCGGGGGTCGCTGCGCGGCTTGTGGCACGCCCATCTCGGCTGGGTCTTCGGCGGCGGGATGGCGAACGAGGCGCGCTACGCGCCCGATCTGCTCGCCGACCCGGTGGTGCGATTCGTCGATCGCACCTTCGTCGTCTGGGTCCTCGCCGGTCTCGCGATCCCGTTCGGGCTCGGCTGGGCGATCAGCGGCGGCACGATCGCCGGCGCGCTGACCGGACTGCTGTGGGGCGGCGCGGTACGCGTCTTCCTGCTCCACCACGTCACGTTCAGCATCAACTCGCTGTGCCATTTCTTCGGCCGCAGGGAGTTCGAGACGAGCGACCACTCGACCAACCTCGCCTGGCTCGCGCCACTGTCGTTCGGCGAGTCCTGGCACAACAATCATCACGCCTTTCCGCGCTCGGCCGTCCACGGTCTCGGCCGCTGGCAGCTCGACCTCTCGGCCGTGGTGATCAAGTCCCTCGCGAGGGTCGGATTAGCACGGGACCTGGTGGTCGTCAGCGCCGAGCGCCAGCAGAGCAAGCGCCACCCCGACCGCGGTTAGCCGAGCCTCGGCCCCGAGCCCGCGACGGCGCCGCCCACGGGCCTCGGCCCGCCGGCCGCCTGTGGCGCCGCGCGTGGGCGGGGGAATCGGGGGCTCCCCGCCGGTGCCCCTGATCCTGGACGACGCGCTCAGGCTGGTAGGCTTGCGCGCCAATGCAGGCCCCAAAGCAAAAGCAATCGCACAGCCGGACCGCGAAGCGGCGTTCGCAGCACAAGATCGTCGCCCCGACGCTCAACGCATGCCCTCGCTGCCACAGCCCGCGACGGCCGCATCGGGTGTGTCCGGTCTGCGGGACCTACGCTGGTCGCGAGATCGTCGCTCCGCAGGAGCACGAGCACGACCACGAGCACGACTAAGCACGCGCCGGATACACGACCGAACCTCCGGCGGGAACGACTAGGCATGACGGTCATCGCGGTCGACGCCAACGGCGCCGATCTCGGACCGGCCGAGGTTGCCGCAGGCGCGCGGATCGCCGCGCAGCAGGGAGTCGGCATCGTGCTGTTCGGCCCGGCCGGCGACCTGGGCGAGCCGGGCGCTGGAATCGAGATCGTCGACGCGCCGGTCTCGATCGCCAAGGACCCCGACCCCGTGCGCGCCGTGCGCGGCAGCCCCGACGCCTCGATCGTGGCGGCCGCCCGCGCGGTCGCCGACGGGCGCGCGCAGGCACTGGTCTGCAACGGGTCGACCGGCACCGCGCTGGTGGCCGGGCAGCTGCACATCAGGCGCGCGCACGGCGTGCACCGGCCGGCGCTCGCGCTCACGCTGCCGATCCCCGGGCGCCCGGTGACGCTGCTCGACGTCGGCGCGAACGCCGATGTGCGACCGGAGATCCTCGTGCAGTTCGCGTTCATGGGGGCCGCCTACGCCAGCGCGGTGCTCGGCATCGAGCGCCCGCGGGTCGGACTGCTCTCGAACGGCAGCGAGGCGCAGCGCGGAAGCCAGCTGGTGCTCGACACCCACGCGAGGCTCGTGGCGAAATGCGCCGGAAGCCCCGCTCTGGTATTTGTCGGCAACGTGGAGGGCAGCGGGCTCACCCAGGGGGTCGCCGATGTCGTCGTCACCGACGGCTTCACCGGCAACGTCGCGCTGAAGCTCGTCGAGGGGGTCTCGCAGGCGACGCTCGACGCGATACGCGACGTGGCGCGGTCCTCGTCGCGCGGAAAGCTCGGCGGGATCCTGCTGAAGAGCGGCCTGCGCGAGTTTCGCGAGGAGATCGACCCCGAGCGCCAGGGCGGCGCCTACCTGCTCGGGCTGCGCCAGCTCGGCGTGCTGGCGCACGGCAGCTTCACGCGGCACGGCATCGCGCGGGCGATTCTGCGCGCGCGCAGGGGCGTCGAGGAGGATCTCGTCGGGCGCACGCACCGTGCGCTGGAGGCCGCCGGGGCGCTGCGGGGCGCGGAGCTCCCGTCCGCGTAGGGCGATACGGTGTTGACTGGAGCCTGATGACGCACGACGAAGTTCTCGAAATGATCCGCGCGCATCTTGCCGACGAGCTCGAGCTCGATCCTGCCCGGATCGAACCGGCGACGCGCTTTCGCGAGGATCTCGCGGCGGACTCGCTCGATCTGTACACGCTCGTGCAGGAACTCGACGACACCTATGGCGTCAAGATCTCCGACGAGCAGGCGGCCCGAATCCTGACCGTCGAGGCAGCCATCGACTTCGTCCTCTCTCACGCCGCTGACCGCTGAAGCGCTTACGCGAACTGCTCGAGGAGTTGCCGGAGGACCTGTACCGGCAGGTCTTCACACACGCGTCGTGGACGGCGCGCCGGAGCGACTCCTACGCGCGGCTGGCGTTCCTCGGCGACAGCGTGCTCGCGCTCTCGGTCACGGCGCATCTGTATCCGCGTTTGGAGGCCGAGCACTTCGGTGCCGGGCGGTTGACGAAGATCCGCGCCCAGGCGGTCTCCGGGCCCGCGTGCCGCGCCGTGGCGGAGCAGCTCGGCGTGCCGGACCTGCTGCGTTCCGCGGCGCCGCCGGGAACGCCGGCCGCGGCGACGGCTGTCGTCGAGACCGAGCGGGTTCTCGCCTCGGTGATCGAGGCGGTGATCGGCGCCTGCTACCTGTGCGCCGGGTTCGAGCGGACCTCGGCAGCCGTGGTCGAGGCGTTCGCCGAGCAGATCGAGGATGCCCTCGACCATCCTGTGGACTTCAAGTCCGCCCTGCAGGAGCGGCTCGCGCGTCACGGCGAGACGGTCGTCTACGAGGTCACCGAGCAGCACGGGCCGCCGCACGACCGCACCTTCACGGTGGCGGCGATCGTCGCCGACACGCTGCTCGCCCACGGCTCGGGGCGCAGCAAGAAGATTGCCGAACAGGACGCCGCGCGCACGGCGCTCGCGGAGCTCGGCCCGGCGAGCGAGGACTCCCCGCCGGTGGCGAAGTGAGCGCGCGATGCACCTGAGGTCGATCACCATCAAGGGCTTCAAGTCCTTCCCCGAGCGCACGCGACTGGAGTTCGGCGCCGGCGTCAGCGTGATCGTCGGCCCCAACGGGTCGGGCAAGTCGAACATCACCGACGCGGTGCTCTGGGCACTCGGCGAACAGTCGCCGCTGGCGGTTCGCGGCCAGTCGATGCAGGACGTGATCTTCTCCGGCGGTCGCGGCGTGCAGGCGCGCAGCGAGGCCGAGGTGGAGCTGGTGCTCGACAACAGCGACGGGGTCGTCGCGCCGGGCGCCAGCGAGATCTCGATCCTGCGCCGGCTGAACCGCGCGGGCGAGGGTGAGTACCGGCTCAACGGCGCGCACTGCAGGCTCGTCGACGTGCTCGAGCTGCTCTCGGACACGGGCCTCGGCAAGGAGGCGCACTCGGTCGTCTCCCAGGGACGCGTCGAGGCGATCGTGACCTCCAAACCACGCGACCGCCGGCTGCTGATCGAAGAGGCGGCGGGCCTCGGCAAGCACCGCAAACGCCGTCGCCGCGCGGCGCTCAAGCTCGAGCGCACCGAGGAGAACCTCGACCGGGCACTCGACGTCGAAGGCGAGGCGCGCGGCCGTCTGCGTCCGCTCAAGCGCCAGGCGGAGGCGGCCGAGCTGCATGAGCGCCTCGAGCGCCAGTCGCTGGAGGCTCGCTGGGCGCTGACCCGCGAGCAGCTGCGCGTGCGCCGCGAGCGGCTCGCCGCGAGCGAGGCCGCGGCCGGCGGAGTGCGCGATTCGCGGGAGCTGATCGAGCGCGAGATGGAGCTCGTCGCGGCGCGGCGCGAGCAGGCCGAGCTGGCGCTGGCGCAGCGCAGCGAGCGCCACGACGCGATCGCCCGCCGTGCGTTTGCGGCGCGTTCGGTGCGTGATCGGATCGCGATGCGCCTCGAGCAGGCGCGCGCGTTGTCCGCCACGATCACCGCGCGCGCGCAACGGCGCGACATCGAGCTGGCTGCGCTGCGTGACGAGGCCGGCGTCGAGGAGAGCGCCGGCAGCGTGCGCCTCGAGCAGCTCGAGGCCGAGCTGGCGCTGCTCGAGGAGCGCCGCGAGCACGAGCTCACCGGCGAGCTCGAGCAGCTGACAGTGCAGCGCGCCGCGGCCGCCGAGGTCCTCGCAGCGCGGGCGCTCGTGCGCGAGGAGCGTCGCGAGCAGAGCGCGCTCGCCGAAGCGGCAGTCGCCGAGGCCCGCGAGGGGCTGCGCGAGGCAGAACGCGCCGTCGAGCGGGCGCGGCGCGAATCGGCGGCGGTCGGAGCGGAGCTCGCGGCCGTCAACCAGTTTCTGCGCAGCCACGCGGCGGCCGGCACGGCCGCCGGCGCGCTCGAGGGCGCCCTGACGGTGGCCCACGGCTACGAGCTGGCGCTCGCCGCGACGCTTGGCGGCCGGCTCGCCGCCGCGGTCGTCGGCGATCGCGCGCAGGCGGACGCCGTGCTCGAGCGCGCGGGCGATGAGGGTGCGCGGGCGCTGGTCGCCGACACCGGCCGCGAGCCGCCGCCGCCCGGGAAGCCCCCGGTCGCCGGGGCGCGTGCGCTCGTCGAGCTGCTCAGCGGCGATCCGGCGGCGCTCGCCGTGGCCGCGCGGGTGCTCGCGGACACCTGGGTCGTCGAGGATCTCGCAGCGCTGCCGGACGGCTTCAGCGGCACCGCGGTGACACCTGCCGGCCGCGTCTGGAGCGGTGCGCTCGGCGAGCTGCGACAGGCCCCGAGCGGCGGGCGCGAGCGCGCGCTCGAGCAGCGCAACCGCCGCGAAGCGCTGATCGGCGCCACCGAGCGGGCGGCGCAGCAGGAGCAGGCCGCGCTGTCGGCCGCGCTCGAAGCGCAGCGGCGGGTGCAGCAGGCCGTCGACGAGCGCGAACGCGCCGACGGAAGTCTGCGCGCCGCCGATCGCGAGCAGGCCGAAGCCGCCGAGGACGAACGCCGCGCCGGTTGGCTGATCGAGCAGCGCCGCGCGGCGCCCGACCAGGGCGAGACGGCGGTTCGCCGGGCCCAGCTCGAGGGGGAGCAGGCCGCCGAGCGCCGTGCCGTCGACCGCGTCGAGCGCGAACGCCGCGGACGCGAGCGGCGGATCGCTGTGCTCGAGCGCCAGGCGGGCGCCGACAGCGAGCTGGCGCCCCAGGCCGAGCGTTTCGTCGCGACGCTCGAGGGGCTCGGTGGCGCGCTCGAGGCGAGCCTCGCAACGATGGAGGAGGAGCTGCGTGCCGACAGCGCCGCCGGTGAGGCGCTCGCCGGAGCGCTGCGCGAGTGCGCCGGCGAGGAGAGCGGCCTGCAGGCACGCCTGCGCGAGCTGGCCGATGCTGTGACGAGCGCCGAGGTCGCCGCGCAGCAGGCCCGCGATCATGCCGCCGAGGCCGAGGCCGAGCTCGTCGCGCTGGCCGCGCGGCTTGGCCTCGAGGCGTCACCCGCGGAGCACGAGCTCGACGAGAGCGAGCGCGACGTGCTGCGCGACCGCGTGGAGCGCCTGGCACGCCGGCGCGAGGCGCTCGGTCCGGTCAACCCGCTCGCCGCCGAGGAGTATCGCGAGGCGCTCGAGCGCGTCGAGGATCTCGAGGCGCAGCGCAGCGACCTGGAGACCGCGCTGCGCGAGCTGCGCGCGTTGATCCGCACGACCGACCGCGAGATCGCGGAGAGCTTCGAGCAGACCTTCGCCGCCGCGGCCGACAACTTCGCGGCGCTGGTCGCCGACGTCTTCCCCGGCGGCCGGGGCCGCCTGCGACTGGTGCGCGAGGAGGCCGGTCCGCGCGCGGTCCTCGGCGGCGAACAGCTGACGGCCGAGGCGGCGGAGGCAGGCGCCGAGCGAGAGGCCGAGGAGCAGGAGGCGGCAGCCGACGGGTTCGGCCCCGAGGAGCTGCTCGGGGTCGAGATCGAGGTCACGCCCGCCGGCAAGTCGATGAAGCGGCTGTCGCTGCTGTCCGGCGGCGAGAAGTCGATGACGGCGATCGCGTTCCTGTTCGCCGTGTTCCTCGCGCGTCCCTGCCCGTTCTACATCCTCGATGAGGTCGAGGCCGCGCTCGACGACGTCAACATCGATCGCTTCCTGACGCTGCTGCGCCGCCACAGCACGCGCGCGCAGTTCATCGTCGTGACCCATCAGAAGCGCACGATGGAGGCCGCCGACTGGCTCTACGGCGTCTCGATGGGCGGCGATGGGACATCGAAGGTCGTCTCCCGCCGGCTCGGTCGCGACGGGCTCGCCGAGGTTGGCGCCGACGCCGCCTGATGGCGCGCGAGTGGTCCGAGCTGCTGCGGCTCCGTGGCGAGGCGCCGGCGCCGGCCGAGGACGGCGAAGCGGAGGTCGAGGCGCGTGGCGGTTTCTTCCGCCGGCTGCGCGAGAGTCTGCGGGCGACGCGTGAGGCGCTCGGCGGGGAGCTCGGTGCGAGCTTCGCCCGGACACTCGAGGCACAGGACTGGGAGGCGCTCGAGGAGGCGCTGATCAGCGCCGACGTCGGCGCGCCCGCGACCGCCGCCGTGGTCGAGTCGCTCGAGCGCATCGCGCGCGACGAGCACCTCGCCGGCGAGGCGTTGCGCGAGCGTCTCGCGATGCTGCTCGCCGAGACCGCGCGTGGCGGCGAGGCGGCGTCCGACGCGCAGATCGATCTGCGGCCCCTGCCGACGGTGGTGCTGATCGTCGGTGTCAACGGTACCGGCAAGACGACGACGCTCGGCAAGCTGGCGTGGCAGCTGCGGGAGCACTTCGGCCTGCGTGTCCTGCTCGGCGCCGCCGACACCTACCGCGCGGCGGCGACCGAGCAGCTCGAGGGGTGGGCGCGTCGCGCCGGTTGCGAGATCGTCACCGGCGAGCCGCGCGCCGACCCGGGGTCGGTCGCCTTCGAGGCGCTCGCGCGGGCGCGCGCCGGCGGCTTCGACGTGGTGCTGATCGACACCGCGGGGCGCCTGCACAACCAGGAGCCGCTGATGGGCGAGCTGGAGAAGGTGCGCCGCGTAATCGCCCGCCAGCTCGACGGCGCGCCGCACGAAACGCTGCTGACGATCGATGCGACGACCGGCCAGAACGGATTGCGCCAGGCTGAGCTGTTCACGCGCGCAGCCGCCGTCGACGGCATCGTGCTGACCAAGCTCGACGGCAGCGCGAAGGGCGGCGTCGCGATCGCGATCGCACGCGAGCTCGGGATCCCCGTCAAGCTGATCGGAGTGGGCGAGCAGCTGGACGATCTGCGCCCCTTCGATCCGGACGACTTTGCGCGGGCGCTGATCGGCCTGGATTAGGCCTGCTTTGCGCGCCGAGGGTCACGACGCGCTTTAATCGGTAGATGGGCTCTTGGGTGTTGTGGACGATTGTGGCGGCTGCGTTCACGCTCGGCGAGCTGCACACGAACTCGTTCTACCTCGCGCCGTTCGCGGTCGGAGGTGCGATCGCGGCCGTGCTGGCGGCGGCCGGAGCCGGCGGTCTGGTGGCGGTCATCGCC
>Ga0182024_10025658_pt1 | contig 10389 bp, 10 predicted proteins | sample P32metaG_FD_120480 | JGI IMG/M metagenome (GOLD analysis project Ga0182024, IMG submission 120480) | Permafrost microbial communities from Stordalen Mire, Sweden - P3-2 metaG (Illumina Assembly) | ecosystem: Environmental > Terrestrial > Soil > Wetlands > Permafrost | place: Sweden: Stordalen...
CGAGACCGACCGTATGAAGATCCAGGGACTGCTCGAAGACTGGCTTGAGCTTCAGGGCGTGCCACTCGTTCCGAATCAGCGCAAGGCACTGTGGCGGGCGCTGGAACTGGTCGCGGAAGCACCACCAGAACAGCGCACTGTCAGCAACCTCGTCACTCAGGTGCAGGACAATGTCGTGCGCGATGGGCTGAGCGCCTATTCGCTCGCGGGTCCGCTCGGGCGCTTCGTTGACGCCGACCATGATGTTCTGCTCGAGGAGCGCTTCATCACGTTCGAGCTCGAAACGTTGATGGCGATGGGGCCGAAGGTCGTCGTGCCCGTCGTCACTTATCTCTTCCACCGCATCGATCAACGCCTCGACGGCAGACCGACGCTCGTTATCCTCGATGAAGCCTGGATCATGCTGACCAACAGCGTCTTCGGCGCGAAGATCGAGGAGTGGCTTCGCACGCTGCGCAAGAAGAATGCGGCGGTGGTGCTCGCCACTCAGAGCTTAAGCGAAATCGCAAATTCGCCTCATCGCGACGTGATTCTCGAGTCCTGTCCGACGAAGCTTTATCTGCCGAATCCCGAGGCGAAGAACAGCGCGACGCAGGAGATGTACCGACGATTTGGGCTTTCGGATCGGCAGATCGACATCGTCGCCGACGCCACTCCCAAGCGGCACTACTATTACGTTTCGCCGCTCGGGCGCCGATTATTCCAGTTCTCACTCGGTCCGGCGGCGCTCGCCTTCATCGGCGCCGGATCGAAGGACGACATACTCGCAGCGCGGCGGATGATCGAACAGCACGGCCAGCGCTGGACCGTTGAGTGGCTTCGCGCGTGTCGATTGCACGACTGGGCCGAGTATCTCGACAGACTCATCGGCCTTGTCGAGACGCCGGCCGACGCCATCTTAAGTGTGAACAGCATTCCGCCGTTCCACACCAACGGAAAAGTTCATCAGGGGGAGATACATCAATGAAGTCGACAAGATTCTCCCGATTCCTGTTCGCCGTTTCGATCGCAGTTGTTTGGCTGTTGGTCGCATCTTCGGTTCCAGCCCGCGCGCAGTTGGGCGGCTCGCAGATTGTCTTCGACCCGAATATGTTCGCGCGCCAGCTCCAGCAGCTTCAGCAGGAAACCGCTACCGTCACGAACCTCGCGCAGCAACTGCAGTACGCGATCAAGAACACGACCGGCGGCGGCGCAGGTGTCTGGCAGTCGAACCAGAACCTGCTTACGAACCTCGGCGATCTGATCAATCAGCAGGAAGGACTCTCGTATACCTTTCAAGGCCTTACGCAGCAGTTCCAGCAGCTCTATCCGGGCTACAACGCTGCCTCGACCGCTGGGGTCCAGAGTCCGCAAACGACGGTCAATACCACGTTGGACACGCTCAACGGTGCGCTCGCTTCAGCCCAGGCGCAGGCCCAGAACTTCCAGGCCGAACAGGCCACCCTTCAAAACCTTGAGCTCAAGAACCAAACGGCGATAGGTAATCTTCAGGCGGTTCAGGTGAGCAACGAAATCGCGCTCGCCCAGGTGCAACAGGTCCAAATGCTCCGACAGCTGGTGATGGCTGAGATGAATTCGCAGAACGTCGCAGCGGCGAACCAGCTTAACAATCAGGTGCAGAGCAATCTTGCTGCGCAGGCGTTTTTCTCGGCACCGCCGCCGTCTGGTACTCCCGATCTCTCGGGCGATGCGTTGCCGCCGCCGCAGCCGTAGGATCCTCCTAGGCAGGTGAAGAGATGAAGCAGATCAAGAACCCAGTGATTCTAGTCTTCGCGATTGTCGGAGCCTGCGCTGTGCTTTTCGGCGCATGGCATCTCTACCAGCAAAGAGTCGCTGCAGAGCAGGCGAAGACCTTCTTCTCGACGCCACCCCCTAGGGGCCTGCCTGATTTGTCACACGATGCCCCGCCGCCACCACAACCTTAGACGCCGCAAGGCTTCTCAGGAGACGATTCATGAATTTCAACGACATAGCGACCCGATTTTACGCCGCTGGTGCGAACTACAGCGCAGCAATCCAACCGTATGCCGTTAAGCTGTTCGTCGCTCTCCTTCTGATCGACATCTTGGTTACGTGGATTCAGTTCACTGCCGAAGGACAACTCGACGCATCTCACTTTCTAGGCCGGCTGATAAAGCACATTCTAAGCGGCGGATTCGTCTATCTAATGATCGTGAATGCGTTTTCCTGGATGAACGCAGTTCTGAAAAGTTTTTCTACAATCGGAGCATCAGTCACAGGGCTTCCTGCGCTCAATCCACAGAGCGTGCTCAAGATCGGGGTCAACACCGCCGACATCATCTTCAACTCTCCAGGCAATGCCAGCATGATGACCAACTTTGAACAGGCGATTGTCCAGAGCATAGCAGCCTTCATCGTTCTGCTCGCGTTCGTGGTCACGGCTTCGATGCTTTTGCTCACACTCATCGAATCCTATCTGGTAGTCGGAGGCGGAGTGATCCTCCTCGGACTTGGAGCGAACCGATTCACCGCCCCTGCCGCGGAAGGTTACTTTGGCTATGTCATCCGCGTGGGCGTCCGACTCCTTTTTTTCTACCTTGTGCTTGCTATCGGTGTGCAGATGGCAAGTGAGTGGAGCGCTGCTCTAGTCGCTGCTTGCAAACCTGTCCCCGCCACCCTCCCTTGGTGGACCACATACGGTCTACCTCCCAGCTCGATCGTCACGACTGTCTGCTCTGGAACGATTCCCGGTTCCGCCATGCTCAACTATGCAGCTCTATCAATCGTCTTTATGATCGTCTGCATCGCCGTTCCTCACATGGCTGCTAGTATCGCCGGCGGGACGATTGGCCTCGCCCTCAGCCACGCCTTTGAAGCGGCTTATGTTGCTCAGACGATCATTCGACCGATCACAAGCGCCCTGCAGACCGGATTCAACAAGGTCGCTCAGATAGGCAGCGGTAGCGCTGGCAATAGCGGCGAACCGGCCGGCTGGGTAAAGGCAATGGACTTCGGCCGACAGACGCAGCAACTCGGCAATCTCGGTCCCGACGGCGGACAGCGTGTGCCAGCACCCAAGGATGTTCGCGGCACGTCCGTGATGCCGTCGCGCGCGCCGAATACCTCGGCGATGAATCCAGGCACAGCACGCTATGGGAACGGCAACAGCACAACGACAATAGCCAAAGTGACAGGAAGGACTTGAAAGGCCAGTCTCGGCGAAGAGTGTATGGCCTACCATTGACCGCCGCCATTCATAGACCGCCCGGTCACCGCGTGGGGCTTCAGCTATCGCACTTGCGGGGTATGGTACAAAGAGGCGATCGGCCTCGGTCACTTCTTCGGGCAGTACGAAGTTTTGTTGCTGGCAGCGCGACGCTCTCCGCTAGCACCGTCAGATCGGGCGGCCTATGCGAAGCGAAGGGCGGCAGCGACAAAAGCTATTGCACCGAAATCAACGCGCCGCGATCGAGCGGACTTGGGTCTGATTTTCTTGCTCGTGGTGCGTTCCGTCACGCGTGATTTCGCAGTAGTGGCTGCATAGCGCATGCGCGATCGAGTGATCCATCTTAAAAACAGGACCTCTGTCTCGCGATCTTGATTTCCGCCTGAAGGCAAAATAGGCAATATATAGGACACTACCCAGACCCCGGAGGACTCACCTATGTCACCATTGGTATTGATACTGATCTTGTTGTTGCTGTTTGGCGGCGGCGGCGGCTACTACGCGTACGGACCCGCGGGCGGATTTGGGATCGGTGGAATTATTTTGATCGTTCTAATCGTGATGCTTTTCAGGGGGCGCGGCTAGATAGAAGTTCCGAAAAAAAATAGAAATTCCTGAAACCTCACGCAGGTTCAGACTTCCCGCTGGAAAAAATGCGCGCTACGCACTGCCAGAACGGAGATGTGGCCAGAGTCTGTCTTGAGCCCTTCGACTTCGCTCGAAATAAACTCCGTCGAAGAAGCCTTTTAGAGCAAAATCTGATTTCGCGCGACAATTGCCGATCGACTGGAAAGGCTTCCTTGTCCACGCTCACATTTCTGCTAACGACGCTAGATTTGGAAAGGTCGCCACGCCGTAGCATGTTTAAGTGAGTATTTGACCGCTGCTGACGATGATGCGCTACTGTTCTCCGTTTTGGGCCCTCTTGGGTTCTTTACGACACAATGAATTTGTCAACCAGGTGACACTACATTTCGATTGTCGGGCGCCAATGGTGTATACTCCGAGAGCCTGGGGGTTCGATTTTGAATGAAAAAAACACTTCCCGTGAAACCGACCTTGACAGACTGAGCCGGCTCAAGGTTCTGTCGTGGCTTTCTCCCTCTGAGCTCACGCTTCTGGCCCGCGCGCTTGCGGTGGCCAATTACAAACGACACGCGGTAATTCTGCGCGAGGGTGCGTTGGCACAAGATGCTCATATCCTGCTATCAGGAATTGCGCGCATCACGTGCCGCAACGCGCGCAACGAGCGTGTCACGGTGGCGTTGCTTGCGCCGGGACCGATTCCCGAATTCCCCGCACTACCGCTCAGCAAATCCGGGTTTCAGTGCGAGGCTTACAACGATTGCCGCGTTGGCACGGTGAGTTGGAGTGATTTCGACAGCATTACCCCAAATGCTCACGATTCCGCCTTCAGGCAATTTCACCGCAACGATTTGAAGCAGTGGTATCGCCTCCTCCTGCGCAGCTCGAGTTTCCTGAATCTTGGTCTGCACGAACGAATTGCCATAGCGCTGCTGGAACTTTGCTCGGACTTTGGAATTGAGGAATCACGTGGCACGCTGCTACGCGTATCTTTCAGCCACAAGGATATTGCCAACCTGGTCGGCGCCTCGCGGCCGAGAGTGACCGAGCATCTGGCGCGATTGGAACGCGAAAAGTTCGTGATTCGGCAGGGGCGACAGATGGTTGTGCAGGTCGCCAAGCTCTTTGATTCCATGAATGCTCAGGACAGCGCGCATGTTTCGCGGGTCGATCCGCGACGTGAGTAATGCGAACGGTTCGGCTCAGCTCAGGTCTGCGTTGCTTCCTATCTTGACCCGCGCGGCGGCTTTTTCATCCTAAGCGGCTCCCTTATGTCGAGGAACACTATCGGCAGGGTGCGATCTATCTGCGGGTGTTTATGGCAGCGTAGAAAGACGGTACGTCCGTCGGGCTAAGGACCGTCGAAGCTCTGACTTTGATCAACAAAGCGCCAGAAGCGACATGGAAGCGGAAGCGTTGAGTGCATCAAAAGAAAGGCACGCATCGGCTTCACCATAAGGGCATGTGGCCAAGCGTGCCATCGGCTACCGGGGGAGCGCGAAGCCGACAAACTATATGTAGTAGCCATGCGCAGTTATCGCTACCCGCGGTGCGTTCCGAGAGGAACGATTCTGACCGTTCGTATCACGCTTATCCCCAGCCGATTCTTCTTGCGACGACCCATTGGCTGACGGCGCCTGAACTTACGAGCCGCGACGTGTGTAAAGCGAAGGGTTCTGCGCAGATTTGCTTCGAATGATTCTTCTGAGTGAGCGTGTGAATTGCCGGTGTGTGAACCCCGACTCTCCTCGACACCGAACCGACTGGGTCCAGGTGTCAACTGGCTATTTGGCGAAACTTGCGATCATAGCTGCTGCCACGAGAAACATAATTGAGGTTGCGACCCATCCGATAATCTTCTGCGGGAGGGGCAAACGGAGCGAGCCTGTGAGTTTCTTGTTGGTAGTCATCAGCATCATCACGGTCATGATCGGTACTGCCGCCACGCCGTTGACCACGGCGCTCCAGAAGAGCGCCTTGATCGGATTGATTCCGATAAAATTCAACGCGACCCCGATCAGCGTCGCCACGAATAAAATTCCATAGAATCCCTTCGCCTTGTGAAGTTTACGCTCGAGTCCGATCGGCCACTGGAGGGTTTCCGCCAGCGCATATGCCGAGGAGCCCGCTAGAACCGGAATTGCGATCAACCCCGTTCCTATAATGCCAATGCTGAAGAACAGGAAAGCCAACTCACCAGCCAGCGGGCGCAGCGCTTCGGCCGCTTGGGCGCCCGTCTGAATGTCGGTGATACCGTGAGTGTGAAGGACGGCGGCAGTATCCAGAATGATGAAAAAGGCGATCACGTTGGAAAACGCCATTCCCAGGTAGGTGTCGCCGCGCATCCGTCCAAGTTGCGCCGGCGCCTGCTTGGGTGCGCGCCTGAGAGGTTTTTCGCCCGACGCGGCCTCCTGTTCCTGTACTTCCAGCGATGCCTGCCAGAAGAACAGGTATGGGCTAATCGTGGTTCCGAACACCGCAGTCAACGCAGTCAAATAGTTATTCGAAAAAGACAGCGACGGGATAAACGTCCCTACCAGCACGGGTCTCCAGGGAATATGAACTATCAGTGCAGTCGCGACGTATACGAACAACACGAGCGCCGACCACTTTAGCAGCTCAGTATATTGCCGGTACGGCACGAGGATTGCCGCTATTGCCGAAATCACCCCAAACATCACGGCATACAAAAGCGCGGATCCGCCCACGAGCATTTGCAGGGCGCTTCCCATCGCTCCTATATCGGCGCCCAGATTGATCACATTGGCGATCAGCAACAGCGCGACTAACGTATAGAGAACTAAGGGTGAGTAGTGGCGGCGGATGTTGCCCGCTATTCCAATACCGGTCACCCGTCCGATCCATGCACTGATTTCCTGAATCCCCGCCATCAGCGGATAGCTAAGAAGCATCGTCCAGAGCATCGCGAATCCGAACTGAGCGCCAACTTGAGAATATGTCGCGATGCCGCTGGGATCGTCGTCCGCGGCACCGGTTACGATACCTGGACCTAGTTTCTGAAAGGTGCGAAACAGCCTAGATAGCAGTCTCGAGCGATAGGGTGACGCCGATCTCGCCGATACGATTTGTTCTGCACCGCCGGTGACTGCTTTTTTTGCCATTCGGGCGAAGCTATCCAAGTCTGCGAGAAGCTCAACCGCTCCAACTCCCTGCGCAAAAAACTATCTTGTTACGTACGGCAGCTCTCCGTTCGGGGGAGATACGAGAGAGGAGAGCGGGCGTTGAAAATTACTTTTTCGACAGACTGCCAGCGGTTAATCCCTCTGGCCGAGGTTCGGTTTGAAGCATCTCCAGGACGGATTCATTCCCGGGGCTCATGGGCAGGTCGTAGTTTCTCTCTTCCGGCGCGTGGATCGAGCCGAGCTCGTTGCCCTTGTAGTTCTGTTCGTCGTAGCGGTGCCGCGTCTTCGCCTCACGCTCTCGCTCCTGCTGGCAATCGCAACAAAGCCGGGCAAAGGGCATCGCATTGAGGCGTTCCTCGGTGACCTCGAAGCCGCACCTCTCACACAAGCCGTATTTTTGCGATACGAGTCGCCCGAGCGCGTCGTCGATCTGGCCGACCCTGAACCGCTCACGCTCGGACAGCATGGTGCTGATCTCTCGCTCACTCTCTTCGGCGGCCAGATCGCCGCTGTCCTTGCAATCGTCTTTGCTGGTATCTCGCTCGGTTTGAAGTCGAGCCGTCATTTCTCGCAATAGCGTGGCCTTTGAGTCCGTGAGGTACTCGTGCATCTTTGCGAGAAATTGGTCCCGGTTCGTAGCTGGTTTTCTTTTGATCATCGACCGAACTTCCTCTTATCACGTTCCCGATAACATTGCCGATCTCGTGACTGGGCCAGAATGGAACAAGTGAGGCACACCCTTCATGAGATATGACGATTCATAGTTCTATATACGCAGGTTTGTTGTTTTTCCCGTCCTTACTTTGATTTCTCGCCAAGCTTTTTGTTTGCTTTGGCGTCAATCTTCTTTTTTTCTGATTCCGATAGCTTGCCTTTCTTGACCATCTGGGTGGCGCGAGCCTTTGCATTCGCAGCATGAGCCTTATCCGGCATTGGGTACGCATGCTTCGCCGGCTCACCAAACTCTTTGGCAGGGATTTTCTTGCGGGCTTTCGCGGTTAGCTTTGCCATTTTCTGAGTGTTCTATGGATTACTCGGACAGACTCCTAGCGCGGCAGCATCCTACAGATACGATCCCCTAATGACGCCGAAATCGAATGCGTTCCCAAGGCGCACGCCGTCCAGACTGCAAATCCGAGCGGCGCAGTCTCAGCGGCCGTTTCAACAATGGCTGACAAGTGCGATCAAAATGATGACGGGGATCGGCACACCTAGCAGCAAAAGCAAAATTGAACGCATAGTAAAGCCTCCTCAATTCGTTTGATAGCCGTCCAAATATGCTGGGCAGAAGCGAAGAATCGCTAAACGAGTTTCACATGATCCCGTTCCCTACCCCCAATGGTCGCGCCATAACTCGCGCAAAATGCACCAATCAGGAGAGCAACAAATATCCACAGCGATAGATGCGCCACCGCTTTGCGGGCGATTTCTACCGTCCGCTGAATCTCCACAAAAACTTCGGACACCCGTTTCTCAGCGTCTGTTCGGCCAAGCCCCGTTTTCGCAGCTACCAGTTCGACCAGATAGGTTTCGTCTGCCGCCGGGAGATTTCCTTGCCGAAGGGCATGAGCAAAAATGCGTGCGGCCTCTCCGCGCACTAGAGCATCATTGCGGTCTGTATTGGGATGATCCGAACGGAACAACGTATCGATAAAATACTCGCTCGGACCAAAGTTCTGACCGACGGCCGGCAGATCCGTCTCGGCCCCGCCTGCAGTCGAAAACGAAGTCGCCCGCACTTGTCCCGCACCACCAATCATGGAGGTGGCTGCGGACACCAAAAAAGAGGCGGTGATTACGAGTCCCACGGCCCACACCAGAAATCCATGCGCGGTATCACGAAAATATACTTCGTCCGTGTGAATAGTGGCCCATTTCGTGCGCAGTCGGCCTGCGAGATAGCCACCCATAGCCGAAGCGATGATTTGGATAATGATCAGCCAGACGATGGCTGCCCTATTGATGGTCGAGGCCGATACGCCCACGTTCGACCATGGCGAGACGGAGGATAAACCGAGCCCGGTGCCAAACGCGAGCAGGATAAGCGACAACGCGGCGGCTACGAATGCGCCAGCAATCACTGCGGACCAAGAAACACCGGACGAATATGCCTCGTTTTTGTCGAAAGTATCGGCGAACCCGGATTGATGGTCGGCGACGGTCGAAGGTACCGAGCGTTCCATGCTGACTTCCTCCCTCATGCGACGGCTAATGTGCGAAGATGTTACTGCGGAATCTCCGATTTCAATTTTAGCCGAGATTTCCGTTTTGAATCTCCAATTGTAACTGCCGCATTCGCCGGATGGCCTTCCGCTGCAAGGTCCCAGGGCCAGTTTTGGCCGACGGTCTTTCCAGCAGCGCCGGTAGGGGTCGATTTCGCGTCTCGACGTTCGGACGGCGCATAGCTCACGAGACCATGCCAGTGAGGGCTTGCGCTGGTCGGTTCTGCGTTTTCGTGAGTGCCGGGGCGGTTCATATTCGGTGTCGGTACCAGTGGCCTGCCAAGCGATTGGCGACTGTTTAATCTTGTCCGCTCGGAAAGAAACTGATCTATGGGTACGGGAAGCATCTGGTTATGATTCGCTGCGCCGGGCAGGAACTTTGCCTCCCCCTTTGCGCGCCTCCGAGAGACCAATTGCGATCGCCTGCTTCCGGCTCTTGACGGGTTTACCCGACTTTCCGGATTTGAGTTTGCCCTCCTTCATTTCGTGCATCGCTCTTTTGACTTTGGTAGCCGCCTTCGGACCATATCGTCTTTTGGATGATTTGATAGGCATATTTTTAAGCTCTATTTCGACCGGTTCGATATAAGCGAAAAAAATCACTTTATCTATTGATGTTTGCGCACAAATTAATGCCGGAGCAGGTCAACTGGATCTGCTCCGGCAGTTGCGCCTATTTGGGTTTGCCGCAGCAATCCTTATAATCCTTACCTGAACCACATGGACACTTGTCGTTAGGGTTGGGCATACGCGGTACCTCCTTTGATGCTCCCTCGTTGTCGATCAGCACGTGGTGGCAGCTGGAAAAATGCGCCATTTATTAGGAGCCCTCTACAGTTTTCTTTGCCTTGTCCACCACGCGCTCCACGGTCTTCTTAATCTTGCCGGTGGCTTGGTCCAGCTTCCCTTCGTCCTTTAAACGTTGGTCATCTGTCAAAGCACCAACTGCTTCTTTCACGCGGCCTTTGATCTTGTCGCTCGTTCCGCTCATTACACTGTCCTCCTCTTGGTCAAGACCATTGCTCGGCCAGCGTTAAGGTTGGGATCGAGGAGATCCCACCTACAACTGCGGCTTATCTAGTGAACGGCCGGCTTCTGTTCCTTGGGGACAGAAGCCTCACCGGTATAAGAGATATCCACGGCGCCACCGGTCTCGAAGATTTTCTTCGCGCGATCGCGCTCTTTGCTGTCCTCGGTATGGACCGAGAGCAAGATGTTTCCGTCTTTGACCTTTCCCTCGTAGCGTTTCGCC
>Ga0182024_10025659_pt1 | contig 10389 bp, 3 predicted proteins | sample P32metaG_FD_120480 | JGI IMG/M metagenome (GOLD analysis project Ga0182024, IMG submission 120480) | Permafrost microbial communities from Stordalen Mire, Sweden - P3-2 metaG (Illumina Assembly) | ecosystem: Environmental > Terrestrial > Soil > Wetlands > Permafrost | place: Sweden: Stordalen...
CCGTCGCTGCGGGATCGACCACGATCAAGTACACCGATGCAACGGCCGGGCTCGCTAATTCTTCCGGAGGGACGGCTACTGCCAACCTGGGTCAGGGGACGCTGTATGCGGGGACGGACAACGGGGTTTACGTGGGGATCTACTCCGCAGCCACGAACACCTACACCTGGTCGCCTCTCGGATATGGCCTGCCGCAGGTGCAGGTACGCGCCATGGCCCTGAACGAGGCGACGAACACGCTGACCATCGGCACCTATGGCCGCGGCGCCTACGCGATCGCGCTGGACGGGACCCAGGCCGAAGGCGGGGCGCTGACGTCGGTAAGCGGCTCGGCCGTCTGGACGGGCAACGTGATCGTGGCCGCCGCCTCGACCGTGAGCGCTGAGGGCAGCCAGTTGCTGCAAAACGGCGTCGCCGGCGCCCAGCTGAACATTCAGGGGGTCATCGCCGACGCGACCTACAATTTGTTCGGCAGCCAGACCGCCGCGTCGGTCATCGGCGGCGCCAACGCCGAGCTGGCCAAGTCGGGCTATGGCAACGTGACCTTCTCGGGCGCCAATATCTACAGCGGGGTCACCAACGTCATCCAGGGCGCGCTCATCGCCGACAACACGCAAGCTTTGAGCGGCACGGCGACCGTGGTCGAGAATGGGACGGCCCTGGAACTGGAAGCCAGTCTCGCGAGCGAGGCCATCTACCTGTTCGGCAACGGCATCGAGACGAACGGCCATTTCACCGGCGCCCTGCGCAGCATCAGCGGCACCGATACCTATACGGGCACCATCACGCTGATGTCCAACGCGACCATCGGCGCCGATTCGGGGGCCACGCTCATCATCGGCAATGGCTTGGGGGCGGGCACCATCACCGACGACGGCGCGGGCTACTCGGTGACGAAGGAATCGACGGGCACTCTGGAATACAACGATCCGATGGCGTATGGAACCGGACCGGCTGACGGCTCCGGCGTCACCCTGCTCAACGGCCAAACCTATGTCAGCGGCACCGTTGTCAGCCAGGGCATCCTGGTGGTGATGGCTACCGACGGCCTGAGCGACTTTTTCGGGGACACCACCGCCGCGACCGAAACAACCACCACGGTCCTGGACGGCGCTCAGGTTCGGCTGCTGGGCAACGTGACCATCTACGAGAATTTCAACCTGACCGGTTCGGGCAACCTGGGCACCGGCGCCCTGTACAGCATCAGCGGCGCCAACACCATCATCGGCAACTTTAAGCTGTCGCAGAACGCCAGCTTCGCGCCGACGAGCACGCCGTCCCCCACGGCGACCATCGGCGTGGACAATATCGCGGGAACGCTGACGATCAACGGGACAATCAACCAGGCCAACACCACGCCCGTCGCGACCATCACCTTCGCCGGCTCTCCTCTCGCGGGCATCACGGCTACGGGAAGCGGCGGCCTCACCGTCGCCGCCAGCGGGGAGATTTTCACATCCGCCGGCGCGCTGACGTCGATCCAAACGCTGACCTTTACCAGCATACCTGTCAGCGGCGGCTCTTTCACGCTCAAGTACAACGGGCATACGGCGACGAGCGCCATCCCGTGGAACTCCAATCCGACCACGCTGGCGAACCTGATTCAAGCGACGCTGGCCTCGATTACCGCCAGCACCACGGTGACTTTCGGCGGTCTCGATAAGGTCGGCCAGGGGACCTTGATTCTCACGCAGAACGTGATGGCGAGCGGTCTCCCCGGGTCGCCGAACGGCCCCGGCACGACCACCGTTTCGTCGGGCATCGTGGAACTCACGGCCACGGCCAACTTCGGCTACATCGTCGTGGACAACGGAGCGGAGCTGACCATTTCCAGCGGCAGCGGCATCAACGCCACCGTCACGGCCACCCTCAACGGCACCGGCGTTGCAGGCGGCGACGGCGCCCTGGACAATGTGCTGGGGAACAACACCTTGATTGGCGCCGTCAATCTGCAATCGAACGCTGCCGTCGGGGTCGAGAGCGGCTTGACATTGGCGGTGAACGGCCCCGTGCAAGACTACATTCTGGTTCCAGCTCCCCCCGCCACCTTCACCAAGGTCGGCACCGGCACTCTTGAACTTACCCAGGGTGGGTCCTACACCGGAACCACGTATGTCAACGTTGGCGTGCTGAACGTCGAGGCCAGCACCGCTCTGGGCGCGGCGGTTACGGCCCAGGTGCAAACGATCAACGTCACGGGGCTGTCCTCCGCTTCGTTCCAAATGAGCTTCACGAGCGCGTCGCCATTGCCCGCGGCGACCTCGACCTCCAGTTCGGCCGTGTCGCTCAGCAATTTTACGTTGACGGCGATTCAGCTGGTGCTGAACAACCTGATGAACGCGCTGGGTCTGGGCGGCGTCATGCAGGTCACGTCCGTGAACAACGCCACGCAAACTTTCACGGTGGCTTTCGGGGGCACGTTCCTCGGGTTCAACCAGCCCAACATCGGCATCGTCTCGGCCAGCTTGACGGCCAGCAACGTCGCCACGACGACGTACGGCAGCGGCGGCGTTTCCGTGGCCAGTGCGGCCACCTTGCAGCTCCAGGGCGGCATCATCGTGTCGAACAAACCGCTCTTGCTTTCGGGCACGGGCTTTACTCCCGCGGCAGGAAGCCCACTGGGGGCCCTCGATAACACGGCCGACAACATCGATACCTGGAATTCTCCGATCACGCTGAATGGCACCCCTGTGGGCGGTAGCCCCATTGCGATCGACTCCCTCACGACGGGAGCCACGCTGATCGTGGGCCAGCCCATCGGCGAAACGCCCGTCGGCAGCGGCGTCCAGCTCAACATCGGCGGCCTGGGCACGGTCGAGTTCGCCGGGGTTACCAGCAATACGTACACGGGCTTGACCGACGTGATCGGCGGCACCCTCGGCACCGCGAATCTGTTGCTGGACAAGACCGCCAATAACGGGGTGAACATCACGACGGCCAGCGAAACCGGCCAAACCGTGACGATCACCACGGCGGCATCCATCGGCCTGGCCCTTGGGCAATCGGTCACCATCGCCGGCGTGTCCCCCAGCGGTTACGACGGCACCTTTACGATCGCCAGCGTCAACAATTCGCTGGATGAGTTCACGTACCTGGCGGCAGCCGCCCTGGGCACGGCTACCATCGGCGGCACCGCGAGCGTCACCGAGCCCCTCGTGCCCACCGTAGCCATCCCCGGCAATCTGACCATCGGCCTCGGCACCCAGCCGCCCGGCACCTCGCAAGTCATCGTCGGGCTCAATGCGACGGCGGCCCAGCTGGCGCCCACGGTCAACGTCGTCGTCAACAGCGACGGCCTGTTCGATACCGATCCGCTCGCCATTCCGATCAGCGAGCAGATCGCCTCGCTGACCATGACGGGTGGCACCGTGATTTTGGAAAACGGCAGCATCCTGACCGATCCCACGGTCACGGCCACGCCGGACGCCAATAACAATCCGTCGTTGATCGAAGGCGCGGGCACCCTGGCGGACACCAACATCACGTTCACGACGAATCATGCGGGCACGGCCTTCCCGGACGCCATCGTCTCCGCCGTGATCGGCGCCACGACGCTGACCACCCAGGGGGCCGGAACGCTGCAGCTCACCAACAGCAACAACGTCACCACGACGAACGTCACGGCAGGCACCTTGCTGGCCGATGACCCGAGCGGCGGCGGGCTGGCGCTAACCCTCGGCGCCGTCACCTTGAGCGGCGGCACCCTGGGCGGTACCGGCGCCGTCGGACTCATCACGCAGTCCGCCACCGCGTCCACCATCGCTCCCGGAGACAACGCCACGACCCTGGGGGTTCCCTTCATCAGCGTCCCCGGCGCCGCGACGGAGTCCTGGTCCAGCGCGACGACCTTCTATGCCAATCTGACCAACCCCGACGTCGCCGGGGCGCCTGGAAATGCCCACAACTGGCTGCAAGTCAACGGCAACCTCAACATCAATCACGCGACGTTGACGGCTACCATCAACCCAGTGGCCGCACTGAACAGTCAATACACCATCATCGAAACGTCCGGTGGGACGATCACGGGAACCTTCGCCAATGCGCCGACGAACGATGCCGTCGTGTCGCTCGACGGGCAGGAATTCACCGTCGCGTACAGCCCCACCAGCGTCATTCTCTCACCGACGCCGGCCCTGATCCTGACGGTCGTGTCGCAGCCGACCAGCACCAGTGCGGGCAGCACGTTGAACGCCGTGACGGTGCAGGCTACCGACGAGGGCATCGACGTGGCGGGCATCACCGTCACCATCGCCATTGCTCCCGGCGCCTTGAGCAGCGGCACCACGACGGCGACCACCAACGCTTCGGGCCTGGCTGTATTCGGCAATCTTGTCGAAGACATAGCCGGCACCTACTCGCTGACGGGCTCGGCCTCCGGCTATTTGAGCGCGACGTCCAACCCGTTCACCATCACGGCCGCGGCTCCTGCCGAAATCCTCTTCGCGTCGCAGCCGTCCAATGCAGTCGCGGGCGCCACGCTGAACGCGATCACCGTGCAAGTCGCCGACCAGTTCGGCAATACCGTCAGCACGTCCGGCGTTACCGTGAGCATCACCGCGCCGGCTTCGCTGGTAACCGGCACGTCGCCGCAGACGACCAATGGTCAAGGCCAGGCCGTCTTCAGCACTCTGTCCGACGACACGGCCGGCACCTATTCGCTGACGGCCAACGCCGCGGGGCTCGGCAACGCCACGTCCAACTCGTTCACCATCGTCGCGGCAGCTCCGTCTCAGCTCAATTTCACGTACGTGACGCAACCGAGCAACACGCCGATCGACGTCCCGATCAATCCTGTGACCTTGCAGTCGTTTGACCAGTACGGTAATCCCGAAGTAGGCGTGCCCGTGAGCATCAGCATCTCGCCGCTGACCTTGAGCGCGGGGACCACGCCGGAGACTACCAACGCCGCGGGCCAGGCCGTCTTCGCCGACCTGGAGGAGGACACGCTGGGAACCTACACGCTGACGGCCACGATCGCGGGGCTGGCAGGCATTTCCTCCAATCAATTCACCATCATTCCGCTGCCGGCATCCGAGTTTGTGTTCGTGAATCAGCCGAGCAACGTCTTGGCGGGCGGCACCATCAGCACCGTGACTGTCCAGCTGGCGGACATCCTCGGCGGCGCCGTCCTGCAGGCGGGCGTCCCCGTATCCATCGGTATTTCTCCGGGAGTTTTGACAACCGGCGCGGCGCCGCAGACCACCAATGCTCAAGGCCAGGTCGTTTTCAGCGGCATGATCGAAGACCTCGCGGGAACCTACTCCCTGGTGGCGTCCGACGCCGGCTTCACCAGCGCCATGTCGAGTCCGTTCGTCGTTTCGCCCACGGCGGCCGTCGGGCTTTCCTTCTTGAGCCAGCCGAGCGCTACCAGCGCGGGCAGCGACATCAACCCCGTGACGGTCGCGGCCGTGGACCAGTACGGCAACGACGTTCCCGGCGTGATCGTGAGCATCAGCAGCGGGCCCCTAGCGCTCAACAGCGGCACGACGCCGCTCACCACCAATGCGTCCGGCCTGGCTATTTTCAACGACCTGACGGAGGCGCTGGACGGCACCTATTCGCTGACAGCCGCCGCCACTAGCTTGAGCAGCATCACCTCGAATTCATTCGTCATCACCAGCGGCGCGGCGTTCGGCGTCGTGTTCACCAGCCAGCCGACCTCCACGACCGCCGGGTTGGTTCTCGGCGCGGTCACGGTGCAGGTTGTGGACCAGTTCGGCAACACGGTCTCCCAGAACGGCATCTCGGTTGGCATCAGCACCTCGCCTGGAACTCTCAGCGGCGGCACCACGCCCCAGTTTACCAACGCCCAGGGAAAGGTGGTGTTCAGCAATCTCACCGAAGACTTCGTGGGCACGTACTCGTTGGTTGCCTCGCCCGCCGGTCTTGCGAGCGAGGCGTCGAACTCGTTCACCATCTCGGCGACGTCGGCAGCCACGCTGTCGTTCGTCAGCCAACCGAGCGCGACGACTGCTGGCACATTCATCAACCCGATCACGGTATCGGTCGCGGACATTTACGGCAATCCGCTCCTGGTGCCCGGCACCGTCGTGAGCATCAGCCTGACGGTGGGTTCGCTGACAAGCGGCACGTCGCCGCTGACGACCAATTCTCAAGGTCAGGTTGTCTTTAGCGACCTCGTGGAGGACACCGCAGGAACCTATTCGCTTGCGGCGGCCGCCACGGGGCTTTCCGGCGCCGTTTCCAGTTCGTTCGTCGTTTCCGCCGCCACGACGAACACCAAGCTCACCTTCGTGACGCAGCCTGCCAACACCGTTGTGGGGGCGACCTTCCCCGCCATCACGGTGCTGGCGACGGATCAATTCAACAACGATTTGTCCGGTGCCATCGTCAGCATCAGCATCACCCCCGGTTCGCTGACCAGCGGGACCACTCCGCTCACGGCCAATGCGGCGGGCCAGGTTGTGTTCAGCGACTTGACCGAGAATTCTGCCGGCACCTACACGCTGACGGCCTCGATCGCGACGGGGGCCAGCGTCGTTTCCAACACGTTCATCGTCGCCGCCGCGCCGTCAGCGATCCACTTCTCGACGCAGCCGACCAGCGCGGCGGCGGGCAGCAATATTGGCCCGGTGGCGGTTTTCGTAACCGATGCGTTCGGCGACGGCGTGAGCGGCGTTCCGGTCAGCTTGACGATTTCCTCCGGTTCGCTGATCGGCACGGTCGTCGCCACGTCAGGCGCCACGGGAATTGCGCAATTCAGTCCGCTCTCGGTCGATCTGGATGGCACCTACTCCTTGATCGCCAAATCGTCGGGGGTGAGCAACGTATCGTCCACCTCGTTTGTCATCACCTCGGGCCAGGCTGCGACGCTGACGTTCTTGAGCCAGCCGACGTCCAGGAATTCGGTGACGGCCATCAACTCGATCACAGTCAGGGCCGTGGACGGATTCGGCAATCTGGCGGCGGGCGCAAACGTCTCCATGAGCATTTCGCCGGGCGCTCTCAGCGGCGGCACGACGCTGATGACGACGAGCAGCCAGGGCCTGGCGGTCTTCAGCAATCTGACCGAAACTGTGGTCGGCACCTACAGCTTGACCGCCTCAAGCAGTCTGGCGTCGGCCGCGTCCAACGCCTTCAGCATCGTGGCGGGGCCGATTGCCTCCTTCACCTTCCTGACGCAACCGTCCACGACGTCCGCGGGCACCATCCTCAATCCGATCACGGTCAAGGCCAGCGACGCCAACGGCAATCTTATTGTCGGGACCACGGTCAGCATGTCCCTCGTCTCCGGCTCGCTCTCCGGGGCGGCGCCGGTCACGACCAACGCCCAGGGACAGGCCACGTTCAGTTCCCTGGTCATCGGCACGACCGGCCTTTATACGCTCAGGGCAACGTCCGGATCGGTGAGTGCCACGTCAAACTCCTTCGCCGTCACGTCGAGCGCGGACAAGCTCGCCTTCACGGTACAGCCGACGTCGGTGCCCGTGGGCGTGATTATCAACCCGGTGACCATCCAGCTAACCGACCCGGCCGGGGACAAGCTGCCGGGCGTGGCGGTCAGCATCGGCATCTCTCCCGGCACGCTGGCGGGCACAACCACCGGCGTGACGAACTCGCTGGGCCAGGTGACCTTCAGCAATTTTTCACTGAGCACGTCGGGAACTTACACGTTCATCGCCTCGTCGGCGGGCATGACCAGTGTGTCGTCGAGTCCGTTCGCCATCACCGGTTTGCCGGCCAAGTTCGTCTTCGAAAATCAGCCGACGAACATCGCTGCCGGCAACTCGCTCAATGCGATCACGATTCTCGCCGACGATCAGTCCGGCAAACCCGTGCCCGGCACCCCCGTCACCATGTCGGCCTCGCACGGCACGCTCACCGGTACGACCGTGCTGACGACCAACGCGTCGGGGCTGGCGGTTTTCACCGGCTTGAGCGAGACGGTCGTGGGCACCTTCAGTTTGACGGCCGCGCTTTCGGGAATCAGCGCCACGTCGAACACCTTCAACGTAACCGCCGGCGCCGCGTCCCTGATCACCTTCTTGACGCAGCCGTCGAGCGCCACGGCGGGGGCGATCATCAACCCGCTCACCGTCAAGGTGACCGATAAGTTCGGCAACGTGGCGACCAACGTCCCCGTCAGCATGTTCGTCTCAATCAATACGGTGAACGGCAATACGACCGTGACGACGAACGCGCTTGGGCAAGCAGTGTTCACCAACCTCTACATCACCAAGACCGGGACCTACACGCTGTCCGTCTCGGCCACCGGCACAAGCAAGGTGGCTTCCAATTCGTTCACCATTGTGCCCGCCGCCCCCATCCTGTCGTTCGTGAATCAGCCGGCGAGCGGCACTGCCGGCAATTCGCTGAGCGCCATCACCGTGAAGGCGGTCGATCAGTACAGCAATTTGGAGGTGGGACTTTCGATCACCATGACGAGTTCGTCGAGCATCCTGAGCGGTACGATCACGGCTGCGACCAATTCGCTCGGGGAGGTGGTCTACAGCAATCTCTCGATATTCGCCGCCGGCACCAACTATACGCTGACCGCGTCGGCACAGGGTGCCACTGCCGTCCATAGCAATTCCTTCAGCATCACGGGCACGGCGGTCAGCCATCTCGTGTTCACCACGCAGCCGGTCAGCACCATCGCGAACGCCGTCATGCCCAATGTCGTGGTCCAGCTCTACAACGCCAACGGCACTGCCCTGGTGTATCCCAACATTTCGGTGACGCTGACGTTGCCGTCGGGCGGCACGGTGACCGTCTTGACCAACGCGCAGGGCCAGGCAACCTTTAGCGGACTGTCGATCGCGACGAGGGGAACATTCACGCTGACGGCCAAGGCCACCGTGGGCAGCCAGCTGCTGAGCCTCGTGTCGAGTTCGTTCACCATTTCGTAACGGTCCCGATGGTACGACTTGAGAAGTCCGGCCTTGACCCACGATTCGAAAAACAAGCAGAATGAATTCATGAAAACTGAAGACACAAACATGTTGCCGCCGGAAGTAATGGCGCGGCTTCTCGATGCCGGTCGGCGTGCCGTCAGCGGTGTTCGCGACCCAGAGCGGATGAAGCAAGCGTGCGAACGGATGGACCGGCGGCGGGAGGAAATCTTCCGCAAACATGGACTGCTTGACATTGGAGTTCCCGCCATTCGCGAGTTTCGCGACGACAAATGAAATATGTCATTGATTCATCGGTTGCTTTCAAGTGGTTTGTCAGCGAAGCCAACTCTGACAAGGCACTTCTCGTCCGTGCGGATTTCCTCAATCTGAAATGCGAGCTCCACGCCCCCGATGTATTTTCCGTGGAGATGGCCCATGCATTCACGCGAGCCGAGCGGCAAGGCCGGATGACGATCCAGGCCGGGGCCGATTCGCTCGTTGACCTGCTGGACACTCTGCCCGTCTTGCATCCGATCTTGCCTGACCTTTTGCCCACCGCATACGCAATTTCATCGAAGATGCGCATCGGGGTGTATGATTCTACCATCTGTCATCGGGGCGGTGAATGACGATTCCGCTCGGTTCGCCTGGGCTTCAGGCGTACCTCCTTCAGCAATCAGCGTTTGCTACTTTACCCGCAACCCCGGCCACCGCTCAGCGGACAAGGATTCGTGACACGGCACCCCCCCCCACACACGCACTACCGACGCCTTTTGCCGATCACCATGGCGAACGATGTCGCTTCGCAACTATTGTAGGGACATGAGCTAACGGCAAACGGCGAACCGTGGTGATCTGGGACGGATTCGTGGCAAGGGGGTACGTGCTTTCAGCGCTTGGGCCGAAGTTGCACGCTGCCCGGGAACGGGAAGGTCAACTGTTGTCCGCAAGTTCGGTCATTTCCAGCGGCGGGATGGCATCGAATTCGGCGAGCCAGCGAGCGATGGATTCTGGGTCCGTGGGCCAGTTTTCCTCGTGATCGTCCGTGGAAACCGGCTCCACCAATACCTCGGTGTCTTCCGGCCAATCCGCGGGTTGGGTGAGGATGATTTGACCGTTTCGATATCTGCCTTTGATCGCGTTCATGGCGGATCTCCTGCAGTCGTCAGACTTCATGCATGGTTGACTCCGGCCGTATTCTACCTCGTGGACGCATCCTGGATCGTCAAGCCGACCACCTTCTTGCCGCGGCGATGAACGATGATGCCATCGTCGCGCATGTCGCTGCCGGTGGCACGTTGCGGCTTGGCGAAACTGAGGTAGAGAACGTCCGCTTCCGCGTCGTAATCGATCCACACGTGCTTGACGGGAAAGCGCACCAGCTGAGGAACCGCCTGCAAAATGCGGGCGAAATCCTTGGATTGGAATTCGGCTACTTGCGCCATACTTCATCCATTAATTTAACAGACCGTGTTGCCGGCTTCTTTGCGACGACTCCGGTAGTTTTCTACCGGACGGGCCACCCTTGGGTAGC
>Ga0182024_10025660_pt1 | contig 10388 bp, 9 predicted proteins | sample P32metaG_FD_120480 | JGI IMG/M metagenome (GOLD analysis project Ga0182024, IMG submission 120480) | Permafrost microbial communities from Stordalen Mire, Sweden - P3-2 metaG (Illumina Assembly) | ecosystem: Environmental > Terrestrial > Soil > Wetlands > Permafrost | place: Sweden: Stordalen...
CGTTGTTGACGAGGGCGAAAAGGCCGTCGTCGCCGACGGCGGATTGGACGGCCCGGGCGGCGGCGGAGATGGAGGCGGGGTCGGTGACGTCCAGTTGCACGGCCCGGATGGGGTGGGCCGCGCCCGGGGCGGCGGCTTCTATGCCCAAGGCGTCGGCGTCCGTGCGAACGGTGGCCAGGACGCGGAAGCCCTTATTGGCCAGGCGAACGGCGCAGGCCCGGCCGATGCCGCTGCTGGCGCCGGTGATGAGGACGAAGCGGGCTGATGGGGAATTGGTCAACCGGCGCATCATAGCAGGCGGAGCCGGCCCCGCTGCAACTTTCTTCCGCCACGCCACTTAAACTTCAAGACGCTCTGTGATTTGGGCCGATTCGACGCATAGGATATAATCATCCGGGGATGGAGCATTGACCATGAAAACGCTTTTGAGCTTCGCACTGATGCTGACGGTTGCCGCCGGCTCGTCGGCATGTGCGCAGACAACACAGCCGGCGAATCTGCCGTTGGCCTACCGTGCCAATCAGGCTTACAACCAGGGCCGCTACTCGATCGCGCTGCCGCTGTTGCAGGAGCTGGCGGGCACACTGATCGATCAGCCGGAAAAGTTGGGGCCGGTGGAGGAGCGGGTTCGCGTTTGCAAGCGCGCTCTCGACGCTGCCAGCAAGATGCAGCCCGATCCCACGGTCGCCGTGAACACGACGCCGGCGATGAGTCCGGAGACGCGGGTGGCTCACGTGATTCCAGCGCCCGGCGAGGTCATGGACATGCCGATCAAGGAGCTGGGCAATTTTGAATACGACGCGGAGCACGGCGGGAACATTCCCGATGACGTGACGCATCTCAGCGGCTTTAAGCTGCGGACGCGCGGGTACATGATCCCGCTGGACCAGGCGGAGAACATCGGCGAGTTCGCGCTGGTGCCGAGTCTGTTCGCCTGCTGCTTCGGGCAGCCGCCGCAGATCCAGCACACGATTGTCGTGCATCTGCCGCCGGGGAAGGCGATCAGCTATTTTCCCGATCAGTTGCAGGTGGAAGGAACGCTGACAGTGCAGGAGAAGAAGGACGAGGGTTATATCGTCAGCATCTTTGATCTGGACGCGACGAGCGTGAAGCCGGCGCCGCAGTGACGGCGCGGGTGAAACCTGAGGGAACAAGTTCCCTGGGCTTTGTAAGCGAGAGTTGCGCGGAGTGAATATGAGTTTGATTTCGACGCAAAACGACGGGATGTCTGTTCCGTCGTCGGCGGTAGCGCCGGCTGCCGGGCATCTGTTTGTCGCGCCCAGGCCGCCGGTCTGGAAGCGGATCAACTACCGCATGGTGTTTGTGATCGCCCTGCTGATGCTGCCGGTCTTCGGTTTCTTCTACCAGTGGGCGCGGCAGGAGATCAGCGGCGGGATCATCAATTACGGTTCATACTTTGAGGTCAACCTCAAGGCGATGAGCAGCTTCGACATGAATCAGGTGAGCGGCCGGGAGACGGATATTCCGCCGAAGTTTCGGGCTTTGGAGGGCAAGCGGGTCCTGCTGGTCGGCGAGATGTGGGCGCCGCGCGACGCGGGGGACGGATCGCTGGGGTATTTCCAGCTTGTTTATTCGCGCACCAAATGCTGTTTCAACGGTCCGCCGCTGGCCCAGCACTTTGTTGACAGCAACGTGAAGCGCGGGGCGGCGGCGTACTACAGCGACGGCATGGTGCGGGTGTGGGGAACGCTTCACATCCGCTTCCGCCGCGACCCCGGCGGCGTCATCAAGAGCATCTACGCGGTAGACGTCGACAAGGTCGAGGACATGGGGTAGGGCAAGAAAATACATTTAACCACAGAGCACACAGAGGGCCACAGAGAGAAGAAAGACAAGAATGGAATTCGAATTAAGCTCTGTATTGATTTCTCTCTGTGATCTCTGTGTCCTCGGTGGTTAAATCTTGTTTTTCTTTATTGCGAAGCGGATTGCTCGGCTGGGTTGAAGTGGGTGAGGGGGCCGCTGTCGGTGTCGTAGAGCATCAGGACGCCCACGCCGATCTGCGCGGCGATCACGGCCAACATCACCAGTCCGAGGAATCCGATCAGCAGTTGGCGGCGAGCGCCCCATTTGGCGCTGAGCACCAGCAGGATCGCCAGCAGGACGATCGCGCTGCCCAGAGCCAGATGGGCCAGGACGCGGCTGCCGTCGGCGGGGTCTTTGCGGAACGGCTGCCAGATCGCGGATTTGAAGACCGCCGTCACGTCCAGCGGCGACGGGGCGTCCTTGGAAAAAACATACCATCCGATCAGCACGGCAAGAGCGGCGGCCAGAGCCGTCAGCACCCACAGCGCCGTCGCCGGCGCGGTGGCGGGCGGCTGGACGGGCGCCTGGGCGCGTTCCTGGTCCGGCGAAGGTTGGAGCCGCAGTTGCGCCGATTTTTGCAGAGACGTTCCGTACGCGGCGGCAGCCAGAGCCATGACGAGGCCCGCGACGATGACGTGCGCCTGAAGCGGATCGACGTAATAGTCGAGCAGCATCATCAGCTTCTCGCGGCCGGTTGCGGAATTCATGCGGCTGTTCCAGTCCGCCTGGAGCTTGTCGGCGGCCGCCTGGGTTCGGGTGGCGAATTGCGTGCGATAGACCATCTCGCCCGCGCCCTGTGAGCCGACGACCATCAGCCCCATCGAGACGGCGAAGATCAGCCAGAGCGGCGCTCCGAGTGGCTGCGGCCAGCGCGGCGACAAACCGAGCCAGACCACCGCCGTCAGCAGCGCCAGAGCCGAGCCGATTGAACTGTAGAGGACGTGCCGATTGAGCAGCCGGGTTTGCAGGCGGGTGAGATTGGCGTCAACGCGGATGTCGTGCCAGGTGGCGCCGTCGTCGGCGCCGGCAAGCTGCTGCATGACGTCGTACTTGGCGAAGATTCCGCTGGCCGCGGCCGGCGCGCCGGCGAGGGCGCCCAGCAGCACCATCCAGCTCGCCGCCGCCCGGAGCGTGACGGCGGGGCGGAAAATGGCCAGCAATTCGAGCAGCAGCCCGACGGTCAGCAGCGCCAGGGGATAATGGATCAGGATGACGTGAAAATTGGGGTTGATGAAACGCAGCAAAGAGACCTCCCGGACGACATTATCCGCGCCGTGGCCGCCGCCGCCACTGGCGGGTAAACTTTTGCGCGACCGATGCGACATCCGACGCTGCTGCCATTCCTCTCCAGATCAGACGCCGGCCGGCCGATCATCGGCATGATTCATCTGCGGCCGCTGCCCGGTTCCGCGCGATTTGACGGACAGGCCGCGAAGATTCTCGATGACGCTCTGCGCGACGCCGATGCCCTTGCGACGGGCGGGGCGGCGGCGCTGATGATGGAGAATTTCGGCGACGTGCCGTTCTTTCCCGGCCGCGTGCCGGCCCTTGTCGTTGCGAGCATGACGGCCATTGGGTGCGCGGTGCAAAGCAAGATCGGTCTGCCGCTGGGGATCAACGTGCTGCGCAACGACGGCCAAAGCGCTCTTGCCGTCGCGGTGGCGGCGGGCGCGCGGTTTATCCGAGTGAACGTGCTGTGCGGGGCGCGCGTCACCGATCAGGGCGTTATCAACGGCATTGCACATGATCTGCTGCGCGAGCGGGCGATGCTCGGCGCCGCTTCGGTGGCGATTCTCGCGGACGTGGACGTGAAGCATTCCGCGCCGCTGGCCGCGCGCTCGCTGGAGGACGAAACGGAGGACACGGTCCATCGCGGGCTTGCCGACGCGCTGATCGTCAGCGGGAGCGGCACGGGGAAATCGACCGACCCGCGGCAGCTTCGAGCCGTCAAAGAGGCCGCGCCATCGACGCCGGTTCTGGTCGGCAGCGGCGTCAGCGCGGCGACGATCGGCAAACTGCTCCCCTGGGCCGATGGATTCATCGTCGGCACGTCCGTCAAAAAAGACGGCGACGTTGCCAACGCCGTCGACGTGAAGCGCGTCAGGGAACTGGTCCGGCGATCGCGCTGAGCGGCGGCGAGGCGATTCACGCCCTCGCGGCCGGTGTGCCGATAATATCGGCGGTTCAACCCCGGGAGCCGCCATGCCGCAATTGGCCGACGCGCCGATCAGTGAACTGTACAAGGATTACCCAATCGGCCGGACCAGCAGCGGGATTCAGTTCATCAACATCGCTGATGAATTCAGCGGCTGGCTCGGCTTCGCCAACGCGGGAATGCTCAACAAGGGGAATCTGCTGGCGTTCGACTACTGCCTCTCGCATCTTCCCTCGGCCAACCCGATCGTGGAGATTGGCGTCTTCTGCGGGCTGTCGACGAATCTGCTCAACCATTTCAAGCGGAAGCACGGCGCGGCCAATGCGCTGTTCAACTGCGACAAATGGATTTTCGAGGGGGCCGGCGGCAACGTCGGTGATTCGCCAATCAGCCACGACGACTATCGCGGCTACGTGCGCGAAACCTACCGGCGGAGTGTTCAAACCTTCAGCCGCGGAATGCTGCCACACACGATCGAGGCGGTCAGCGACGATTTCTTTTCGCTCTGGGCGGCGAATGCGAAAACGAGCGATTTCTTCGGCCGCGCCGTGCACCTCGGCGGGCCGATTTCATTCTGCTACATTGACGGCAATCACAGTTACGATTTCGCGCGGCGCGATTTTGAGAATGCCGATCGGTTTCTGGAGCCGGGCGGATTCATTCTGTTCGACGACTCCGCCGACGGATCGCACTGGGAGGTGACGCGCGTGGTCGCGGAGGTCAAACGGATGGCGAATTATCGCGTGCTGAATCAGAACCCCAACTATCTCGTGCAGAAAATCGCGGCGTAATCCGTTGTCAGGGATGATCGCGCAAATCCTGGCGGATTTCCTCCAGGGCGAGCATCGAATAACTGGTCGCCAGAATTGGATTGTCCTCCATCCATTTTCGCTGCCCGACGAGGCTTCCGTCGGGCTTCTGGAGCGATGCGATTTTTGCCGCCAGGTCGGCGCGCCAGTCGTGTTTGTGGCCCGCCGCGTCAATGATGGTCGGCTCGCCGTAGACGTGCAGAGCCTTGGCCATCGTGTAGTAGTAATAATATAAACCGCCCTTGGCGTTGTCGGGTCCGGCGGCGGCCATGCCGGGGTTTTCATCGACGGTGTAATTTCTTTCGATCCAACCCCATGCGGCTTTGACGCGCGGATCGTCCTTGGTCAGGCCGGCGTAGATCATGCTCTTGAGTCCGGCGTAGGTCATGCTGCCGTAGCTGCGGAACATCACGCGCCCGTCGGGTCCGGTGTATTCGCCGGCGGGGTCGCCGCCGGTGGCGCCAGTATCGAGGTAGACAAATCCGCCGTCGTCGCCGGCCCATTTCTGATCGTTGGTCTCCGACAGATTCTGGCATCGCGTGGCGAACTTCAGGGCCGCCTGAAAGGCTGGGTCGCTGCTCTTGACGCCCGCCTCCGCCAAAGCCTCGACGGCCCACTGCGTGTTGGACATGTCCGGCCGCCCGCGCTTGCCGTAGCCGAAGCCGCCAAAGCGCGGATCGCTCGCCTCGACGCGCATTTTCTCGTCGACGCCTTCGATTTTGTCCGACCATTGCAGCGAGCGCAGATATGCCAGCGCCTTGAAGATCGCCGGCTTGTATTCCGCTTCGCGCGACACGGCCAAGGCGGAGATGGCGATGGCCGTGTTGTAGTTGGCCAGCAGGTCTTTGTAGATGCCGCCGCTCTCGACTTGATAGCTCAAAAGTTTGTCGAACGCTTTGTCGAGGAACGGCATGTCGGCGTCGTAGCGGTCGTCTTCCATGAAGCTCTTGAGCACCAGGGCGCTGACGCCTGGCGGATCGACTTCGGCCTGCCAGGAGTTGTCGGGCTTCTCCTGCGCTTTGAGAAAGGCGAAGCCCTTGTCCACGGTGGCCGTGGCCAGGGCCGCGGTGTCGGCGGCGCGGGTGGAAGCGGTGAGGAAAGCAAACGCCATCAGGGTGAATGTCACTGCTTTCATGGTTGTTATTCTACGCAGTTTGGCGATAGATTTCGCCTATGGATATTCCCGCCAAACTGGCCTCGTTGGGCTGGACGCTGCCGCCGCCGCCCAAGCCGATCGCTGCGTACGTGCCGTGCGTTCGGGCGGGGAATCTGCTGTATGTCAGCGGACAACTGCCTTGGCGCGACGGTGTGTTGATGGCTGTTGGAAAAGTTCCCTCGGCCGTGTCGCTGGAACTGGCGCAGAAGGCGGCGGCGCAATGCGCGGTGCTCGCCCTCTGCGTCGCCGGCGGCGAACTGGGCGGGGACTGGGATAAACTGCTCCGCGTCGTGCGCGTCGGCGTTTTTGTGCAATGCGATGACGATTTCACCGAGCAGGCGAAGGTGGCCAACGGGGCGAGTGATCTGTTGCAGCAGGTGATGGGCGAAGCGGGCCGTCACGCCCGCGCGGCGGTCGGCGTCAACGCGCTCCCGCTGGGGGCGGCGGTGGAAGTGGAGTTCATATTCGGCGTCGGCTGAGGCCGCGGGCGATTGTCGCGAACGTATTTCAGCGCCGCCGCCACGCCGAGCGTCGCGGCCATCAGCAGCAGATTCACCGCCATCCATGTCGCGCGATTCTTCTTCGGTTCCTTGCCCGCCAGCACGTACAGCGCGATGCCCATGATCGCGGCGCCCAGCAGCACGTGTATGCCCCACAGCGGCTGCGCCCGCGCGGGAACCTGGTTGTACGCGGCCCAGTTGCCCATGCTGTTGTAAATTCCGCTAAGGATCAACAGCAGAATGCAGGTGTGGATCGTCATCTTGAAAACGCCGCGAAATCGCAGGAACGTCACGCGGCGCGTTTCCATGTCCAGGTCCTTCAACCCGATTGGGAGCATGATGCGCATGAAGAATGTTCCGCCGACCGCCAGACACGCGGCAAGGATATGGAGCCAGCGGAAGGTGATGGGGATCAATGCGTGCATGGCCGCGGATTGTAACGTCTACAGCCGGGTCCGGCGCAACAGCAGCGCGCTGCCGATGACGGTGACGTCGGACAGGGCCATTGCTCCGGCGGAGATCAGCGGATTGAGCAATCCGCACGCCGCAAGGGGAATCGCAAGCACGTTGTACAGAAATGCGAAGACCAGATTGCGATGGATCGTTCGCATCGTGGCCCGCGAGAGGCGGATGGCGGAGACCACATCCATGACGCGATTGTTCACCAGCACGATTCCGCCGGCCTCCTTGGCGATGTCGGAGCCGGAGCCGATTGCTATTCCAAGATCGGCCGCGGCAAGGGCCGGGGCGTCGTTGATTCCGTCGCCGACCATCGCGACGGCGCCGCGGCGCTGTAGTTCGCGGATGACGGCCAGTTTCTGATCCGGTTTGACGCCCGCGCGCACCTCCTGAATGCCCAGTTCCATCGCCACCGCCGCGGCGGCGGATGGGCTGTCGCCGGTGAGGAGCATGGTTTTGAGTCCCATCGCGTGCAGTGCCGCGATCGCCGCGGCGGAATCGCTTTTCACCTCGTCGGTGAATCGCACGGCTCCCAGTGCCTCGACGCCGGCGGATGTTTTGTGGGCGACATAGACGGTGCTCTCTTCGGTGGTCGCGCCGCGCCAGCCGTATTTGACGAGCAATGCTTCGCTGCCGACGAGAAGATCGCGGCCGCCGACGGTGGCGACGATGCCATAGCCGGCCTCGCTGGAAAAGCTTTCCACGCCGGGCAGCGACAAACCGCGCTCCTTCGCCGCCGCGACGACGGCGCGGGCCAGAGGATGATTGCTCGACTGCTCCGCCGCCGCGGCGAGGGCGAGCACCTGGTTTTCGTCCGCGCCGTTCATCGGCGTCACGCTCCGCACGGTGGGCCGGCCTTCGGTGAGTGTGCCGGTTTTGTCGAGCACAACGGTTTGGACTTTCGCGGCGTTTTGCAGGGCGTCGATGTCGCGGATCAGGATTCCGCGCCGCGCTCCCAGTCCGGTTCCCACCATCAGGGCCGCCGGCAGGGCCAGCCCCAGGGCGCACGGGCAGGCGATGATGAGCACGCTGCATGTCGCGTTGGCCATGCGCGCCCAGGTGCGGACGGATTCCCATGCTTCCGCCTTCCCCACGCCGTACCATGCGATGGCCGTCATCAGCGCGATCGCCAGCACGACCGGCACAAAGACCGCCGCGATCTGATCCGCCAGGCGCTGCACGGGCGGCTTGGCGGACTGCGCCGATTCCACCAGCGCCACCATCTGGGCCAGCGCGGTTTCCGCGCCGATCTTCGTTGCGGTGATGACCAATCGCCCGTCGGTGTTGAGCGTTCCGCCGATGACGGTGTCGCCGGCCGTGCGCGTGCGCGGCAGTGGCTCGCCGGTGATCATGGACTCATCCACCGCCGAGCGACCGGATAGGATCGTCCCGTCGGTCGGCACGCGATCCCCGGGCCGCACCAGCAGCTTGTCGCCCAGGGCGATTTTGCTCAGAGCCACTTCATGCGGCTGCTCGGCGGCATCGAGGCGCATCGCCGTCGCGGGGGCGAGGGTGAGCAACTGGCTGATGGCCGACCCCGCGGCGCGGCGCGCCCGCGCTTCCAGCCAGTGGCCGAGACTGATGAGCGCCAGCAAGCCCGACGCCTCCATGAAGTAATAGGCGTTGGGTTCGCGCCACACGCCGGCCAGATGCCCAAGGAGGGCCAGAAGGCTGTAGCCGTACGCCACGCTCGCGCCCAGGGCGATGAGCGTGTCCATGTTGCTGGTGAACCGCCGCAGCGCCTGCCAGGCGCCCAGGTAAAATCCCCAGCCGACGTAGATGATGGCGATCGTGCTGCTGATGAGCGCCAGCCACGTCATCCACGCCATCGGCATGGGCATGAGCCAGTGCATCAGTTCCACCGGCAGCCAGAGAGCCAGCCCGACGATGGTTCGCCGCTTCCACTTTTCGGCGCTGTCTTCGTGCTGATGGGTGTGCTGAACCGACTCGGCCGGAGTCGTTGGATATCCCGCCGCCGTGATCGCGTCGGCGACGGCCTGTGGATTGGTTTGCGCGGCGTCGAACGTGACCGCCGCGCGCTCGGTGGTGAGGCTCACGTCACACGACCGCACGCCCGCGACTTTCTGGGCGGCTTTCTGAACATGGCTCACGCAACTGGCGCAGTTCATCCCGCCGACGCGAAGCGTCGCATGAGCGGCCGGATGTTCCATCGTGGCGGGCATCGCGCGACAGATTATAGGCGCACAGCCCTTTTATGACCGCCGGCGGCGCAGGCAGAGCAGGCCGCCGAGGGCGAGGAGGGAGAGGGAGAAAGGCTCGGGGACTGTGTTGACCGTGATCTCGACGAGGTTGTCGCCTGTGCCGTAACTGGCGGTGTAGGTGAAGAGGCCGTTGTTGGACGTGAAGTCATTGAATCCGCCGCTGACGCCGCCGGCGGCGGTGAGGACGGTGAACTGGTCGCCGATGTTGGGTGCGAAGCCGTTGACCAGATCGACTTCGAGCGTGCCGCCCAGCGCCGCCGTGCCGGTGACGTTCAATAGATCGTAATTCACGCCCTGCGTGTGGCCGCCCAATTGCAAATCCAGCGTGCCGGTCCCGCCGACCGTGAGGCTGCCGATCTGGCTGGCTATGCCGCCCAGGGCTAGCGTGGTCATGCCGCCGGTGATGCTGATCGAGCCGGTGCCGGCGATCTGCGATAAAATTGCGATTCCGCCGGATTGGATCAGGGGACCGCCCGCCAAGTCAAGCAGAGCAGCGCTTGTTGCGCCTCCGGTGAGGGTCACGCCGCTGCCGGGAGTGTTGTAGACCGTCAGGGTTCCAGACACATTCAATGAACCACTGCCTCCAATGTTTAAGATGCCAATGCCGCCGGAACCGAACCCAGAACCCCCGACGCCAAAGTCGGCCGCGCTGACCGTCCCTCCGCTTAGGCTATAGGTGCCGGTTGAGCCACTGCCTTCGCCGAGGGTGATAATGCCGGAATTGGCAAGGTTTGTGCCGCCGGTTTGGATGAATGCTCCGACGCTCCCCGGATCGGCGCCGAAAAGGTCGCTGCCTCCGGAGTTGATAAGAGTTCCTCCACTTAGCGCGTATGTTCCCGTTCCGCCGGTGTTTTGGCCCAAGCTGAGTGCACTGGTTAAGTTTGTGCCGTCGCTCTGCACGAAATCTCCAGTGCCACTGACGCCGATCGATTCACCCTCTGCCGAGAGCGTGGAGCCAGAGCCACCCAGCAGATATGTCGCCGTTGACCCGGCGGACAGCGCCATCGACAGGCCGCTATTGATCATCGTGTTCGTGCCGCCGGTCTGGTTGAAAACTCCTACACCGCCGCTGGCGATGATTTCACCGCCGCCGTTATCATTTATCAGCGCGCCAGTATTGCTGAGGATGTAAGTTCCTGTGGAGCCGGGGAATTCGCCCACGCGCATGTTGCCGTCAATGGTATTTGTGCCACCGCTTTGGTTGAGAACGCCGTTTCCGAAATCGCCGATGATGGGGTCGGCGGCGGAAAGGCTGTTGGC
>Ga0182024_10025661_pt1 | contig 10388 bp, 9 predicted proteins | sample P32metaG_FD_120480 | JGI IMG/M metagenome (GOLD analysis project Ga0182024, IMG submission 120480) | Permafrost microbial communities from Stordalen Mire, Sweden - P3-2 metaG (Illumina Assembly) | ecosystem: Environmental > Terrestrial > Soil > Wetlands > Permafrost | place: Sweden: Stordalen...
CACTTATCTGCTCATCGTGGATAACCAGTGGGTCGACGGCAAGGTCAAGCAACGCGTCCTGCTTCGACGGTGGTCGCGGCCAGAAAGAGCAGCGCTCCGGCCGGGAGTGCACGTATGATTGCAGTGAATGCATGCTTCATAGAATACGAACCTAGTTCCATCGAATTTCCTTTGGATTTAGTTAGAGCCTTGCGAAAAGGCGGTAACTCGACAAACCTTTGTTATACTTCTGCGCGCACACGGCCTGAAACGGATCTGCCCAGATCCAGGCTACTGATTATACAGGGAGATATCAACGCTATCGACTCGCCGGACGGAATTCACGTCGAAGCAATCTGGGGTACTGAAACTACTAGAATTTATATCTAATAAAGAAAATAAAGTTCTATCGTATTATCAAGCATTAATCATTAAAATAATTGACTAATACTTTTAATGCCACAATTATCGCCAGGAAAATAACCTGCGTGCGCGGGCCGGGTCCATCTGGGCGCCGGATACGCCGACGGCATCTTCCACCGGCTCTCCAACCGGGGCAAAGCGATTGCCGATGGCAAGCTCACCAACATCCTGGGGGCGATCTCGATGCACCTCACCACTATCGGAGGCCGGAGCTGGAAGTCCGCGAGCGCCTCAAGCTGGTAAAGCCCGGCGAGAAGGTACACATCACCGGTGATCCGGCCAAAAAGCAACGTCTGGAGGTATGCTTTGGCTTGCCCGGCGGGTTTGACCCAGTTTGGTTTGACCCAGTTGGCGCTACTATGAATCTATGGCGAAGAGGATCATGGTCGCGGTAGTCGGCGCGGGGATTGGCTCGCTGGCCGGGTTGCTGGTCTCGTTCCTGGGCGCCGGGAACCCCGCGCTGATCGTCGGAGCCATCCTTGGCGCCGCAATTCCGCTGCTGGTGCTGGGCTCACCCGGACACTGAAGCCGTGGCGCGGGCCCATGGCCTGCGATGTCGAGCGCCGGCGTAGAATGCAGGCGGCCTTGAACAACTACCTCCGCAACGTCTTCGATAGCTGCCGCTACGATTGATTTCCGGGGACCGTTCCGGTACAAGATGCGCCCGCCTTTCGTTGCCGGGCATGGATCAGGGTGGATGCATTCTTAAGTTGGTCGAACGGGAAGCCATCGCGCAAAGGATATTGAGCAATCAGACGGCGCCGCCGAGCCGGGGAGTATAACGCACGTACCGCTTATCCGGCTGATGAACCGGAACGGATGAAGACCCACGCTGGCGGCATCCAGCGTCGCGAATTCATCTCTATCGCGAGGTCGAGGTTCGCCGCTGGTTATGTGTACGCAATCTGCGTATAGTGCGAGTGCATGGCGGCCCCTCCGATGACGGTGGTGGAAATCCACGAGTTCTTGAGGCGCGCGAAGCCGCTGATGTCAGGCTCGGAACGGGCGGACCTTGTGGCGTTCGTGGGCGCAAACCCGGAAGGAAACCCGAAATGGCTACAAAAAAATCACCGATCGGGTCGCGGCCCTCAACGATCTGCGTTGCGGTTCCATCACTTCCACCACCGGCCGATGCGGCAAGCCCAATTGCCGCTGCCATCAACCCAATGCTCCAGGTCACGGACCCAACCTCCGTCTGACCTACAAGCTCCAAGGAAAGACCGTCACCGAATCTCTGCCCAATCCAGCCGCCGTACGTAAGGCCGAGCGAGAAATCGAGGAATTTCGCAAGTACCAAGCCCTGAACAAGGAGTTTCTGGAGGTCAACGCCCGGATGTGCCAGATGCGGCCGTCTGAGCCTGACCCGCAATCGGCGCAGGAAAAAAAACTCTCGAAGCCATCCAGCAAGAAGTCGCCCGCGAAGTAAGCTGTCTCACCGCGAAGATTTTTGCCAACTGCCGCAAGAACGGCCGCATCGATCTGGAGGCGGTCGAGATGTTCGTCCGCCAGAGCATACATCGTGCCGGCGCGGCCGCCTTGTCCCACCTCCTCAACCAAGGTCCACCCGAGTCACCCGCAATCCCCTGTTCCTGCGGTCATTTTGCTCTCTACAAGGAACTCCGCTCCAAACCCGTCCTCACCGTGGTGGGGCCGGTCGAGTATCAACGTCCCTACTACGTCTGCTCCCCATGCCATCACGCCCCCAATCCTACCGATGCGGCCCTGGGAGTCGAGCGCCAGGAGTTCTCTCCGGGCGTGCGGCGCATGATGGCGGTGGTGGGCAGCGACTCAGCCTTCGAGGCGGGCCGTGAGCAATTGGAACTGCTGGCCGGGTTGACGGTATCCACCAAGTCGGTAGAGCGCCAAGCCGAGCAGATCGGCGCCGCAATCGTGCGGCTCGAACAGGCCGAGATCCAACGCGGTCTCCAACTCGATTTGCCGATTCCACTCGGTCCTCCGATCCCCGTCATCTACGTGGAAATCGACGGTACAGGGGTCCCCGTAGTCAGGAAAGAGACTCAAGGCCGGATCGGCAAAGTGGAGGGCCAACCCGCCCACACGCGGAAAGTGAAACTGGGTTGCGTATTCACTTCCGTCGGCGTCGACCAGGAAAACCGCCCGATTCGCGACGCGGCGTCCACCACCTACACCGGCGCCATTGAGGCCGCCGAGGAATTCGCGCGCCGCATCTACAGCGTAGCCTACAAGCGGGGTTGGGCACGGGCGGCCATCAAGGTGGTTCTGGGAGACGGCGCTATCTGGATCTGGAATCTTGCTACGGAGCAGTTTCACGGAGCCATCCTCATCGTGGACTTCTACCATGCCAGCGAGCATCTTCACAAACTCTCCCGGTTACTGTTTCCCAGCGACGAAGCAGCACGCCGAGTTTGGACGACGTCGGCTGTGGATCTGCTGGATAAGGGCGAAATTGAGTCGCTCGTAGCCGTCCTCCGCTCGCTCGTCAGCGAGCGGCCGGAATTGACTGAGAAGTTGAACACCGAGGCTGCCTACTTCGACCGCAACGCGGACAAGATGCGCTACCCGGCTTTTCGTGCGAAAGGGCTGTTTGTCGGCTCCGGCGTCATCGAGGCTGGCTGCAAGACGGTCATCGGGTCCCGTCTTAAGCAGTCCGGAATGTTCTGGACTGTTCAAGGAGCCAACCGGATCATCGCTCTTCGCTGCTGCCGCGTCAGCGGTAAGTTCGAGGACTTCTGGGCGCAGGCTCACTCCGCCGCCTGAGAGTCACGTCACTTTTGAGACGCGCACCCAGCCATCACCAGATTTCACGCGGGTGTGCTGTCGCCTTATCGTAGAAGTGGCTGCGCGGCGGCGCGGTTCTCGGCGATTACACTCGTACCGAAGTTACACCAGATACGTCGGGCCGGCGGTTAGGAGCGCTCGCAATTCAAGGATCCCCACGGCCCCGGATGTCTACTCTCTCCACACCGGGTCGAAGCCTCTGTGTGCAGCCTCGATAGCCGCGCGTATAGTACGAATGTCGAGAAACATTCGCTGCGGGCTGCCTTCGGCCGAACCGTCAATCGGCACGAAGCCATATCGCGCATACCACGAAACGCAGTCGCGATATGCGTCCGTAACGATGCACCGGCAGCCAATCTCAGCGGCGGCGCCAAGACTGATGCGAAACGCTTCTGAGATCAGGGCGTGCCCGAGACCTTTCCCGGCAAACCGCCGATCCACCGCCAGCCGAGCCAGCAGGATCAAGGGCAGATCGTAGGGCGGCAGCCCGCGGACGTATTTCTTCGGAAAGGCGTCCCGCGACGCGCTCGCCATCGCAAGTGTGAAATAGCCAAGCACCGAACGGGGCGCGGACTCATCGGCCGCCACATAGCTCACGCCAATCGAGCTCTTTGCCTGGTTCGTCCACGCATGGCGTTTGAGGTAGCCGTTCAGCGCCTCGTCTCCACAGTCAAAGCTTTCTACTTCGTCCCGCTCTTCGAGACGCCGGATGACGGCGGCCATTCAGTCGCGCATAGCCCGGATTAGGGCGCCGGTAGGGCGGCTCGCGTTCGGCGCTGAAGCAAGCTCCGCCAGACTCTCCAACTCGCGAGACGTCCACTCAATCTCGACGCGCGGCAGTGTGAACTCCGGAGCCACGCGCTCGAGTCGCGGCAGAACCAGTATCTTGCGCTCGCCGCCGGGAGTCTCACTGACGATCCGGTGTCCTAATTTTCGCTCCGACACTACCCAGCGAAACAAGGCCAGGGCATCGGATAGAAAATCGGTGTTACTGTTGAGCTGCAACTCCTCTTTAAGCACGCGAACCACGCGGTCGTCCGCGGGGGCAAGGTCAGCCTGGAATTTGGCTTTGCGGAGCCGCTTGTCCCCCGACCCGCTCTGCTTAGCCCTACTCTGCTTAGCCCTGCTCTTCACCACCATGATACCTTCCGTCCTCACTCCGATTCTAGCTCGATTGGGCCGAAAAAGGGAATGAGATCGGATAACACGTCCGGTCCATTTTCACCACGACCCAATCCTGCACGATGATGGAATCGGCGCCGGCTTCAATGGCTGCGCGCAACTGCGGCCAGTATCCCCCGGGGCTCATGATTTCGGGCTTGCGTACGCTCTCAGCGTAACAGAGGGGTGCTCCGGCATGATGTGAATGGGCGTTGAAACAAGGTCGATCTCAGACGATGTAGCGTGCGCCCGCCACAACGCATACATCGCAGAACGCCGCTGGGAGCCAACCTCCGCGTGGGTGGCGGCTTGTTCTCAGTGCGCCTCAACCACTTGTACGGCATGGGGCGGCGGCTTCAGCTTCGTGCCACCTTGTCAACGCGCCCCGGAAGCGCTCCCGCGACAATGCAACCGCCGCTACGCTTTCCGGCGGGCAGGCTCCCGTCCTTGCTACGATAAGCGTGGCATGCGCCCGTCGAGACCTCCGTCGGTCTCCTATTTCGACAACCACTTTTTAGTTTTGCGGTTCCGTGCGGGAGTTTCTTCCCGTCACGGGGACAGGAAGATGCATTGAAAGACATCAAGCGAAAGCTCACGATTGCCGGCATGGCGGCGTTATCCGTCGGGCTGTTCTTTCAGATAGCGGTCGGGACAAGTCCGGCGCAACCGAACGATGCGGCGCTGATTGCCAAAGCCAAAGGCATTCACGACCGTGTCCTCAAGCTCGACACTCACAACGATATCGAGCCCGCGAACTTCACGGCGGATTGCAACTACACCATGCGCCTCACCACGCAGGTCAATCTGCCGAAGATGATCGAAGGCGGTATGGATGTCTCGTTCATGATCGTTTACGTCGGCCAGGGCCCGCTGACGCCGGAAGGTTTTGACGGCGCATATCGGCAGGCGGTCGCGAAGTTCGACGCCGTTCATCGCTTCACTGAGAAAATCGCACCCGACAACATCGGCCTGGCGTTGACGCCCGCCGACGTCCTCGCATTGCACAAAAAGAACCTTCGAATCGCCGTCATCGGCGTGGAGAACGGATATCCCATTGGGAACGACATTAAAAGAGTGCAAGAGTTCTACGACAGGGGCGGCCGATACATGTCTCTGGCCCACAATGGCAACAGCCAGCTCGCCGATTCGAATACGGGAGAAACCCAGGGCTATCTCTACAACAATGGACTGTCGCCGCTCGGCAGGGAAGTCATCGCCGAGATGAATCGCCTGGGTATGATGGTCGATCTGTCGCATCCCTCGAAGGGCGCAAATATGGAAGCCATGCGGCTTTCTCAGGCGCCGGTAATTGCGTCGCATTCCGGGGTGCGCGCGCTCGCCGACGTCAGCCGGAATATGGACGACGAGCAGTTGCTGGCTCTTAAGAAGAACGGCGGCGTGATTCAGGTTGTGGGCTTCGCATCTTATGTCAAAACGGATTCGAAAGAACGTATCGATGCCTTAGCGAAGTTGCGTGACGAGTTCGGGATCGCGCAGGCCGGCGGACGTGGCGGCGGCGGAGCCGGAGGTCGTGGACGCGGCGCCGCCGGGGGTTCCGGAGACGGCGCCGTGGCGAATCCAGTCCGGACATGTCCCGTAGAGAGTGCCAGTGGGCCTGCCCCGCAGGGTCGTGGGGCAAGGGGCGCTGGCCGGGGGCGAGGGAATGCAGGCCTCGATGCCCTTTCACCCGAACGGCGCGCGGAATACGACAAGCGGCTGGCTGAGATTGACGCAAAGTTGCCGCCCGCGGCCCGGGCCAACGTGAAGGACTTCGTGAATCACATCGACTACGCGGTGAAGCTGATTGGAATCGATCACGTTGGAATTTCGTCGGATTTCGATGGTGGCGGCGGAATTGACGGCTGGAACAGCGCGGCGGAAGCATTCAACGTCACGCTGGAACTGGTTCGGCGCGGCTACACGGAAGAACAGATCGGAAAGCTGTGGAGCGGCAATCTGCTTCGAGTTTGGGGAGAAGTAGAGAAGGTCTCCCAACAACTGCGGAAAAAACAGGGCTGAAACGGGTAGCCGTTCAGCGCCTCGCCTCCACAGTCGAAACTTTCTACTTCGTCCCGCCCTTCGAGATTGGCCGGCAGATTCACTCCACGCGCCGCACTTCCACCTGCCGGTAAATTTCCCCGGTCTGCTCGAAAGTGGCGAAGTTCATTCCCGGCAAAAGGGCGGATGCGGTACCGGCCGCCACACCCCAGCGCAACGCGTCGGCGCCGGTGGCCCGCGGTTGCTCCATCCGCCACGCATAGGCGGCGGTCAGCGCGTCGCCCGACCCAATGGGGCAGACGGCGTCGATCGGCGGCGGGATCGCCTCGTAAAGTCCGTCCGCGAAAGCGGCCACCGCGCCGCGGCTGGCCAGCGAAAGCACTACCGATTCCGGTCCCATTTCGCGGATGCGCTGCGCCGCTTCCAGATAATGCGTACGGGTCAGCAGACTGCGCCCCAGCAGGCGCTCCGCCTCGCTCTGGTTCGGCGTGGCCACGGCCGGCCGCGATTTGATACCTTCCCGCAGAGCGTCGCCCGACGCATGCAGCAAGGTCCGCACTTTCCGCTTACGCGCCAGCGCGATCAGCTTCCCGTAGAGAGACGCCGGAACGCCTGGCGGCAGGCTGCCGCAGACCAGAAGCCACGCGGCGCCGTCCAGGCATTCGCGAACCACGCTCTCAATTCCGGCCACCTCGGCCTTGGCGATCTCCGGGCCTTTCTCGTTCAAATTGACGGTGAGTCCACGCTGATCGGTGATAGTGAGATTGGTGCGGGTTTCGCTCTGCACCGGCGCCACCCGAATCTGGTAGCCGCAGTCGTTCAGATGGCGCTGCAAACGCCGTCCCGCCTTACCGCCCGAGGTGAGCACGGCGATAGTCTTCCCGCCGAAAGAGTGGATCACGTGCGAGGCGTTAATCCCGCGTCCACCCGCCGATTCGCGAGTCGAAATGATATAGGCGCGGTCTTCAAAAGCGAGGTGATCCACGCTGATGGTCCGGTCGATGGCCGGATTGACGGTGAGAGTAACGATCAATACTCTATTCTACGAAGGATCGGGGCGGCGCGTCTTAGCGACGCCTTTCACGATTCCGATGCCTACCATCACGATCACCCCGACGGCGATCCATCGCGTCGGCATATGCGCCAAATGTGCGCCAATAGCCAACCCGACGATCATAATCGCGAATCCGGCGATATACAACCCGAAAGACATTTGCTACCCCCCTCGTCCCGCAACCCAGCACGTAGCTGGCCGTTGTGGGACAGGCCTCCCGGCCTATCGTTTCCGAAAACCCGTGAAAAGCTCGGGGCTTGGCGAGGGAGTGCGTGCCAAGCTTGGGCATGGCGAGGGGCGCCTGGCAGGCCGGGGGGCCGGGAGGCCCGTCCCACTCAGCCCTTGACCGCCAAGATGGCATCGAGTGGCGTGCCCGTTCGCCGCCCTTCCACATCCGCAAAGCCCGCATCCCGCAGCAGCCGCTCATATTGGCTCAAACTGCGCTCCATGCCTTCCGTCACTACCAGCATATTGAGCGACTGCATATTGGCGGCGACCGGCCCCACGCCATCCTCGTTCAGCAGCTTTTCGGCAATCAGCAGAGCGCCTCCCGATGGAAGCCGCGACAGAATCTTGCGCAGCAGCAGCCCGATCTTATCGTCGGACCAATCGTGCAGAATGCGCCCCAGCGCATAGAGGTCGGCTTCGGGAAGCTGGTCTTCGAAGAAATCGCCGGCCACAATCTCGATGCGCCCGCGCGCCGGCGAAAGCGCCACCTGTTCGCGCGCCAGCTCGGCCACTTGCGGCAAGTCGAAGATCGCGCCGTGGAGCTGCGGATACATCTCGCAGGCGGCGATCGCCAAATGGCCGGTAGCGCCTCCCAGGTCCGCCATGCGATGAAAGCGGCCCAGTTCGAAGGCGGCGGCGACCTTCGGCGACGTCAGCATGCCGAAGCCGTGCATGCCGCGCGCGAAATCGCGCATCGCCTGCTCGGTGCGGAAGAAGCTGGAAAAGATCGGGCCATCGAGGCCAAAGGTCTGCATCCAGCGCGGCGCCCCTTCGCGCACGGCGCCGGCCAGGTTGCCCCACATGGGGTAAAGGGCCTCGTCGGAATACCGGATGTAGCCGTAGAGCGAATGCGGGCTGGTGGTCACCAGGTATGTCGCCGCCATCGGAGCGTTCGAATAGACGCCATTCGCCTTGTGCAACAAGCCCAGCGCGGCGCAGGCGTCCAGCAGCCGCCCCGTCGCGTCCGGTTGGGCGTTCAGGTGAAGCGCCACGGCGTCGGCGGTCGCCGGGCTCGCATGGAGGCGGTCGAAGACGCCCATTGAGAGCGCCGCGAACATGGTCTTGGACCGGCGAAACGCCTCAATCAGGTCGAGTACCGGTTCTGCATCGGGTAGATTCATGGTTTTCGGAAATGATCGTAGCCAAGCGGCGGAAGCGGCGCGCCTTTGAGAGACACCGCGCCTTCGGTAGACGCCGCGCCCTCGAGAAACACCGCGCCCGGCCGGCCCTTACGCATCGTACCAATTCGGGTCAGCGGAAGTCCTTCGAAAGTGCCGGGGACCCTGGTACGCTCGCGCGCCGTAAACAGCAGTTCGTAATCTTCGCCGCCATGGAGCGCTTGTTCGAGCGACGCGCCCGGAAAGACCGGCGGCGCGCCGATAGCGGCGCTCAAGCGGGATTCGAGACAAAGCCGGCGAAGGTCGAGCGACAACCCGTCGCTGAGGTCCATGGCGGCCGTAGCGCGCACCTTCTCGCGCAGAAAGCGCCCCAATGCGATGCGCGGCTCGGGCTTGAAGTGCCGCCGCCGCGCTTTGCCCGCGCCCTTGCTTAGATCCGGTTGGCTTGAATCCAGTTGGCTTAAGCCCAGCGCCGAGCCGCCCAACGCGCCGCTAACGTAGATGCCATCGCCCGCGCGCGCGCCATCGCGGCGAAGAGCCCGCCCGCGCGGAACCGATCCGCAGACCACGATGTCGCACATCACCTTGGCGGCGCTCCCCAAATCGCCCCCCGCCAGCACCGTCTTTTCGCGCCGAGCCAGACGCAACAGGCCGCGATAGAAGCCATCCACCCATTCCGTATCGGCCCACGGCGCAAGGGCCAGCGAGACCAGACAGAATCGCGGCGACGCGCCCATGGCGGCAATATCGCTCAGGCTGCGCGCCAGCGCCTTCCAGCCCGCATCTTCCGGCCGATGCGTCTCGCGCCGGAAGTGGACATCTTCGACCAGCATGTCGGTAGTGAACACCAGATCTTCAGTTGCGCCGCGCTGGCGGAAGATGGCGCAATCGTCCCCGATGCCCAGCACCACGCCTGAGCCGCGCGGCGCGCCCGCCAGGCGGCGGATACGGTCAATCCGGCCGAGTTCGCTCTCACGTTCCACACCTCTCATTGGACAACACCCGCGGCCATCGGTGATGCGGATTCGGTTGCCTGGTGGGGCAGACTCCTGGGCAGACCCCTGGTCTCGATAGCGCCTGGGATAAACCGGCTTCCCAGTAGTATTAATATGGAGCAACGCATGATAGTCTCCACACTTTTCCAATTCTTCACGGCTTTCGACCCAGTCGGAGTAGGGTCGGCTTCTTGCGGCCGGACGCACAGGTCCGGGCGTGACGCCCAAGTCGCGCTCTGCTGGCCATCCTCAACCCTTACCGGAGACGGCACACTGGACTTAGTGGACTTGATGAGGCAGGCGGTTCCGCCAGCCGTCCACCGCCTTTTAGGCAGCTTTGCGTGAGATACGTCATCCGCATGGCGCTGCTGTCCGGTTGTCTTCTGCGGGCGCAGAGCCCAAAGCCGCACACGACCTGGAGCGATTACGGCGGCGGGGCCGATGATTCGCAGTACTCGGCCCTCAATCAGATCGATCGCGCCAATGTAATCAAGTTGCAAATTGTCTGGAGTTATCCGATCGGAGATGGGAATCCGTACCTCTTCAACCCAGTAGTGGCGGATGGCGTGATGTATGTAATGGGGAAAAACAACTCCATCGTCGCACTGGACGCAGCTACCGGGAGAGCGATCTGGTCGCATGCGAACGGCCGCGGCGCCATCACGACGCGCG
>Ga0182024_10025662_pt1 | contig 10388 bp, 10 predicted proteins | sample P32metaG_FD_120480 | JGI IMG/M metagenome (GOLD analysis project Ga0182024, IMG submission 120480) | Permafrost microbial communities from Stordalen Mire, Sweden - P3-2 metaG (Illumina Assembly) | ecosystem: Environmental > Terrestrial > Soil > Wetlands > Permafrost | place: Sweden: Stordalen...
AAGGCTGCATCCTTGTACTGGCACCTGCGCGACAAGGAGCAGCTCCTGGAGTTGGTCGCCGAATCGGTGGTCGACCGCGTGACCGTGCCGATCTCGCCGCCTTCGTGGCGTTCGCAGGTCGCCGCTGCATGCGACGAGCTGGCGCAATTCCTGGGCGAGCACCGGGCGGCCGCATCTGTGGTGCTCAGCTGCCTCCCGGTGGTGCAGCGCAGCCGCTTGACCCGCGACCTGGCCCGGATCCTTGCGGCTGCGGGTCTTGAGGCGGCCGAGAGCGCGGCATTCACGCTCGTCGTCGAGGCTGCGGTGTCTGCTTTCGTAACCCCGCACGCGGCCTCGCGGAGACCCGGTGGCCGGGTGATGACGCTGGCGATCGACTCGGGCTCATGGCGCGTTCTCGTTCGTGCCGCACCGGCGGGCGGTGTCGATCTCGCCACCTCAGTGGGCGGTGGGGGAGCCGCGTCGGTGGAGGTCCGCCCCGACAGCCTCGTGCTCGTCAAGAATCGCCGTGGCGGCAACCACGGTGCCGTTGAGCTCAACCCCGAATACACGTGGTACTTCAAGATCCATGGCGGTACCTGGAACACGGTCCTCGATTTGAGCGGGATGAGCGTCAGTGGCATCGAGCTGGACAGCGGCGCGGGGAACGTGACGTGCACCCTGCCCGCTCCGAGCGGTGTGGTCCCGATCCGTATCAACAGCGGCATCGTCGGCGTGACCATGCATCGACCCCGTAGTGCCGCGGTGCACGCCGTCATCTCGTCCGGGTCCGTGAAGGTGCGCCTCGACGACAAGCCCATCCGGGCGGTGACGTCGGACCTGAAGTGGGACACGCCGGGAGCCATGCGCAGCCCCGATCGCTACGACCTGACGATCTCCAGCGGCTGCGTGCGGGTGACCATGGACACGGCCGCCCCCGCCGCCGCCGAGCTACCGCGATCCGCGCTCGAAACGGGTGACCCGCCGGCCTGGCGTACCGACGAGGGTGTCAGCCTCATTCTCGATGGCATTGAGAAGCGACTCACCAGCCCCCGGACTGGCTGACGCCGGTTTCCTCAGCGGCCTCAGGCCGCAGCGGCTACCTCTGTCGCCATTGGTTCGAGCGCCACGTTGAGGGCTTCCTCGACGCGACTCGCCAGGTGGAACGTCATCACGTCGCGTACGCTTTCGGGCACGTCGTCGATGTCCTTCTCGTTGCGGCGGGGCAGGATGACCTCCCGCAGCCCCATCCGGTGGGCCGCGAGCACCTTCTGCTTGACCCCGCCGATCGGTAGCACGAGCCCTTGCAGGGTGACCTCGCCGGTCATCGCAACGCTGCTCCGCATCGGCCGCCCGGTCAGCAGGCTGACGATCGCGGTCGTCATCGCGACGCCCGCCGACGGGCCGTCCTTCGGCACGGCACCGGCAGGGACATGGACGTGAATGCTCTGCTTTGCCGCGTCGGGATCGATCCCGAGCGCGGCAGCGTGGGCTCGGACGTACGACAAGGCGATCTGCGCGGACTCCTTCATCACGTCACCCAACTGGCCGGTCAGCGTGAGCTTCCCGTCGCCCGGGGCGTTGGCGGCCTCGATGAAGAGGACATCGCCTCCGGTGCCTGTGACGGCGAGCCCGGTGGCGACCCCGGGGACGGCCGTTCTCTCGGCCACCTCGTTGTCGAACTTCGGCTTGCCGAGCAACTCCCGCACCTGGACTGGTGTGATCTCGAGTGGCGCAATCAGGTCGCCTCCGGCGATGCGCGTGGCCACCTTGCGGGTCATCTTGCCGAGCTCCCGCTCGAGGTTGCGCACGCCCGCCTCACGGGTGTGATCGGTGATCACGGCGAGGATCGCCGCTTCGGTCACGCTCACCTCGTCGGGCCGCAGTCCGGCGTGCTCGATCTGACGGCGGAGGAGATGATCGCGCGCGATCGCGACCTTCTCGTTCTCGGTGTACCCGTCGAGCCGGATCAGCTCCATACGGTCGAGCAGAGGTGCCGGGATCGTTTCCCACACGTTCGCCGTCGGGATGAAGAGCACCTCGGAAAGGTCGAGGTCGACCTCGAGGTAGTGGTCCCGGAAGGTGCTGTTCTGCGCGGGATCCAGCACTTCCAGCAGCGCGGAGGACGGGTCACCCCGCCAGTCACTGCCGACCTTGTCGATCTCGTCGAGCATGATCACCGGGTTCTTGGTGCCGGCTTCCTTGAGCGCACGCACGATCCGTCCGGGGAGCGCTCCGACGTAGGTGCGCCGGTGCCCGCGGATGTCCGCCTCATCGTGGATGCCGCCAAGGGAGATGCGAGCGAACTTGCGGCCCAGCGCCCGAGCGACGGATTCCCCGAGTGATGTCTTGCCGACGCCAGGAGGGCCGACGAGCGTGATGATCGCTCCGGATCCACCACCGAGCACCGTGATACCGCGCTCGCTTCGCAGCTTGCGGACGGCCAGGAACTCGATGATCCGCTGCTTGACGTCCTCGAGGCCCGTGTGGTCCTCGTCGAGGATGCGTCGCGCCTCAGTGAGATCGAGGTTGTCGTCCGAGCGCACGTTCCAGGGGATCTCGAACATCCAGTCGAGGTAGGTCCTGATCCAGCCATGCTCGGGGCTCTGCTCGCTGGTCCGCTCGAAACGGTCGAGCTCGCGCGCGACCTCGGCGCGGACGTCGTCGGGCATGCCTGCGTTCTCGAGTCGGTCCCGATAGCCGGCAGCGACGTCGTTGCCGCCCTCACCGAGCTGCTTCTTGATCGCCTCGAGCTGCTGGCGCAGCAGGAAGTCCCGCTGGGTCTTCTCCATCCCCTCGTTGACCTCGGTGCGAACCTTCTCGCGGACCGAAGCGTCGGCGAGGACGTCCTTCGTCCACGCGATGAGCCGGGAGAGGCGCTGCTCCACGTCGATGGTCTCGAGGACCTCGAGCTTCTGCTCGATGCTGAAGTCGGGGGAGTAGCCCGCCAGGTCGGCGAGGTGGCCTGGATGGCGCACCGACCGGACGGCTTCGATGGCGCGACCGGCGCCGCGGAGCTCGAGTAGGTTCTCGATGAGCGCGCGATATTCGCGCGCAAGCTCACGTGCCCCGTCGGTCGGGTCGCCGTCGGGAAGGGGTTCGACCTGGACCCAGAGGGCGCCGCCGATGTCGGACTGGCCACCTCCAAGACGAGCGCGATGCAGGCCCTTGAGGATGGAGACCTCCGCCCCGGATGGCAGCTGACCGGACTCGACGACCTGCGCAACCGTGCCGATTGACGAAAAGCGGCCATCGGTGCGAGTCACGAGCAGGATGAGCCGGTTGCCCTTCTGGGCGGCCGTCAGGGCAGCCCGCTGCTGATCGCTTTCCACCGCAAGGGTGGCGGTCATGCCCGGAAGGACGACGACGTCGTCCAGCTGCAGGATGGGAAGGAGTTCGGTAGTCAGTTCAGCCATGTGTTCAGTCTTCTGTGGTTCGTCCGCTGAGTGGCGGCCGTCTCTGGATTTCAGAATCTGTATACCCGCAGTCAGGATTTCTAAATCGGAGGGCGACCCGGGGTCCCAGAGGCGTCGATGCGTGATCGGCGCGCTGGTGCGGTACAAACGAACCATGGATGTTGAGATCTGGTCCGACGTCGTCTGTCCCTGGTGCTACATCGGCAAGCGGCGCTTCGAGCGCGCCCTGGCCGCCTTCGATCATCGCGGCGAGGTCAACGTCACCTGGCGCAGTTTCCAGCTCGATCCAAGCGCCCCCGCCATGAGCGAGGGCGACCCGGTGGAGCGTCTGGCGGCCAAGTACGGGATGAGCCGTGCCACCGCAGAGGCTGCTCAGGAGCGGGTCACGGCCAATGCCGCCACCGAAGGCCTCGACTTCCACCTCGACCGCGCTCGATCGGGCAACACCTTCGACGCGCACCGCCTCATCCACCACGCCCACTCGGTCGGCAAGCAGGGCGCCCTCAAAGAGCGCCTGATGCAGGCCTATTTCGTGGAGGGAGCGGCGATCGGCGATCACGAGGCCCTGGTGCGGCTCGCTGTCGAGGTCGGCCTCGATGAGGCCACCGTTCGCGGGGTGCTCGAGAGCGAGGCGTACAGCGACGACGTGCGCCACGATGAGCTCGAGGCGCGCCAGCTGGGGATCACCGGGGTTCCGTTCTTCGTGCTGGATCGAGCCTACGGCGTGTCCGGAGCGCAACCCTCGGATCTGGTCCTCGGTGCCCTGGAGCAGGCGTGGACCGCCGCGCACCCCCTGCACATGGTGGCTGCCGGCGACGCTGATACCAGCTGCACCGACGACAGCTGTGTCGTGTAGGTCGCGAGGGAACGGCGCCTAACGCCGTGCGGCGGGGAGTCCCAGCTCGCGCCGGAAGAGATCGTGAAATGCGCCCCCGAGAACCTGGTGAATATCGTGCTCGGGCCATCCGCGGCGCAGGAGCTCATCGGTGATCAGGGGCAGCCCACGAGGGCCCTCGAGGCCTGGTACATATGAGATGACCGCCCCTCCGCCGTCCATGGACTGCGCCGCCGGACCATGGATCTCGTCGGCGATCTCCTTGTAGAAATCGGGCCCGAGACCCGTGTGGTCGACCCCAACCAGTGAAGCGATGTGCTCGATGTGATCGACCACGCGCGCAACGGTGTGTACGGTCTCGTCGATGAACGTGCCGAGCACGTTGATGCCGACGACGCCGCCGGTTGCGGCGATCGCCTGGAGTCGCGCGTCGGTCAGGTTCCGGTGATGCTGACGCAGGGCGAATGCCGACGAGTGCGATGCGATGACCGGTCGCGTCGCGAGCTCGAGCAGGTGGTCCGTGCATGTTGCGCCGAGGTGCGAGACGTCCAGCATGATGCCGAGCGCCTCGCAGATCACGACCGCTTCGACACCTGCCTGGGTGAGCCTGCTCCCGGTCGCGTCCTCGGCCGATCCGTCTGCCAGCATCGTTCGCCGGAAGTGCGTGAACGAGGCGATCCGCACCCCGAGGCGATGGAGCGGCTCGAAGAGCGCCACGTCGGTCCCCACCGCCTCGCACCCCTCCAGCGCAAGGATGAGGGCAATCAGTCCGCCTTCCAGTGCGGCATCGATGTCGGCACGGGTGAGGCAGACCCGCACCGCATCGGGATTCGACGCTGCAATCTGCCAGCCTGTCTCGAGCATGCGCAGGGTCTGTCTCAGCGCGCCCTCCGGACGGAAGTCATCATCGATGAAGACCGGCAGCACCTGAATCTTGACGCCGCCGTCGCGGAGCTGCGGCAGCCAGTGAGCACGGAAGTACGCACCCTGGTCAGCGGGTTTCCGGCGCGCGCATGACATGAGCAGGTCGTTGTGGGTGTCGACCACGATCGAACGTTCGTGCAGCGCTGCTGCGGCAGTCGTCATTTCGAGCACACGTTCTCCTCACTCCTGGCAAACTCCAGCGTGATTCGCGCCTCGAGGCGCACCATCGCAGCCTAGCCGTTCACCGGCGCGGCCAGACCTGGAGAACCCTGCAGATGCTCGCTCTGACCACAACCGGCGGCGACGACCTGCTCCGTGTCACCGAGGTGCCGGACCCGGAGCCGGGCGCCAACGAGGCGCTCGTGCGCGTCGAGGCGACAAGCCTCAATCGTGGAGAGGTGGCGCGCGCCAAGAACTCACCTCCAGGTCAGCAGGTTGGCTGGGATGTCGTCGGCGTGGTGGAGCGCGCTGCCGCAAGCGGCGCGGGTCCGGCGCCCGGGACCACCGTGGTCGGCCTCATCAGCAATGGCGCATGGGCGGAGGTGGCCGCGGTGCCCGTGGACTTCCTTGCGGCCGTGCCGGAAGGGGTGACCCCAGCCCAGGCGGCATGCCTGCCCGTCGCAGGCATGACCGCATTCCGGGCGCTCGCACTCGGGGGATTCCCTGTGGGCAAGAGCGTCTTCATCACCGGTGCATCCGGAGGCGTGGGCCACCTCGCCGTCCAGATCGCCCGCACCGTGCGGATGACCGTGACGGGTTTGATCCGCAATCCCGAAGCCAATGCCGCCGCCGCCGCAGCCTGTGACCATGTCGTGCGAGACATCCACGATGCCCAGGGTCTGTACGACCAGGTCCTGGACGGTGTCGGTGGCGAGGTCCTGACCCGCTGTCTCGACGTCGTCGCGCCCCACGGAACGGTGGTTTCGTACGCGTCGACGTTGATGGATCCGGCTGTGCTCGGGCCACGCTGGTTCGGTGCACACCTTGGCGCAACGCTGCGCTCGATGCTGATCTTCGACGAGCTGCGCTATGCGCAGAGTGCGTCGTCGGATCTCGGTAAGCTGTGTGGGCTCGTCGCCGCGGGCCTCCTGGTGCCGCACATCGACGTGGAGGCGGACTGGAGCCGCGGCGGCGAGCTTGCCCGCGACCTCCTGGAGCGAAAGGTCACCGGGAAGGTCGTCCTGAGAATTGGTCGGCACTGACAGCACCGTACGGCGCAGGGAGGCAGGCGATGTCGCAGCTTGTTGTTATCGGCAACCAGATGTACAAGAAACGGAACATCTTTGCCGTCTCGATCGGGTTGCCCATCATCACGCTCGGCATCTATTCGTATTTCTGGATCTACAAGATCAACGATGAGGCGCGACGCTTTCTTGGCGACGACTCCATCAGGCCGGTCATGTCCGTGCTCGCATTCATCCCGGGAGCGCTGCTCATCATTCCGCCGTTCGTGACCATCTATAGAACGGGCAGACGCATCGCGCGTATGGAGGCTCTGTCCGGAAGTCCAAATCGCACTGAGCCGGTGGTTGGTCTGGTCCTCGGTTTCGTCTTCGGGCTGTACTCGCTGTATTACCAGGACCACCTGAATGGCTTGTGGGATCGATATCTCTTGAGCGGGAGCATGCCGCCGCCGGCGTTGCCACCGCCACTGCCGCCGGCCGTCCGTCAGATGTGAGCAACGAGTATCACTTCGTCACGCGGTGGCGCCTGCGCGGCAGCGCGCAGGACGTTGCCGAGGTCCTGCGCGACGCACGGGACCCTCCGCACTGGTGGCCGTCGGTCTATCTCGATGTCCGTGTGATCGACGACGGCGATGCAGCGGGGATCGGGCGCACCGTCGACCTCTGGACCAAAGGGTGGCTGCCGTGGCTCATGCGACCGGCCTTCAGGGCCGACGTTCGCGCGCCTCGTGCGCGTACCGAGGCACGTCAGCTGAGGTTCGTTGGGACACACAGGCGCATGTATCGATAGGTGGTGACTGTCCTGAATCCGAAGCGTTCGTAGAGTCGAACCGCCGGCGTGTTCTCGGGATCCACCTCCAGGCCGACTTCAATGACACCTTCCTCTCGCAATCGTGCCATCACCGCGGCGAGCATTCGCGTCCCGAGTCGTTTCCCTCGCCGCTGCTCGTCGATCACGAACCCATAGATCATCGTGCGGTGCGATGACTCTGTCAGACGAAGCGTGCCGATGACCACGTCGACGTCAAGCCCGACAAGTCGCTCTTCCTCCGGGTAATCGGTGAACTCTTCACCGAGCAGCGCGGCCACTGTGTCGTGATCGGCCTCCGTCGCCCGACGAAGCTCCAGCGGGACATCGGCGGTCGCCGGCACATCGGTCGCCGTCGCGAGGCGCACGATCATGCGACGTTCTGCTGACTCGAGCGTCGCACCGAGACGGCGCATCCAGGCAAGCGCGGCAGGCGCCGCGTCCTCGCAGATGACCAGGATGCTCTCCCGGCTCAGGTCCAACGCCGCGGCACGGAGGTTGGCGAGGAGCGTCGTGCCCACGCCGCGGCGTCGCCAGGATGGGTGCACCATCCCACAGGCCTCGGCTTCGTCACCGGGGGTGAGCCCTGCATATCCGATGACGTCGTTCCCGGCCACCGCGAGGAAGTGGATCGGGCGGTCGAGGTGATCGGCCTCGTCGAGCTCAAGCTTCAGATCGAGGCGTTCGGCGGCCTCGCACGCGCGCCGGAGCCCGTCGACGTTCGATCGGTCGTCGCCATCGAGGCGAGCTCGCCCGATGATCTCCCACTCAGTCACCAGGCGACAGCCTGACACGGCCTGCGCTTGCCCGGGCGCGGCGTTGTGTCGATTTGAGGCTTCGCCGTTCGTCGTCATCATTGGACCGACCTATCAGGACGCCAAGGAGTTGTATCCGTGAAGTACATGTTGCTGTTCATCAAGAACGAAGAGACGCCTCTCGACGATGCCGCGCAGCGCGCCCATTACGCGGCAATCGACGGATGGTTCGCCGAGCTCGGCCGTGAGGGCACGCTCCGCGGCGGCGAGGAGCTGCAGCCCTCGAACACCGCGACCACGATTCGCTTCCAGGAAGGCCGGCCACTGGTCACCGACGGCCCCTTCATGGAGAGCAAGGAGAATGTCGCTGGTTTCGTGACCATCGACGTCAGGGACCTGGACGAGGCGATCGCCATCGCCAAGAAGTGGCCGCCCAAGGACCAGGCTGTCGAAATTCGCCCGGTGGTGAGCCACGAAGACATGCCCAACCATCCGGTCGGCTGAGACCTGCGAAGCGTGGAGTCACGGTGAACAACCCGACCAGCGAGGCGATGAATGCCGTCTTTCGCGCCGAGGTCGGACCCATCTGCGGTTCGCTGGTGCGGATCACCGGTGACTTCGACCTGGCCGAGGATCTCGTGCAGGACGCGGTGGTCGTCGCCCTGCAACGGTGGCCCGCGGACGGGGTTCCTGAGCGGCCTGCAGCCTGGCTCCTCCAGACGGCGCGGCGACGCGCCATCGACCGGCTACGTCGCGATTCCACGTACCGGGCAAAGCTGCAGTTACTGACCGATGGCTGGGCTCCGGACGTCCGCACCGATCCCGACGATCGTCTGCGCCTCATCTTCACGTGCTGCCATCCCGCACTGGCTCGCGAAGCGCAGGTGGCACTGACACTGCGCGCGGTCATGGGCATGACCACGAGCCAGATCGCTCACGCATTTCTGGTCTCCGAGGCGACGATGGCGCAGCGGATCGTGCGTGCAAAACGGAAGATCGTCGACGCGCACATCCCGTACCGCGTGCCGGCTGCCGAGGAGTTGCCAGACCGGCTTGCCGAGGTGCTTGCCTCGCTCTACATCGTCTTCAACGAGGGCTATCTCGGCAGCGGACCTGATGTCTCCACGAGCCGAGACCTCTGCACCGACGCGCTCTGGCTGTGCGGACTCGTTGCCCGGATGCTGCCCGACGAGTCGGAGATCCTCGCACTGCTCGCCTTGATGCGCATCCACGAAGCGCGACGCGCGACCCGGTTTGACGCGACCGGCGCGCTGGTGCTGCTCCGCGACCAGGATCGGACGCGATGGGACCACGCGGCGATCACGGAGGCCGGCGCGTTGCTGGAACGGGCACGGCGTCTCGGGCGCCCCGGCGCGTACTGGCTTCAGGCCGCGATCGCCGCCTGCCACGGCGAGGCGCCGACCTTCGAGGAGACCGACTGGCCGCAGATCCTCGCCCTCTACGGCGCACTCGTGCGCCTCAATCCCGGTCCGGTGGTGCGCCTGAACCGCGCCATCGCGCTGGAGCACGTAGCGGGTCCGGTACCCGCGATGGAGGAGCTCGATGCGCTGCGCGCCGAACTGGATGGCTACCACCTCTACTGGGCGACGCGAGCGGAACTGCTCCGTCGCTTCGGCAGGCTTGATGAGGCTGCAGATGCAGATCGCCGCGCAATCGAGCTCACCGAGAACCCGTCGGAACGCGCACTGCTCGAGACGCGCATCGACCCCACAGTGATCCGCGCCATCGGCGCACACAACAACTAACCGACCCAAGGAGGCACGACATGGCGAAATATCTGCTCATCTATCACGGTGGCGGCATGCCCGAGGGCCAGGCAGCCCAGGAGCAGGCGATGGCGGCGTGGGGCACCTGGTTCCAGAACCTCGGCCCAGCGCTCGCTGATGGAGGCAACCCCGTTGGGCAGACGAAGACGATCGCCGCCAACGGCGCAGTTTCAGACGGAGGTGGCGCAAACCCGGCCAGCGGCTACAGCCTGATCGAGGCCGACTCGCTCGATGGGGCGGTCGAGCTTGCCAAGGGATGCCCGGTCCTCGGAGGCGGCTCGACCATCGAGGTCGCGGAAACCTTCAACGCCATGTAGCCGGGGTTGGATCGGGAACTCCCGAGCCAACCTGACCGCACGGCAGGGGACACCCGCGTCCCACAGCTCACATGCGTGAGGACGCGGGGAAGCCCCTGTCATGCACTCGACAGTGGGAACTCGCGACAATAGGGTCACGATGACCGAGGAGGAGGTCCCCGCCGGAGTGCCGGCGTGGTCGGGGGGAGCGCGTTCACACGACCCGTGGGCCGGTTCTGCATGGCCGTCTCCGCCCCCGGCTCCAGGGTGGTGGCCGCAGCAGTTCTACTCCTACGAGCCGCCGCCACCACCGAGGCGGACGTCGCGCCTCATCGCGTTCGTCGTCGCCCTGGTCATCTTCGTTTTCGCAGCGAGCGCAGCCGCAACCGTGGTGATCGCAACCCGTG
>Ga0182024_10025663_pt1 | contig 10388 bp, 8 predicted proteins | sample P32metaG_FD_120480 | JGI IMG/M metagenome (GOLD analysis project Ga0182024, IMG submission 120480) | Permafrost microbial communities from Stordalen Mire, Sweden - P3-2 metaG (Illumina Assembly) | ecosystem: Environmental > Terrestrial > Soil > Wetlands > Permafrost | place: Sweden: Stordalen...
CGGTTTACTCGCGCGTTGCTGGGTAGCGAAATCAGCAATGAGTCGTCGCGTGATCGACGGCGCCAGTAGGGCGTCGCCGGCGGCCACGACACGAACTGCGTGGACGAGCTCGGCCGCGGTCGCATCCTTAAGCAAGAAGCCGCTGGCGCCCGCGCGCAGGGCTTCGTAGACGTAGTCGTCCAGATCAAACGTCGTCAGCATGAGCACCCGCGGTGTCGGTTCGTCAACGCGCTGCGCGAGAATTTGGCGGGTGGCGTCAAGACCGTCCATGACGGGCATTCGCACGTCCATCAAGATCACGTCGGGGTTCAATTCAGCGCATAAACGCACGGACTCCTCGCCGTTGGCCGCTTGTCCGACGACTTCCATATCGCTTTGGGCATTGAGCAGGGCGCTGAAGCCTTCCCTCACCATCTCCTGGTCGTCGACGACCAGACACCTCGTGGTCACAGTGACTGCGTGGTAAGTACCGGACTAAAAGGAAGCACTGCGTTCACGGCGAAACCACCGTCGGGAGCCGGCTCCGCGGAGAGGGACCCGCCGAGCAAGTTGACCCGTTCGCGCATCCCGGCGAGGCCGTGACCGGGGCGTTTGGAGGTCAAGGGCGGCTCCGGCGACGCGCTCGGTCCGTTGCTGACCTGTAGGCGAAGTGCGTGCGCGTCGTCGCTGACGGTGACGCAGACCGGTGAACCCGGGGCGTGTCGGCACGCATTGGACAGTGCTTCTTGGACAATTCGGTACGCGCAAAGGCTGACGCCGTCGGGAACCGTACGGTGACCGTCGGGCATCGACAGGTCAACGTCGACGCCGACCCGTCGGGTCACGGCGACGAGTTCGGGCAGGTCATCGAGTTGGGGTTGCGGGGCTCGCGCGGCGGTGTCGTCGCTGCGCAGCACGCCCAGCAGGCGGCGCATGTCCGAAAGGGCGGCACGGGCTTGGCTGCTCACCGACTGAAATTCGAAGAGCGCCGACTCAGAAAGGCCTTCAATCCGGTAGCCGGCGGTCTCGGCTTGCACCGCGATGAGTGACATGTGGTGGGCCACCACGTCATGCAGTTCGCGCGCGATGCGCGTGCGTTCTATTAATACGGCGCGACGAGCCTCTTCTAGTTCTGTCTGTTCGTACTGCGCGACCAGCGCGCGACGGGCGCGCTGGGACGATCCGAGTGCGTCCAACGCCTCGGCGACGGCCGTCAGCACGAGTGCGCCGACCGCGGGCCGCCCCCAACCGTGATCCATCCAGAGCCACACGGGTACCAGCATGAAGGCCCACATCCACCAGATCGCGGCGCGGCTGTGACGATATCCGGCGATGCAGAAGACCACCAACACCAGAATCAGCTGGCCCAACTCCGAACCGGCCTGCAGCGGCACCAGCGGCCCCCAACCAACTCGAGGTAGCAGTGGACCGATGAGGGCCAAAAGAAAGACGAAGCGCCACACGGCCAACGAGCGCCGTATCGCGAGTAGGAGCGCTCCCGTGCCGACCAGCACCTGGACCCACTTGAGACTGGCGGCGCTGATGACCTTGGTGTGGATCACGGGGCCCTGCGCGCGCGTCAAGACGGTGTCCCCTCGGCTCACTGACGAGATATGAAAAAAGTTGAGACCCGGAGCGTTGACGCGGTAGAGCACGAGGATCACTGACGTCAGCGTCACAACCACGATGGCGGCACCGAGCGCCGTGAGAATCGTGACCGACCGCCGCCTCGCGCTCGTTCGCAGTAATAATGGTGGGTCCTGGCCCGTGAGCACTTCCAGCAGGCCCTGCCATGTTGAACGCGCCGCGTGTCGCGACGCGGGAGAGACCCGGCGTAGAGAGAGACTCTGACTCACGTCCCCATGGTACGGCGGCACTGATCTGGCGTCATCACCCCACCATTGTCATACCTGGGTATGACGGGCGCGACTTTTGGCGGGGATCTCAGACCCCAGTATGACGGCCAATTTGGCTCCCCGCGGTGACGAAATGCCGCCCGCAAATCCGTAACGTTCCAGATATACGGGTCACGACCATCTCGAATCGCACGTGAGAGGTGGATGACGTGCTTCGAGATATTTGCCTACGAAAGGGGCACTGACGTGGTTGATGCCGCAACGATTTTTCCGCGAGCGCGAAGGTACCGTATTGCCGCCAGCGCTGGTCATTTCTTTTTCGGTGCGCGGCGTTGACCGGTTCGACCTGGTCCAGAGTGCGTGGCGCTCGCTCTAAGTCCAAGCTCATCACTGTGACGGCGGTGATCCTGTTAGTGGCCGCCGCCGGCACGTGGGCCGGTCTTGCTCTGTTTGGAACGTCGGCGCCGCAGTATGTCACCGTCCCCGCCGGGCTCGGCACGGTCCAACAGACGACCTCCTTAAGCGGGACCATCGAACCAGTGACGCAAGCGAACTTGAATTTCGCGACGTCCGGCACGGTCGCCGCGGTGGGGGTGACACTCGGTGAGAAAGTGCACGAGGGGCAAGTCATCGCGACCCTTCAGACCGCCCAGCTTTCGGCGCAGGTGGATCAGGCACTGTCCTCACTCGATGGCGCGCAGTCGACATTGAAGAACGACGAGTCGCCCAGCGGATCAAGTGTGGTCGCCGATGAGGCCGCCGTGTCCACGGCGCAGAGCACCCTCGCGGACGACCAGAGGGCTTTAAGCGATGCGTCGACCACCAATCAAATGTCGCTCGCGAGCGCGCGGTCGGCCGCTCAGTCCGCGCAGACGACGATCGTGGACGCGACGCTGCAACTCCAGAACGATCAGTCCACCTTGACGGCCGCGCAAGACAAAGAGAGTGTTGACTGTCAAGGCGACGCGCTCGCCGGTTCATCAACCTGTGCCAGCGACGAAAGCGCCGTGACGAGCGACCGGTCTCAGTTCACGAGCGACGAGAACGCGCTAACTAATGACCAGTCTCAGGTCGTGAGCGATGAGAACAACGTGACGACGACGCAACTGCACAACACCGAGACCATCCAGCAAGATGAGCACCAGGTGACCGTCGACCTGGCTCTACTCTCGAGTGACCGCGCCACACTGAGCACCGCGCGCAACAGTACCTATGGCGACCAACTCGCTTCGGATCGAGCGACCGTGGCGTCGGCCGAGAGTTCGCTCGAAACCGCGCAACAGGGATTGGCCGGCGCGCAAATCATCTCGCCCATCAGTGGGACCGTGATCGCGGTCAACCTCACGGTCGGCGCGTCAGCCAGCGCCGGCGCGTCTACGGTCGGTTCGCCCTCGTCGTCGAGTTCCGGTCCGTCGAGCCCGGCCATTGAAGTGGTGAGTCCGGGCACCTTTGAAGTTCAAGCCACGGCGAGTGACGCGCAAGTGTCCAAGATGAAAGTGGGCGATCAGGTCGTGATCACTCCATCGGGAGCGACGTCCATCGACATCGGCACCGTGACCCAGGTCGGCACCATCGCCACCGTGTCGTCGGGGGTCGTGACCTTTCCCGTGACCATCGGGGTGAAAGGTACCACCACGGGGCTGTACGAAGGTGCCAGCGCTCAACTCTCGATTTTTGTACTGCAGGTGAAGAACGTGTTGACCGTTCCTTCGAGTGCGGTGCACACCCTGGGGCCAAAAAGCTTCGTGTACTTGCTCGTTAACGGCAAAGAGGTCGGCCACCCGGTCAAGGTGGGGGCCGTCGGTGGGACACTCACGCAGATCACGTCTGGTCTCACGCGTGGCCAAAGGGTGGTGCTCGCCGATCTTTCCGCCGGCGTGCCCGGTATTACGTCGACGGGCAATAACGCGGGGTTCGGCCCCGGCCCCGGCGTCACACGAATTATTGGTCCCGGTGGTGGGACCATCACGGTGCACAGCAGCTCTGGTCCGAAGCAGGGATAGTGGCGCGCGTACCTCTGGAGTCGACGCAGACGCCGGGTTTCGAGTCGGTGAGTGTCAAACCCGGTGAAAGAAATCCAGCGGAGCCCGCTCAGCCTGGCGCGGCGTCACCCATTGTCGAACTCGTCGACATCCATAAGCGCTACCAGACGGGCGTGCTCTCCGTCGACGCCCTGCGCGGCGTGTCGTTGCGCATCGACGAGGGCGAGTTCGTCGCCATCATCGGCCCCTCGGGTTCGGGCAAGTCGACCCTGATGCACATCCTGGGCTGCCTCGACCACCCGTCGTCCGGTTCCTACTACTTGGCGGGAGTCGACGTGAGTGACATGGACGAAGCCCAACTGGCGGACGTTCGCAACCGACGGATTGGATTTGTCTTCCAACAGTTCAACCTGTTGACCGGCCTCACGGCCTGTCGCAACGTGGAGCTCCCGCTGGTCTACGCCGGTGTCGATCGGCGGATGCGCAAGCAGCGCGCACTGGCCTCCCTCGCGCGTGTCGACCTGGTCAATCGGTCCGAGCACCGACCCAACGAACTTTCCGGTGGCCAACAACAACGGGTGGCGGTCGCGCGGGCGTTGGTCAACGAGCCGACGCTCGTACTGGCCGACGAGCCCACGGGCAACCTCGACTCCTCGTCCGCGGCCGACGTGCTGGGGCTCTTATGTGAACTGCATCGCAGCGGCCGCACCGTGGTCCTGATCACTCACGACGCCCAGACCGCGAATACGGCCCAGCGCGTCGTACGGCTGAAGGACGGTTTGATCCAGTCCGACGAAGCGACGTCGCTGGGCGGGCCTCGCACGTGAGTTTGCTCGAAACCCTGCGTTCCGGATTAGAAGCAATCCTGGGGCACCGATTGCGATCGGCCCTCACGGTCTTAGGGATACTCATCGGCATCGCGGCCGTCATCCTCACCGTGGGACTGGGTGAGGGGGCCACGTCATCGGTGAACTCCTCCATCGCCAGCCTCGGGACCAACCTGCTGATCGTCACTCCCGGTAGTTCGTCGTCGAATGGGGTGCAGGGTGGTTTCGGTTCGGACACGACACTGACCTACGCCAACGCGAAGGACCTCGCCTCGCGCATTGACTGCCCCGACGTTGACGCGGTGGCGCCGACCTCGATCACCAGCGCCAACGTCACTGCGGGCACCAAGAATTGGACGACGCTCGTCGTCGGCACCACTGCGTCGTGGCCGAACGTGCGTAGCCGCACCCTCGCCGTCGGCACGTTCTTCTCCGCGACGCAGGTGAAGAACCAGGACAACGTCGCGGTGCTGGGAGCGACGACGGCGGAAAAACTGGGTCTCGGATCTAACGCACTCGGTGAGACCATCGACATCGACAATGTGCCGTTGACGGTGATTGGAGTGTTGGCCCCGCAAGGAAGCCTCGGCGGAACCAATGAGGACGACATGGTGCTGCTGCCCATCACGCTGGCGCAGAGTCAGATCTTGGGTTCGGACTCGGTCCAGATAATCTTCCTGAAGGCCGATTCTCAAGGCACGCTCGGCGCGGCCTATACCGAGGCGACCGACGAGCTGCTCTCGTTGCATCAGATATCGACACCGTCGAAGGCCGACTTCACCATTACCTCACAGTCGTCCATCGAAGCGACCGCCACCTCCGTGGACAGTGCCCTCACGCTGCTGCTGGCGGGCATCGCGGCGATATCGCTCCTGGTGGGCGGCATCGGGGTGATGAACATCATGCTCGTCTCGGTTACCGAACGTCGCCGAGAGATTGGCCTGCGCAAGGCCCTCGGGGCAACGCCGTCGGCGATTCGACGACAGTTTCTGGTCGAGGCGTCGGTACTGGGGCTCGCCGGAGGAGTGTTGGGTTCGGGATTTGGCGCCCTGGTGGCCACGGTTCTGCCGCACTTTGTCTCGACCACGATCGCCATTGAGTGGTGGGCCGTGGCCGGATCCATCGGTGTCGCACTCGCCATCGGCCTCAGTTTTGGCGTGTACCCCGCCACGCGTGCCGCGCGGCTCACCCCCATGGAAGCCCTGCGCAGCGAATGACGGCGCGCCGATTAACGCAACGAATCACCCTCTACAACCATCAAGGAGTTCGCGCCATGACGATGCGCCGTCACTCGATTCACTATGTGTCTGTCATCGCGGTGCTGGCCGGGTCAATCGGGTTCACGCTGGCCGACGCGGGACCGGCCAGCGCCGCCTCACCGAATGACTTTCTCTGTTACGTTTCCGGCTCGGCCCAGGTGGCCGCGGTGGGTGCGTCATACGCAAACCCTCTAGTGGTCGAACTAAGTTCCACCGCGTGCGCGTCGCCAACACCCGACACGCAGACGGGGCTTGCGGTGACCTATTCGGTGGTGACCACAGCGGGTGGGCCGTCGGCCACCTTCAGCCCCGGCTCGACGGTGACGGCCAGTAGTGGCCAAGCCTCGGTCACGATCAGCGCCACTGGCGTCGTTGGTTCCTTCGAGGTCGTGGCGACATCGCCCGCGACGGCGTCAAACGCCTCGCCACAGAGCGTGACGTTTTCGTTGACCAACGCGGGATCGGGACCGGCGACAATCACGGCGGGGCTCGGCGGCTTTCAGGCAACGCCCGTGGGCACCTCCTTCACCTTGGGCTTGGCGGTCACCGTCGACGACTCGTTCGGCAATCCGCTGTCCAACGTGCCGGTAACGTTCTTCGCCCCATCAAGTGGAGCGAGCGGGACGTTCTCCACGTCGGCGTTGCACGCGGTCACTGTCGAGACCGATGTCGCTGGTGTCGCAGTGGCGCCCACGTTCGTGGCCAATGACGTTGCGGGGGGATACGTGGTGACGGCATCCGTCGCGGGCTACACACCTAGTGCCGCCTTTGCGCTCGTCAACGACGCGTCCACTTCCTTCACGGTCACGTCCGCCTCGCCGTACTCTCTCACCCAAGGATTGACGAGACAGAACCTCGCAATCACGGGCACAGGATTCTTGAACGGAGCGCAAGCCACGTTTTCTACTCCAAACATCGTGGTCAACTCCACTACGTTCCTCAGTGCAACGTCGTTGGAGCTGAGTGTCACGACTTCGAGTGACACCGCAATCGGACCGACGAGTGTGACGGTGATCAATCCCGGCGGTGCCAACGCGACGGGTACCGACGTCGTCACCGTTGCGAGCGCGCTCGCAGCGGCGACACCAGCAGCGTTCTCACTTCACTTCGCGAAGGACAGCGACGAGTTGAGCGCCGGCAACGAGAACCGGCTCAAGTCGCTCGCCCACGTGTTGGTGAGCCGCCCCACGATCAAGTTCGTGAGTTACGCCGACAGCGCTTCAATCGCGAAGAACCGCGCCAACTCTGTGGCGCGGTTCTTGAAAACGCTGATCGGCACGTTTCACGTGTCGTTTGAAGTAGTCACCTCGAGTAACGCGAACACGGTGAGAGTAATTACCGTCCGTAACTGATTAGAACTCGCCCGCGAAGACGTCGAGCTCACTCATGTCGAATGACTCTGACTCCGACGACTGCGCCTGAACGACGTCGCGTGCCGGCGCGCGCAGCACCACCACGGTGATGACCAGACCGATGGCCGCAAAGACGGCGCCGATGAGGAAGGCCACGTGGTACCCCGCGACCAATGCGGATGCGGGGTTGACGCCCTGGGTCACGAGTGACGTGGTCCGGCTGGTGGCGAGCGTGCCGAAGACCGCTAAGGCCACCGAGGACGCGAGCCACATCGAGACGTTCACGATTCCCGAGGCCAGTCCGGCGTCGGACTTGGGCACGTCAGCCATGGCGATGGTGAGTAACGGCACCGCCGAGATGCTCATGCCCAGACCGATCAACAGGAACGACGGCAAGATCGACGTGAAGTAGTTCGACTGGTCCGTCGTACGCGTGAGCAACAGCAGGCCAATGATGAGGGCCGACATGCCGGGCACCAATAGCTTCATGGGGCCGTAGCGGATGAGCAATCGGCTGGTGATGCCGAGCGACATGATCGCCACGGTGAGTGACATGGGTAGGAAGGCGACGCCTGTCTGCAAAGGTCCATAACCGAGGACTTTCTCCAGGTACAGCGCGCCGAAGAAGAAGACGGCGAACATCGAAGAGAAGGTCAGTCCGCGCACGACGCTGGTCGCGGTCAGGCTGCGCAGCTTCAAGATCCTCATCGGCATGATGGGCCGCTCGATCTTGGATTCAAAGGTGATGAAGCTGCCCATGAGGACGGCCGACAACGCACCGGCTGCCAGCGTGTGCACGGAAGTCCAGCCGTACGAAGAAGCCTTCACGACGGCGTAGATGCCGACGATGAGTGACGTCGTCATAAGTAGCGAACCCACGACGTCGAGACCTTCACGAACACCGAGTCCGGCGTTCTCTTTTATGAGGAATGATCCGAGGACCAAGGTGAGTAGACCGATCGGTACGTTGATAACGAAGATCCAGTGCCAGTTAACAGCCTGGGTGAGCAGACCACCCACCAGCAGACCAATCGATCCGCCACCGACGGCGACGAAGAGGTAGGCACTCATGGCCTTGGCCCGTTCGGCCGCACCGGTGAACTCCGTGACGATGATGGCGACGATGACCGACGTCGAAATTGCGCCGCCCATTCCCTGGAAGAAGCGGGCAGTGATGAGCATCGCCTGGCTCTGAGCGAGCGCGCAAACCAGTGATGACGTCGTGAATAGAGTGACGCCACTGAGGAACACTTTCTTGCGTCCCAACAGGTCGCCCAAGCGACCGGCGAGCAACAGGAAGCTGCCAAAAGAGATGAGATAGGCGTCAACGACCCACGTCAGATTGGACGGGGAGAAGTGCAAGTCGTGCTGGATTGACGGCAGGGCGACGTTGACGATCGATGAGTCCAGGGCGCTCATCAGCATGGCCAGACAGACGACGATCAGGGCGATCCAGCGTCGCCGGTCAGAAACTCCTGATGAAACGGTAAGCGAATTTGTCATAAGCGGTGTCCTTAGTTAGTAAGGTGGTTCTACTGGGTAATGTATCTGTATCATCCAGAAGTAGATATAATCACTATATCATGAATATCGACACTTCGCTACTATTAAAAAATATGGATGAAAATCCGTCCACTGGACCGATCCTGATGCTGACGCAAATCTCGCGTCTCATCTCTCGACAGAGCAACCCCGAGTTACTCGGTCTGACCCTGAAGGAACTGGCCGCGCTGTCGTTCCTGCGTGACTTTGACGAGACCACCCAGCAGACCCTGACCGACGGTTTGTGCATTGACACGAACTACACCGTGTTGCTGCTCAACGACCTGGAAGCGGCCGACTACGTAGAGCGCCGACGCGATCCCACCGACCGTCGCCGTCATATCGTCACCATGACCGAAGAGGGCCGCCGGGCCCTGCACCGCGCGGAAGCGGCCCAGCAGACGCTCCAGGACGAGATACTGGTGGGGCTCAATTCAGAAGAGCGAGCGAAGCTCGCGCACCTACTGCGCAAAGCGCTGGATGGACACAACGCGGTTCTGCAGGCGCAGAAGGCCTCGTCCAACTAAGTACTTCGACGCGACGAAACGTTGATGTCCACTTTGTCGAGGACTGGTCGTAACAACGCGTTGTTAAATCATCCCGCCGTCGGCGTAGATGACTTGACCGTTGATCCACCGCGCCGGACCGGCCAGAAACGCCACGACGCTCGCAATATCGTCGGGCACTCCTAGTCGGCCGAGCGCGGGGGCCTTGGACAGTGTGGCAATCGTGGCCTCGTCCTTGTCGCTCAAGAACATCAACGTCGCCGTCGCCCCGGGTGCGACGGTATTGACCGTGATGTCTCGACCGCGCAGTTCTTTTGCGAGGATCATCGTGATCACGTCCACCGCTCCCTTGGTGGCCGCGTAGGCCGCGTACGTCGGCACGGCCCGTTTGATGACCGACGTGGAGAAGTTGATGATGGCTCCGCCCGCGCGCACCCGTCGCGCGGCCTGTTGATCGACGACGAAGGTACCGCGAATGTTCGTGCGGATGATGCGGTCCAGGTCGTCGAGGTTGAGTTCAACGATGGTCGACAGGAGCAAGATGCCGGCCGCATGTACCACCACGTCAACGCCGCCAAATTGCTGTTCGGTGTGGTCAAACAGCGCGCTCATGTCGGACTCATCGGCGACGTCACCGCCGATCGCGATGGCCGAACCGCCCGCTGCGGTGATGATTTCAACGACTTCTCGAGCCTTCTCTTCGTTGCCGGAGTAGTGGACCACGACGCGCATTCCCTCGGCGCCGAGGCGCTCGGCGACGGCTCGGCCAATTCCGCCCGATCCGCCGGTGACGATCGCGACCCTGGCATCCTTCGACACAGTGGTTGACATAATGACGTCCTTTTCGTGTACTTGGGAATATTAAGAGTCGAGCTGTCTTTCCGTGCGTGGCGCGTGGCAACGCGCGTCAGTTTCCCGAGGCGGTTAGAGAACCGAGCGCTTAACGCGCGACGTGTGGCTCGATGCCGGCAATGACGATGTTGACGAGGCGCAGGAGACTTTCATCATCATTGCCCGCATGTCCCGCGGCGTGGCAACTACCCATCACCAGATTGAGCATGTCGGTCGTGGTCACGTCCTCGCGC
>Ga0182024_10025664_pt1 | contig 10388 bp, 7 predicted proteins | sample P32metaG_FD_120480 | JGI IMG/M metagenome (GOLD analysis project Ga0182024, IMG submission 120480) | Permafrost microbial communities from Stordalen Mire, Sweden - P3-2 metaG (Illumina Assembly) | ecosystem: Environmental > Terrestrial > Soil > Wetlands > Permafrost | place: Sweden: Stordalen...
GAAAGCGTCGAAAGGAAGGCATATGGCGCCCAAGATGTTGACCAAGCGTTTGGCTTCCGGGAAATCGCCGGCCGGTTCCCGCGCCAAATCATCCGGCCAAGCCGAGTCATCGCGGAAAACCAAGGCGCCGGCAACGAAAACTCTCGGTCCCGGCGCCGAAGCTCTGCCTTTCGCCCTGCCGCGCGACGGCGGCGGCACGGTTTCGCTCGCCGACTTCGCCGGCCAAAAGCTTGTGCTCTATTTCTATCCGCGGGCCGACACCCCGGGCTGCACCAAGGAAGCGATGGATTTCTCCCGGCTGGCGGACGCCTTCAAGCGAGCCGGCACGCAGATCGTCGGCGTGTCTGCCGACGCGGTGGCGGCCCAGGACAAATTCAAAGCCAAGTACGCGCTGTCGATCGCGCTCGCCTCCGACGAGACGCGTCGCATGCTCGAAGCCTATGGGGTGTGGCAGGAAAAAACACTGTACGGCCGGAAATTCATGGGCATCGTGCGCACCACGTTTCTGATCGGTCCCGACGCGCTAATCGTCCGGATGTGGCCGAAGGTATCGGTCTCCGGCCATGCCGACGAGGTTCTCGCCGCCGCCCGCGAACTGTGAGCGGCGTAACGCGCGATGCGCGATTGCGGCTCCCGAGCATTGCCGAAGCATTTACCCAAGCCGGTAAAATCGAAGCGCCGATTTGCTGATTGTTAACCATAAGCAGCGCACATTCCCGCCCCGGTCGGGCAGGCCTCGCGATGGCCGATCGGGTGGGAGCGTCAATGTCGCAGTGGTCGGCGTCGCAGTTGCAACGGGCGGCTCGTGCACACCAACAGCCGCGCCCGGCGGCGCGCAGCGCCGACGTGCCGGCGCGCACCGCCAGCCAGCCGTCAAACAGCAGCGGCTACACCATCGCCCACGCCGGACGGCAAGTCCGGTTCGGACCGGTGGCGTTCTGGATCGTGGTCGGCACCGTGGTGATCCTGGCCGGCTGGACGATCACGACGGCGACGTATTTTGCGTTCAGCGACGACGTCCTCAAAGGCCTGATCGCCCGCCAGAACGACCAGCAGAGCGGCTACGAAGATCGCATTGCCGAACTGCGCGCCCAGATCGACCGCACCACCAGCCGCCAGCTACTCGACCAGGAGCAGTTCGAGCAAAAGCTCGATGATTTGCTGCACCGTCAGGCGACGCTGGAATCGCGCGCGAGCGCTTTGAACGGCGTCTTCGATTCTTCAACGACCGGCTCGCTCAAGCCGACCGTCGGCAACCCCGCGACCGCGGCGAATCCCAAGTCGCTCGACCGCGGCACCATGCTCGAGCCGGACCGCGCGCCGTCAGGCCGCAACGGCCGCAAGGACGCCGACATCGGCGCCAAGCTGGCGCGCGTCGAAGCCTCGCTCGATCGCCTCGATCGGCGCCAGAGCGCGGCGCTGGCGCAACTGGACCAGCAATACCAGGGTCAGGCGCGCCGGATGCGCGGCGTCCTCGCCGATCTCGGTCTCAAGCTCGACGCCGCGCCGCCGGCAACCGGCGGTCCATTCGTGCCGGTGACATTGCCGGCGCCGGGCCAGAGTTTCGAGCATGCCCTCACCCGCATCAACATCGAGCGCGCCTATGCGGACAAGCTGAGCGCTTCGCTCATCTCGGTGCCGCTTCGGCAGCCGGTGACCGGCGAGATCGACGAAACCTCGCCGTTCGGCGTGCGCGTCGATCCGTTCCTGCATGTGCCGGCCATGCATACCGGGATCGATTTCCGCGGCACCTACGGCGAGCCGATCCATGCCACCGCCGCCGGTACGGTGAGCTCGGCCGGCTGGAGCGGCGGCTACGGCCAGATGGTCGAGATCGATCACGGCAACGGCCTTGCCACTCGCTACGGCCATCTGTCGGAGATCGACGTCAAGGTCGGACAGTCGATCCGGATCGGCCAGGTCATCGGCCGCCTCGGCTCGACCGGACGCTCGACCGGGCCCCACGTGCACTACGAGACCCGCGTCAACGGCGAAGCGGTCAATCCGCAGAAATTCCTCGACGCCGGCGCCAAGCTGTTCGGCGGGTAGTTCGCCGGTAGGACCCGATGCTGCCCCTGTCTTGATTTTTGGGGGTACATAATTAAAATGAAGTTTGGTTGGACCGAGGCGAAACGCGCCAAGACCTTGCGGGAGCGCGGTCTCGACTTTGGTCGCGCTACCGAAGTTTTTGCAGGGTTGCATGTCACACGCGCGACGCATGGCGGCAGGAGCGGCGAAAACCGCTTCATGACCGCCGGTTATCTCGACGGCCGCCTGATCGTGATGGTCTGGACACCGCGCGGCGATCTGCGCCACGTCATGTCGATGAGGTACGCCCATGCCAAGGAAACAAAACTCTGGAAGGAAGAAATGGACCGATTCCGATGACGCGCCGGAATTGACCCGAGACTTCTTCCGTTCGGCGGACGTCTATAAGGGTCGGCGACTCTTACGGCGCGGCCGTCCCCCGCTGGGGCTGCGCCCCAAGGAGGCGGTCAAGCTGCGGATATCTCCTGACGTGCTGGATCACTTCCGAGCCGGCGGCCCCGGCTGGCAGACCCGTATCAATGCAATGCTGGAGCGGGGCGTTTCGCGCGAAAAGAAGAAGGCGCGCGGATAGCCCTACTCGACATCCTCCACCGCCGCCGGCGCGGTGCCGAAGGCTTTTTGCGCCAGCGCGGCCTGGGTGAACTGATCGATGTCGCCGTCGAGCACCGCGGCGGTGTCGGAGGTGGAAACGCCGGTGCGCAGGTCCTTCACCATCTGATAGGGCTGCAGCACGTAAGACCGGATCTGGTGGCCCCAGCCGATATCGGTCTTGGCGGCCTGGTCGGCGGCGGCTTTGGCCTCGCGCTTCTTTAATTCGAGCTCGTAGAGCTTGGCCCGCAGCATCTGCCAGGCCTGGGCGCGGTTGCGGTGCTGCGACCGGTCGCTTTGGCATACCACCGCGATATTGGTTGGAATGTGGGTCAGCCGCACCGCCGATTCGGTCTTGTTGACGTGCTGGCCGCCGGCGCCGCCGGAGCGCATGGTGTCGGTCCGGACGTCGGCTTCCTTGATGTCGACCTTGATGCGGTCGTCGACCACCGGATAAACATTGACGCTGGCGAACGAGGTGTGGCGGCGCGCATTGGCGTCGAACGGCGAAATGCGCACCAGGCGATGCACGCCGTTCTCGCTTTTCAGCCAGCCGTAGGCGTTATGACCCTTGATCTCGATGGTGGCCGATTTGATGCCGGCCTCTTCGCCCTGTGATTCTTCGATATAGTCGACCTTGTAGCCATGCTGCTCGCCCCAACGCACATACATGCGCAGCAGCATGCTGGCCCAGTCCTGGCTTTCGGTGCCGCCGGCGCCGGCATGGACTTCGAGATAGGAGTCGTTGGCGTCGGCCTCCCCCGACAGCAACGCTTCGAGCTCGCGGCGAGCCGCTTCGGCCTTGAGCTGGCGCAACGCGGCTTCGGCCTCGGCGACGACGCTCTGATCCTTCTCGGCCTCGCCGAGCTCGATCATCGTCACCTGGTCGTCGAGGTCTTGCGCGATACGGGAGAGCGCGCCGAGCTGGTCATCGAGCGCGGTGCGCTCCTGCATCAGCCGGCTGGCGCGCTGCGAATCGTTCCACAGGTTCGGGTCTTCGGCCTGTCGATTCAGCTCGGCAAGCCGGGCACGCGCCTTGTCGACGTCAAAGATGCCTCCTCAGCAGCCCGACGGACTGCTTGATCTCCTCGACGATGGCTGCGGTTTCGGCGCGCATTTCAGGGGTCCGATGTCAGGTGTCAGGTACCAAGTATCAGGTATCAGCCGTCAGGTGTTAGGTGCCGGCGATCAGAGGTCACATATCGGGTTTCAGAAGCCAGGCGTCAATTAGCTGCTGCCTGCTGCCTGATCTCCGACTCCTGCCTCAATACAGTCCGCCCGTGCCGGTGCGGACGGCGCCGGCCGCGGCGTCGGGCGACACCGAGGTGTCGATCGGACGGCCATTGGCGGTGTCGGCGCCGATCACCGAATAATTGTCGGGCGGCGCGGTACCGGGCTTGAAGGCCTCGAGAATGACGTTGCCGTCGCCCAGCGCCGCGCGCATGCCGGTCTTGGCGTTGACGCGGATGAGCTTGATGCCGGGCGGCACGCGGAACGGGATCGGCGGCTTGTCGGCCAGCGCCAGCTTGAGAAAGTCCTTGACGATCGGCGCCGCGAGATGGCCGCCGGTGGCGAGACGGGCGATATGGCGCGGCTTGTCGAAGCCCATGTAGACGCCGCACACGATGTCGGGCGAGAAGCCGATGAACCAGACGTCCTTCTCGTCGTTGGTGGTGCCGGTCTTGCCGGCGATCGGCTTGCCGACCTCGCGCACCACGGTCGCGGTGCCGCGCTGCACGACGCCTTCCATCATCGAGGTGATCTGGTAGGCGGTCATCGGGTCGATGACCTGCTCGCGCCGGTCGATCAGCGACGGCTCGGATTGGTCGTGCCAGCCGTCGGCGTCGCAGCCGATGCACTCGCGCTGGTCGTGCTTGTAGATGGTGTGGCCGTAGCGATCCTGGATGCGGTCGATCAGCGTCGGGATCACGCGGCGGCCGCCGTTATCGAACATCGAATAGGCGGTGACCATGCGTAAGACCGTGGTTTCGCCGGCGCCGAGCGCATAGGACAGGTACGGCGGCAATTCGTCGTAGATGCCGAACCGCTTGGCGTATTCCGAGATCAGCGGCATGCCGATGTCCTGGGCGAGCCGCACCGTCATGACGTTGCGCGACTGTTCGAGACCGAAGCGCAGCGTCGAGGGACCGAAGAACTTGCCGCCGTAATTTTCCGGCCGCCAGACGCCGCCGCCGGGCCCGGTGTCGATCTCGATCGGGGCATCCATGACGATGGTCGAGGGCGTGTAGCCGTTATCCAGCGCCGCCGCATAGACGATCGGCTTGAACGACGAACCGGGTTGGCGCAACGCCTGGGTGGCGCGGTTGAACTGGCTCTGGTCGAAGGAGAAGCCGCCGACCATGGCCAGCACGCGGCCGGTATGCGGATCCATCACCACCATGGCGCCGGAGATTTCCGGCGCCTGGCGCAGCCGGTACTGCCCCTGCCCGGCCGGCAGCGGCTCCACATAGATGACGTCTCCCGGGGCGAGCACCTGGTCGACCCGCTGGATCGGCTTTGCCGGTCCGGTCGCAGGCTTGGCCCATTTGACGCCGTCGAGCGGCACATTGCCGATCTCGCGTTCCTTGACCACGTTGCCGCCGGGGTCGCGCGGCGGCTGCAGGCCGATCCGCGCCGATTGATCGGTGACGTCGAGCACCACCGCCATCCGCCACGGCTCGACATCGCCCAGCGACTTGACGTCGGCGAGCTTGACGCCCCAGTCGCCCGCGGTGTCGATCTTGGTCACCGGGCCGCGATAGCCTGTGGTCTCGTCGAAATTGACCAGCCCGTTGATCATGGTCTGGCGCGCCATGCCCTGAATCTTCGGATCGAGCGTGGTGCGCACCGACAGCCCGCCCTCGTAGAGCTTCTTCTCCCCGTAATTGTCGTAGATGTAGCGCCGCACCTCTTCGGTGAAATATTCGGCGGCAAAGACATGCGCGCCGGTCGGCCGCACGGTGATGTCGAGCGGCTGTTTCTTGGCCGCATCGCCGGCTTCGGCGGTGATGTAGCCGTCCTCGACCATGCGGTCGATCACGTAGTTGCGCCGGGCGATCGCCTCGTCCTTGCGGCGGAACGGGTTGTAGTTGTTCGGGCCCTTCGGCAGCGCGGCCAGATAGGCGGCTTCCGCGATCGACAGTTCATGCACCGACTTGTCGAAGTAGAGCAGCGACGCCGCCGCCACCCCATAGGCGCCGAAGCCGAGGTAGATTTCGTTGAGATAGAGCTCGAGGATCTTGTCCTTCGAATAGGTGCGCTCGATACGCAGCGCCAGCAGCGCTTCCTTGATCTTGCGCTCGAACGAAACCTCGTTGTTCAGCAGAAAGTTCTTGGCGACCTGCTGGGTGATGGTCGAGGCGCCCTGCGGCCGGCGGCCGTTGCCGTAGTTTTCGACAAACAGCATGCCGGCGCGGGCAATGCCGTAAATGTCGACGCCGGGATGCTGGTAGAAGTTCTTGTCCTCGGCGGCGACGAAGGCGTTGGTGACGAGCTTCGGAACAGCCTGGATCGGCAGATACAGCCGCCGCTGGTTGGCATATTCGGCGAGCAGCGAGCCGTCGGCGGCGTGCACCCGCGTCATCACCGGCGGCTCATAATCCTGCAGCTGGGAATAGTCGGGCAGATCCTTGGAGTAGTGCCACAACAGGCCGGCGGCGCCGGCGACGCCGACGATGAACAGGATCGTCCCGGCCGCGAACAGAAATCCCAAAAACCGCAGAAGGATTTTCATTGGAAATGTCCCGCCGCGCTTCGGCGGGCGCAGGCGCCTTGCCGATTCACCACCCGCCACGAAGTGAGAAGCCAGTTTGGCAGCTTTGCCGCTAGACCGCCAGAAGCCCCTGTGCTCATCGGCTGTCGTCGCTCCGGTTTTTGTTCAAACTGAGGCCACCCCATCCGTTCGACCATGCATTTCGTCGCTAGTTCGCCCCGGTGCGGGCGCCGGCGAGCCGGGTCGAGAAAAAGGTGTCGATCGCCTGCGCCATGGCGGCCGCGGTCCGGTCGCGCCAGGCGTCCGACACCAGCGATTGCAGATCCTGCTTGTTGGAGACGTAGCCGAGTTCGACCAGGACCGACGGCACATCGGGCGCCCGCAGCACGCGAAACCCCGCCGATTTCAGCGGTTCCTTGTGCAGCCGGGTCGCGGTTTTCATGTCGCCGACCAGCTTGTGGGCAAACTGCAACGAAAACGCCTTGGTCTCGCGTTGCGCCAGATCGAGCAGGATGCCGGCGACATCGTCGGGCTGATCCTTGAGATCGACGCCGGCAATCACGTCGGCGCGGTTCTCCTGCTCGGCGAGCCGTTGCGCCTCGGAATCGGTCGCCTTGTCGGACAGCGTATAAACCGTCGCGCCCTGGGCGTCGCCCTCGTTGTGCGGCAGCGAATCGGCGTGAATGGAGACGAACAGCGCGGCGCCGGCATTGCGGGCGATGCGCACCCGATCGGCAAGCGGGATGAAAGTGTCGTCGGTGCGCGTCATCAGCACCCGGTACTTGCCGGGTTTTTCGAGCCGTTCGCGCACGCGCTGGGCAAAGTCCAAGACGATGTCCTTCTCCAGTTCGCCGCTCGGCGCCTTGGTGCCGTTGTCGATGCCGCCATGGCCGGGATCGAGCACCACCAGCGGACGCGAATCGGCGGATTTCGCGCTCGGTTCATTCGGCGGCGCAAGATCGGCGCGTACCGCTTTGTTTTCGATGGCAATTCCGCGCAAGAAGCTCTCGCGGTCCGTGGCCGCGAGATCGAGCACCAGCCGGGCCGGCGCGCCGTCTGCCGGGTCGACGACGAAAGCCTTGTCAACCCGCGCCGGCCGGTCCAGATCGAACACCATGCGCGAGCCGCCCGGCATCATGAGGCCGAAGCGGAAGGCCTTGATCAGGCCGCGGCCGGTGTCGCCGGCTTTAGGCGGCAGCGCAAACGTCACTTCGGGAATGTCGAGGACAATCCGATAGGGGTCGGCGAGCGTGAAGGCGTGCAGGTCGATCTTGCGGCTCAAATCCATGACGAAGCGGGTCTGCGCCTCGTCGCCGGCGAGCCGCACGTCGGTCGCGACCGGGTATGAGTCGGGCCCGGGCGCCGCCGCCGGCCGCTCGGCGGCCGATGCCGCGGCGGCAGCGAGTATTGCGAGGAAAGCCCAGCTTGCCGCGCGCAAAGCCATCGGTCCAAGCCCCGTCATGCCCGTCCTACTCCAATAGGGACGCGTGGTTAATCGTAAATTAAATCGCGGCGGAACTCGCGCCTGGGTGTGGCCAAATCCGCTCCGGCCAGGACGATGCCCACAGACGGCTTGCCAATTCCCCTGCCGGGGCCTTAAGAAGAGAGTGCTGACGGTGACAGATTCCGGTTGTGTCGCGTTAGGGCAGCGGCACGTCCGCCATATCGGTTTCCACTCATGGGAACCAGCGGATGTCGCTTTCGACCCCCTTCGGCGCCAACAGCGCGCCGACGATGGCAAACGAACAGGCGACGCCGCTACCCTTAAGGAAGAGGACAGCCGGAACCTCGCGCGTGACGCGTGCCAGCGCTGCAAAGTGCTGGAGCGATGTCGCGCCGATGCCGTAAGCGAGACGAGAAATCGCGGCGGCGCCACGCGCTGCTGCCCCATGACGGTTTGGAGTTCATGTTCGAGGCGCACGTCTTCCGCGCACCAGCCTTCCGCAAGGAAGCACAGGCTCGATCGAATCGGTACGGCGGCGTTGTCACGTTTGCCGGCTTGACGGTCGCTCCGGCGTCTCGCGCTCGCGATGTCCGAGCCGTTCCATTCACCGACAATCGGACCGGCCCCCGTTCCTCCTCGCCGATGCGGCGCGGAGCATGCGGCATGCCGGCCCCCAAGAGATTAGCCAATGGCCAACAAAATGCTCATCGACGCCACCCATCCCGAGGAGACCCGGGTGGTGGTTCTGCGCGGCAACCGCGTCGAGGAATTCGACTTCGAGTCCGCACACCGTAAACAACTGCGCGGCAACATCTATCTGGCGAAGGTGACGCGCGTCGAGCCGTCCCTGCAGGCCGCTTTCGTCGACTACGGCGGCAATCGCCACGGCTTCCTGGCGTTCAGCGAAATCCACCCGGACTATTACCAGATCCCGGTGGCCGACCGGCAGGCGCTGATCGAGGAGGAAGAGCGCGCCCAGCGCGCCGCCGACGACGAAGTCGACCGGCGCTCGCGCCGCCACCGTCACCGCGGCCGACCGGCACCGGCGCGCCGCGACGATGAGGTGCTGCAAGGCGAACCGGCCGACGCGCCCACAGGCGATTCGAACGCCACCGAACAGCACGCGCAATCGCCCGGCGGCGACGAGGAGCGCGCAGGGGATGCCGAGATTGTCGATGCCGAGACTGGCGACGCCGAGACTTCGGGCGCTGCCGAGCCCACCAGGTCCGCGGCCGCGGTCGAGACCATCGGCGAGGCGCTCGAGCCGGCCCAGGCGACCGAAGACGCCTCCGAGGAGCCCGACGAGGCTGACGACACCGCCGAGCCGACGTCGTCCACCGTCGAAGTCACGGCCGTGGCGATGGACCTGCCGAACCACAGCGACACCGACACCGCCACCGAGGACAGCGGTTCCATCGTACCGGCCGACGCATCCGGCAACGGCGACCACCTCGATGAATCCGACAACGGCGCCGACGGCCACGCCGATGCCCATGCCGACGCCGAAGACGACGACGACCGGCAAGACGGCCGTGACGGCAGCGATGGCGGCGACGACAACGGCGACGGCGAGAACGGCGGCGACGATGAAGCCGCCGAGGAAGTCGTCGAATCGGTGGGCGGCGCCGACGCGCTCGAGGAAGTGCCGGACCGCGCGCCGCGCCACCGCCGCCAGTACAAGATCCAAGAGGTGATCAAGCGCCGGCAGGTGATGCTGGTGCAAGTCGTCAAGGAAGAGCGCGGCACCAAGGGCGCGGCGCTGACCACCTATCTGTCGCTGGCCGGCCGCTATTCGGTGCTGATGCCCAATACCGCCCGCGGCGGCGGCATCAGCCGCAAGATCACCAGCGCCGAAGACCGCGCCCGGCTCAAGGAAGCCGCCGCCGAGCTCGAAGTGCCCGAGGGCATGGGCGTGATCCTGCGCACCGCCGGCGCCAACCGCACCAAGACCGAGATCAAGCGCGATTTCGAATATTTGTTGCGGCTGTGGGAGACGGTGCGCGACCTGACGCTCAAGTCGACCGCGCCGAAGCTGGTTTACGAGGAAGGCTCGCTGGTCAAGCGCTCGATCCGCGATCTGTATTCCAAGGACATCGACGAGGTGATGGTCGCGGGGTCGGAGGCCTACCAGGAGGCCAAGGACTTCATGCGCATGCTCATGCCGAGCCATGCCAAGAACGTCAAACTCTACAACGAGACGCAGCCGCTGTTGTCGCGCTACGGCGTCGAAAACCAGCTCGACGCCATGTTCTCGCCGGTCGTGCAGCTGCGCTCCGGCGGCTATATCGTGCTCAACCAAGCCGAGGCGCTGGTCGCCATCGACGTCAATTCCGGCCGCGCCACGCGCGAGCACCATATCGAGGACACCGCGCTCAAGACCAACATGGAAGCGGCGGACGAGATCGCCCGGCAGCTGCGGCTGCGCGACCTCGCCGGGCTGATCGTCATCGATTTCATCGACATGGACGAGAAGCGCAACAACCGGTCGGTCGAGCGCCGCCTGAAGGAATGCCTCAAGCACGATCGGGCGCGCATCCAGGTCGGCCGCATCTCGCATTTCGGCCTTCTGGAAATGTCGCGCCAGCGCATTCGAAC
>Ga0182024_10025665_pt1 | contig 10387 bp, 4 predicted proteins | sample P32metaG_FD_120480 | JGI IMG/M metagenome (GOLD analysis project Ga0182024, IMG submission 120480) | Permafrost microbial communities from Stordalen Mire, Sweden - P3-2 metaG (Illumina Assembly) | ecosystem: Environmental > Terrestrial > Soil > Wetlands > Permafrost | place: Sweden: Stordalen...
AGGACTTCCGCCGTATCGCAACACGTTATGACAGACTGGCTCGAAATTATCTCGCCTCTGTCTGTCTGGTCGCCGCTCTTGTATGGTGGATTTAATGAGTCTCGATCCTAGTCTAGCGAATACCAGTTGCAGTTTACGTGGCTTTTCTGACGTTCCTCACGGTGCTTCTCCCAACGTCATGCGTTACGGCGGCAACCCCTCAAGCAAGGTGCGGGCAGCCTGCAGATCCGCGGTCGCGAAACCTTCGGTGAACCGATCATAAACCGATGCAAGCGGTGCTCTCGCCTCGTGGCGGCGACCTTGGCTCACCCTCAAACGGGCAACGCTGAGGGCGACCCGCAGCTCCCAAAATAGAGCGCCCTGCTCGCGGGCTATTTGGGCCGCCTGGTTAAAGCAATCTTCGGCCGCCAGGGTGGACTGATCCACGGCTTGCTGGAGCAGCACTTCGCCTTTGATGCGGAGCAATTCAGGGGCACACCACCCGCGCCCGCCCTCGCGATCGGCCGCCATCGCGCCGTCCAGGGCAACGAGAGCCTCGTCGAGCCGCCCTGTCCCGGCCAACCCTAACGCGAGAGCGCTCTTGAACTCCGCATACGATATGTGCCACCCGGTTCGGTCGCAGGTCTCGAAGGCATCTCGCAACACCAGCAGGCCTTGCGCGAACTCGCCGCGTTCGACCAACAACTGCCCTTTCAGGAAGTGACCCGAGGTCACCCAGACGTGCGCGTTGAAACCTGTGGCCACCTCGATCAAACGCGCAATCTCCCGATCGGCGGTTGCGAAGTCACCTGTGATCGTCGCGATGCGGCAGATGCCTTGATATAATATCCGGCAAAGCTGGAGTGGGGGATCTGTGCCTTGCAGCTCTTCCACGCTGAGGCGAGCTTCATCGAGCGCCTGGTCCGCGAAACCCTGCATCCAAAGCGCCCGAGCCAGCATCGCCCGGGCCACCGCGCGGTCATTCGGATTGTAATAGATCGCGCCCTGGCGATCGCCCGGCGCAGCGGGCAATCGAAGAACGCGTTCCAGATATTGCCGGGCCTCGCGAGGTCTGCCTCCCCAGAGAAGCGTGGTCCCTCTCTGCTGATAGGCGAAACGGAGGTGTATCGGGTCGCCGATACGATGAGCGATTTGCTCGATCCGTTCCGCCGCGATCTGCGCCTTACCGTATTCCCCACGAGAGGCGTAAACGGATATCAGGGTCGACAGAGCCCGCGCCTGCGCATTGAGATCATTCAGCGCATCGGCGGTTTCGAGTGCCTCGGTCAGGAGAGTTTTTGCCTGTTCCGGAGGGCCCATGGTGATGAAGATCGCAGCCGCGAGGTCCATCTGCAGCTCCATTCGCAGCCACATGTTCTCGGTCACATGTGGTTCAAGACTGAGCAGCGCGCGTTCGCAGCGCTCGCGGCACTCACTCATCAGCGACAGGTGTTGCCAGACCGGCGCATAGGCGGCTGTGAGGTCGACGCCAATCGCCGGGTCTCCGGCCGGAGAGAACGACCAGTCGAGCGCGGCGCGAACGTTGTCGATCTCCCGGACCCGGCGCGCCAAGTCGTCATCCGATAAGGACGGTCTGGCGTCTCGCGCCTGTGGTGCGAAGAGATCGCGAAAATACAGTGCATGGTGCTTCGCAGCGATCTCGGCCTCGGCGTGCTCGACAAGCTTCTCGATCGCGTAGGCACGGATCGTTTCCAGCAGAGTCCAGCGGGCGTTGTCGCCCGATTTGTCCAGCGCCACCCATGATTTTGCGACGAGATTGGCGATGCCGTCCAGCACCGCCGACGCATCGAATCCGGTATCCGTCATGACGGCGGCGGCGGCATCGGCGGTGAAGCCGCCGGGGAAGACGGCCAGGCGCCGCAGCAACCGCCGCTCTGTTTCCGGCAGCAGTTCATGGCTCCAATCGAGCGTCGCGCGTAGTGTCTGGTGCCGCGGAAGCGCCGTGCGCCGGCCGGCCGTCAACAGCGCGAAGCGATCGCGCAAGCCGGCGGCAACCCCTTGAACGCTGAGAACCGCGGCGCGAGCCGCCGCGAACTCGATCGCGAGCGGCATGCCGTCGAGGTGCCGGCAGATCGCCGCAATCGACGCGAGGTTTTCGGCGGTCGGCGTGAAGCCTGCGTTCAGCGCTTTTGTCCTGGCGACGAACAGCTCCACGGCGCTGTATTGCATGATGTAGTCCAGCGCCGCTTGCCCGGGAGCAGGCACATCAAGCGGCGGAACGCGATAGACGGACTCGCCGTCGATCCTGAGGATTTCGCGGCTGGTTGCCACGATCGTGGTGCGCGGGCACAGGCGCGTGAAGGCCTCGGCCAGGTTCGCCACCGCGTCGATGACGTGTTCGCAATTATCGAGCACAAGCACGAGATGTCTTCCACCAACGGCGCGAGCGACCGACTCTGCCGAAATCTCGCCGGCGAGCTTCAGCCCGAGCGTGCTGGCTACCGTGGACGGGACGAGGCCGGGGTCGGACAGCGAGGCCAGCTCGACGAGCCACCCCCCGTCTTCAAAGTGGGGGAGGAGGTAACGGACGGCTTTGATGGCGAGCGAGGTCTTCCCGATGCCGCCGGGGCCCGTCAAGGTCACCACCCGATAGGCAGAGACGAGGTCTCGGACAAACTGCGCAGCCGCGGCCCGACCGACCAGGCGCGCAATGAGCGGGGGAAAATTATTTGCCGGCGGCGCTCCGGATGTGCGGGTCAGGGGTAAATAGACCGGCGGGGCGGTCCCTTCCGGCTGCTGAGGCGTCCAGCTCCCGAGCAGGCGATAGCCGCGACCGGAGACCGTCTTCAGCATGGCTCGATCCTGGCCAAGCGCCTTGCGGACCGCAGAGATGTGAACGTGGAGCGTACCATCGCCGACGATGGCGCCCGGCCACACCCGTTCCATCATACGGTCCTTGGTGACGAGCTCGGAGGCCGATTGCACCAGGACCGTGACGACCTCGAAGGCCCGGCCGCCGAGCGGCACGGGTATCCCGCGCGACCGGAGCTCCCGCAGGCCAAGGTCGATCTCCCATTGATCGCACGCATAGACTAGATTGGCGCTTGTTTCGGACACCCCCGGCCTCGCGGATTAGACAGGCTGAAGTTTTGTCTTTCATAGTGATGCGCGCGATACTGCTGCCGCCTAGTAAAGCGACAGCTCCCGACCAAAGGCCGTCGTCGGATGCCTCGATCCGAGGCTTGGAAACTTATGACCCCGCTGATGCTCGAAATCGACGGTAGCCACGCACCGCCAGCATCTGCGCCAGCCGAGATCCAAGCCCAAGGATCGCGGAGACGGACGACAGTGTCGTCTTTAACAGCCAGAGGCCTCACGAGGACAGCCGTGATTTAAGAATTCTTAAGATCAGCCCCAAGGAATCGCCCTCCGGGAGCGGCTACACCACCTCAACTCGGAGGTATGTCATGCCATGCGCCGTGCACACGACCAGCGCCGTTACCGCAACTGCGTTTGCCAAGAGCTTCCACCCGAACCCTCCGCCCGACATCATCGCGGCGGAGCCCGAGTGGACATGCAGCGCCCCGGAGCAGCCCGTGAGCGACAGCGAGCCGCAACGTGACGAAACTGAGGCGGAGTTGGCGTCCGCGAGCCGGATCGCGTTCCTGGGCCAGCTATCGGCGTCGATTGCCGAGATCAACCAGCCGATCAGCGCTGTCGTCATGAACGCCGAAGCCGCTCTGCGGCTGCTCCTCGCCCAGCCGACAGATACGGAAGCAGTCCGGCGGTTGCTCGCTTGTACGTCAAGGACGGAATGCGCACTGGCGACATCGTTGACCGCACCCGTGCGCTGATCAAGAAAGCGCCGCCGCGGAGGGAAACGTAACCGGAGTGTGCTAAAGTAGTCCTCCTGGCAGGAGGCTCTCGTGAACGAGCTCTTGAGCTACGTATTCTCGCCGCTGAGGGAGGGAGATATCGCTCTCTATCGGGGCTCCGGCAACGGCTTGTCTCCGATCCTGCTTGCCACCGTTAAAGAGACATCGATCGATTGGGTCGAGCGGCTTGAACACGAATATGCGCTCAGGTGCGAACTTGACGCGGACTGGGCGGCGCGACCAATCGCGCTGACGCACTACAACGGCCGCGCGGCTCTGGTGCTTGAGGATCCCGGTGGTGAGCCGCTCGATCGACTGCTTGGCCGGCCATTGGATGTATCGAATTTCCTGCGCATCACGATCCCACTCGCGGGCGCACTCCGCCGGGTGCATGAGCGACACCTGATCCATAAGGACATCAAGCCGGCAAATATCTTGGCGAACCCGACAAGTGGCGGCGTGTGGCTGACCGGGTTCGGCATTGCCACGCGTCTGCCGCGCGAGCGCCAAGCGCCCGCGCCGCCGGAGGTGATCGCGGGGACTCTCGCCTACATGGCGCCGGAACAAACCGGCCGGATGAATCGCTCGGTGGACTCCCGCAGCGATCTTTATGCTCTAGGTATCACCTTCTACGAAATCCTGACGGGGACACTGCCCTTCACCGCTGCCGATCCGATGGAATGGGTGCACTGCCATATCGCGCGGCAACCGGCGCCGCCCGACACGCGGGTCGCGGGCATCCCGGGACCGCTCTCGGCAATTGTGTTGAAGCTTCTCGCCAAGACCGGCGAGGAACGCTACCAGCTCGCCGCCGGTGTCGAAGCTGATCTGCGGCGCTGCCAGGCGGAATGGGAGTCGCATGGCCGGATCGAACCCTTCTCGCTCGGTGGTCACGACATATCGGACCAGCTGTTGATCCCGGAGAAGCTCTACGGCCGGGAGCGCGAGATCGATACGCTGATCGCTTCCTTCGATCGAGTCGTAGCGACCGGCACCTTGGAGCTTGTGCTGGTGTCCGGATATTCCGGTATTGGTAAGTCCTCGGTGGTCAATGAACTGCACAAGGTGCTGGTGCCACCGCGTGGCCTGTTCGCGTCCGGCAAGTTCGACCAGTACAAGCGCGACATCCCCTACGCGACTTTGGGCCAAGCCTTCCAGAGTCTGGTCCGCTCGCTCCTCACCCAAAGCGAGGAGAAGCTCGGCCGGTGGCGAGACTCCCTCAGCGAGGCGCTGGGTCCGAACGGCCAACTCATGGTCAATCTCGTTCCCGAGCTGGAACTCGTGATCGGGAAACAGCCATCGGTCCCGGACCTGCCGCCGCGGGACGCGCAGAACCGCTTCCAGATGGTCTTCCGGCGCTTCCTCGGGGTGTTCGCGCGCAGGGAGCATCCGCTCGCCCTGTTTCTCGATGATTTGCAATGGCTGGATTCAGCAACGCTCGACCTCCTCCAACATCTGGTTACGCACTCGGAAGTGCGCCACCTACTGCTGGTCGCGGCCTACCGCGATAACGAGGTCGGCCCAGCGCACCCGCTCGTGCGGATGCTCGCAACGATTGCCGACACGAGAAGCGAGATAAAGGAACTCCGGCTCGGGCCACTCGCGTCGGAGGACGTCGGACGGCTGGTCGCCGATACTTTGCATACGGAACCGGAGGTTGTGCGGCCTTTGGCCGAGCTAATATTTGCGAAGACCGGGGGCAATCCGTTCTTCACCATACAATTTCTCAATTCGTTGGTGGACGAAGTGCTGATCGCGTTCGACGCGGACACGTCGGCTTGGCACTGGGACCTCGAACGGATTCGTGCCAAGGGCATTACTGATAACGTGGCGGTTCTTATGGCGGGCAGGCTTGGCCGCCTTCCAGCCGGCGCACTGCAGATCATGAAATGTCTCGCCTGCCTCGGAATCAGTGCCCAAACCTCTGCAATAGGAATGGTCGTCGGGCAGGCCGAGGAGGAAATTCGCGGAGCGTTGGTGGAGGCCGTGCGCACGGGACTGATCCTCCCTTTGGAGGACGCCTATGCATTTGCCCATGACCGTGTTCGGGAGGCGGCTTATGTGCTGATCTCCGAAGAAGAGCGGGCGGCCTCCCACCTGCATATCGGCAGAGTGCTGGTCTCACGAACCCCTTCGCAGGAGCTTGAAGAGAAGATTTTTGAGATCGTCAATCAATTCGACCGGGCGAAGGAGCTGATCGGAACGGTCGAGGAACGGGAACAGGTCGCCGAGCTTGACCTCATTGCAGGCAAACGCGCCAGATCCTCCATGGCGTACGCGTCGGCGTTGACATATCTCGTTGCCGGCTGCGCGCTGCTCGCGAAGGACAGTTGGGAGCGGAAGCACAATCTCGCCTTCGCGCTCGCGTTTCACCGCGCCGAGTGTGAGTTCCTGACCGGTGACCTGACGGCGGCTGAAGAAGGACTCTTCCAGCTTTGGGCTCACGCCGAAAGCCTCATTGACAAGGTCTCAGTGACGCGCTTGCGGCTCGACCTGTACACAACGTTGCATCGAAGCGACCGCGCTGTCGAGATTTGTCTAGACTACCTCCGTAGCGTCGACATCAACTGGTCGCCGCATCCGACGAGCAATGACGTCTTGCTCGAATTCGAGCGGATGTGGCGAAAACTCGGGACCCGTTCGATCGAGGATCTCGCCGATCTACCCCCAATTAAGGACCCGGTATGCCGGGCAACTCTCGATGTGCTCACCTCGCTCCAGGCACCGGCACGGTTCAGCGACCAAAACCTGCCCCGCCTCCTCGCCGGTCGCATGGCGAACCTCAGCCTCGAGCACGGAAATAGCGATGCAACGTCCCTAGGCTACGTCTGGGTCGGCCAGTTGCTGACTCGTTTCGGTGAGTTCGACGCCGGGTTTCGCTTCGGCAAGCTCGGTCTCAATCTGGTGGATGAACATGGCCTGGACCGGTTTAAGGCCCGCGTCTACCTGGTGTTCGGGCATTCGATCAGTCCCTGGAACAGTCAGCTGCGCACCGGCGTCGAGTGGCTGCGACGTGCTTTCGATGCCGGCGAGCAAACCGGCGATCTCACTTTTGCGGCCTACGCCAGAAATTCCCTGATCACCCTCCGCCTTGCCGCCGGTGATACTCTCGGCGATTTGCAGCGGGAAGGCGACAGCGCGCTTGCGTTCGTCCGGAAGTCGGGTTTCGGTCTCGTTGCCGACATGATGACGGGGTCGCTGCGGCTCATCCGCACGCTCCGGGGGCTGACGGCGGAATTCGGATGGTTCGACGATGGGGAGTTCGACGAGGGCCGGTTCGAGCTCCACCTGGAGGCAGGTCCACGTTCCGCGATCGCCGCGTGCTGGTATTGGATTCGCAAACTGCAAGCACGCTTTCACGCGGGCGAATGGATTGCTGCCGCCGATGCCGCATCGAAAGCGGAACAACTTCTCTGGACATCGCAGTCCAATTTCGAGGAGGCCGAATACCATTTCTATGGGGCGCTCGCGAGGGCAGCGCAGTTCGGCGCGGCGTCCGCCGAGGACCGGCCGCGTCATCTGCTTGGGCTGCTCGCCCATCACCGGCAGCTCGCGCGCTGGGCTGAGAACTGCCCCGAGAACTTCGAGAGCCGTTCCGCATTAGTCGGTGCCGAGATCGCCCGCATCGAGGACCGCCAGCTCGACGCAGAGAGACTTTACGAACAGGCGATCCGTTCGTCGCGTGTCAACGGCTTGGCCCATGAGGAGGGCCTAGCCCATGAGGTGGCTGCGCGGTTCTACGCAGCGCGCGGCTTCGAGGCGATCGCTAATCTCTATGTGAGCAATGCAAGGAACTGTTATCTCCGCTGGGGAGCCCACGGCAAGGTCCGGCAGCTCGATCGGCTTTATTCGCGTCTGGCGGCTCCAGAGGGGCAACCTGCCACAGCAACTATTGGCTCCGCGGTCCAGGAGCTAGATATGGCGAGCGTCATCAAGGCCGCGCAGGCGGTGTCCGGCGAGATAGTCCTCGGTGAGCTCATCAAGACGCTCCTGCGGATCGCGGTCGAGCATGCCGGCGCCGATCGTGGCCTGCTCATCCTGTTCCCGGGCGACGAGCCACGGATCGTGGCAGAAGCGACGACCGGCCGCCGCCAGGTTGAGGTCATGCTGCGCGACACGACTGCGTCACCAGCGGAGCTTCCCGAATCCCTGCTCCATTACGTGATCCGCACGCGGGAAAGCGTGATCCTTGATGACGCCTTGGCGCCGAATCCGTTCTCGGCGGATGAGTACATCTGCCAGAAGCATGCTCGGTCGGTGTTCTGCCTGCCCTTGGTGAAGCAATCGAAGCTGATCGGGGTTCTCTATCTCGAGAACAATTTAGCATCGCACGTGTTCACGCCGGCCCGGATCTCGGTGCTGGAATTGCTGGCATCTCAAGCGGCGATCTCGCTGGAGAACGCCCGTCTGTACAGTGATCTCCAGGAGCGGGAGGCCAGAATCCGCCGCTTGGTTGACTCGAACATCATCGGGGTCGTGATCTGGGATGTTCAGGGTCGGATCATCGATGCGAACCAAGCTTTTCTCGACATTGTCGGATATGGCCGGGAAGATCTCGTCTCGGCTCGGCTGCGATGGACGGAACTGACGCCGGCCGAATGGCGTGACGCCGACGAACAGATCATCGCCGAGCTAAAGGCGGTTGGAACCCTCCGACCGCGTGAGAAAGAGTACCTACGCAAAGACGGCAGCCGCGTCCCGGTTCTGGTCGCCCGCGCGCTTTTTGAGAGGAAACGAGACGAAGGGGTTTCCTTTGTCATCGACATGACCGATCGCAAGCGAGCGGACGAGAGGCTGCGTGCCAGCGAACAGCGCCTCCTCGATGCCCAGATGGAGCTGGCACACGTAACGCGCGTGACGATGCTGGGCGAAATGACAACTTCCATCGCCCATGAAGTGAACCAGCCGCTTGCCGCAGTGGTCGCTAACGCCGAGGCCTGTCTAAGCTGGCTGCGCCGCGGAACTCCCGACGTGGACGCAGCGTGCCGTTCGGTGGAATGGATTATCGAAGACGGCAATCGGGCAAGTGAGGTGATCCGGCGCGTCCGGATGCTGGCGAGGAAGACCAGCCTTGAGAAGGTGCCGCTCGACGTTAATGACGTCGTGAGGGAGACCATCCCGTTGGTGCGGCGTGAATTGATCAGCCATCAAGTATCGTTGCGAATGGATTTAGCAGCGACTCTACCCTTGATCCTTGGTGATCGGGTCCAACTTCAGCAGGTGATCATCAACCTGGTGATGAATGGCATTGAAGCGATGGAATCGGTCACGGATCGGCCGCGCGAACTCGTGGTCAGATCAGGCCAGGACAAGCCTGGCCAAGCGCTCATTAGCGTGACGGATTGCGGCGTCGGGATCGCCGCCGAGAATGTCGACCGGCTGTTCAACCCCTTCTTCACCACCAAATCCGGCGGCATGGGTATGGGACTGTCGATCTGCCGTTCGATCATGGAAGCACACGGTGGCCGCTTGTGGGCCACGGCAACCGTTCCCCACGGCTCCATGTTTCAGTTTACTTTGCCGGCGAGCACGGATAGCGCATTGTGAGCCAATAACCTCCAGCAAAGCTGGAGGTTTGATTGGGAACCGCCAAAGGCGGTTTTATGGGATGTTAGGACGATTATTTGGATTTTGGGAGGGGTCGCGCCAAAACAGCATCGGGGTCTCCGGCGTGCTTTCTCTCCGGCATTTCGGGCTGGTTCTCTTTATCCCTTAATCCCTTGGCGCGTGGGTGCCGAAGAATCTGGCGCGGCGAAGGATGGTTTCGGCTGGCGCGATGCTGCTCGACCGGCTCGGGCCGCCTGGATTAAGATTTACTGATTTCCGGGCCCCGCGTTAACCCCTTTTCTCTACCTTAGCGGGCGCGAGGGCGCTGATGGCCAGGCCGTGGTCTGCCCGTTGCTACGGGGTAGCTCGCCAACGAGATGGGTCGCGCCAAAACAGCATCGGGGGACGTTGGGGCGCCGCGAAGTTCGCCGCCTCCATACGATCCCAAGTCCCCGTATCCAACGTTATCGGCAAGAATAGCCTTGCTGCGCGATCATGCCACCGAGCGAAAAGCCCAAGACGTCAAACCGTGTCAGGTCGAGCGCGCGGCAGAATTCGACACAGGGGTTGGTCAGTGCCGCGACGGTCGATGGCGTCTCGCCGGAGGAGCCGCCGATGCCGGGATAATCGAAGAGGATCACGTCGCGGTCTGTCGCGAAGCCGTTCGTCACTTTGGGATCCCACTTGTCCAGGTTCGCGGCGAAATAGTTCAGTAGCAGCAAGGAGTGCCACCAAGCCGGCCGAAGCGCCGGTAGGCGAATCGGATGCCGCCGGATTCCACGAATTGAGTAGGGGCGGTTTCGTGCGTATTTTGGGGCATCTGCTGCTCCTTGAGTGTGGTTCACCCCAAGACGTTGCGGGCTAGCTTCGGTCGAGATGCCGCGAAATCGTCTCAGCAAAGGCCGCGGTCGTCCCGTGTAATGATGGTGACGCCGGCCACCGGATTGCCGGCGAAGACCCCTTCCCACTCCAGGCACATTCTCGCCTTCGTGCCGATTTCGTGGGTGAAACCGATCCGGTCGTAC
>Ga0182024_10025666_pt1 | contig 10386 bp, 7 predicted proteins | sample P32metaG_FD_120480 | JGI IMG/M metagenome (GOLD analysis project Ga0182024, IMG submission 120480) | Permafrost microbial communities from Stordalen Mire, Sweden - P3-2 metaG (Illumina Assembly) | ecosystem: Environmental > Terrestrial > Soil > Wetlands > Permafrost | place: Sweden: Stordalen...
AGCTTCGCGTTCATCTTCGGCGTGATCCCGCTCATCATCGCCACCGGCGCCGGCGCCGAAATGCGACAGGCCCTGGGCACCGTCGTCTTCTTCGGCATGATCGGCGTCACGTTCTTCGGCGTGTTCCTCACGCCGGTCTTCTTCACCGCGATCCGCTGGCTCATCCCGTACAAGCACCACCCCGCGCACGGCCCGCCCAGAAAACTGCTTCCGGACCCCGCTACCAGCGCGTTATCGGAAAACGGGGATGGAGAAAACGGTTCATCGGGCCACAACGGACTCTGAAGGGCTCGATTCTTCGTGCAGCCGGTGGGCTTGCTCACCGCGATCTAACGAAGCCGCGACGTCAGGTAGACGTTCAATACGGTGTTGAATTCTTCTACGATCCACGGCCGTTCATCCGGCTCAGACTGTGCATAAAGGCCCATCATTCCCCGGTTGATCTGAATCACAACCGTCGCGATTTTGAGCGATTTGGCTTGCGGCAAATGCGGGCTGTGCGCCAGCAGCAACCGCGCGATCCACTGTCGATGCCGTTCGCGTGCGGCGGGAATGCGCGTCGTCGACGGCGCTTCCAGCAACGGCAGGTATGCCGGGTGTTGCTGCACAAATTTGACCATCAGCGCGACAAAGCGGACAACGAGCCGCTCCAGGCTCATCGTTCTGGCTTGCGTCTCCAGCGGGGCGCACAATTCCTCATATTCCTGCGCATGCTGCGTGCGCAGCGCCCGGGCGAGCGATTCCTTGTTCGGAAAGAACTGATAAAGCGATCCGATCGGCGCGCCCGCCCGCTTAGCGATCTCGCTCATCGTGGCGGTGTCGTATCCAACCTCCGCGAACTCGCAAGCCGCTGCCGATACGAGCGCCGCGACGCGCCGTTCGCCGCGCTTCTGTCGCGGTATCCGCCGGGGTAATGTTGACACGTTCGATGAGCTCATGATGCGGCGGCTGAGAACATGAGTATACACTCATATCCCTACATCGCCACCGTCACCGTCTTCACTTCGGTATAGTTGCGTAGCGCATACTCACCCAGCTCACGGCCGATGCCGGACATCTTGAACCCCCCGAACGGGGCGGCGGCGTCAAACACGTCATAGCAGTTGATCCACACCGTGCCGGCTTTCAATTCGGCTGCAAGCCGGTGCGCCTTCTTGATGTCGCGCGTCCAGACCGCCGCGGCCAATCCATACATCGAGCGGTTGCCGCGCTGAATCACTTCGTCGACATCCTGAAAATCGATCACCGACAGCACCGGTCCAAAGATCTCCTCCTGCGCGATCTTGTCACTGTCTTTGACGCCGGTGAAAACCGTCGGCTCGATGAAATACCCCTTCTGCCCGACGCGTCCGCCGCCGGTGCGGAGCTTCGCGCCGCTCTGTCGGCCTGAATCGATGTAGCCAAGGATTTTGTTGAACTGCTCCTCGCTCACCTGCGGGCCCTGCGTGGTGTTCGGATCAAATGGATCCCCAACTTTCTGATTCTTCGATCGCTTGATGAGCCGATCGACAAATTCATCGTGAATCATGCGTTCGACGAAGAGTCGCGACCCAGCACAGCAGCACTGCCCCTGGTTGAAGAACAGCGCGAAGAACGCGCCCTCAACGGCCGCATCCATGTCCGAATCGGCAAACACGATGTTTGGGCTCTTGCCGCCCAGTTCCAGTGTCACGCGCTTCAAGTTCGTTCGAGCCGCGGCCTGCATGATCAGCTTGCCGACTTCGGTTGAACCCGTGAACGCGACCTTGTCGATATCCATATGCTCGGCCACCGCAGCCCCGGCGGTTTCGCCGAAGCCGGGCACGATGTTGATCACACCCTCGGGGAAGCCGGCTTCCAGTGCCAACTCGCCGACGCGGAGGGCCGTCAGCGGCGTCTGCTCGGCGGGCTTCAGCACGATCGTGCATCCTGTCGCCAGCGCCGGGCCCCATTTCCAGGCTTGCATCAGCATCGGGAAATTCCACGGAATGATTTGCCCGACGACGCCGACAGGCTCGTGCCGCGTGTAGCACAGGTAGGGGCCGTTGACGGGAATCGTCTTCCCTTCAATCTTGTCGGCCCACCCCGCGTAATAGCGATAGCAATCGAGCACCAGCGGGAGATCGGCCCCCTTGCTGTCGCGGATCGGCTTGCCATTATCGAGCGTTTCCAGCTCAGCCAGCTCATCGAAGTTCTTTTCAATCAGATCCGCCAGCTTGTAAAGCAGTCGGCCGCGCTCGCGGGCATTCATCTTCCGCCACGGCCCGGTTTCGAACGCACGCCGGGCGGCTTTCGCCGCTTTATCGACATCCGCCTTGTCCCCCTCCGCGACGCGGGCGATCACATCGCCGGTCGCGGGATTGATCGTCTCAAACGTCTTCCCGCTGACAGAATCGACCCATTTGCCGTCGATCAGCATCTTGGTTTGCTTCACTTTGACGCGCGGAGAAAAATCCGTTCGGCCAGGAGCGGTTGCGGTGGTCATATGACCTCCTTGCTTGGGGGGTAGGATGAACTGTGGTCGGCAACTTTGCCAAAATCGCCGAGTGTGCCACGCGGGAATTATATCGCGCTTCGCGACGCCAAAGTACGAATAGAATCGATCTTTTCCAATGGATTCGCCGCAATCAATCTGAGCAACGCAAGGGGCGTTTCGGCGCGCGTGCAACATCAGTAATGCTCTTCGCCTTTCTCAAAATTGAGAGGTACAAAATGTGGCGACGCGCAAAATGACACCAACGGATAGGAAAGTCAGCCCATGCGAGAGCTTCCGATCCTCACCACCGAACTCACCTTGCAGCTTGAGCGATGCGTAGGCCCGAGCGAGCCCGGCATCGACGCTCATGGCTCCGAGGTGGTTCGGTTCGGCAAGACAATTGCGAGCAAGAAGCGCGGGCCGTGGCCGCCGAGCAGCATCTTCCGCTTCAACAGCGACGACGTCGGCCGCCTGGATGAAATCCTCGGTTTCTTTGGCGACATCGATCCGCTCTTCTTTCTCGTGCACGGCGGATACAAGCCGGCGGTGGGTCAAACGCTTCACGCCGCCGGGTATTATCTGCACGATTGGCGGCAGACGATCCTCTACGGCCTGCCCGCGCCTGAGCCTGCGCCGCTGCCCGCGAATGTCACGATTGAAGAAGTAACGAAAGACACGATCGACGTCGCCGCTGAGACAACCGCCGAAGGAAACGAGTGGCCCGCGCTATGGCGCGAGACCGCCAAAGCCGGCGTCCATCGATCCATCGGCCGCCCGCATCTGCAAATTTTCCTCGCGAGATATAAAGGTCAACCCGCTGGCGTCGGCTCTCTCTCAAAATGCGGCGCCGCGGATAATTGGTGCACCCTGCACGATGCCGCGGTCGTCCCGCGCTTTAGAGGCCGCGGCATCCACACCGCGCTGCTGTCGCATCGACTCCACATCGCCATCAACGCTGGCTATGCCCTGGCCATCAGCGGCGCCAACTTCGGCTCAACCAGCTTCCGAAACCAACAACGCGCGGGGTTGCGGCTGGGATATGTTGAAGCGACGTGGAGGAAGCATAAACCAGCGTAATCAGCCACATGGAGACAGCGTCTGTCCGTCAATCCTTTGTCTCTCCTGCCGGACGCAACACGGCGTAACAAATTGCGCGTTTTTCGAAAATTGTGGCGCGGCGTGAACTTGACGCGCCAAAGACTTTCTAAATTAACATCGGGCCAGGTCACAGCAGCGCATCGAGTTTACTTACCAGCGTCTCAAACCGCTTCATTGCCACGTTCACCGCGTGCGGCGTTTCCATATCGACGCCGGCGTCGCGGAGCAGATCGAGCGGGTATTTTGAGCAGCCGCCTTTGAGGAAGTTGAGGTAGTCGTCGAGTTCCTTTTTGCCGCCGCTGACCACGCGCTCGCTCAGGGCGATCGCGGCGCTGAGGCCGGTGGCGTACTTGTAGACGTAGAACGCGGAGTAGAAGTGCGGGATACGAAGGCACTCCAGCTCAAGCTGTGGATCGATCACGAAATCGGGGCCGAAGTAGAGATTCAGCAGGCCGCGGTACTCCCGGCGAAGGGCTTCCACCGTCAGCGGCTCGCCCGCCTCGCTCAGCGCGTGGATGATCTTTTCGAATTCGGCAAACATCGTCTGCCGGATGATCGTGCCGCGGATGTCGTCGATCTCCCGATTGATCAGATAAGCCCGCTCCAGATCATCGGCGGCGTTGTTCACCATGTGCCGGCCGAGCAGCTCCTCGTTGAACGTGCTGGCCACTTCCGCGACGAAGATGGTGTACTGCCAATATTGATACGGCTGCGAGCGGGCCGAGTAGAAGCTGTGCATCGAGTGCCCGGCTTCGTGCGCCAGCGTGTAGACGCTGTGCAACACATCCGGCTCGTAGTTCATCAGGATGTATGGGGAACCATCATATCCGCCGGAGCTGAACGCGCCGCTGCGCTTACCCTGATTCGGATAGCGATCGCACCAGCGATCGGTCGTCATTCCCTGCGTGAGTTCCCGGGAATATTCCTCCCCCAGCGGCGCGAGGGCATCGACGACCACGTTTACTGCCTGATCCCACATGTGCCGTTTCTTCAGGCTTGAAATGATGGGCACATACGTGTCGTACTGATGGATGTCGCGCAGCTTCATCTTTTTGCGGCGCAGCTCGTAATAGCGATGCACCGCCGGCAAGTTCGCGTGCACGGTTTCGATCAGCTCGTCATAAACTTTCACCGGGACGCGGTCAGCGAATAACGCGACTTCGCGAGCGCTCTTGTGATTGCGGGCGCGGGCGTAGTAAACGTCTCGCTGCACCGACGCATTCAGCGCGGCCGCGAGGGAATTCTTGTGCGATTCGTATTGCGTGTAATACGTCTCGAAAGCGTTCTTGCGCACCTGGCGCGATGGCGAGTAGAGAAATGCCGAGAACGATGAATGACTCAGCTCGACGAGCTGTCCCTTCTCGTTCTTCAAGGCCGGCCACTTGAAATCCGTATCGTTGAGCTGGCGGAAAATCTGGTTTGAAGCGCCGCTCATCTGCCCCTGCATCGCCAGCAGGTTTTCTTCCGGCGCCGACAGGGTATGCGGCCGATAGCGCAGGATTCGCTCCAGCGCCAATTTCCACGGCGCAAGCTGGGGCGCTTTAAGAAACGTCAGCATCTTCTTCGCTGGAATCGCGATGATTTGCGGGCGAATGAAGCTGGCGGCTTCGCCGGCTTTCGTGGCCGCGTGCTGAAACCGGCCCTGCATACGCTGGTATTCGCTGTTGCCTTGATCCTCGGCGGTTTTCAGAAACGCGTAGTTGCCGAGGCCCTCCCCGGTTCGATCAAAGTCGGCATCGAACTTGAGGCACGACGCGAGCGTCTTGGCGTCCTTCGCAAGTTGCCTGTCGAATTTCTTGAAGCCGGGGATGCGCTTTTCCCACGCGGCAAATGCTTTTTCCCAATCCGCGTCCGATTCAAACAAGCTCGATAGATTCCACGTGTCGGCGGTTTTCACGCTCGACCGCGGCGGCAGCGATTTCACTTTGCTCATGAAATGCTATTAGTGCGTTTGAAGGCCGAGGTTGTTTAGTTGATTCTTAACCGCATCGGTCGGGCTGGCCGGCTGCGGGGCGGGGGCGGGAGCGGCCGTCGCGCCGGGCTTTGTTGGCAATGTGACTTCGTTGCCGTCGCGAAGCACGACGATCGGAAGATTTCCCTGGAAGCCTTGCTGCACGACCATGGCCTTGGCGGTTTCCGCGTCGTTAACGGAGATGTCGCCAACTTTGGAGCCGTTGACGGAGAGGATCAAGTCGCCCTTTTGCAGCCCGTAGTTCGCCAGCGCGCCGCCCGGCGTGACATCGGTGACAGTGAGCCCATCCAGATTCGACCCGCGCATCTTGGCTTGTGTCTTGAACGAGTCCATCGCGGGAACGCCATTTTCCCCGCGCCCGCTGATCTGCCGTGCCTGATCCTGCGCCTTCTCACCTTCCTTGATCACGGGCACCTCGGCCTTGATGAAGATGAAGTAGATGATCGCAATCACGACAAGCAGCGAAACCAAACCAAATCCCATTCGCACGGTAAGCTCCCGGTCAGAGTTGGGCACAGTATACGCGGGAAGGCATGCCGAAAAATCAGCGCGTAAAAAAAGTCGGCGGGTGGCAAAGGAGGGGGGGAGGCCTTTGCCGGGGAGGGCCGCCGACACACGTAGGATCGCTTAACCCCGGATTGAGTGGTATAGGATAAATTCCTATTCTGTGCCTTCAGCGAACTTTTTTTTCAACAGCGAGCCAACTACGTGACTAACCCCAAACAAATCCTCTGCTCTGCGCTCCGACCGCGCATGGCTGTTTTGTCACGGTAGGGAGTGGTCGCAGTCGCCGTAGCGTTTTGCTCGGCGGTATTTTTTTGCTCCCTCTCATTGCGGTTTGTGGCGAACTTCATCTCCGCTGGTTTTCTCAAGGCAAATCATGGTATGGGAAACGCGCCGTCCAACTCTTGGCAATCGACACCGCGCGGATATCGGACGCGGACGTTTAAGCCGGCTCACTTGTCGTAAAACCAAGCTCGCGCCCAAAGGTTTTTCTCGGACGCTGATGCGGATGAGAACAACTGACGTCAAAATCGGCCAAATCGGACGTTGCTGCGTGAATAAGGTCCGATTTGCGCATCGGCGCGCCCGCCCCATCGGCACTTTTTACCACAGTTCGATAATCTCGCAGTCCGCGACTGCCAATCCCCATTGCGGGTAGCAGTATCGACCCATAACGCAATCGAATTTTGCGCGTCACTCGCACCTAAAGCACCCCCATTTATGCCGTCGATGACAACGGTGTCGCGTGCAACGCTGTGTGTGGCATAAGCGTGTGGACGCGGATCGGAGCCGTCTCAAAGGAGGCGTACATGATTGATCAGGGAGTTGGCGAATGGACGTTTGTCCGCTCGCATATGTCTCCCGCAGGCTGCTGGAACGTTCGGCCCTGAACGAACCAGCGGGTGTGAAAGGCGGAGTTCCTTTGCATCGGCCTTTCAAGGGAATGATACGGCGCGGCAACCGGTTTCCCGAGTTGCGACTGACGCCTCGACCGTTTGCCGTCGCTTAGCCTAGGGGTAATAGCGCGTTTCGCGCCGCCCCGAGTCAAGGAGAGACAAGACCATGAGTAGTGTAATTAATACAAACGTCAGCTCGCTGATCGCTCAGCGCTCGCTGCAAAAGAACAATGCCGCCCTCAATACAAGTCTGGAACGTCTGAGCACTGGTTTGAAGATTAACTCCGGTGCCGATGACCCCGCGGGCTTGATCGCCAGCGAAGCCCTCAAGGCCGAGCAGACCGGAATCAGCACCGCCATCAACAACGCCAACCTCGCAACCAACGTCGTCGGTACCGCCGAAGGTGGCTTGAACGAAGTCAGCAACCTGCTGAATCAGCTCGGCGGCCTCGTCAATCAGTCGGCCAACACCGGTGCGTTGAGCTCCGACGAAATCAACGCTAACCAGTTGCAGGTTGACTCAATTCTGAACACCGTCAACCGTATTGCAAACTCCACCAGCTTCCAGGGCAAAAACCTACTGGACGGCAGCCTGGGCTACACGCTCAGCGCAGCCGGCACGAGTGCTTTCACGGCGATCTCCGTGAACTCGGCGAACCTCCCGGGTAACAAGGCCGAGGCCGTCGTCGTTCAGGTGACCAACAGCGCGACGCTGGGCCATGTCACCTACACCGGCGCTGGCAACACATCGGCCACTGGCGCCTCGGCCGTCACGCTGCAGATTGCCGGCAACACCGGCACCCAGCAGCTGAGCTTCGCCGGCAGCACCAAACTGTCGGCCGTCGCGGCTGCAATCAACAACGTTACTGGTGAGACCGGCGTTACCGCATCGGCCAGCGGCGATAAACTGACCTTCGCTGGCAAGCAATATGGCTCCAGCCAGTTTGTCAGCGTCTCGTCAATCAGCGGCGCGTTCAACGTCACAGGTGGCACCAGCGGCAAGGCTTACGGGACTGACGCAAAGGTTCTCGTCAACGGCGCCACGGCCACGGTCCAAGGCACCAATGTGACTTATCGTGACAGCAACCTGGACTTGAATCTGACGCTGTCCAGCGCGCTGAACGGTGGAAAGACTAAGTCATTCGGCATCACTGGCGGCGGAGCGACCTTCTCGCTGGGCGCCGTGGTCAATGACACACTGAAGGCCAGCATCGGAATTCAATCCGTTTCCACGAGCAGCCTGGGTGATTCGGCAAATGGGTATCTCAGCTCGCTGTCAACCGGCGGCGCCAATCAGCTCACCTCTAAGAGCTTGGCCGGTGCTCAGACCATTGTGAATGAAGCCATCAACCAGGTCAGCACCCTTCGCGGTCGTATTGGCGCGTTCCAAAGCTTGACGCTCGGTTCGACGGTCAACAGCTTAAGCGTTGCCTACGAAAACATCACGGCGGCCAATAGCTCGATCACTAACACCGACTTCGCGGCCGAAACCGCGAACCTGACCCGCTATCAGATCCTTTCACAGGCTGCGACCACCGTGCTGTCGCAGGCTAACACGGCCCCTCAGAACGTCCTGAAGCTGCTCGGATAATTTGCAGCTACATGAGACTCGTGCGGGATTGATCAATCCGGCGGGCTTCATATCAGGACGTTAAACGGACCGTAAAATCCGAAAACACCGCCCCCGGCCAGTCCAAGGCCGGGGGCGGCTTATTTGATCGACGCTTAGCCCGCTGCCTACGATTCGGCCCCGATGGAGTCCGACCCCGAATCGCAGCCACCGACGCTAACCGAGCCGCCGGATCTGATGCGGCCATCATCTGCAACCCCGACCGAAGCCCAACTAGAGCATGAGATTCCCGGGGCGATTGCCGTCGAGCACGATCCATACGCGGCCCTTCGCATTCGCGGCTTTTGGCTTTATGCGATCGGCTGGGTGGTATCGGTTGTCGGCCAGCAAGTGCAGAGCGTCGCGGTGCAGTGGCACATCGCCCTCCGCATCGGCGCCAAAGGGAATCCGGCGTTGGCGCTGGGACTTGTCGGCGCCGTGCAGGCGATTCCGATTATTCTCCTGGCGCTGCCGGCGGGGCAGCTTGCCGACCGGCATGACCGACGCCGGATCATCATCTTCAGCCAGGTCGTCGCGGCGATCAGTTCCCTGGGGATGGCGGCCGTCTCACATTTTGATGGGTCGATCTCACTCCTGTACGGCTTGCTCTTCCTGAGCGCCATCGCGCAAGCAATGGGTTGGCCGGCGCGATCGGCGCTGCTCCCGCAGATCGTGCCCGATGCGCTGTTCTCCAACGCCGCAACGTGGAACAGCAGCGCGTTTCAGGTGGCGTCGGTCGCCGGGCCGGCGATCGGCGGGTTGCTGGTTGGCTTCAGCCCAACTGTCGCGTTTCTGCTCGACGCATGCTGCGCGGTGACATTTCTCATTCTGCTATCAATGCTGCGCGTCCGGCCGCCAAAGTGCACCAAAGAGGCTCCAGGCTTCGCCAGCCTGGTGGCGGGCGTTCGATTCGTTTTCAAAAATCAGATCATCCTCGGCGCGATCACGCTCGACTTGTTCGTCGTCCTGCTCGGCGGCGCGACCTATCTCCTGCCGATGTACGCCAAGGATGTGCTGCACGTCGGCGCGGCCGGCTTCGGCTGGCTTCGCGCGGCGCCGGCAGTTGGCGCGTTCATCATGGCGATCGTCATCGCGCATCGCCCGCCGATGAAACGCGCCGGCGCGACGATGCTCTGGGCCGTCGCGGGATTCGGATTGGCTACCGTTGTCTTCGCCGTCAGCAAATCGTTCATGCTTTCGCTGATCGCCCTGGCATTGACGGGTGCATTCGACAACATCAGCGTGGTTGTGCGTCACACGCTTGTACAGATGCTGCCGCCGGATCGCATGCGTGGCCGGGTCTCCGCGGTGAACAACGTCTTCATCGGCGCCTCCAATGAGATCGGCGGGTTCGAATCGGGCCTCAGCGCGTCTTTATTGGCAAGGGCGTACGGACAAACCCGCGGCGCGGTTGCGTCGGTGCTGCTCGGCGGCATCGGATCCATCGCCGTCGTCGGAATTATCGCGGCGTGGGCCAGGCCGCTGCGCCGATTCGGCTCGTTGGCCGATGCGCGCCCGCTTGAAGATGTCCCGGATGCGTGACGACAATGCGGCAATGAATAGCCGCCAACTGCTTCCCCTCTGCATCCTGCTCATTGCATCGCTCGCCGCGACGAAGCCCGCGTCGCACACGATTCGAGACATCAGCGGCTGGAAAGTTCACGTCGACGCTCGACTGCTGGCCGACGAAAACAAACCCCTCGGCGACCACGCAATGCACATGCTCGCCGATCGGCTCGACCTGATCGTCTGGATGGTCCCCGCTGATAAAGTAAAACGCCTTCAGCAGGTCCCGATCTATCTGGACCTGAACAACGGCAAGCTCGATCGCGCCCAATATCACCCCGGCGCG